>Ga0070741_10003468_pt1 | contig 39144 bp, 34 predicted proteins | sample Coa_R1_4_FD_66440 | JGI IMG/M metagenome (GOLD analysis project Ga0070741, IMG submission 66440) | Surface soil microbial communities from Centralia Pennsylvania, which are recovering from an underground coalmine fire - Coalmine... | ecosystem: Environmental > Terrestrial > Soil > Unclassified ...
AAGCAACACTCACCGACAGCAACACCGCCGCGGCCGCAAACAAAATCCTTCTCACGCTCATCCTCATCCGCACGCGTCAGCCTCCCGCGCGCCTCTTCCATCTTGTCAGAATCCGGAGGGCCGCTCGTCCGCAACGCGGAACGTCTTCTCCAGCGCAATCCCCGCCGAGCACAGCGTTCCCTCTTCAAACAGCCGCCCAATCAGCGTCACGCCATGCGGTACTCGGCGCGGCGGATCGAACTTCGGCAGCGGATGTTTCGGGTCCGGAGCCCAATCACTCCGCGCCTCACTCACCTCCACAAAGCCCGCGCGCAGCGTTAGCGACGGCTGCCCCGTGAAGTTGAAGATCACCAACTGCTCATCGCGCAGGGATGGCACGAGCAGCAGGTCGACATCCCTGAAAACCCGCTCAATCTCCAGCGCAACCTTCCGCCGCAGCCTGTCCGCCTGCACAAAATCCACTGCACTCAAAAATCGCGACTGCCGGAACGTATTCGGCCACGCATCCGGCACCTGCATCTTCAACTCGTCGACCTCCCCATCCAGCGTGATCTTCTCGAACGCCGCAGCCGACTCCGCAAACAGGATGATGTTCAGCGAGTCGTACGCCCAGTTCGGCAGCGTCACCGGCACGGCCGTCACACCAAGCTGCTTCACCACCTCGAGCGCGTGCCTGTCCACATCCGTCGCCGGCGCCTCCTTCATCCAGCTCTCGATATACCCCAAGCGCAGCGATTTCACATCCGCACCGCCGTCGACCGGCTGCGACGCTACACTCCCCGTATCGCTTGCGTCAAAGCCCGAGATCGCGTTCAGCACCAGGAGCGTGTCCTCGGCACTTCGCGCCATCGGCCCCAGCTTGTCGCAGGTCCAACTCAGCGTCATCGCTCCGGTGCGCGGCACGCGCCCAAACGTAGGCCGCAGTCCCGTCACACCGCAGCGCATGCTTGGCGAAATAATTGATCCCTGCGTCTCACTCCCAATCGCAAAGCCAACCAGCCCCGCCGCCACTGCCGCACCCGGCCCCGCACTCGACCCCGACGATCCCTCCTCCAGCAGCCACGGATTCTTCGTCTGGCCACCAAACCAGACATCATTCAGCGCCAGCGCGCCCAAACTTAATTTCGCAACCAACACCGCGCCCGCCTCGTTCAACCGCTGCGTCACGGCCGCATCTTTCTCCGGCACACGATTGCGATAAAACTCCGCACCCCAAGTCGTCTTGATTCCCGCCGTGTCCAGCAGATCCTTCGCACCCCACGGAATCCCGTGTAGTGGTCCGCGATACTTGCCTGCAGCAATCTCTTTATCTGCCGCACGCGCCTGCTCCAGCGCATGCTCCTCACACAACGTGATCACGCAATTCAGCTTTGGATTGAACTTGCTCAACCTGTTCAAATAAATCTTGGTGACGAGCTCAGACGTGATCTTTCGATCGCGGATCATCTGCGACAACCTGCTGACCGAGGCGAATCCAATATCTTCGTCGCTGTCCGGATTCATTCCCGACGAAAGCTCGCGTACCACCTCCTTATGCGCGATGCTTGAGCTCGCCGGTTGCATCACAGTCAATCGCGGATTCCACACGGTCGCCGGCGCATCCTCATACCCGATCTCCACCTTCCGCGGCCCAGTCCTGCGCTCGTACACCGCGGCCATCGACTGCCGCCAGTTCCCCGCCATCTCCGCACGATGCGCCGGCGACATCGTCACCTGCACCAGCTTCTCCGCCTCCGCAAACGTCGCGGCCGACATCTCCGGCCCGACCGGAGCCGAAGTGCCAAACGCCGGCGGAGCGCCCGGTGTTGGTGGTGTCACCGGAGTCTGCGGCGTTTCCAGAGACTCCGCCGCAGCACTCTCCACCTCACCCGCAATCACCGCACCAATCAACATCGAGCTCTGCGCAAGAAACTTCCGCCGCGAACGTCCCATCCGCCCCTCCCCACATCAGAATCACTAACCGCGAATACCGCCCGTTATAGCACTCATACCCTGACTTCCTAGCTCCTCACTCCCTCACTCGCTTACTCTCAATCTCATGCCGCTCGCCACCCTCACGCTCGAGCTCGCCATTGAACATGCGCAATCCCTCAAGGACCGCCGCCAGGTCGTGCGCTCCCTCAAGGAAAAGCTGCGCCACAGCTTCAATATCTCCGTCGCCGAGCTCGACGACGCGATGATCTGGAACCGGGCGACCCTTGGGATCGCCGCTATCTCCAACTCTCCCAGCTACCTGGCCGGCCAGCTCCGCGAGGTTGAGGCCGCCGCCCGCCGACTCGCCGTTGGTCTGGGATGCGACATAATAGAGTCTTGGCTCGACTCAGACGTTCACCTCGAGTCCCCCGATTGAGCCATGTCGCGTCTTCGCGTCAGGAATGCTATCCTGCACAGTCACCGTTATGCCCGAGCAGAGATCCAGAGAACACCACCGAGGCCGAGTCGCCAGCACCTTCACGGAGGAGATCACAGCGATGCTGGAAGGCGAGTTATCCGACCCGCGCATCGCTCCCTGTTACGTCACGGAGGTGGTCCTCGCTCCCGGTGGAAAGAGTTGCCGTGTCTTCATCGCCGTCCACGGCGATGAGAAAGCGGAGAACGACACACTCGCCGGCCTCATGGCCGCGCGCGGCTACATCCGCACTGAAATCCGAGAGCGCATGGGTGTACGCCACGTGCCCGAGCTCACCTTTGCCATCGATCGCTCCGAAAAGATCACCGCCCGCATGGACGAGCTCCTGGGCCGCGTCGGCAAGCATCGCCAAAAGCTCGAGCGCAAGGCGGCTGCGGCCGGACAGGAGAGCCACCGCTAACCATGATGCGCGCCGATGCCATTGCCCGAATTCTCCGGATCATCTGCGACCATGAGACTTTTCTCATTACGTCGCACGCGCGTCCTGACGGCGACGCGATCGGGTCCGCGCTCGGCCTCATGCACCTCATCGAGTCCATGGGCAAGCGCGCCACCGTCGCCTTCGCCGACCGCATCCCCACGATGTACCGTTGCCTCCCTGGCATCGAGCGCATCGTCCCCGATCTGCCCATCGAACTCCACGACGTCGCCATCCTGCTCGAATGCGACTCCATCGAGCGCACCGGTTTCCAGGCCATCGAAGCCGGCATGCTCGTCAACATCGACCACCACCAAAGCGGCCGGACCTTCGCCGACTTCAACTGGATCGATCCCACCGCCTGCGCCGTCGGCGCCATGGTCTATCAGCTCGCCGTAGCCTCCGGCGAAGAGATCACGCCTGAGATGGCCAGCTGCCTCTACTCCGCCATCCTCACGGACACCGGCGCGTTTACCTTCGCCTGCACGGACGCCTCCACCTTCGGTCTCGCCGAGCATCTGCTCGAACGCGGCGCCGACTCCACCGCCATCGCGCAATCCATCTACTTCTCCCACCCGGAGAGTAAGGTTCGCATTCTCGGCGCCGCACTCTCCAACCTCGAGGTCGACGGCGAGGTCGCCTGGACGTTCGTCACCCTCGATGACATGGAGCGCGCGAACGCCATCGTCGAGGACTGCGAAGGCATCGTTAACTATCTGATCAGCATTCTCGGCGTGCGTGCCGCCGTCTTCCTTCGCGAGATCCCGACCGGCGATCGTTTCCGGCTCAACCTCCGCAGCAAGGGCGCCGTCGATGTCGCTGAGGTCGCGGAGCGCTTCGGCGGCGGCGGTCACCGCAACGCCAGCGGCTGCACGATCGACGGTCCACTGGCACAGGCCATCCCCGTGCTGGTCAATGAGCTGCACCTCGCCTGCCGGTCGGCGTGCGCCACTCTGTTAGCCTAGGGAACGCTCGGCATCATGTGAGCGAAACAAGGCCCAGCCAGAAAGCGCAGTTGATCGAAAACACCCAACCCGTCGCACTCTCCGAGCGCCCCTCGATGTGGCGCCGGTGGCGCGACCGTCTTCCTCCCGATCTCGGCGTCTACCTCTGGGAATTCGCCATTCTCATCTTTGTCTGCGCTTACTTCCTCTTCTACGGCCTGACGCCGTTCACCGGAGGAGATCAGATTGGCCTTGTCGGCGCCGACGAACCTCGCTATGCGCAGATCGCGCGCGAGATGCTCGCCGCGCACTCCACCGACTGCCACGAGTTCCACGCCAAAATCACTCCGCACAGCCTCCGTGCCAAAGACCTCCACGCAAGTTACGAGTGCCTCATCGGCGGCACCGTCACGCCTATCCTCTACGGTCGCCCCTGGCTGGAAAAGCCCGCGCTCTACTACTGGCGCGCGATGAGTTTCTTTAAGGAGTTCGGCGTCTATGACTGGTCTGCGCGATTACCCTCCGCGACAGGCGCAGGCGCCCTCCTCATCCTCGCCTTCCTTCATCTCCGACGATTCCGTCCTGGAGGCCATCTCGACGCCGCTCTGATCATGGTTTCCATGGCGGGAATGGTGGGCTTTGCCCGTGGTGCGTCTACCGACATGCAACTCGCCGCACCGTTATCAATAGGTCTGCTCGGCTGGTACGCCTGGTATGAGACAGGCAAAAAGTTCTGGCTCTTCGATCTCTACTTCTTCGGCGCTGCGGCCACACTCGCCAAGGGTCCCATCGCCATCTTCCTGATGCTCGGCACCATCCTGCTGTTCCTTGGCCTGCGCCGTGAGTGGTCCGCCATCCGCCGCAGCTTCTGGCTTCCCGGGCTGGGGCTCTTCCTGCTGATGGTTCTCCCCTGGTACATCGAGGTCCAGCGCAAGAACCCGCACTTCTTTCGCATCTTCTTCCTCGAACATAATCTCGAGCGCTTCGCCACCGACCGTTACCAGCATTCGCAGCACTGGTTCTACTACGCCATCGTCCTCATCATCGGCCTTCTGCCCTGGACAGCCCTCGCAATCCGCGCATTGTGGGACGGCATGGCGCTCTCCATCGACGAGTGGAAGGTCCGCCATAAACCGCAGCGCTACGTCGGTCACGTACGCGCCGGCGACGCCTTCCCCGAGTTCCTCTGCCTCTGGGCGCTCCTTCCCGTCGTCTTCTTCTCGTTCTCCGTCTCCAAGCTCCCCGGCTACATCCTTCCCTCCATGCCGCCGCTCGCCATCCTCACCGGGGACTACCTCTTCCGCATCCGCCGCAACGGCATCCCCAACTGGCTGCTCAACCTGCACGCAGGGCTCACCGGCTTCATGACGTTCGTCATCCTCCTCTGCCCGCAGTACATGGTCTATCAGCGGATTATCCCCGCGGCTCGCCCACTGATCATCGCTGCCATATGGGGCGTTCTCGCCGCTCTACTCATCATCGTTGTTGTTCGCGTCTACGGCGTTCGCCGCCTCCGCACCGTCACCCTCGTCCCGCTCGTCGCACTCATGTTCTTCCTGCTCGGCTTGCACGGCCATCTGCTCGATGTCAACTACTCCGCGCGTCCGCTCGCCCGCGAAATTCAGAAAGTTGATCCCGCCGACCAGGTCATCGCCGTCCACGACGTCCGGCGCGATCTCGACTACGGCCTCGCCTTCTATCGCGACCAGAACATGGTTCACTATGACACCGACGGCGTCCCGGACGAGGGCCACGTCCTCGTCATTCCCACCAAAGAAGCCGCTGAATTGCCGCAACTTCTACCCGGCCGCACCTACCAGCAGCTCTTCCTCTACAACACCCAGGGTCTCTCGGTGTATAAGGTTTATCCTCGCGGTTAAGCTGCGGTGGGGGGGTGCATCTCGCAACGGATTGGCCGCTCCTTCACCCTCGAACTGCTAACTCGCTAGCTTGCTGACTTGCTGACTCGCTCATCATGGCTCTTTCCTCTCAGCTCGAAGTGCTCGACCTGCGCCACTTCTCCGCGGCGCAACTACAGCCACTCCTCATGGAAGAGGCTGACCGCTGGCAGCGCCGCCTCTTCTGGGACTACTCCGGCTCGACCTCCGTGCTGCTCAAGTACCTCGACAGCCGCGTCCTTCCCGGCTTCGTCGCGCTCCGCCGCGGCAAAGTCGCCGGCTACACCTTCGCCGTCTTTGAAGCGGCAAAGGCCGTGCTCGGCGATGTCTACGCCTTCGGCGAAGGCGAAGGCGTATCCAACCCTGTCTGCGAAACCCTGCTCACGCATCTGCTCGAGATGCTGCAGGCCGCCCCCGGCGTCGACCGCATCGAGTCGCAACTGCTCATGTTCCCGAGCGGCGCACTCGGCCGGCAATTCTCGGAACGCGGCTTTCTTCCCCACCGCCGCCTCTTCATGGTCGTCGACCTCACCGCATACAGCCGCCCACCCAACCCAGCAGGCGATCTGCCCCCCGGCATCACGCTCGAGCCCTGGCAGCCCGCACTCTACGACGCCGCCGCCGAGCTCATCCACCTCGCCTACGTGGGCCACGTCGACAGCGGCATCAACGACCAGTACCGCAGCGTCCATGGCGCGCAACGCTTCCTGCACAACATCGTGCGCTTCCCCGGCTGCGGCATCTTCGACCCCGAGAGCTCCTGGGTCCTGCGCAACACGCGCTCCCTCAACACCCAGGCGCCAGACCTTCTCGGGATGGTCCTCTGCAGCCGCGTTCGCCAGGACTCCGCGCACATCACGCAGCTTTGCGTGAGCCCCGCGCTGCGCGGACTCGGCCTCGGCCCAGCTTTGCTTCGTCATTGCCTGCTGGGCCTCGAAGCCGCCGGCGTCAGGAGTCTTTCACTCACCGTCACCGAGAGCAACGACGGCGCACGCCGCCTCTACGAGCAGCACGGCTTCCGCACCGCTCACCGCTTCGATGCCATGGTCTGGGACCACGCACAAATCGCGCACCAGCGCACCCGCGACACAGACCTCCGCATCTCCGCCGCCGTCTAGTGTCTTTTCGCTGACTTGCTGACCTGCTGACTCGCTGACCTGCTGACTCGCTCTACTCGACGTGATAATTCGGCGCTTCCCTCGTAATCACCACATCATGCACGTGGCTCTCGCGCAGGCCCGCGTTCGAAATCCGAATAAACTTCGACTTCGTCTGCAGGTCCTCAATCGTGCCGCAGCCTAGGTACCCCATACCTGAGCGCAATCCGCCGACCAGCTGATACACCATCGCCTCCAGCGGTCCGCGATGCGGCACGCGCCCCTCGATGCCCTCCGGCACAAACTTCGCCAGCCGGTTGTTCGCGCCATTCTGCTCACGCGCCGTCAGGTCGCGCCGCTCTTCCGTCGGCGCTCCTTCACCCGGCCCCTGGAAGTACCGTTCGCCCGAGCCCTGCGCCATCGCGCTCAGGCTTCCCATGCCGCGATACGCCTTGAAGCTCCGGCCCTGGTAAAGAATCGTCTCGCCCGGGCTCTCGTCAACGCCCGCGAACAGCGACCCAATCATCACCACGCTCGCACCCGCCGCAATCGCCTTCGTGATATCGCCCGAATACTTGATACCACCATCCGCAATCACGCTCACGCCGCGCTCTGTAGCCGCGCGATACGCCTCCGAGATCGCCGTAATCTGCGGCATGCCCGCGCCCGTCACCATGCGTGTCGTGCAGATCGATCCCGGCCCAATCCCGACCTTCACCGCATCCGCGCCTGCATCAATCAACGCCATTGTGCCGTCATAGGTCGCCACATTGCCCGCCAGCAGGTCCACATCCGGAAACCGCTGCTTGCACTCGCGCACGGCCTCCAGCACGCGCGACGAGTGCCCGTGCGCGGAATCGATCGCCAGCGCGTCCACCTTCGCTCGAACCAATTCGGAAGCCCGCTCGAGGAAGTCGCCGGTAGCTCCTATCGCTCCCGCGACGCGCAGTCTTCCTTTGGCATCCTTGCTGGCGTTCGGATACTTCAATTTCTTCTGAATGTCCTTGACCGTGATCAGGCCCTTCAGCTCATAGGCATCATTCACCACCAGCAGCTTCTCAACCCGGTGCTGATGAAGAATCTCCTCCGCCTGCTCCAGCGTCGTCCCCACCGGCACCGTGATGAGATTTTCCTTCGTCATCACGTCCGCGATCGGAATGTCCGTCCGCGACACAAACCGCAGGTCGCGGTTCGTCAGGATCCCCACCAGCTTTCCGTTCTTGGTCACCGGCACGCCCGAGATCTTGTAGCGCCGCATGACCTCCAGCGCATCCGCGATCGGTCTTTCCGGCTCGATGGTGACCGGGTCCACAATCATCCCCGACTCCGACCGCTTCACCTTGTCGATCTCGCCGGCCTGCTGCTCAATCGTCAGGTTCCGGTGCACCACACCCATGCCCCCCTGCTGGGCCATCGCAATCGCCAGCCGCGACTCCGTGACGGTGTCCATGGCCGCCGACATCAGCGGCGTATTCAGGGTGATGTTCTTGGTTAGTCTCGTCTGGGTGCTCACCTGCGTCGGAACTACATCGGAGTACGCTGGCACCAGCAGCACATCATCAAAAGTCAGAGCTTCTAAAACGGGGGTGGAAATCATGCGGTTCTGTCGATTCTATTCCCTCCTGTCTCGAAAGTTGTAGAACGGCACCGACTGCAGTGCGATAAATCCCCAATCCGAAGCATTGAAGGGATTTCCAGCATGGTCGATAAGAAATGGTGCGAGGTAAATCTTGGATTCGACCCTTCGTAGAGAGGCCTCTTCGGCGAGGCTGGGCCGCCGACGCGACGGTTCTGTAGCGCATCTTCCTTTGTCCATGGCCTTCCAGCCAATCGTGGATATCCGGCGCCGCACCATCTTCGCTTACGAAGCGCTCGTCCGCGGCACCGAGCAGGAGTCCGCCACCGACATCCTCGGCCAGGTCACGGAGGACACCCGCGCCGCCTTCGACCAGAGCTGCCGCATCAAGGCCATGATCCTCGCCCAGCAACTCGGCATCGCCGATCAGGGCGCTCTGCTCTCCGTCAACTTCATGCCCGGCACCCACTACTCCGCCGCCGACTGTTTCCAGCGCACCGTTCAGGCCGCCGAGTGGACCGGCTTCCCGCTCACCTCGCTCATGTTCGAAATCTCCGAGATGGAGTCCCTCAAGGACACCGAACGCCTCAGCGCTATCGCCACGGAATACCGCCGGCACGGCCTCACCGTCGCGCTCGACGACTTTGGCGCCGGGAACTCCGGCCTTAATCTGCTCGCCGACATCGACGTTCAGGTGATCAAGCTGGACGGCCGCCTGGTCCGCGGCATCGACTCCCAACCCCGCGCCCAGGAGATCGTTCGCTCCACTGCGGCCATGGCCAACCGCCTCGGCATTCAGATCGTCGGCGAATGCATCGAGACCCGCGCCGAACTCGACATTCTCTTGTCTTGCGGCATCACCCTTCTGCAGGGCTACCTGTTCGCCAAACCCACCTTCGAGTCCCTCCCGGAAATCATCTGGCCGGACGAACCCCTCCAGCGCCGCTCTCTCTCGCTCGATTCGCTCGAACTCTCCGCCTCACCCGGCCTTTCCTCAGTCGCCTGACGTTGCCCCGGCCTCGCGTCCATGCGAGCATGACTGGCCGGAGCAAATGCTGGTGCAAATCCAGCCGACCAATCGGAACGACGAGGTTGGCGTCGTCTAAGCAAGACATCCCGGCCCTCGCCTTGCCCTCCCACCCCAAAACACCTAGAATGAAAACAGCGACGAATCATTCCGCCGCGGGAAACTCGCCGTGAACGCACCGGCACCCGGCGGAAGGGAGGAGTGGGCGAAAGCCCACTTTTTATTTGCACTTAAAACCCGGCCGGCGGTCGCCAAACCGGTCCCACCTGGAACCACCATGGCCCTTCCCCTCGACACAATCCGCGCTTCCGCCGACCGCGTCGCCGGCTCCCACGGCCTCGAAGTCGTTGACGTCGAGTTCGCCGGCGGCGGCAAGCACCGCGCCCTCCGCGTCTTCGTCGAGAAGAACGCCGAAGCCCGTGCCGCCCTCGCCCAGCACGCCGAATCTCTCCCCAAAGGAGTCCCGGTCGAACTCCTCTCCGGTGTCACCCATGAGGACTGCGAGCACTTCGCCCGCGACTTCAGCACCGTCCTTGACGTCGAAGACCTCGTCCCCGGCTCCGAGTACACCCTCGAAGTCAGCTCCCCCGGCCTGGAACGCAAGCTCCGCGGGCCCGCCGACTACGAGCGCTTCAAAGGCAGTCTCGTCAAACTCCAGACCTTTACGCCCGTCCCGCCGCAAGGCGAAAGCTCGGGAAAAGCCAACCGCCACTTCACCGGCCGCCTCTCCGCTTTTGACGGCCAGCAGCTAACGCTGGACCTGTCCGCCGTCAAACAGAAGGGCAAGGCAAAAAAGTCCCTCACCAGCCAGACCGTCACCATCGACCTGGCCAACGTAGAAAAAGCCAACTTAGTGGCCGAAATCTGAAAGGAAAGACAGTAGACCAGTAGATGTTAGACCAACTTACGCGCGAACCGCGCCGCCGTTTCTCTACCCTTCTACCCTCTACTGTCTACTGTCTAAAAACATGGCAAGCGCACTCTACCAGTCCATCGAATTGCTGAGCCGCGAGAAGGGCATCGACGCGGAGATCGTCGTCGGCGCCGTTGAAGACGCCATCGCTCTCGCCACGCGCAAGTTCTACAAGACCCAGGAGACCATGCGCGGCGAGCTCGACCGGGAGTCCGGCGAGATCCGCGCCTACGTCTACAAGACCGTCGTTGAGAACGATGAGCAGGTCGAAGACCCCGAGAATCAGCTCACCCTCGAGGAGGCCCGCGCGCTCGCGCCCGAGGTCGAGGTCGGCGGCGAGCTCCGCTTCTACAAGGACACCACGCCGCTCGGCCGCATCGCCGCCCAGATGGCCAAGCAGGTCATCTTCCAGAAGGTCCGCGAGGCCGAGCGCGACACCGTCTTCCAGGAGTACGGCAGTCGCACCGGCGAGATCCTCACCGCCACCGTCAAGCGCCTCGAACCCATGGACGTCATCTTCGACCTCGGCAAGGCCGAAGCCCGCATGCCCAAGCGCGAACAGTCCCGCCTCGAACAGTTCGCCATCGGCGAGCGTGTGCGCGTGGTCCTTCTCCGCGTCGACCGCGCCGCCAAGGGCCCGCAAGTCATCGTCTCCCGCGCTGCCCCTGCCCTCGTGCAATCGCTCTTCCAGTCCGAGGTCCCGGAGATCTACGACGGCACGGTCATCATTCGCGCCATCGCCCGCGAGGCCGGCGAGCGCACCAAGATCGCTGTCATGTCGCGCGACAAGGACGTCGACCCCGTCGGCGCCTGCGTCGGCATGAAGGGCATGCGCGTGCAGTCCATCATCCGCGAGCTCCGCGGCGAAAAGATCGACATCATCGAATTCTCCGAGGAGGTCACCACCTTCGCCGAAAAGGCGCTCCAGCCCGCCAAGGTCTCCCGCGTCTCCATCACCGACCTCGGCGAGAAGCAGCTCGAAGTCATCGTCGACGACACCCAGCTCTCGCTCGCCATCGGCAAGAAGGGCCAGAACGTCCGCCTCGCCGCCAAGCTCCTCGGCTGGAAGATCGACATCAAGTCCGAAGAGGAGAAGCGCCAGGAAGTCGAGCAGCAGATGCAGGCCATGCAGGGCGCTGCCACCACGCCCATCGAGCAGATCACCGAGCTCGGCGACGGCGTCATGGAAAAGCTCATCGCCGCCGGCATCACCACCGTCGAGCAGCTCGCCGACATGACCGAGGAAGAGCTCGGCGAAGTCCCGGGCATTGGCGAGAAGTCCGTCGAAAAGATCGCCACCGCCGTCCGCGACTACTTCGGCCGCCTCGATGAAACCGCTGCCCAGGCCGCAGCAGCCGAAGAAACCCCGGCCACCGTTCCCGAGCCCGCACTCGCACTCGGCGAAGAAGCGGTCGCCGCGGGCGCTGCATCAGATGTGGCTGGAGACGAGGAACACTCTATGACACTCACACCTGAAGAGATACTGGCCCGCGAAGCCGCAAAATCCGGCGGCGCACGCGAGGTCGGCGAATACTCGGCCGAGGACATCGCTGCCGCCGAGGACCGGCTCTCCGAGTCCGACGCCAACGACGCCGCCGATGCCCGCGAAGAAGACATCGAGCTCAAAAACGACACCGTCGACAATCTCGTCGACGAAGCCCAGGAATTCTCCGACGAAGGCATCGACGATGCCGGACACGAGCGTGGTTAACCCTCCGTCGGCAACAAACCTTGCATCGGACCGCGCGATTGTGCGGTTCGATGCTGAAAAAAATAAAATTTCAGGGGATAATACCCTTGGAATAACTCTCACTACGATCGAGGCTGATATGACCAGCTAAGCGCGGTGAATCAGGGCCGCGAATGAATCGCCGCCCTCAACAAAAGGATTAGATGAGCAAAGTTCGCATCAACGATCTTGCACGGGAACTCGAGGTCAAGAGCAAGTCCATTCTTGACGCTCTCACGGCCGTCGGCGTCACCGAGAAGAAGACGCACTCCTCCTCTATCGAGGAGCATGAGGCCGAGCAGGTACGCAACTACCTGACCCGCGGCTCCCGGCCGGCAGCACCCGCCAAACCAGCCGCCGACACCAAGCCAGCCTTTAACCTCTCCCACGTCTCCAAGCCCGGCGACGCCCTGAAGGCGATCCTCGAGCGCAAGCAGGCCGAAGCCGCTGCCAAGGCTCGTCCCCCTGCCGCGGCCGCGCGTCCCACGGTCGCCGCCCCGGCCACCGCAGCCGCCGCGCGCCCTGCCCCGACACCTCCGCGCCCGGCAGCCCCTGCTGCTGCCGCGTCGGCCGCCGACAGCGTCGCCGCGCCTCAGCCTGCCGCCAATCAGCCTCCTGCGCCGCGCCGCATCGTGCCGCAGCCGCGCGCAGCCGCGCCCATCGTAACGGCCCGTCCGGCGGCTCCGGCGAGCTCGCCATCTGGCGCCCGTCCGGCCGTCGTCCGTCCTGCCGCAGGACCCGTCGCCGTCCGCCCGTCGGCAGCATCGCCTGCCGTTGCCTCGACAGCACCTGCAGCTCCCGTCGTCGTCAAGCCCTCGGCTGTCCCGCCGCCGGCTCCAGCCGCCGCTGCCGCACCGGCAACCACCAGCCCTGCTCCCGCAGCTGCAACCCCGGTAACGCCGCCGCCACCTCCTGCGGCCGCCACTCCAGAGGTTTCTGAGACAGCCGCCGCTCCCGCGCCGCCCGTCCGCCGCGTCATCATGCCGCAGACCGGCCCCCGTCCCACCTACACTGCCGCTCCCGGCGCCGCCAACGCCGCTCGCCGGCCTATCTTCGAGCGCCCGCGCCCCGCAGCCCCCGGCGGCCAAGCCGGCCCCGGAGGTCCGGGCAGCCGTGCACCCCTTGCTCCCGGCGCACGTCGGCCCATGCACCCCACGCGCACCTTCCCCGGCGGCCCGGGTGGTCCCGGAGGCCCCGGAGGCCCTGGTGGCCGGCCCGGCTTCCCCGGACGCCCCGGCTTCGGCGGCCGTCCAGGTTTCGGCGGTGGACGTCAGGGTGTCGGCCCCGGCGGCCTGCTTCCGCCTACCGACGCCCCAGCAGCTCCCGGGCGTCCCGCGCGTCCCGGCCCCCGCGGTCGCGGCAATCAGCGCTACGTCAAGGACAAGGAAGTTGCGCTCAAGGGCTATGCCCCGCGCATGGGCGCCGCGCAGATCCCTGAAGGCGACCTGCCGATTACCCGCACCATCACCGTTACTGAGGGCATTTCCGTCAAGGATCTCGCCGAGAAGCTCGAGGTCCGCGGCAAAGACCTCATCGCTACCCTGCTCCTCCGCGGCGTGATGGTCACCGTCAACCAGTCGCTCGATGGAGAGCTCGTCAAGTCCGTCGCCCGCCAGTTCGGCGCCGACGCCCAGGTTATCTCCGTCGAAGAGCAGCTCGAGAACGAGGCCATCGAAGGCCTCCTGGAAGACACCACTGGACTCGTCGAGATCGTCCGCCCGCCGGTCGTCACCGTCATGGGTCACGTCGACCACGGCAAGACCTCTCTGCTCGACGCCATCCGCTCCACGGCGATCGAGAAGATCGATGTCGCCGGAGGCGAAGCCGGCGGCATCACCCAGCACATCGGCGCCTATAAGGTCGGCATCACCAAGGAAGACTCGCCCGCCTTCGGCCGCGAGATCGTCTTCCTCGACACCCCCGGCCACGAGGCCTTCACCCGCATGCGCGCACGCGGCGCCAAGATCACCGACATTGTCGTGATCGTCGTCGCCGCCGACGACGGCGTTATGCCGCAGACCATCGAGGCCATCGACCACGCCCGCGCCGCCAACGTTCCCATCATCGTCGCAGTGAACAAAATCGATCGCCCCGACGCCAACCCGGACCGCGTCAAGCAGCAGCTCGCCGAGCGCGGCCTGCAGCCCGACGACTGGGGCGGCGAAACACCCTTCGTCAACGTCTCCGCCAAGCAACGCATCAACCTCGACGGCCTCGAAGAGATGATTTGCCTCCAGGCCGACCTCAAGCCCCAGAAGGCGACTCCCGAACGGCCCGCCGTCGGCACGGTCATCGAAGCCAGGCTCGACCGCGGCCGCGGCGCTGTGGCCTCGATCCTCGTGCAGAACGGCACCCTCAAGCCCGGCGACAGCTACATCGTCGGCAATACCTTCGGCAAGGTCCGCGCCATGTTCAACGACCGCGGCCAGCAGATCACCGAAGCCGGCCCCTCAACCCCCATCGAGATCCTCGGCCTCGAATCGCTGCCCGACGCCGGCGACACCTTCCTCGTCATGGCCGATCGCGACCGTGCCAAGGAGATCGCGCGCTACCGCACCATGAAGGAGCGCGAAGCCCAGCTCGCCAAGTCCTCCCGCATCTCGCTCGAAGGCCTCGCCGAGCAGATTAAGCAGGCTGGCGTCAAGGACCTCAACCTCATCCTCAAGGGTGACGTGCAGGGCTCCGTCGAAGTTCTCGCCGATTCGCTCAGCCGCATGACCACCGAGAAAGTACGCGTTCGTGTCCTGCACTCGGGCGTCGGCGCCATCACCGAATCCGACATCCTCCTGGCCTCCGCCTCGAACGCCGTCGTCATCGGCTTCAACGTGCGCCCCGAGCGCAAGGCGCAGGAGCTCGCCGATCAGGAGAAGGTCGAGATTCGCCTCCACTCCATCATCTACGAGCTGCAGGACGAGATCACCAAGGCCATGTACGGTCTCCTCGAGCCCGTCTATCGCGAGGTCTACCAGGGCCGCGCCGAGGTGCTCAACGTCTTCAAGATCACCAAGGTCGGTCAGATCGCCGGCTGCAGCGTGCGCGACGGCCTCATCAAGCGCGACCACCACGTGCGCGTCCTGCGCGACAGCACCGAGGTCTGGAAGGGCAAGATCGCCTCTCTCAAGCGCTTCAAAGACGACGTATCCGAAGTCCGCAGCGGCATGGAGTGCGGTATTGATCTCGCCGGCTTCAAGGACATCCACGTTGGCGACGTCATCGAAGCTTTCACCACCGAGAAGATCGCCGCCGAACTCGGCCAGAACACCGCCGAGCTCAAGCGTCAGCAGATGGCCGAGCTCAAGGAAGCCAAGCACCGCGAAAACGAGGTCGCCGCCGCTCCCGCATAGCGCACCGCCTCAATCCACTACAAAGGCCGGGATCACTCCCGGCCTTTGTAGTTTTTTGACCGCAAAACATCAACCGGCCGTTCGCCACGATCTTTTCAGTGCATCGGCGATTAATCGCGACTCCAACCGAAACAGAACTCGCTCCGCAGATACTGTAAGCAAACCAGCACCGCTGTGCTGCCCTTGTTCAACGTGTGTGATGGGCAACGCAGTATCAGGGCAAAGGGGGAATCCGATGGAGCGGCTTCGGCGCATAAGCCCGACACTGAAGTTTGTTCTGCTGACATTCCTGATCGCGTATACGTTCGGGTTCGGCCTGCAGTGGCTCTGGCGCTCGTCCTCGGGTCTGGTTTGGCAATACCTTCCGAGAATCGGCGTCACCTACGCGCCGGCGATTGCTGCGCTGCTAGTCACCGGAAGAAACGGCATCCGAGGCTTGTTGCGGAAGCTTAATCCGCGCGGGCAATGGCTCTGGGTGCCGGCACTCCTGACCACAGGCGTGATTTGTACAGCAGTGGCTGCGCTCGTGGTTGGAGTAAATCCGGCAGACCTTACCCGCACCGCTCGTGCGTGGCCCTTGTTTGCGGCGCATGCACTGCTGCAGTTTGTGTTCGTCGGGTGCGGCGAGGAATTAGGGTGGCGCGGATGGCTGCTCCCGCGATTGATGACTCGTTACCGGGCCATTCTCGCAACCATTATCGTGGCGGTGATATGGGGCTGCTGGCATGCGTTCATTCTTCTCAGTGGCTTGCGAACAGCGTCTATGTTTCTGTTCGGCGTATTCGGCTTGTCGTTTCTCTTCACCGCGTTGTGGCAGCGCGTGAATGGGAATATTTTCGTGCTCGCGGTAGCTCACGCCAGCGTCAACGCACCGATCTCATTGCTAGGCAAACAGAGTGTGGTGGACGCCGTGTTCGCGCTGTATGGCCTTCTTGGTCTGATCATACTGATTCGGATGATGACGCAATCCCACCGCGTGCCTTCTTCATCTGATCGGCAATTCCTTGAGCAACAACTGTGACGTCGCCGCCGCGGCTCCGCATAACGCACCGCTTCAACCAATACAGCAAAGGCCGGGATCGTTCCCGGCCTTTGGATTTGCAGCATCAGCTCGATTCGACTGCATCCTCCATCCTGTTCGCAACATCTGCTGCACAGGAGAAACCGCATGAAGGTTGTTGTTTACGGTGCGACCGGCAAAGCCGGCAACCGCATCCTCGCTGAACTGCTTCGCCGCGGGCACGCCGTCGTAGCCGTCTCGCGCCATCCCGAATCACTCGCAGGCCGCCCTGGCATCACCCCGGTGGCCGACGATCTTTCCAACGTCGACAAAATCGCCTCCATCATCCGCGGCTCTGACGCTGTCGTCAGCGCCTACGCTCCGCCCGTCGAAGACACCGACCAACTCATCGGCGCAACTGACCACCTTGTTCAGGCCATCGCGAAGAACGGCGGCCCTCGCCTCATCGTCGTGGGCGGCGCCGGCAGTCTCTTCGTCGCACCCGGCGTCACTCTGCTGGACAGCGGTCACCTTCCCGCCGAATGGATTCCCATCGTCAAATCGCACGCCGCCGTCCTTAATAATCTCCGCCGCAGCTCTATCGACTGGACCTACTTCAGCCCAGCCGCCTTCTTTGAGCCCGGCGAACGCACCGGCAAGTTCCGCCTCGGCAAAGATGACCTCATCAGCGACGACAACGGCGTCAGTCGCATTTCCATGGAGGACTACGCCATCGCCCTCGCCGACGAACTCGAGCAGCCACAACATGCAGGCGGCCAGCGCTTCACTGTTGGCTACTGAGAGGCCGGGATTCTTCCGGCCTCTTCTATTTCCACCCGACGCCGTCAGCCCTTTCCGATCGAATCTCGCCGTTCAGGCGAAATCACGGCGTCAGCGTAATCTTCTCGGAAGCGCTCTTCGTGTTGTCCACCTCGCAAACCGCAGAGATCGTCACCGTACTTCCCGTCACCGGCATCGTAGACGGAGCTGTATACTCCCCGCCTATCGACAATGCGCCTTCAACAATCGTGCCGGTGGCCGACGATCCCCCCGTAACGCCGTTCACCTGCCACAGAATGGTGTTGTTCGTCGCTCCCACGCAATATCCCGTGAAGAGATTCGTTGCCCCAAGCTTTACCGTCGTTGAAAACGTGGAAATACCCGCGCTCACCGGGCCAGTGATTGGGAACTGCACCGTGCCCACTGTTTGATTGAATGTATTGGCATTGCTCGGGACGCCAGCCGTAATCGTGACAACGCCTTGGGTGTTGGTCGCGTTGTAGCTCAGCCCGTCGCCACTCGTCCCGGAATAAATCGGCGGAGTTGATGGCGCTGTATAGACAACGGTGGACTGGTTCCCGGATACCTGCGGTTGCGAGAAGGTGCCCGCGGTTCCATAGCTGAACCAGCCGACGGTCGTCGGGCCGTTCTGCACCGTCGCCGTAAACATCTGCGTTGTGCCTGCAGCCATCGACGTGATCTGCGGAGTCACTGTCACGACAACAGGTTGACCGTTATAGCCACCACCCCCGCCGCCGCCTCCACAGCTGGCAAGCAGCACAACCCACGAAACAGCAATGAAAGTGAACGACCGCGCACCCATTGGAGATCCTCCGTACGGCGATTCGGACCCGCGAGATTGGTGCACATCAGCCTAAATGAAAGCGCCTCTCACGCGACTACAAATTTTTGCGTCGTTTATCTGACGTATCTACACACTAGGAACTTCGCAGCTTGGCTGTGTGAAGTACCACCGCCGCCGCACAACTGAACCACGCTGACTGCTATCTATTACGAGGGCGTACGAAGGAGAATTCACATCCGCCGTTTCTTTTGCTATCTCTGGGCCTTCTGCATCTGTTTCACCGTGCTGCTTTCGCTGCTTCGCCCATTCAATGCGTTCGCCGGGGTCCGCGGCCAGCCTGCTGGCAGCGGTGGAGATCCAGTCACCGCAACGCACAAGGAGGGCTCCTCGCACGGCTTCGTCATCCTCAAGGACGCCTCCGGAAAACTCATCGCCGTCGGCGATCAGGTCACCATCACACGCGGCAGCGAAGTCCGTTCCCGCCTGGTCATTCGTTTCCGTGACGGCTCCATCGACGACGACCGCACCGTCTTCACCCAGGGCAAGGTTCTCCAACTCATCACCGATCACCACATCCAGAAAGGTCCGTCCTTCAAGCAACCGCTCGATCAGGAGATCAACGTCCGCGCCGGAACAGTAACCTGGCACGAGTTCAAAGATGGTAAGGACCAGGTGAACACCGAGCACATGGATCTCCCGCCGGACCTCGTCAACGGAATGATCTCCGACGCGCTCAAAAATTTCCCCGCCAATGCAGCCGAAATGAAGGTCGCCTACATCGCCGGCTCCAAGCCTCGCATCGTCCATCTCTCTATCAAGCCCGACGGTGAGGACCCCTTCTACGTCGCTGGAATCCGTCATCGAGCCAGGCGCTACAACATCCACATCGACATCGGCGGTGTCGCCGGCGTGGTCGCTCCCGTCATCGGCAAGCAGCCCCCTGATATCAAAATGTGGCTCATGGACGGAGAGGTCCCCACGTTCCTCAAAATGGAAGGCGAGCTGGACCAGCAAGGCCCGATCTGGACCATGGAGCTGGCCAGTCCCTCGTGGCCATCCGCTAGTCAGAACCGCAGCAAATAACTCGCCTTCACAACGAACTGCCGTCCACCATTCAGATACGCAGTTTAACTGACGTAGCGATTCCCTGCTTCCCGGAACATTGACCATCTGTGCTCCGAATCGAGCATCGTTTGCAACCTTAAATCGATAACCCTACTAAACTTCTTGCATCCTCGACCTCTCCCTCAACCGTATCTAGAGAAGCGAACGTAATGGACCGTCAACCAACATCACGGTCGCTGCCGATTCATCTCGATACAGGCCAATTGACAGTACTCAATGTAGTTTGCTACATAGGTGTACGAGGCGGTTCGGAGACATGATCAGGATCCTGAAGGGACTCTGCCTATCGATTGCGCTACTGTCTTGCCTCTTCTTCGCCTCCCCCACACCGGCTCAGGAGACCGCCACCATCCGCGGCATCGTAGCCGACCCCAGCGGCGCCGTCATCCCCGGTGCCACCGTTTCCCTCGTCAGTCACAACCGCGTGCAACGCACCAAGTCCGGGCCGGAAGGACGTTTCTCCTTCAGTTCCCTCGCGCCAGGCACCTATTCCGTAACCGTCGCCGCCAAAGGATTCGCGCCGTTCACTACTCCTGACGTTGTGCTGGCCGCCGGTGCAGCCAAGGACCTCAAAGTCTCCCTCGCCATCGCCGTCGAACAGGAACACGTCACCGTGGACGATCATAGCGAGAGCGTCGGCCTGAGTCCCGATCAAAACTCCAGCGCCATGGTCATCAAGGGCAGCGATCTCGACGCGCTCTCCGACGATCCCGACGAATTGCAAAATGAGTTGCAGGCGTTAGCAGGCCCCGCAGCCGGTCCCAGCGGCGGCCAAATCTATATCGATGGCTTCGAAGGCGGCCAAATCCCGCCCAAATCCTCCATCCTTGAAATCCGCGTCAACCAGAATCCCTTTTCTGCTGAGTTCGACCGCATCGGCTATGGCCGCATCGAGATCATCACCAAGCCCGGCACGCAAAAGCTCAAGGGAAACTTCGGAGGCTTCGGAACCGCATCGCCCCTCAACACCGGCAACCCGATCGTAGGCCAGCCGCCGTTCTACGATTTCTATTCCGCCATGGGCAACGTCAGCGGTCCGCTCAGCAAGAAGGCCGCCTACTTCTTCAACGTGTTCGACATGCAGCGGCAAACCCAATCCATCGTGAACGCGCTCAATCCCAACAACCCCTCCACAAACATCGTTGAATTCTTTCCAACTCCTTCCAGCATCTTCGAGATCAGCCCGCGCATCGATTTCCAGCTTGGCATTCACAACATCACCATCCGCGATGGCTTCTTCCGTTCTGTTGCCTCGAACAACGGCGTAGGCGATCTCAACCTTCCCAGCCAGGCCGTCAGCTCCAACGACAAAGAAAATTCCGTGCAGATCGGCGACACCGTCGTCATCAACGAGCATCTGGTCAACGAGACGCACTTCCAATGGCGGCGCATCCGCAACGATCAAACCGCCGTCAAATTCACGCCCGCTGTCACCGTGCAAGGCTCCTTTACCAAAGGCGGCTCGAGCACCGGCGTGGTGCAGGACCATGAAGACAACTTTGAGCTGCAGAACTATTCAACTGCAACCGCAGGCAAACATATTCTGCGTTTCGGCACGCGTCTCCGCGCCGAGCGCGACACCAATTTCTCGGAATCAGGAACCAACGGAGCCTACAGCTTCAGCACGCTGGCGGCCTATCAGGCGCAGACGCCGACGCTCTACTCGCAAACCGTGGTCAGCAACCCAATCGCGCGCGCGATCCTGTTCGACGCAGCGCTCTTCCTGCAAGACGACTGGCATCCGCGCAAAAACCTCGTAGCCGGCCTTGGGCTCCGTTATGAAGGGCAAAACCGCATACGCGATCACGCCGACTGGGGCCCGCGCGTCGCGTTTGCCTGGAGCCCCGGATACCAGGGCAAAGGCGCTGCGAAAACCGTGGTGCGCGGCGGCTACGGATGGTTCTACAACCGCTTCACCGTGCCGAATTCCTTTCAGTCCTCCGGCACGCCTTACATCATCCAGACGATTCACGACAACGGCATCAACCAGAAGAGCTACACGGTGAAGGCCCCACCGTTCTTCAATCCGAATGCGCCCCAAACGGAGCAGACGCTGCAGTCGCTCGGCACGACCGTACCCACATACCACACCGTCGATCCGCACTTTCACGCCGCGCTCGACATGCAGGGTGGTGTCGGCGTGGACCGTCAAATCACCAAAGCTCTCACCGGCAACATCACCTATCTGTTCACCCAGGGCGTGCATCAGTATCTGATGGACAACGTGACCGCTCCGGACTTCGATCCCTCCACATACACCGTGAATGGAACAACTCCGGCCGCATACAACTATCAATTTCAATCCGGCGGCTTCTACCGCCAGCAGGAGCTGCTCGTCACCGCCAAAGCGCACTTCAAGCATCTCAGCTTCGACTCCAACTACACCCTCAACTACGCCAACAGCGACACTCAGGGAGCCAATTCCGTTCCCATGGACCCGCAGCATCCCGGCCTCGATTACGGCCGTGCAAGCTTCGGCATCCGTCATCGCATCTTTCTTCTGCTCACCTATACCGCTCCCGGCGGCGTCATCTTTGCGCCTCTGCTCGCCGCGCAATCGGGCACGCCTTACAACATCACCACCGGCACCGACCTCACGCAGAATAACCAGTTCAACGCGCGCCCGGCCTACGGGATCTGCGGCCAGCCCGGCCTCGTCTCAACACCGTTCGGCTGCCTCGACTCCAATCCCGTCGGCAAGAACGAGAAGATCGTTCCCTACAATCTCGGCACCGGCCCCGCCAATTTCGTGCTTCACTTGCGCGCCAGTAAGACCATCGGCATCGGCCCGCACATCAAGCAGGAAGGCGACCTCGCCGGGCAGAACGTGAACAACAGCGTCAACGGCCGCGGTCTCAGCGGTAACGGCGGCGGCGTCAAAATCGATGAAAAGGTTCCGCGCAAGTACAACATCACATTTGTCGCGATCGCGCTGAATGTTTTTAACGTCGTCAACTGGGCTCCTCCCAACGGCGTTATGGATTCGCGGCTGTTCGGCCAGACGCAGTCCCTTGCCAGCGGACCATATTCAGGCCCCACGCCCGGCAACCGCACCATTCTCTTCTTTACCAATTTCACGTTCTAGCATGCGTTTCGACGATATCGCTCGACCGCCGAAAACGCTTGAAATTCGCTCAATAAAACAGATAACGAATCGAACACTCCCGTGAACGCTCGACCGCATTAGGTCATCTAACCTGAGGATGTGAGGTCGCACCCTTGGGCACGAACGACCAGACCGATCTTTCGCTCAAATACGAAGCAACCGCAGCTGCGACCCCGGAGCGCCGCCAGGCACTCCTCGCTGCCATCGTCGACAGCACCGACGACGCCATCGTCAGCAAAGACCTCAACGGCGTCATTCTCACCTGGAACGATGCCGCTGCACAGATGTTCGGCTATTCCGCGCAGGAGATCATCGGCAGAAACGTGCGTTGCCTCATCCCCGAAGAGTTGCAGCATGAAGAAGAGACGATCTTATCGAAGATTCGATCCGGCAAGCGTATCTCCCACTACGAGACCCTGCGCGTCAGAAAGAACGGCGAAAAGTTCGATGTCTCCATAACCATCTCTCCATTGATCGATAGCGAAGGCAGAATCATCGGCGCCTCGAAGATCGCCCGCGAGATCACCGAACGCAAGCGGATCGAGAAACAACTGATGGACTCGGAAAAGTTGGCCGCCACCGGGCGCATGGCCGCAACCGTCGCCCACGAAATCAACAACCCGCTCGACGCTGTTCTCAATCTCATCTATCTCGCTCGCACCAGCGGATCGCTCACCGAAGCCCGCTCGCATCTCAGCACCGCCGAGACCGAGCTGGAGCGCGTCGCGCACATCGCCCGCCAAACGCTCGGCTACTATCGCGACGACGGCACACCAACGCCGGTTGTTCTTCAGGATGTCATCCAGCACGTGCTCACCGTCTATCAGGGCAAACTTACATCTGCGGACATCGCCACCGATTGCCGCTTTGACGATCATCCCGCCCTCCTTGCCAGCAGAGGCGAGATGATGCAGATCTTCTCCAACATCGTCGCCAATGCCATCGACGCCATGCCGCAAGGCGGTGTTCTCCGCGTCCAAACCAGACGAAGTTTCAGCCCGGATGGCATTGAGATCCAGCTCGCCGACAGCGGCTCCGGAATTCGGAAGGACAACCTTCCCAAAGTGTTCGAGCCTTTCTTCACCACCAAGGGAAATATGGGTACCGGAATTGGCCTCTGGGTCGTCAAACAACTTGTCGAAAAGAGAGGAGGCCACGTCGGCGTTACAAGTAATACAAATAGCAGGAGCGGAACGACCGTTTCTATTTTCTTCCCATTTAGCGGTTCAGCCACTGCTGAACACATCGCGGTGAATTAGAGGTGTCAACGAGGAGTTCGCATGTTCGGGATCAAGCCAGACCTGTACCTGTTTTCTAACGAAGACGCACTGAAGGGTATCTCCGCTGAAGAGCAGGAAAGCTCCGGCACTTCTCGCCGCCAGAGAAAACCGACCATTCTCGTCGTCGATGATCAGCAAGTCATCGCCGACACCACCATGATGGTCTTGAATCGCTCCGGCTTTCGCGCCGAACGCGCCTACAGCAGTGACTCTGCCTTGGAAATGGCGCTCAAGCTGAAGCCTGATTATCTCCTGACCGATATCGTCATGCCGGGAATGAACGGCATCGACCTCGCCATCCGCGTGCGTGACGAGTTGCCAGCCACCGTCATCGTTCTCATCTCCGGCCAGACTGGCGTTACCGACCTCCTCCGCGACGCAAAGGATCACGGCCACCATTTCAACCTTTTGGCCAAACCCATCCACCCGGAAAAACTTTTGGAATACCTCCAACGCAAAGCACCGCACCTCTGGAAGTAAATCCTTGAACTAGCGCTATCGCTGCGGTGGTCGCAAGGTCGACGGCGGCAAATCCCGCCCGGAACACCCATCGCAAGCATCCTGACCGCCAGTCTGCCGGCAACTCGAACCGGCTCGCTGCCAGCGCTGTTCCCGATGAGCCCGCTCTTACCTTACGCGACCGAGTCGCCCTTACCCCGCCCGCGATCCTATCGTGACCCTCCACAACTCCTCACGTCCTCCGCGGCGACACCGTCATCGCCATCCGACCCGACGCCGGAGGCCGCTCCCGCTAACCATCCAACCGCGCACCACAACGAGCTATATCGCCGTATAATTCCTTGACACCCGAAAATACGTCCTTTACCGTGGGCCAAAATGCTTCAAGTTCTCATCACGATAGACACCGAAGCCCATTCAATTTCGAAAGATTGGAAGGCGGATTGCCTTCGATCCGACATCGAGCGAGACGTTTACGGGAGAATCGACGGTCGAGAAGTCGGACTTGACTACCAGCTGCGGATATTCGCTCAGCACGGGTTAAAAGCAAACTTCATGGTGGAGAGCCTGTTTTCCGGCTGCCCGAATGTTGGGCTAAATCCTCTGAAGCAAATCGTGTCCAGCATTCTCGCCGGCGGACACGATGTACAGCTCCATCCCCACACCGAGTGGTTGCCGCACGTTCCTGGCCTCGACATACCGTACAGAAGCCACCATCTTCGGGAGTTTCCACTTCACGAGCAGGTCGAGATAATTCGCTTCGCGAAACAGCAGTTGGAACTCGCCGGCGCGCCGACACCGATCGCGTTCCGGGCCGGCGGCTTCGCCGCGAACGCCGATACCCTGGCTGCTCTGGCCCAATGCCATGTCCGATACGATTCAAGCTTCAATCCGTGCTATGAAAACGCGCATTTGCATCTACCCGAGATCCGCTCCTACGGACAGGCAACTGCGTTCGGAGCCGTTCAGGAGTTGCCCATAACTGTCTTTAAGGACCGCCCCTCCCATCTGCGGCCGGCACAGCTCTGTGCAGTCAGCTTCGCCGAGATGTCTCTCGCCTTGGAACGAGCCGAACGCCAGGGATGGGAATTCGCCGTCATTGTTTCGCACTCGTTCGAGATGGTCGCCAATCGCTGGAACCCCAAAAAATCTCCTGCAATTCGGCACCAGGTAGTTGATCGTTTCGAGAAGCTCTGTAATTTCCTGTCTCAAAATCGTGATCGCTTTCAGACGGTTTACTTTTCCGATCTAGTGATTCGAGATTCGCCTGAGCGCGTTCCGGATATCAGCGGAAGCGTTTTGAATACTGGCTTGCGCCTCTTCAGCCAGACAGTTGCAAGGATTCGGCCCTGATGAAATTCGCTCAAGAGACTGCAAATCTGTCTGTGAACTTTGGACCTAAACCGCTGTTCCGGATTCCATTCCTGGCGAGCGTTTGTACCGATCATTTCGCCGACCTGAAACTCCCCGTCGACATACAGGACAACGGTTCCGAAGTCTCCATCTTCCCCTCGATACCTTGCGATCCTGAGAGCCACACCGTGCTTCGGACCGAGAACGGCAAAATCTACTATTCGCCGAAGACCTTTCCACATTACGTGACGGACTTCAACGTAGATTTTGAAACCTATCTGAATAGTTTCGGAGCGAAAACCAAGAGCACCTTACGGCGCAAGGTCCGGAAATTTGTCGATTCCGCCGGACCGGATTGTTTTCGGCAGTTCAAATCACCTGAAGAATTGCTCGAGTTTCATGCCCAGGCGCGCGAAATCTCCAAGTTGACGTACCAGGAGAATCTGCTCGATCACGGTCTCCCCGACACTCCGGAATTCAAGCAAAAGATGATCGCCTTGGCCGAGAAGGACCAGGTACGCGCCTACATCCTCTATATGCAGGGCAATCCGGCAGCCTATCTTTATTGTCCTGTCAGAGACAGCATTCTCTACTATGATCTCCTGGGCTACGATCCGGAATATCGTACGCTCTCTGCTGGCACCGTGCTGCAGTATCTCGCCTTCGAGCAGCTCTTTTCAGAGAAGCAATTTCGGGCATTCGACTTCGAAGAAGGGGAAGGGCAGCACAAGCGTCAGTTCGCAACCAGAAGAGTCGATTGCTGCAGCCTTTTCGTCTTCAAACGCAGCCTGAAGGCGCGAATCTATATCTCGCTGAATTATCTGTTTGCGAGAATGACAGCCGGCACTCTATGGTTTCTCGATAAGACCGGCTTACGGCAGCGGGTTAGACAATCACTCCGCTGAGTTGACGTTCGGCTCGTCCCCAGACTCAAACTTCCCCAACGGTTGATCGGCTGGTTGTAATGAAGTCACACTCCAGGCTGCGGTCTCCAGCGAGATGTCGCCTTCCGTTCTCGTCCACAGGTCCAAAGCCCAGGGAATCTAATACCTGCGCCGCCGGCCCGTTGCGAGAAGTTGCGCGGAACTTCACTTCAATCGCCGAATACAGCATCGAAAAGTATTCACGCAGAAAATGCAGAAACGCCTGCTCGATGAACTTCGACTGCACCCGGCAGGACAACATGAAATCCTCGACCAAGATCGCGTGATTCTTCGTCCGCACCATCGCAAAACCGACGGTTCCGTAGGAACCAAATTTGTCCGCGCATTTCAAGACGAATTTCTTCAGTGAGGCGTCCGCGAGAAAAACATCCAGCTCCTGCCGCGTGTACTTTGTCCCGGAAAAATTCAACTGGTTCGTGCGCTGCACAAGCTCTGCAACCCGCTCCAAGTCCGAGTCCTGGAACTCCGCGACATCCAGAACAATCTCACACGACTTCAGGAACGCGAAGTAGTCGCCGTTGAACCCCGCCTCGGCCGTCTCTCGCGCGATGGTGGTCTGATACATCGCGCGGCGGTGCCTCGCATCGTTACTCCGTCCGCCCTGAAACCGCGGATCGCTCTTCAACGACTCCACCTCCTTGATGTTGATGCAGAGGACATCCGGATTCATACTCTGCACCTCCTCTAATTCGAACGGGTTGTCGTCAATGAACGCGAGGCTGTCGACGCCGATGTTCAGGGCCCGCGCTACATGCGCCACCGCCTGCCCCTTCGGCGTCCATCCAATCTGCGGATACAGGAAGAGTTCCTTGATCCCGAACCTTTCGAGCGCCTCAAGCGCGGCACTTGGATCGTTCTTGCTCGCAATGCTCAGTAGAATCCCGCGCTCGTCCAATTCGCGAAGCACTTCCACGATGTCGCTGCGCAACTCCAGCTGATCATTCTCCGCAAGTACGCCGCGCCAAAGTGTGTTGTCAAGGTCCCACACAACGCACTTGATCTCCTTCACCGCCGGAGCGCTTCGCGCAGCTGCACTCATAACCGGTCGCTCCTTCAACTTCACGAAGTCTGCGGTCAGAAAAATCAACGTTGGCGTCGACTCGCCATCCGGAGTAATGTCCACGTCGAATGCATGCCCGTCTGCCACGATACGGGTCAGTTCCTGATACGGTATGCGGTGGCACGAATATCCCGGCGGAAGAGTCAATCGGCTCTTGTACGCCGGCAGAATCTGCACCAGCGGATTGTTCCGTTTGCGCTCCTCCGCCGAAAACGTAAAGCCAATCTGAACTGCTTCGGGCTGGTCGGAAGGGTTGACGATCTCCAGCAGAAAATAGTCAGGCCGCATCTGCTCAGCCTTGGTGCGGGCCTGAAGATAGCGGCCCATTCGCTCCATCAGCGCCTGGTGCGCAAAGCTCCAGCGGATATCCCCCGTCAGCTTATGCACGATCCGTCCGACTGGGCTGACCATCATCGCCGCGGCCAGCGCCCCATCTTCCAGCCACCGCAACGAGCGCACCTCCATCAGTCCCACATTCCCGCGCGCCTCTAGCCTTGCCCACTTTTTAAACCGGATCTCCACGCCTGGTCCCCGGCCACCCTTTAAATCCCGCCGGAGAATCGGTCCTGAATCGAACCTGCGGCAACGCAGATCAGGCCGCGGATCATATAAATCGCACGTCTGGAAGCATGAGGGCGCGGCGCATTCGATACAGTGCTCACCCCACACCAGAAACGACGCATGAGTAATCTCGGGGCGCCCGGAACTCGTGTCAGAGGAGCGCAGGATTGTAGGGGCGACCCTCCCTCTGCTTCGCTGATTAAATTCGAACATACGCAGTCCCCAGCCTCTTCATTCAACCCGTCACACCAAAGCCTCTAATTCTCAATGTTACAGCAGCCTATTTCGCCTCGCCCGTTGGTTTCGCCGGTCGCCGTTCATCCATTCCATGGAAGAGGTATACGGTCACACCCTCAGAACTTCCGAATCCGCCGCCCGCACCGCTCTGCCGAAGATCGAACGAGCCTCCCAAGGCGCGCCTCCAATTTCTCCATAGCCGACCTTCCAAGCGAAGGGGTATAGTGCAGCGACCCTCGGCCAAGCCGTACGACTCCACTGAAAATCTCAGGAGAAAATCCATGCTTAAGCGCATCTCTCTCGCGTCCGTCGCGCTTCTCGCGTTCACGCTTGTGCCCTTCGCCTTCGCCGCGCACACCCACCTCCCCGCCCACAGCACCTGGACCCTCAACGTGGGTGAGTCCGACTTCGGTGGCGGCTTCTCCATGAAGAGCGACACTTTCGTCCTCGTCACCGACACCGACAAATGGGGCAAATGGACCGATCACATGGTCGACGGCAACGGCAAAACCTGGAACACGTCCTGGAGCGGCCCCGAGGACGGCAAGCCTCACCCCTTCACCGGCATGAAGGGCACCTACAGCACTGACCCTGCCACCGACGTCAGCGTCGAGACCTTCCCCGACGGCACCGTCCAGACCTGCGACTTCTCACTCAGCTCTGACGGAAAGAAGTTCACAAACAAGTGCGTCGCCAAGTCCCCCGACGGCAAAGAGGCCCACCAGACCATCGTCTACGACCGAACAAAATAGCCTGCCCGGCGCACAAGTTTTCCCCCTTCACGGCACCATTTAAGAGTGCCTCACCTAGTGGCGCTTACCCCTTTCTTATCAATACTTTGGCGCAAAGTATTGATAACAATCAAGTTAAAGTACAAGCCTAAATCATGCAGATTGAATACTTTGCGAAAAAACAGGGGAGGGGGTGGGGGCGAGCGCATACTGTTCAGGATGAACCTCTCCGCAATTCAATCCGCCCTTCGCGACCAACACCTGGACGGCTGGCTCTTCTACGACCACCACCACCGGGACCCCATCGCTTACCGCATCCTCGGACTCCCCGACTCCTTCGTCTCCCGCCGCTGGTACTACTTCATTCCCGCCGACGGCGAGCCCCGCAAGCTCGTCCACCGCATCGAGTCCGGTAAGCTTGACCCCCTCCCCGGCACTACCCGCCAGTACTCCTCCTGGCAGGAACTCGAACAAAATCTCGAGGACATGCTCTCCGGCGCGAAGAAGATCGCCATGCAGTACTCGCCGCGCAACGCCATCATGTATGTCGCGATGGTCGACGCTGGAACGGTCGAGCTCCTCCGCTCCCTCGGCAAGGACGTCGTCAGCTCCGCCGACCTCGTCAGCCTCTTCGAGGCCGTTCTCACTGAGGATCAGATCGCCACGCATTATGAGGCACAAGCTCGCCTCGATCGCGTCCTGCAAGCAGGCTGGAAGCACATCGCCGACTGCATCCGCCGCGATGGGCTCACCAACGAGTTCGAGGTCGTCACCTTCTTCAAGCACGCTATGGAACGCGAGGGCCTGTGGACGGATCACGGCCCCAACGTCTCCGCCGGCTCCAACTCCGCCGACTCCCATTACGAACCCACGCACCTCCGCCACGCCCCCATCATGCACGGCGAGTTCGTCCTGATCGACATCTGGGCCAAGCTGTCGGAGCCGCACGACACCAGCCGCGGCCGCCCCGACGCCATCTGGTACGACATCACCTGGACCGGTGTCGTCGGCCGCGAGCCCACCGAGCGGGAGCGCCACATTTTCTCCGTCGTCCGCGAGGCACGCGACGCAGCGATCGCCGCAGTCGAGCAGGCCTACGCCGCCGGTGAGCCCATTGCCGGGTGGCAGGCCGACGACGCTGCGCGCAACATCATCCGCCGCGCGAGCCTCGACGAATTTTTCACGCACCGGACCGGCCACAACATCGCCACGGAGCTGCACGGCAATGGCGCTCACCTCGACAACCTGGAGACGCATGACGAGCGGCTGCTGCTGCCCAACACCTGCTTCTCGGTCGAGCCCGGCATTTACTTCCCCGGTGAGTTTGGTATCCGCAGTGAGGTGAACATGATCACGCGCCCCGGCAAAGCAGCCGTCACCGGACCGCGCCAGACCGAGCTGCTGCGCATCTGAGCGAGCAATAGACGGAGCCTGCGCACTGATACAATCGAGTGCAATGGCTGCAGACGCTCAGCAGATTTCCCAGCGCATTCCCGGAGAAAAATCCAGTCTTCCCGCGATCGTTCTTGTTGCCGGCTGGCTCATTCCTGGTCTTGGTCACCTGATGCTGGGCAAGTGGGTCCGCGCTCTGCTGCTCTTCATCTCGATTGCGGGTATGTTCCTGATCGGACTTGGCTTGCAGGGGAAGATCTATCAACCCGGAACCGGCGACATCCTCGACATTCTCGGCTTTGCCGCGCAGCTTGGGCTTGGCCTGCTGTGCGGGCTGGCGCACTGGGTTGGATGGGGCGCGAGCTCGGCGGTGAACACGCTCGCTGATTTCGGGACGAAGTTCATCGTCATTGGCGGGCTGCTGAACTACATGGCAGCGGTCGACGCGCATTCGCTGGCAAACGGACGGAAGGCATCGCTATGACTTTGAGCCACTTCAGCGCTGTGCTTTTATGTTCGCTGTTCGTGTCGGTGGTCTTCGGCATCACGATGCGCGCCGAGCCGAAGATGATGATCCGCTTCGGAGCCTACTGCTTTGTCTGCTTCGTCGGCGCGGTCATTGTCGCGAGCTGGGTAATGTACGCGATCAAGCACTAATCCAATCCACTTCACTGCGGACCCGCTGGAGCGCTCGGGGTCGTGTTGTTCGATCCACCCTGCGTGTTCGTCTGCCCTGGATTCGTCGTGGTCAAGCTGGACGGAGATTGCGAGCTGACGCTGGCCGGACCGCCGAGTATGTTTGCCTGCTTGTAGAGCAGTTCGATCTTCGGGTCGTAGATGAACTCCCAGGTCTCATACGTGGTCTGCCCGTTCGGATTGAGGATGCTCTCGCCGGTCTTTGACGTTCCGACACCCATGATCTGACCCCCACCGCCCGAACTGCCCGATGATGTTGTGGAGTTCGACGTTCCGGTGGTGGAAGAACCTGCAGTCGACCCACCGATGGTCGCGCCAGAGAAGCCAGCCGACAGCGGAGAGCCTCCGCTCACGGTGCTGCTCGTCGATCCTGCGGTGCTTCCTATTCCGCTGCTGGCCATCGAAGACGCGGAACCGAGGCTGCCCGCGCCGGTCGTATTCAGACCGCCGAGCGGCTGACCGAAGAAGCCCTTCACGGTCGTCTTGTTCTCGCCAACGTGGATGATGCGCCAGTCGTCTTTACCGGTCAGCGGGTCGATGTAGCGCTTGCGCAGATAGCGGACGTTGTTCGTGCTCTCAAGCGCGTCGATCGATGGTGGATAGGTCTTGTTCTTGAGGTAGTAGAGCCGGATTGCGCGTACATACTGTTCGGCGCGGTGCTCACTCTCGAGCTCCTTGTCGCGCTGGAGGTCCTTGGCCATGATGGGCGCGGCAACAGCCAGCGCAATGAGTACGAGTGCAACCATGAGGATCGCAAACACCAGCATGAAACCGGCTTCCGAATCGGAGTCCCTCTGGTGCTGCAGATCGAGATTGGTGGGCGTGTTCATGGCTACTGCATCTGCAGCGGAAGTGTCTGCGTGTTGTTATTCTGCAGGTCTTCAACCTGAATGCTGTTCAGGTTGATCGAGACGATCTTGTACTTGTGCGCGACGATCTCACCCGCCGAAGCGAGGTAGACGTTGTCGCCCTGCAGAAGGAATGCCTGCACGAGACCATTCGAGCGCCTGGCCGTACCGAAGAACTTGAGGTTGATCGGCGGTGGAGGCGGTGGGCCGGGCGGCGGAGCAGGCGGGAGTGGCACGGGTCTCGGACGCGGCGGCGGAACATTCTTCGGCAACGTGACGGGAGGCGGCGTGTACGTCAGCGAGAAGATGTTGCGGCCGATGCCGGAGTACACAAGGCTTTCCGCGCGGTGCATCGCGGTTTCGTCGAGCGTGGGATCAAGGCTCGCGGAGGTGTGTGCGAGTTTGGCGGCATCAACGCCGGCAATGCTTGCCGAACGGCCGGCGTTTGCTGCGGTTGTCGCGGCGGTCTGCGCGGGTGCAGCGTTTGTCGCGGGAGCCGGGCGAGTGATGGGAGCCACGGTCGGCGGCGGCGCTGCCGAAGTTCCACCGAAGAGCGCGTTGTAGGCGTAGAAGATGCAGCACAGCGCAACTGCAACGAGTGCGCCTGCGGCGATAGTCTTCTTGCGGTTCTCTGCACCGGCCTTCATCGTCTGCCTCCGGCGGGAGCGGGTGCGGTCACAGCGGCAGCCTGTGCTGAGGCTTCTTTGTCGTTCGGGGCGCGCAGATAGGTGGTGATGCGGATGCGGAGGTTGACCATTCCGGTCTGCTGGCCGGAGAGGTTGATTCCGTTGATCACGAAGAACATCTTGTCGCGCTCGAGATTGTTGATGAATTCAACGACGGGACGGTAGTCTCCCGAGACGCTCGCATCGATGTGCAGTTCAGTCAGCGCATATTCCCCGTTCAGAACAGGCTGTTGCGCGTATTGCGCGTTAGCCCAGCGTACGCCGGTCTTCTGCGAAAGGCGGCCGAGCTCAGCGAGCACCTGCGAGTAGGCGTATGGGAGGCGATCGGCGTAAAAGAGATCTGCATCTTGAGTGGACGCTGCGATCTTGGCATCGAGGCCGCGCAGAGGTTGCGCCTGCAGGCGCGCGGTGGTGAGCAATGTGCGCTGCTGATTGAGCGCATCGGCGTTGTGGTCCTTGAGCGACTGCGACAGGAAGAGCAGATGCGCGACCATGTACAGCACAATGACGACGAGCGCGGCAACGCCAGCGTAGTGCAGGTTGACGGCGGTGAGCAGAGCGCGGGCACGCGAGGTGAGGCGCGGAACGCGGCGCAGCATCGAGGAGCTGCTCGGAGGCGGAACGGTGGCGGTTGCGCTCATCGTGCGTCTCCTTGGGAAGGCTGCCCGGCGCTTCCCTGCTTCGTCGATGTTTGCTTCGCGTAAGACTCACCCTCAGGCAGCGGGTTATAGTTGGCGAGGATGTCGAACTCGACAGCAGGCGCGGCCGCCGGCTGGTTCATCTGCGGCTGGAAGCTTCCGGGGCGCTGCGCCGTCGTCGTCTTCGCCTGTGACGCTTCGCCGTTGAGACGCGGCTGGAGGAAGCGGCGCGAGTGCTCGAGATTGCGCACGAGCTGTACGGCGCGGTCGCGCTGACCGGAGACGCGCAGGTGGATGATGACGTCGCCCGTTTGCGTAACCTGCGGCTCGATAGAGGTGACCTGCACGCCGGTGGGAAGCACGTTTTCAAGGTCCATCATGACGGCGGTCCAGGAGAAGCTCTTCGCGAGGAAGAGGCTGTTCAGGAAATGCGCGCGGTCGAGCACGGCGGCGTTGGCGGGCTGGCGCATGCGAGCTTCGTTGTTCAGGCGCTCATGCTGCGCAGAGTCGGTCTGATTGCGGAGCGCGTTCATCTGGCCCGTGGCACGGTCGAGGCGCTTCTGCAGAGCGTGTGCCCAGAAGCCCAGTGCGATGGCGATGGCCGCGAGGAGCGCCATGAGCACGCGTAGCCGCAGAAAGAGCGGCCGGAGCTCGACGAAGGGACGCGAAGCGAGATTGATCGAGATGCGCATGGTCAGCCTCGCAGTGCTCCCCGGACGCCGGCGAGCGAGCCGCGCGGAATGTTGCCGGTGACCACGCCGGCGGAGAAGGCGGACGCGTCGATGAGCTCGCGGATGCGGAAGGCTTCGGCTTCGTTGTAGCCGTTTCCGTTGACCCCCCGATGCAATGCATCGGCGCTGAGCGCGCCCGCGCTCAGGATGGTTTGCGGGGGACGTGAGAGCGTGTCCTCGAAGTAAGCCACGGCTACGGTGACGGCCTGTGCGATCTCGTGAGCGAGTTCCTCGGCGGAGAGTTGCTGGAGCTGCGCGGGGAACGTTGGGTCGATGCCGGCGGCTTGTGGCTGGAGGTCGACGCTGCGGTGGAGGAGGAGCACGCCGTCGCGCGTGATGGCGGTGGTGATTCCTGCGTGAGTGGCGTTGACGACGAGTGAAGGCTCGGCGGCGGTGAGGCCCGCGAGTGCGGCGAGGGTGCTGGGGAGCACGGCGCCGGGTTCAAAGCCGGCCTCGCGCACGGCGGTCTCGTACTCGCGGAGGATGTCGCGCGGAATGGCGACGGCGAGCACGTGGACGTTATTGCGCGTGGAGCTCATGATTTGGAAGCTGACGACGGCGTCGTCGACCTCGAACGGGACGAGTTTCTTGAGACGGAAGCGAACGATGGGCAGGGCTTCGGTGAGTTTCGTGGGCAGCGCGTCGAAGTCGAGCAGGAGGACGCGGACGGCGGAGTCGGGAAGGATGATGGTGAGGTCGGCGCCGCGGCTGTTGGGGCGCACGTCGATGGATTCGAGTGCGCGGCGAATGGCGGCGATTACGGCGACGCGGTCAGCGAGGTTGCCGGGCTTGAGGCCGGGAAGGACGGCTCCGGAAGGCAGCGGGACGCTTGCGACGGAATCGAGCGCGCCTTCGGCCGTGGCGGCGCGCGCGGCTGTCACGCCCTCGGGGGCGATCTCGCAGGCGAGGCGCGGACGGCTTCCAGAAGCTTTGGGGAGCAGGTTCATCGAGAGACGATTACTAGACTACCGCGCGGCGGCGGCTCGGGAGCTTTGCTGCGGTGCTTCAATTCATTGGACGAACGGGCGCGAGAGCCGTTTGCGGAGCTAACGTCCTGTTTCAATGAAGGTTACCTTGTTGATCTCGCGGAGGGTGGTGATGCCGGCGCGGACGCGCTCGAGGGCGGAGTCGCGCAGGAAGTGCATGCCCTTTTCGCGGGCCTTTTTGCGGATTTCAGAGCCGGGGCGCTTTTCGAGCAGCATCTCGCGGATCTCGTCGTCGAGCTCGAGGAGTTCGTGAATGGCGGAACGGCCGCGGTAGCCGGTGCCGGCACACTCTATGCACCCGGAGCCCTCGCGGAAGCGGAAGCCGCGCCACTCGGCGGGGTCGAGGCCGTTGAGCTCGAGCTCGGCGTCGGTGTAGGTGACCTCGCGGTGGCAGAAGTCGCAGATGGTGCGCACCAGGCGCTGGGCGAGAATGCAGTTGAGCGCGGAGACGAAGTTGTAGGGCTCGACGCCCATGTTGAGGAAGCGGCCGAGGACGTCCACCACGTTGTTCGCGTGGACAGTGGTGAAGACAAGGTGGCCGGTGAGCGCGGAGTTGATGGCGATCTGCGCGGTCTCCGCGTCTCGGATTTCGCCGACGAGGATCTTGTCGGGGTCGTGGCGAAGGATGCTGCGCAGGCCGCGCGCGAAGGTAAGGCCCTTCTTCTCATTGACGGGAATCTGCGTGACGCCGCGGATCTGGTACTCGACGGGATCCTCGATGGTGATGATCTTGTCCTCTTCGGACTTGATCTCGTTGAGCGCGGCGTAGAGGGTGGTGGTTTTGCCCGAGCCGGTAGGGCCGGTGACGAGCACCATGCCGTAGGGCTCCTTGATGTAGCGGCGGAAGCGGCGAAGGTCTTCTTCGGCGAAGCCGACGACGTCGAGCGAGAGGTTGTGGAACTTCTCGGACATCGACTCCTTGTCGAGCACGCGAAGCACGGCGTTTTCGCCGTGAACGGTCGGCATGATGCTGACGCGGAAGTCGATGAGCCGGCCCTTGTAGCGCACGCGGAAGCGGCCGTCCTGCGGGACGCGGCGCTCGGCGATGTCGAGTTCACTCATGACCTTGATGCGCGAAAGGATGGTCTGGTGGTGCTCGCGCGCGATGGGCGCCATGGCCTGCTGGAGCACGCCGTCGATGCGGTACTTGACGAGCAGCGAGTCGTCGTAGGTTTCGAGGTGGATGTCGGAGGCGCGGCGTTCAAGCGCGGTGAAGATGGTGGTGTCTACGAGGCGGATGATCGGCGAGATGTCGTCGTCGGCCGCGAGCTTTTCGATGGAGATGTTCTCGTCGGCAGACTCTTCGCCGGAGAGCACGTCGAAGGCGAGACCTTCGGTAGCCTCGTCGAGCACGCGCTGCGATTGCTCGGTCTTTTTGAGCAGGTCGGTGATCTGCGAGAGTGTGGCGACGCGGGTGACAATGCGGGTGCCGAGCAAGCCGGCGATCTCGTCGAGGACCATGAGGCGCGAGGGGTCGGCGACGGCGATGGCAAGGCGGCCGTCGGTGGACTGTTCGAGCGGAACGAAGTTGTAACGGAACATCATGTCGACCGGGACGGTCTTGAACAGCTCGTGCTGGATCTTAAAGTGCTTCAGGTCGACGAACTCGGCGTGGTAGCGGCGCGCGAGGCGTTCGGCGCGCTCGGCTTCGGTGAGTGAGTCGTTGGGGAGCGGGGTTGCTACGGGGGTGGCCATATCGATGAGACTCCTGGGTTGCGCGGCCGTTTCAGGGCGAAGGCTACCACAGACAGGGGACTTCGTCCGAGTTCAGAATGAGTTGGTCCGCGGTAACCAGCGTAAGCCCATGAATGATCGCCGTTGCACCGATTTGGCGATCAGCCGGATCCTTCGGATAGTTGGGCGAGAACTGGGTACCTCGGACTGCAATCCGGCGGTCAACGGGAAGAACTTGATATGAGTTCTCAACCTTTTCGAGAAAAACATCGACGGGAGGGTCAAATCGCAGCCGGCCTTTTGCGGAGAGCAGGGCGATCTCCCATATCGTTGCGGTGGAGATGGCGAGTCCCTGAGCGGTCAGAGCTTGCGCCAATGCCGACGATGCGCGGGGTGAGATCCGTTCCGTTTCACGCGCCAGCCAGATAACAATCTGGGTATCTAAAAGCAGCAATCAGTCATACTCCCAATCCTCCGGATCATTGGCGGGAGAGATGATGTCGCCGACAATTTCCACTCCACCAAAACGATAAGCCGCCAAGGGATCGTCCTCGGGCTCCAGCGGAATGACCTTCGCAACTGGCCTTCCCTTCTTCGTGACGAGCACAGACTCGCGCTTCTTCTCGACCTCGTCCAGGAGGGCAAGAAAATGTGCCTTTGCTTTCGCTGCACCCATTGTCTTCATCGGCTAGTCACGTGACCACTATACCATGGTCACGTGACTAGCCGCCGATATTTCCCAGACTGAAGATTGGCATGTAGAGCGCGATCAAAATAATGACGACGACAGCGCCCATTACGATGAGGATCAGGGGCTCGATGAGACTCATGATGGCGGAGAGCTGGGTCTGCACGTCCTCTTCGAAGAACTCGGCGACGGAGTTGAGCATCGCGGGCAGCGCGCCTGTGGATTCGCCCACTTCGATCATCTCGACGGAGAGCTCAGGGAAGACGCCGGTCTCTTCGAGGCTGGTTGCGAGGCCCTGCCCCTCGCGAACGCTTTCAACCGAGGTGTAGACGGCCTTCGATATCTGGCGCGATTCGATCGAGCGCGCGGCCGTTTCCAGGCTGGGAACAAGCGGAAGGCCACCGGTGAGCAGCGTCGAGAGCGTGCGCGAGAAGAGTCCGACCTGGTACTTGAGCCAGACGTTGCCCAGGCCAGGCGTGCCGATACGGACGCGATCGGTGAAGTTCGCGCCGGCGTCGGTGCGGGTCCAGCGGACGATGAGATAGATGATAATCGCGAGCAGAAGGCCGATGTAGATGCCGTAGTGCTGCGCGTTTTGGCCGAGGCTCAGCAGGAACAGCGTGAGGCTGGGGAGTTTTGTTCCGAGCTGGTCGTACAGCTGCGCGAAGCGCGGGACAACGAAGGTGATCAGGAAGACGAAGAGGCTGATCACCATGACGATGAGGAAACTTGGATAGATGAGCGAGGACTTCAGCTTTTTCCGGAAGGAAAGCGAGACGCGCTGAAAGTCGAGATAGCGCTGCAGCACCTCCTCGAGATTGCCGGACCGCTCGCCGGCGAGCAGCGTGACCGTGTAGACGAGCGGAAAGCCGCCCTGCGCTTCGAAGGCAGAGGAGATGGATTCGCCGGTCTTCACGCGGGCAGCGACGTCCTCGAGCTGCGCGCGGAAGACGGGGTTCTTCTGCCGCCTGGCTAACAGCTCCAGGGAGCTAAGGATGGGCAGACCGGCGCGGATGAGCGTGAGGAACTGCTGGTTATAGACGAGGAAGGGTTCGAGCTTGACCTTGCGCTGGCTGCCACCGGCAAAACCGGTGCGCGGCTTAACGGAGTAGACGAGATACCCGGCCTGGGTGAAGCGCGAGCGCAGCTCTTCAGCGGTCGCGGCGGCGTGGGTCTGCTCCTGGATGCGGCCGCGCTCGTCGGCAAGGCGGATTGTGAACTCTGTCATGACGCTGGAAAGGCTGCTTGGCTTACTTATCTTATAGACGGATGAGGAGCGCGTTTGCTCAAAAGCGAAGGCCCCACCGGAAGGGTGAGGCCTTGCTGCAACTTCTTCGGGCTGGCTTACAACAGGCGGCTTACACGCTAAAGCTGGAGCCGCAGCCGCAGGTGGACTTCACCTGGGGGTTCTCGAATTTGAAGCCGGCTGCCTCGAGCGTCTCAACGTAGTCCACTGTGCAGCCATTGAGGTACATGGCGCTGGTGGCGTCGATGAACACCTTGAGGTCGTCGAACTTGACGATCTTGTCCATCATGCCCGCCTGATTTTCGAAGCTCATGGAGTACTGGAAGCCGGAACATCCGCCGCCGACGACGCCGATGCGCAGACCGGCCGGAATCGGATCCTGGGTCGCCATGATCTCCTTGACCTTGGTGATGGCGGCAGGGGTCAGCTCGACGGGATTTTTGCGGGGCGCCTCGGAAGCGCCGGTAACGACCTCGGCAACAGGGTTGGTGGCGGTGGACATGGGAACCTCTCCTCGGTTCGCGGACCAATGCAGTCCGGGAGCACAACTCTTAGTGTAGCCAGAGCTTGTCCGCTGGGCAAGGCTTCACGGCGCCAGCGGTAGCACGGGCATCCTCCCGATTCGATGCCTTGGGGCAGACAAGGTTTCGGTAAAGTCGACTCTCTGACCTGAGCATCACGGCAGATGCGTGGGCAACCAAGTCTTCCAAAGTTACATCGCCAGGCGTATGATTTTGGCGGCCCAGCTTACCCTCCGAGCCC
>Ga0070741_10003469_pt1 | contig 39137 bp, 35 predicted proteins | sample Coa_R1_4_FD_66440 | JGI IMG/M metagenome (GOLD analysis project Ga0070741, IMG submission 66440) | Surface soil microbial communities from Centralia Pennsylvania, which are recovering from an underground coalmine fire - Coalmine... | ecosystem: Environmental > Terrestrial > Soil > Unclassified ...
CTGAAATCGCCGCAACTGTTGCGCTCGCTCAATGAACTCGTCGAGTCCGGCCTGCCCGCTGGCGTGAAAACGCCGGGCCAGCGCCATCAGTTTGCTCACATTCGCGGCTTTCTGTGGCCCGCCTGGCCGCCGCAGCAGTTGCTCGAAATACCCTGTGTCCGCCAGCACGCCCGCCAGCAGGCGGTCGATCGTCATGTAGTCGCGCCGGGCGCGCCAGCGGTCGAAAAGCGTTAGAAAGCTCTTTACTTTGGCCGCTTCATCCGGCGGCAGCTTGCAATGCGGCGCAGCGGCATTGTCGTCCAACCCGTGCCGCAATCCGCCAAGCAGCGATCCAGCCGCCAGCTTCGCCCGAAACAGGCTCTCGTCGCTGATGCCCGCCAGCGGCGAGCGCAGTACAGCCGCCAGGCTGATCTCGTCCAATGGATTCCACAGCGCCCGGAGAAAGTGGATCAGATCGTTGACCTCGCGCGTGTCATAAAACCCGCGGCCCTCGGTGATCTGACAGGGGAGGCCTTGGTCGCGCAACACTTGCTCGATGATTCTTAGCTGCATCGAAGTGCGGCACAGGACAGCAAAATCGCCGTATCCGGCGACTCTGGTCTGGGGTTCCCCGCCGGGATTCTCTTCCCCGGCTTTGAGCGTTAAATGCCCGCAAAGCTCCCGAATACGGGCCGCTATGTGCTGCGCTTCCAAATGGAAGGCTCTGTCGCCGTCCTCAGCGTGCACTACAAGGACCTCGAGACAAGGCTGGCTCGCCGTCAAAAAGCGAGTGCCAGCGGTGAGCTCCTGGACCTCGATGCCTGGAGCGTCCCGGGCGATCGCCTTGATGGCGTCCAGCACCTCTTGCCGGCTGCGAAAATTCTCGGCCAGTTCGTGCACTTCACCGCCGCCGCTCCGGGTCTGCTCCCGATAGGCGCGGAACACCTCAGGATCGGCATGCCGAAACCCGTAAATCGATTGATTGATATCCCCCACGACAAACAGCCTGGCGCCTTGCCGAAGACGGCTGACCAGCCGCGATTGCAGCGCGTTCGTATCCTGAAATTCATCGATGAGAATGTGGTCGAAGGTGGCCGCAATCCGCCCGCCCGTGCGCTCCAAGAGCCGGATGGCATATTCCTCTAAGTCGGCATAGTCCAGCATCGCCCTTTGCTGTTTGCCGGCGCGATAGAGGCTGTCCGCTTTCGAGAGTGTCTCCAAGAACCATTGCCGGTTCTCCGCGTTCGCCTCCAGAAGCAAGGCGCGCCGGCAACGAGGCGCCAGTTCGTCGCGAATCTGTGTGAGCAGTTCCCGTTGCCGGCTTCCCCGCTTGAAAGCTGTTACAACAAAATCGATTTGGCGGAGGGCCTGGAAGTGCGCGATCGACGCCGGGAGGCCTGCGAGCTCGGCAAGCCGTTTCCGGACGGCGAGCGCATCGCCGAGCGCATCCCGCTGGTTGGTGTTCCACCCGGCTGTAGAGCAGGCCGCCGTCTGATCGAATGCCTGGACGAGAGCCGCCCAGCTTTGCTGAAGACTGCAAGAGGGCGGAATGCGGCTTGCTTGACTGATGCTTGCGCCGGCCGCGCGGAGCGCCTGGTAGAGGCAGAACAGGCTCTCGTGAACCTGGTCCGACGCGAACGCGGCCAGAAAGCGCCGCGCGCGCTCCGGCTCGGCTGAATATGCCTGCTCGAGAGCCCCGTCGATGGCCCGGCGCAACTCGAAATCAGCTTCCCACTCATCAAGCACGCGAAACTCCGGATCTACTTCCGCTGCGATAGCGTTTTCCCGCAGCAGGCGCGCGCAAAATCCGTGAATCGTCGAGATACACGAACGCTCGACTTCCGCCCGGTGGCGGCTGCCGGCCGGAAACGACTCGATCAGTTTCCGGCGCATGCTGGCGGCGGCTTTTTCCGTGAAAGTGATCGCCAGGATGCGGTGGGGCGAGATATTCTTCTCGAGGACCAACCATCGGAAGCGCTCCACCAGAACGAACGTCTTGCCGGAGCCCGGGCCGGCCACGACGCAGACGTCGCCGCCCCAGCTTTCAACAGCCTTCCTCTGTTTGTCTTTGAGCTCCCGGGCGCTCACACGATGGAGGCTCCCCCATCCACCACAATCGTCTGCCCGGTGATGTAGCTCGAAGCCGGAGAAGCCAGAAAAACGGCGACAGCCTTCAATTCCCCCTCGCGGCCGACACGGCCCAGGGGCGTGCGCTTCTCGTATTCCGCTTGAATGCGTTCCAAAACCTTCTCTGTCATGCGAGAAGGAAAAAACCCCGGCGCAATCGCGTTTACCCGGATTCCGCTCCGCCCCCAGCGGGCGGCCATCTCTCGCGTCATGGCGATCAGCCCAGCCTTGCTGGCGATATAGCCGATCGTGCTGTAGCCCAGTTCCGCTATTCCTTTCAGCGCCGCCACCGAGGCCACATTGATAATTACGCCGTTCTTGCGGGCCAACATGACTCGCGCCGCGCGTTGCGCCACCAGAAATGCGCCAGTCAGGTTGGTATCAAGGACCATGCGCCATTTGTCTAACGGCATCTGTTCAATCGGCGCGCCCCAGGTGACGCCCGCATTGTTCACCAGAATATCTATGCCGCCGAGAACCTCACAGGTGCGTGTAACGGCTGCATCCACCTGGTCGGGGACCGAGACGTCGCACAGCATGCCCTCGCATGTGAAGCCCGCCGCTTTCATCTCCGCCACAGCAGGCTTGAGCCACTGCTCGCGGCGCGCCACCAGCATAACCGAAGCGCCCGCCTCGGCCAGGCCCTCGGCCATCTCGCGTCCGAGCCCACGAGATCCGCCGGTGACCAGGGCCACACGGCCTTTCAAATCAAAGAGATTTTGTAGACGCGTCATAAGACCAAGATCGATTTCGATCTGCTTTCAGAGCAGTTCCCACCCGACCACGTACCGGCTCCTCGCGGCGGTTTTGCCGTTGCTCCGTTGCAAGCCGAGTCCGGGGATTTTCGCCGGGTCTGGGTTCATCCCCGCCAGCCCGGGCTGCTCCTCATCGCACCGCCAGCGTCACTCCTGTTTGTGTCGAGGCCGCGCCTATCGAGATTTCCAGAGGCACATTCGGCCCGGGTACGACATCCACCGGCACGATGGCGTCGATTTGCAGCAGCCCTGCCAGATTCGGAGCTAGCCCGACAAAAATCGTTTTAGCGGTAATACCCCCGATTGTAACCGTAGGGGTTTGCAGTGGCGCGGCATAAGGCGGCTGAGTCAACTGGCCGGTCAGCGCGGGCGGATTCGTCGGCCCCTGCCCGGTCATGAAGATCTGTACCACGCTGCCTCGGCCGGCGGGATTGGCGGCGGAATTCGGCGAATTGTCCTGGTTCAGGGCGGCAGCCTGCCCCAGACCCCGGCTGACGGTAAACACTGCGGGAGCAGCCGCCGCCGCGGGAACGGATACGGGAGCGCTCGACGCCCCCTGATAGCTCACCACGATTGTCACCACGCCCGGCACGGCGCCAGTGCGGCTCGCTAATTCATAGGGAACCTGCACATTGATCTGCTTCTCCTGCACGTAGAAAAGAGCGCCCGGAAGGTTATTGAAGAGGACGGCGACGCCCGCGACAATCGTGGCCAGTCGTGCCGTAGACGCGTCGATCACCGCGCCCGTGCTCACCGCAGGCCCGAGATTCGACCCAAATATCGAAATGATCTCACCAGGCGCGATCGGCCCACTGGCGAAACTGGCCGCGTTGACCACGCCGGCCGCGGTGAACACGGGCCCCGGCGCCGTCACCGCCCGGACCGCCAGGCTGACCTGGACGGTCCTGCTGCCCTCGAGAGTCCCCGGAGCGGAGATCACCAGCGCGCCTTCGTAATCGCCCGCGTTGAGGTTCGCACTTCTGGCGTTGACCGTTATCGTGACGGATGCGCCGGAGGAAACAGCGCCTGACGCCGGCGTTATGGTAAGCCAGGATTGATTGCCCGTAATGCTGAAGTTTAACGTTCCCGAGCCCGCATTGGTGACTGTAAAGGTTTGCGGCGCCGGATTCGGGCCGCCTGCCTCGGCGGCGAACCCAAGTTTCGCGGCCGAAACGGACAGCACGGGCGGATTGAAAACGATTTTGCGGATCCGCCAGTTGTATTGATCAACGACGTAAAGGTTGCCGCCCTTGTCGAATGCCAAACCGCTGGGACGATTCAGGCCGGCGTTAGCGGCCGGCCCACCGTCTCCGTTGAAAATGGCCTGCCCGTCGCCCGCCACGGTAGTAATAATACCAGAAGGGCTTACCTTTCGAATGCGGTTGTTGTCCTCATCGGCAATATACAAGTCGCCTTCGGCGTCGAACGCAACATCCGAAGGATAATTCAGAAGCGCCTGCTTCGCCGGGCCGCCGTCGCCCCGAAATCCAAAATCACCCGTCCCATCGCCCACGACGGTTGTGATGATCCCATCGGGAGCGACCCTGCGGATGCAGTTATTCTGCTGATCGGCGATGTAGAGATTGCCGGCGGCGTCAAACGCCAGGCCGGCGGGGAAAGCCAAGCCGGCGAGCGTTGCGGGCCCTCCGTCGCCGAAATACGCCGGCTCGCCTCCTTTCCCGGCAAAGGCGGTAATGACGCCGCTAGGAGTCACTTTTCGCACCTGGCTGTTGTAGGTGTCGGAGATATACAAATTTCCGGCGGCATCGACAGCCAGTCCGCCCGGCGAGTTCAGCTCCGCCTGGAGCGCCAGGCCGCCATTGCCGCTGAGATCATCCGTCCCGGCGCCCGCTATGGTGGTGATGGTTCCATCGGGCGCTACTTTACGCACCCGATGATTGTTCTGGTCGGCGATGTAGAGATTGCCTTTTTGATCCAGAACCACCGATATGGGCGAATTCAGCTCGGCCTGCGTGGCCGGCACGCCGTTTCCACTGAAGCCGGTCTGCCCGTTGCCCGCAATCGTCGTGATCGTCCCGTCGGGACTGATCTTGCGGATCCGGTCGTTGCCTTGATCGGCGATATAGAGGTTGCCCTCCAGGTCGATGGCCGGATGGCTGTACTCCTCGAACTGCGGATCAATGCTGACCAGGAAATTGAATTGCGCCTGAGCGGCGGGGATGCCGTCGCCGTTGTACCCGGGAATCCCATTGCCGGCGATCGTGGTTATAACGGAGCTGCTTTGACCCCAGCCCCCCGCTGGGATCGCCAGAACAAGCAGTGCGCCTAGCAGGAAATACCCCTCGCTTCGCCTCATATACCCGGATCAGTTTATCAACCTGCGAACAAATGTGGGGTCCCGGGCGCGACGCCGCCTCGCGAGTTCTCAAGCCTTCTCGACAGCAGATCGCACAATGCTGGCGGCTTGACCAAAAAAGTCCGCGGTTCCGCGCGGGGCGCCGTAACGAGAACGCACGGAATGCATTTTGAAAACGCGAAGCCGATCCGATACCCGGAAGAACGAAATCCCGAAAGCCCCGGCGTCAAGGCATTTTTCACGGTATGATGCGGGACGGGAACGGCATGCGCTACGTGTTGGACGACGTGAAAGTTCTCGATTTCTCCCACGCCCTGGCGGGTCCCTATTGCACTCTACTGCTGGCGGCCTACGGCGCTCGCGTGTTCAAACTGGAGCCGCCCGGCACCGGTGAAATCGCCCGCCACTGGGGCCCGCCGTTCACCGGGAAAGAAGCTTCCTTCTTTTTGGGCCTGAATTCGAACAAGCTCGGAATCTCGATCGATCTGAAGACCCCGGCAGGCCGGGACCTGTGTCTGCGTCTGGCGGAGAAGGTCGACGTATTGGTAGAAAATTTCAGGCCGGGGAGCCTGGCGCGGCTGGGGCTCTCCTACGAGCACGTTCGCGCGCGTAATCCGCGGCTGATCTACTGCTCGATCTCGGGCTATGGACAGAACGGGCCCTCCCGGGATCTGCCGGCCATGGACTTGATTATGCAGGCGGCCAGCGGCCTGCTGAGCATTACCGGCTCGGAGAATGGTCGAGTCGCCCGTTGCGGCCATTCCGTGGCTGACATTACGGCGGGCATGTTCGCGGCGGTGGGTATTCTCCTGGCGCTGCACGCTCGGGAACGCAGCGGCCAAGGGCAATTCATCGACGTCTCCATGTTCGATGGCATGATTTCGGCGATGTGCTCCAATTTCTCCTATTTTCTCGGCTCCGGAGATATTCCGTCTCCGATGGGCACCGCTTTTAAAACCATCGTGCCTTACCGGACCTTCGCCACGGCCGACCGCGACATAGCCCTTGCCGCCGGCAGCGATAAGCTGTGGACTTCTTTTTGCGAAGCGATTGGAGCGCCGCACCTCGCCGATGATCCGCGCTACACGACGAATCCCCAGCGCGTCCAGAATCGCCACATCCTGGAGCCGCTCCTGGCAAAAATTTTCCGCCAGGCCCCCTGCGCCGAATGGCTATCCCGGCTCAGCCGAGCGGGCGTTCCCTGTTCGCCTGTGCGGACGTTCGAAGAGGTCTGGGCCGACCCACAATCGAGCGCCCGGCAGATGTTTCCCGCCTTAAGTCACTCTTCGGCCGGAAATGTTACGGTCACCGGGCTGCCGGTGAAATTGTCCGCCACGCCCGGCCGGATCCGTTTTGCCGCGCCCAGGCGCGGCCAGCACACGCGCGCCATACTGCGATCGTTACTCTGTATGGATGACGCCGCGCTCGACCGGCTCGAGTCCGAGGGTGTGATAGCGGGCGATGGGAAAGCATGCAAGAGCGCGCGCCCTGGGAAGCTGCGGCGGTCCAGAGGAGAGGCCGGCAAGAACAATCACAGCACACTGCGCTGCCCTGAGGCGCCGGATACCCAATCAATTTGATTTGGGCGCGGGACGCTGCTCAAGCGCCTTGGTGCGGCTGGTCCGCAAGCGCCGGAAGATTTCTGCCCCGCCCCAGTCGGCCGCGAGCGCGGCCGCAATGCCGGCCGCTGCGTCCACTCCGTAGTGGTATCCGCCGGAAACAGTCGAGGCTGCGATCCCGAGCGCCCACGGCAGAAACCAGCAGCTTCCATGCCGGCAGTGGCAAAGGGCAAACGCCGTAGTTCCGGCGACATGACTGCTGGGAAAGACGTTCGCGCCGATGCTGAACCGGTTCAACACAAAAAGATTCATTGCCTGGGGCCATCCCCCGGAGGCGAAACCGGACCAAAGCAGGCGCGGCGGCGTCGAAGGAAACCACGGAGATATCAGATCGCAAACTGCGTAGGCCAGCCCACCGCTGATCCATAACTGCCACAGCCCTGTGCGGCCGTGGCGCACAAAAATGAGCAGGGGCGCCAGCGGAACAAAAAGGTAGTAGGAGAAATAGAAAAGCTCGAGGCCGTCCAGGGCGGGCCGCGGTAGGTGCTGCTGCATCCACAGTCCGGGGATCGCGCCAAACAGCCGGAGATCCCATTCCCGCAGCAGAAAGTCGGCGCTGGGCCGCGCGACCAATCGCGCCACCCAGCCGCCGAGCCAATAAGCGCCGGCAATTCCAAACAGCGGCGCCCCATCGATCAGCCGGCGCATTCCAGGATGTAATACTTCTGGCCGTCTTGTTTCACGATGTTGCCGGCTATGGTCCACTCATGCCCGTCGATGATGTAGACCCTGCGATAGGAGTCGTACTCAACATCGATCTGCCGGTCGATCTTCGCGGCTTGCACTTCGCGCGTATTCCCGGGAGACCACTCTTGTTTCACGATTGGAAATGGATTCATATTGCGCCTAGGACAGAACCCTGATCGCTCTGCGGGTCCGGATGTCCTTACCGCCTTCTCCCGCCGGGCGGCGTTCCTTTTTCCAGCACCAGGTAATATGTCTCGCCCGCACAGGCCTTGCAGAGAGCGCGGCCGCCGCGCACAATCTCCCGGCCGAAATTGACGGTTTCGCCGCACTCGGAGCACACGACTTTTTCTCCCCTCCACCCCGGGAGATCCTGCGGCGCCAGCTTTACCTTCACCCACTGATAAGTAAAGAGCTCCTCGTCGGTGAGCATCCGGTAGGCTTTCATTTGCTGCTGGTTCCGATCGGCGATCTCGGGGAAGCGCTCGGCGGCCAGCCGTTTAGAGCTGTCTCGGGCGGCCACTCGCACGGCGCGGTCCCCAGCGAGATCGACAAAGGTGGCGGCTACTTTTCCGAAATCCCGGAATTTCAGGGCCCGCTTCCCCATCCGGCAGCCAGTCACCACGGAGACGGCATCGGTGGCGCACCGATCGATCTCGACAAACGTAATCAGCCGCTTGCGGTCGCGGCCCGTGGGGTCTTCAATGCCCAGCAGAGCCAGGCCGTAAAGCGCCAGCCGCAGGCCGAGGATCTGCCCGGCGCAAATGTGCCCGTGTGCTTGCTCCGCCAGCGCCACGTATTCCTCGAAGTCTTTCATGACCCGGCGTGATCGGGCCGGAATTCGAAAAGCTGGTCGTCGATTCGTACCCGCAAAACGCCCGGCCCCAGCGGCTTGCCTTCGTTCGGGAAAAAGACGGCGCCGTCGGTCGAATCTTTGGGCCGCAGCCGTGTCTTGACCAAAGCGAGGGCCGAAGCGGCGGCGGCTGCTTTCAACCCCGTCGGTCCGCCCATGGAAAGAGCAAACTGGCGCCGCTGTTCATAGCCGTTGTTGGAGCGGATTTCGGTAGCCCCCGAAATCGCCCTCTCGTACGCCGTAACCAGCTTGATTACGTCGTTGCGGCCGCCGTGCCGTTGCAGTTCGGCAATGACTTGCTGTTCGCCGAGGGCCGGAATTACGCGGCCATCCGGCAACTGGTATGTGATTCCGGTCGGCTGCACGGTGTGAGGAACGGGGGCGCCGTTGATTACGGCCACCTGCAAAACTGCGTACCGGTGCACTTGCATGGGCATCTCGGTGTACATTACCGTCACCCCCGCTCTGGTCAATGTGAGGTATTTCAGGCCGTTGGAATAGAATTCAATGACCTGAGCGCGGCTGCTCAGAGCCGCCAGGAGCAGCGCCGCGAGTAGACGGCCTGATTGCATTTCACCCTTATGATACAGTATAAGTTTCCTCGAATCGGAACTTGCCAGCCCGATCGTTATGCAGCCGCTTACGAACCTCCTGCCTGCCGCTTATCTGAAGATCGCGGAAGAAGTAAAGGTCCCTCTCGTAAATCTGCTCAATACGATCACGCTGTTCGAAGAGGGCGCCACTGTTCCCTTTTTAGCCCGCTACCGCAAGGAAGCGACCGGGAACATGAACGAGGAACAGTTGCGGCTGCTCGCGGAACGTCTCGACTACTTCCGCGACCTCGAAGACCGGCGGCAGACTGTTCTGCGCACGATTCAGGAGCAAGGGAAGCTCACCACGGAATTGCGGGCGGCGGTCGAAAACGTACTCGATAAGAACGAGCTCGAGGACCTCTATCTCCCTTACAAGCCCAAGCGGAAGACCCGCGCCAGCGTCGCCCGCGAACAGGGGCTCGAGCCGCTCGCCGACTGGCTGTGGATGCAGCAGCCTGACGGCCGTTCCGTGGAGGCGGCCGCCGAAACGTTTCTCAATGCCGGGAAGGGAATCGAAAAGGCGGAGCAAGCTTTGGCCGGCGCGCGAGACATCATCGCCGAGCGGGTGAGCGATGACGCCGAAATCCGCAAGCTGCTGCGCAAAGCCATCTGGGAGCAAGGCGTGGTCTTCTCCCGCAAAAGCGAAAAAGCAGAGGAACTGCTGGCCCAGCAGAAGGAAAACAAATCAAAGTACGAGACGTATTACGATTTCCGGGAGCCAGCGGCGAAGATCCCCTCGCACCGCTTGCTGGCGATCCGGCGGGGAACCAAGGAGGGCTTCCTGCACTCGGAAATTCAGATTGACGATGCCGCACCTCTCGAGAGCATCGTCTCGCGCATCATTCGGGACCGCAACTCGGCTTTCGCTCCGCAACTGGAGGCTGCGATCCGGGACGGCTATCAACGTCTGTTGAAGCCCTCGATTGAAAACGAAATTCGCCAGGCGCTCAAGGAGCGGGCCGACGCCGAAGCCGTCCGGGTGTTCCAGGAAAACCTGGAGAGCCTGCTACTGAGCGCGCCGGCAGGTCCGATTCGCGTGATCGGAGTGGATCCCGGCTTCCGAACCGGATGCAAACTGGCGGTAGTGGATGAGACAGGCAAATACCTGGAGGGCGCCACGATATACCCCAACGAGCCCCGCAACGACGTAGCCGGGGCCCGTGCCGCGCTCAAGGACCTGATATCGAAGCATAACGTTCAGGCCGTAGCTATCGGCAACGGCACAGCCTCGCGGGAAACGGATTTGTTCGTGCGGGCCCTGATCCGCGACGAAAAGCTGGAAGGCGTATTTTCCATCGTGGTGAGCGAAGCGGGCGCTTCTGTTTATTCAGCCTCGCGGCTTGCGAGGGAGGAGTTTCCCGAGCTCGATGTGACTATGCGCGGCGCAGTCTCGATCGCCCGCCGGCTCCAGGACCCGCTGGCCGAACTGGTGAAAGTGGATCCCAAGTCGATCGGAGTCGGGCAATATCAGCACGATGTGGACCAGAACGAGCTGAGCGCGGGGCTCCATGCGACCGTGGAGAGCTGCGTCAACCGGGTCGGCGTCGATCTGAACACCGCGTCTTTCGCGCTTCTGAAATATGTGGCCGGCGTCAACGAACGGGTGGCCAAACGCATCGTCGAGTATCGCAACGCCAGCGGCCGGTTTGTGGCCCGCGGGCAGTTAAGAGACGTTCCGGGCTTCGGCGACCGGACCTTCGAGCAAGCTGCCGGGTTCCTGCGCATCCGGGGCGGCGAAAATATACTCGACCAAACGGCCGTGCATCCGGAAGCCTATCCGGTGGTCGAGAAAATGGCTGCCGCGGCCGGTGTCGGAGTTGCCGAGCTGATTTCCCGGCCTGATCTGATCCGGCAATGCAAACTGGAAGATTTTCAAACGGAAAGAATCGGGATGTACACGCTTCAGGACATCCGGGAAGAGCTCCTGAAACCGGGACGCGATCCGCGCGAACAGTTTGTCGCTCCCCGCTATCGGGATGACGTGCTCCAGATTTCGGACCTCAAAGAAGGCATGGAGCTGGAGGGCATTGTCACCAACGTTACGAATTTCGGCGCTTTTGTGGACGTAGGAGTGCATCAGGACGGGCTGGTGCATATCTCCGAGCTTTCCGACAAGTTCATCAAAGATCCGCGGGAGGCGGTTAAGGTGGGGGACATTGTCAAGGTGCGCGTTCTCGCCGCCGATGCCGCCGGAAAGCGAATCTCGCTGTCCATGAAGCCTCCCCGCCGGCCTCCAGAAAAGGCAGCGCGGCCTCAGACCATGGCAGCGGCGGCGTTTCGTCCGCCGAACGGGCATGCCGTCTCCAAGGCTGCCGGCAACGGCCTGAAAGAGAAGCAGCCGCGTCCGGCGCGAGCAGCGCAGGAGCAAGGGCCGGCGGCTAAAAAGCCAGCCGGGCAAGTGGCTGTCCCGCCGGAGAAAACCAAACCAAACCGGCCGCCGCAGGTGAAATCCAAGCCGCTTACGCTCGAAGAAAAGCTGGCTCTGCTCCAATCAAAATTCCGCACGCGTGTTTAGATCAGGCGCCGGCCGGCAGCAAGTGAAGGTGACTGCGAAACAAGGGGATTCTCGCTGATGCAAAACGCCGGCGTCAAGCCCAGCCGATTCGGCCTGATCGAGCAAGGGATTCGAAATATCAATACCGCATATTGGAATCTCGGCGTCGCGCAATTGATCGAAAAATCGATCGCGCGCAAAGAGGGCCTGCTCGCGGCCGCCGGCCCCCTGGTGGTCCGCACCGGTCAGTTCACCGGGCGCTCGCCCCAGGATAAATTCATTGTTCGCGACGCAGCCATAGAGTCGAACGTAGACTGGGGTCCCGTAAACCAGCCCATGTCGCCGGAGCATTTCCGCCTGCTCCACAGTAAATTTCTCGCCTACCTGCAAGGGCAGGATCTGTTTGTCCGGGATTGCTTTGCCGGCGCCGACCCCGCCTACCGGCTGCCCATCCGCGTGATCACGCAGCTCGCCTGGCACAATCTGTTCGCCCGGCAGTTGTTCATACCCGCTGACGGAGAGCAAACGCGCAATCATGTTCCGGAATTCACGATCGTGTTTGCACCGGGGTTCCACGCCGACCCGGCGGAAGACGGAACCCGTTCGGAAAACTGCATCGTCGTGGATTTTTGCAAGAAGACGGTTCTCATCGGGGGGACCAGCTACGCCGGAGAGATGAAAAAGAGCGTCTTCAGCATCTTGAACTATTTGCTGCCCGAGCGCGGCGTTTTCCCGATGCATTGCTCCGCCAACATTGGGGCTAAAGGGGACGTGGCCCTGTTTTTCGGACTTTCCGGGACCGGGAAGACTACGCTGTCCGCCGATCCCAACCGCCGCCTGATCGGCGATGATGAGCATGGCTGGGGCGACTTCGGCGTTTTCAATTTTGAAGGCGGATGCTACGCCAAGTGCATCCACCTTTCCCAGGAGCACGAGCCGCAGATCTGGAATGCGATCCGCTTCGGCGCTGTGCTGGAAAACGTCGCCATCGACCCGGATCTTCGCGTTCTCGATTACGATGACGCTTCCATCACCGAAAACACCCGGGCGGCCTATCCGGTCGACTTTATCGATAACGCGGTGATACCCGGGTTGGGCGGCCACCCCTCGAACGTGGTATTTCTCACGGCCGACGCCTTCGGCGTGCTGCCGCCGATCGCGCGCCTTACCCCGGAGCAGGCGATGTATCACTTTTTGAGTGGATATACAGCCAAGGTGGCCGGCACGGAGCGCGGCTTGGGCAAGGAGCCCGCCGCGACATTCAGCGCCGGGTTCGCCGCGCCGTTTTTGCCCCGGCCTCCGGCCGTGTATGCCAGGATGCTCGGCGACAGGCTGCGCCGGCACAAGGCTGAATGCTGGCTGGTGAACACCGGTTGGGTCGGCGGTCCGTTCGGCGCCGGACGCCGTATGAGCCTTCGTCACACGCGAGCCATGCTGCACGCCGCCCTCGAGGGGCAGCTCCGCGACGTGCCTTACGCCGAGCACCCAGTGTTCGGCCTTCAGGTTCCTCAAGTCTGCCCCAACGTTCCGGCGGAGGTTCTGGACGCCCGCGGCCAATGGGCGGACCCGGCCGCCTATGACAAGGCCGCTCGCGAACTGGCTGCACGGTTTGCGCGGAACTTCGAGAAATTCTCAGGGGTAAACGAGACAATCCGCCAAGCCGGACCTCGCGTCAGCGCGTAGGGCTGCTAGTAGCGCGCGTTGGAAGACAGGCGCCGGCTGGGCGGCCGCTTCACCCGCCATTGCAGCCAACTCCCGCACAGCGCGAGCGCCGCGGCGATCACCGCGTAGAGGCCTTCCATCAGTTGATCGCGGCCGGCGAAGGTGAAAGAGGGCCGCAAAGGCGTGGAGATCAGCAGTACGAGCACCAGAAGATTCCACAACACCATGGGCAGCCGCGCGGCGCGGCTTTTCCGCAAAGCGAGCACCATCGCCACAAACCCCCCAATCGAGCCGATCAGGAGCGCCTCGGTCAGCGACGCGCCGCTGAGGGGAACTGCGGAGAGCTGAATATTGTGTTTTCCACTAGGCATTACCAGTAGGGCTAGCAGGAAAAGGCCCAAGCAGAGCACGAAATTAAACAAGAACGCGAAAAAGCGCAACGCCCTCCCTAGAGTTCGCATTTTGGCGGCGGCCGTTCACCGACGGACTCGCCATTTTACTGTATACTGCGAAGCATGCGCAAAACCGCCGGCTTGTTCCTGATCCTTTGCCTGCTGGCCAGACTGGCGCCGGCCCTCGAGCGGGAGCCTGCGGAGGTCTTCGCCGGCAGGCGCGCAAGGTTGATGAAAAGCCTTCCCAACGGGGTCACCGTCCTTTTCGGCTATACGGCCGCGGAGGGCGAAAGCCTGCGGAATCCGTTCCGGCAGCAAAGCGATTTTTATTACTTGACCGGATGGAATGAGCCGGGCGCCATCCTCATGCTCATCCCGCCGCCCAGCGAAAGGAACTCACCCGCCTATTCGGAAGTCAGCCAAATGCCCCGCGAAATCCTGTTTCTGCCGGCGCGGGACTCTGTGGAAGAGCGCTGGACCGGCGTTAAATCCGGGCCCTATGACGAAGGCGTGCGCGAGAAGGCAGGTTTCCAGGTCGTGCTGGGCACGGAGATTTTCGAGAAAGAGCTGGCCAGCGCCGTAACCGGGTTTGGCCGCATTTACACGTTGAAGCCGCGTCCGCACGCCGCCGACCGGGAACCTGTCCCGAGCCGCTATCAGACGCTGGAGAAGATTACGCCGCTCGCCGAAATCGGCGACGCGGCCCAGGCCATCGCCGCGCTGCGAATGGTCAAGTCGCCGGGCGAGATTGCGCTAATACAGAAAGCCACGGACGCCACGGTCGCCGCCCATCTGGCCGCCTGGAGGCGGGCCAGGCCAGGCCTGTACGAGTATCAGGTCGCCGCCACTATGCTGAGTATTTTGTTCGACCGCGGCTGCGAGCGCACGGCATATAGCCCGATCGTAGGCGCCGGAATCAATTCGACCATCTTGCATTACCCCGAGAATTCCGCCCGCATGGACAGCGGGCAGGTGCTCTTGATGGACGTGGGCGGCGAATACTCGATGTATGCCACCGACATCACGCGGACGATCCCGGTGGGCGGAAAATTCAGCCCGCGGCAGCGCGAGCTGTATGACGTTGTTTTGGGAGCGCAAAAGGCGGTCCTGGCCGCGATCAAGCCGGGCATGACTCTGGGGCGCAGCGGCGGCAACAGCCTCCACCAGATCGCTTTTCAATACATCAATACCCACGGAAAAGACAGAGAAGGCAACCCGCTAGGCAAATACTTTATTCACGGCATCGGCCACCATGTGGGGCTGGAAGTTCACGATCCGTCCACTCCCGGCGCCGAGCTCGCGCCGGGAATGGTGATCACGGTCGAGCCGGGCGTCTACATACCCGAGGAAAAGATTGGAATCCGTATTGAAGACATCGTACTGGTCACGGATACAGGCGCGAAAGTGTTGAGCGCCGCACTGCCCCGCGAGGCCGAAGAGATTGAGCGCCTCATGCGGTAATCAACGGCATGCCGAGCGGGTCTGAGCTCTTCATTTCCACTCTCCGGCAGTTCGGCGTTACTCACCTGTTTACGCTCGTCGGGGATCATCTGAACGATGTTTTGCGCGTGGCTGACCGGCAAGGCCTCCGCCTCATCGATGTGCGTCATGAATCGGCCGCCGCACATATGGCGGACGGCTGGGCCAGGCTCACGCGCCAGCCGGGGGTCTCGCTCGTCACCGGCGGCCCCGGCCATACCAATTCGATTACGGGCGTCGCGACGGCGTTTGCGACCGGAAGTCCCATGATCGCGATCAGCGGCATGCGCCACTCAAAACTGGGCGAGCGCAACGCCTTTCAAGAGCTCGACCAGATCAGCACGATGCGCGGCCTTACGAAATGGGCTGCCATTCCGCCCGAGCCGGTTCAACTCCCCTTTTACCTCCGTCGCGCGTTCACCGAAGCCATCAACGGCAGGCCCGGACCGGTGCACTTGAGCGTTCCGTTTGATTTTTTTTCGGCCGAGGTTCCCGCCACGGCCCCGCCGGCGGCGCCGGTCTCTCTGCGCCCCGCCCCGGATCGTCAGGACGTCGAACGGCTCCTGGATCTGCTCTCGCGATCCGAGCGGCCGGTGGTGATCGCCGGCAGCGGCGTCTGGTGGTCCGATGCGTGCTCGGAACTGGAAAGCTTCATTGAGAAAGCGTCGGCGCCTCTCTACACGGCTTGCCTGGGCCGCGGCGCGGTTTCGGACTTACACCCGCTGTGCTTCGGCTATGGCGATCCGTCGCTGAACCGGGCGGCCAAGAAAGCCTTTCAGGATGCCGATCTTTTCTTGATTCTCGGTAAAAGGATCGATTACAGGCTCGGTCTGGGCGGGCCGCAGGTGTTGAACCCGCACGCGCAAATCGTACAGGTGGATATCCACCCGCAAGAGCTGGGGTTGAACCGGAAGCTCGAACTGCCTATTTGCGCGGATATCAAGGCTACCCTCCAGATGGCAAGCGGTGGTCTCGGCAGCCTGCCCGGGACGCGGCGTCAGGAGTGGCTGAGGAACCTGAGGGACGGCGACCGCAAATGGCGGCAAGCGCTGTGTGCAGCCGCCGATGCCGGGACGCCTCTGCATCCGGCAGCCGTTTTTCAAGCCCTGGAGCCAGGCATTCCGGATTCGGCCACTCTGTGCTGGGACGGAGGCGATTTCGTCCACTGGGGCCGCTGTATTTTGCGGGCGCGGCGCCCGGGACACTGGCTGCGCCTCGGTCCGCTGGCTACGCTGGGGGCGTGTCTGCCGATCGGCCTCGCCGCCAAGCTCGCCCGCCCCGCCCAGCCGGCGGTGGTTTTCGCCGGCGACGGCTCAATCGGATTTTATATGGCCGAGTTCGATACAGCGGTGCGGCACAACCTGCCTGTAGTCATTATCCTTGGCAACGACGGTTGCTGGGGCATCGAGAAACAGCTTCAACTTGGAGATGCCGACGCCCGCGCGTCCGGGGGCGAAAAAACCGTGGCCTGCGGATTGCTCCGCTCGCGCTACGACCTGGTCATGAAGGCCCTCGGGGGCGAGGGAGAACACGTGGAGCGCATCGATCAATTGCGCCCGGCTCTGGACCGGGCGCTCGCCTCCGGGCGCCCGTATTGCATCAACATTGAAATTCGCAGCGCGCGTTCTCCTTTTTCCGAATACCAATTGGAAATGCGAAAGTAGGGGCAGCGGATGCGCCGGTCTCTTCCCTGGAGGCCTGTTTCTTCCCCGGAGCAGGATTTCCGGACTTTTTGTCGCCGCAATCACCCTTCCTCCTCAGGCGCTCCGGCCACGTTGGCGACGTCCTGCGGTCTCACTTTATCCACGTTGAACCGCGCCGCCCGGTCCCGCATCGTTTTCAAGACTTCCTCCAACGGCGGCGGTTCGCCTTTGATCCACCGCAAAGGATTGACCCGGGCCACCACGAACGAACGCAGATACGGGCTGGTCAAGCCGCGTTGCTTGAGCTTTTCGACGACCGCCGCCACTCTCTCTTCTAGTTCCAGCACCAGAGCGGCACGTTTTTCGTGTTCTTTCATCGCCGAGCGAAGTGGGCTTTCCGAGAAGGATTCGAGACGCCGCAGGATGGGATGATAAGCTCCGCCGCCAAACCGCGGCTTCCGCTCATAACAGAGGCCGAGAGTTACCAGGGCCGGGTCATCCAGATAAAAGCTGAACTGGGATTCGGGACGGGAGCCGTCTTCTTCTAATAGCCCCCGGTAAATGCGGACCACCTCGAGCGAACGTTCTTTCAAGTTATGCGCCTTTTCGACGTTCAGGGCGAGAATTTGCCAGGCAATCTGCCGGTCGGGCACAACCAGAGCCGTGATAGCCTTCGCTCCCAGCCGCCGCATCGCTTCCAGCCGGTGGCGGCCATTGGGCGTCCAAAAGCCGTCATTCGGCGCGGTAACGGCGATGATTGGGTCGAGAAACTCCCCGGTTTTGTCGATCACATCGGCAAGACGCTTGTGGTGGGTCTCCGAAAGATCGCGCTGGAAAGGAGTAGGCTGGATTGTATCGATCGGAAGCACGGCTAGCAGCAACGGATGTCCCCCCAGCGGATCCCGATAGCAGCCGACAACCGCGCCCCGATGCTTCTCGACGATCGCCGCCGCCTCAGCGAGCTCCTCCGGCGGCGATGTCAGATAAGCCTCCCGCGCTTCCAAGCCCTTGGACTGCGGCTTAGCCTTGCCGGGCCGGCGCCGCGATGGAGCACGCTTGGCCATGGCGACTTCGATAATACCAGGGCCGCCGGCTCCGCCGCCGCCCGCCACCCGCGCCCAGGCCGCAGGTCGAGAACACAAAGGGCTAACCCCCGGAGTGACCCTTTACATTTCGGCACCGGGCTGCTTAAATTGCTGCGACCCGGCAGAAGCATGCCGGCTACTCAAATCAGGAGAGCGCGTCTCATGAAGAAATGGATCGCAATGGCCGCAGTGCTTGGTTTTTTGGGAGCGGTTTCAGCGCAGCAGCGCAAGAGACAAATAAACACAGGGCTCGGCTTCTGGACCACGGCCGAGCTGAACGCCATTTCCGCCGGACTGAAAGCCAAAGAGCCCGCCGGCAACGGCAATAACATGTATGCAACCACGGGTTTCGATTTTCGCGGGAATTATTCAGCCCAGCTCACGCGCCGTGATGAGAGCGGCGTACCCGAAATTCACGAAGGCTGGTCGGACGTGTTTATCGCCCGCGAGGGAGAGGCTACGCTGCTGTACGGCGGCAAGATCGAGGGCGGAACAGAAAGCCGGCCGGGAGAGATCGGGGGCGGCAAGCTGGTCGGCGCGCAGAGCAAGAAAATGGCCCCGGGCGATATGGCCTTCATTCCAGCCGGCATGCCGCACCAAACCGTCGTGGAACCCGGCCGTCATTTCACAGTCATGATCTTGAAAGTGATTAAGCCCTAGCAGGGCGTCCGCTCCGAAAGCGGTCTGGGTCGCGGAAGTGCAGCCGCCCGGTTCCAGCATGCCCGAGGCGGGCGGTTAAGCTGCGTTTCCCACAACCCTCTATGGGCCGCACAGCCGATTGATTGTGCGGTGGGTTGAGCCCTCGGAGCCGGGGCATCCGGTCCCAGGAACGCTTCGTCCGCGTCAGGACGCTGTCTTACGAAGGGAAGATTCAAGCCGGTGCGTATTGTCGATATCATTCCAACTACGGTGACGGTGCCGCTGGAGGCCCCCATCCGGCACTCGAACGGAGCACACTGGGGCCGTTTTGTCCGCACCATTGTTGAGGTGAAAACGGACGACGGCCTGAGCGGCTGGGGTGAGATGGGAGGCGGCGGCGAATCGGCCGAAGCGGCCTTTCGCAGCCTCAAAAACTACCTTGTAGGGCACAATCCTTTTCACCTCGAAGCTCTTCGCTGGAAAATCTCCAATCCTACGGCGTCGCTGTACAATAACCGGACGCAACTGCACGCGGCGATCGAGTTCGCCTGTCTCGATCTAATCGGCAAAAAGCTGGGTGTAAGCGTGAGCGAACTGCTCGGAGGCCGCTTGCGAGACCAAGTGCCGTTCGCCGCTTACCTGTTTTCCCGCTATCCCAACGGAAGCGTAGGCGGCGAGGAAACGCCGGAGGAAATGGTCAAGCAGGCGAGCGAACTGGCGGCGCGCTGCGGCTTTCAATCCCTCAAATTGAAATGTGGAGTCTTTCCGCCGGATCACGACATCGAGGTCTATCAGGCGCTGGCATCGGTGTTTCCCGGCCACCGGCTGCGCCTCGACCCCAACTGTGCCTGGAGTGTGGAAGAGGCGATTCGCGTTGGTAAGGCGATCGAGCACCTGCGCAATGACTATTTCGAAGACCCAACATTTGGTCTGGAGGGTATGCGCCGCGTGCGCCACTTTGTCCGCATCCCCACCGCCACTAACACCGTGGTTGTGAATTTCGAGCAGTTAGCGAGCTGCATCCGAACCGAGGCCGTCGATGTGATTCTGCTGGATACGACCTTCTGGGGAGGCCTGAGGCAGGCTTACAAGGCGGCTCAGGTTTGTGAAACGTTCCAGTGGGGTGTCAGCGTGCATTCGAGCGGCGAACTGGGCATCCAGCTCGCGACGATGCTGCACTTGGGCGCTGTGCTGCCAAACCTGGTCTTCGCCGCCGATGCTCACTACCATCACCTGACGGACGACATCCTGGCGGGCGGGAAACTTCCCTATCGGAATGGGGCGATCGATGTGCCTACCGGTCCGGGACTGGGGGTGGAAGTGAATCGCGAGCGGCTGGCGCGCTATGCGGAGCTCTATAAGGAGCTGGGTGGATATCCGTACGACCGGGATCCGCACCGTCCTGAGTGGTTCAGCGTGCAGCCCGAGAGCCGTTTCGCCACGCCCCGGCGGTAGACGCGGTTCTAGGTTTCCTTCCAGAGCAATTCGGCGTCGGAGCGCCGGATGTAATTCGCATCCACTTGCTCCGGCAGCAGGGCCCGGCCTTCCTCAAAAAGACGCGCGGCAACCGCGGCGACAGCTCCGGCCAGGGCCCGCGGCGCCGTGACCATGCGCGCAGTTTCGAACCGGGTCCCGGAGATACCCGCGCGGAACGGCGTGAAGTCACTAGCTACAAACGTCACAGGCAGGTTACCCAGCTTTTCCAGAAATCTCGGCAACGGAGCCGCCATTTCCTCAACGACTGGCCGGAGCGCGGCGTCGTAAACCGCTCCGTAGATCTCCCCGCGCCTGGCGTCAATCAGGGGCGCTCTGCATTCTCCCTCGCCGGAGTAAGCGAGCGCCGCGAGATTCGAGACCGGCGCCACGCGCTTCCCGTGAGCCTCGGCCAGCCCTTTGGCCGCCGTCAGGCCGACGCGCACTCCGGTAAAAGAACCAGGGCCGCTGGCCGCCGCGTACCCCCCGACATCCCCCAAGTTCAGCCCGTGGCGATCGAGCAAGGCGATGATTTCCTGGAATATGAGATGAGCGAAACCCGCGCGCGAGCGGACCGGAACGATTTCATCCACCTCCGCGCCATGCGCGAGGGCCAGGCTTCCAAATTCGCTGGTTGTGTCGATCGCCAGAATTACGCTGCGCGGGCCGCTCATTTTTTCAGTGTATAGACCTTATCCGCCGCGTAAAGCTTGCCATTCCCGTCGAGGCCGAAGACACGCACCAGCAGAGCCGTAGGATACTCGCGCGCGATGTTGGCGGGAACGATGAACTCGCCGAATTGTTTCGTGCCCAGCACCCGATAGCCGAATCCGCTGGAAGAAGCTTCTCCGGTCCACATCCAGATCATGTTGCGTGTAGCCGGTCCAGGCCGGGTAAGGGTGGCGTTAAATTCCAAAGGGACGCCCGGCGGCAATGCGGAATCCGAAGGCAACTGGATGGTAAAGGGAACCTCGTTCCTGTTCACCTGAAGCTCTTGCATGACCGGGGTGCGCGATTCCAGCTTGTACGAGCGCATCATCCCTTGTTTTTTGCCCTCTTTCCGCACATACAGCACCCAGTCGTGGGAGGGGTCCGGCGGACCGCCGACCTTGAAGCGATCGCCCTTGAACTCGTGTTCCTTCACCCACTCGCCCGTAATCGGATTGAACCAACTGACGTCGTAGCCCGACTTCGGGACCGTAAGTTCCACCGGATTTTCCGAGGACGGCGGCCTCTCGAGAAAAACAACGTACTCTACTTCCTCGAGCGCCAGGGCGCGGGCGCCCTCGATTCCGAAATACGGCTCGAGATCGAAATACCGAGTCTGGGCGAAAAAATCGCGCAGGTGCTGCGCCTGCGTAGCGGCCGCTTCGGCCGCGCCGCCATTCAGAGCCGACGTATCGAGCGTGAGGTGCTGGCCATTGATGGCAGCATTCCACATGCGCCTGCGAACCGCATCCACATCGACCTTGATTTGCGCGGGGGCTGCTCCCCGTCCGGCGGCGCCAGCCCCTGTATTTACGAAAGGCGCCGCGTAAAGCTGGTATTCAACGGCAAAGACGTCCGGATCGGAAGTCTGCGATGTGACGTAATCCATCCACCCCGAGCTCGCCAGAGACCCGGATGTGCTCGCCGCTCCGGTGGAACGCGGGTGGTGGTAAATGTCGAGCTGCTTGAGCAAATCTCCAAATTCTTTGAGGAGCGCGGGGCTCTCCGGGTCATCTTCGAAAGTCTGAAAGCCCTGCCAGGTGATATTCATCGCGGAATAGCGCGCCACCAAATACCGGAAGAAGCGTTCCCGCTGGCGCCAGTTGGGCAGAAGTTTTTCCAGTTGCGCGGCATTGGGCGCGAGTGTCACGTCAAACGTGAGGCCTTTCTGGTTCATGTAGCGCACTCGCTCGTCCAATCCCTGGAAAAATTCCGGCGAAACCTGATCAGGTGTTGGAATCGCCCGCTTTGCGTTCGCTTCATCCCCCAGGAGCAGCCCGCGGAGATGATTAAATTTCTGTCCCGCGCGCGCGTCCACCAGGCGTTGGAACTCGTCGGGCGGCAGGATCGCCAGCGGATAGCAGGTGTCGCCAAGCCAGTAATGCCCGGTATTGGGCTGCGAGTAGCGGAAGTGGTGCACGTTGAAGGTGTAGACAAAACCGGGCGTCACGGCAGGCGTTGCTGTAAAGCTCTCGATTTTGCCGGTAAAGCGCTCGATGTTGGATGTAACCCGGAAATCCCAACGGCCTTCCGCCAGGGGCGCGAAGCGAATTTTGAATTTCCGGCCGCCGTCCCAAAAACCCGGCAGGCGATAGGTGTCCCCTTTCGGACCCCGAAATTCGGCCCGCAATTCGACAGTGGCATAGGGATTCGGGTGCTGCGAGGCTTCCTGCTCAGTCATCTCAAAATCGATGTCGCAGGGCTGGTATACGGGAGTAGAGCGGCAAGGCCTCTGCGCCTGGCCCGGCCCGGCGCAGAAAATGAACGTCAGGAAAAGACACACCCGATGCCGGATCTGAAAAGTGAAGGATCTCGCAGCTAAACGAAGTTCTATCGCCGCCAAGGTTTGCCGGACAAGTCTGCCGGCACACGTTCGTTGATGCCTGAAATGATCCCCGCTGGCGAGCATAGCGAGAGCGGATGCCATGCGCCCGCAACGACGCCGCGCGGCGCTGCTTCTCTCCTCGATCATTGTACGACTTTCAAGAAAAGCGGAAGCGATTCGCCAGCGCGAATCCGGCATGTCGCCAGGCGTCTTGGAGACGGCAAAACTGAGAAGGGCGCACGCAGCGCGGTTTCCCGTCCTGCGCGCGCCCTGGATGCGGCGGATCGCCTTGGATCAGTCGCCTGCGGCGACCGCGCGATGAGGAGTTTGCAGGTAGTGCGCGGCCAGCAAGTCCTCGCCAAAGTCGCCGTGGAAATCGCGCCACACCGAGTGAATGTGGTTGGCGTCGTTCTGGGTGTTGTCGTATTCAATCAGAAACGTGGGGCCCTGGACCTGATACCAGTGGCCCTGGCCCTTATCCGGCCCGCCAGCCCATGCAAAATAGATCTTTTCCATGCCGGCTTTGTGCACCGCATCCATGCGCGTCTTCGCGATTTCCTCGGGCATATTGTCGGCGTATTCCTCGATCAGCGAGGTCAGGATTTCCATCTGTTTCTTAGTCAGCTTGGATCCGGCGATGCCTTTGGGATTCTCGGGATCCACCTTGCGCTTGTTATAGGTCAGGATGTCTTTGGGCGCCGTTTTGTCGATCACAGCGATCGCCTTCTGCTTGGCGTCGAGGGAAGCCAGCAGCTCGCGGGCGAGGTCCTCCTCGCGCGCCAGGGTTCGCAGCCCTTTCCTCGGCCCCTGCTTCACTTCCGCCGGATTCGCCCCGAAGAACGATGGCGAAGAAGCAATCATCTGTCCCTTGATCACGGTGAAATTCAGAGACACGTGGTGCCCTTCCACCCGCCATCCCCACGTACCGTTTTCCGAAGGCTCGCCAAAGACGCTAAAGAAATATCCTTCCGGGTCCCGCTGCGGCCCTTTGCCCTGCTCCATATCTTTCAGGATCTGGTCCAGGCTCATGATGGTGGTCGCCTTCATGTACCCGCGCTGGCTCAGCCCGGCGGCGAGGAAAGCGTGGGCCAAGTCCTTTTGCGCGCCATCCATTTCGCGCAAGGGAAGGCCTTTGCGCACGCGGGGGATGAAGTGCCAGTTCAGCCGCTCCTCGCTGTCCATGGGAAATGTGGCCTTGGCGCGCTGTTCGGGCGTGAGCGACGCGAGGAAGTGCTTCGCCGCATCCGCCATGATCGTGCTCGGCTTGCTCCGATAGTAGGCCGCTGTCAGCGCCATCGCGCAAAGCAACAGCGCAGAAACCCGCAAAAGCTTTTGTCGCATGCATGCCTCCCCTAGCGGTCGTTTTCGAAGCGATTATATCCAAACCAAGCCTCGGGGGGCCAGAAATTCTTGGAGGATCCAAACCGGCCAGATGCGGGCAGACCGAGGGGAAGCGGCGCCCACCGAGTTGGAGGTGATTCCCTCTCCCAGGACCTGCCGGCGGCGCCCGCCAACGCCCGCTAACGCCTCGCTTCTCGAGAGCCGGGGAGCAGCCGCCGCAGGCGCAGCCATCGGACTCCCTCGCCCAGGACAGCAATGGCCAGCACGCCGATGAAGACGTCCACGGCGTCCTCCAACGTTCGAAACGCCCCAATCGCTACCAGAATCGTGGTTGCCCCGGCCGGCGGGTGGGGAGCGCGAGCGATCAGGCTGAAAAACACGGTGAGTCCCAAAGCAAAAGTCGCCGCCCAGACCCGCGGCATGGTGAGATCCTTGGCTGCCAGCACCGGGGGCGCCTGCGCCGCCCCCACTGTCAGGACAGCCAGAAATCCGGCGCCAAGGCCGATCAGATGGCCCACCAACACGTTGTAGAACCTCGAAGTGGGCAACCTGGGCTCCGATTCCAGATAGGCCGTCGGGCCCAGACTGGCGAAGAGTAGTGGCCGCCGAGCCAAAATCCCGATCAAACCGATGATCATCACCAGCGCCCCGGACGCAACCGGCACCCAGGCCCACTCAGGAACAACGCACCAGCGGCGGTGCAGGCGAACGCCCATAGGAAGCGGATCCAGCCTTAACAAAAAGGGTAAGCCGGAATCGTGGCGCAGCGGACTTTCTGGCGCACTTCCGCTTACTCAGACTGCGTTCGGACTCAGCGGTTGCGAAGATTTCCTGCCCCAGGGAAGATTTCCTGCCCCGGGAATGTGTCTTTTGGCGCCGGAGAGAGGTTCGGGCGAAAGCGCGAAACGCCGCCGTGATTACCCACCACAAAGCCGCACGTCGCTACGTCGGCCACATGTTCAATCTCGGCTCCAGGACCAAAGCCGATACCCAGCACATGATCCTGCGGCTTTATCCAAGCAAGCTCAACACCCACGGGCTTGTCCATCCGTGTGTCCAAGCCATTAGGGCAACCGATGGCCGAACCCAAGAGCCAGCCCGGACAATCGAAGCCGCCCTGCGCCGCCGCAGACTCCATTTCGCGAGACGACAATCGGCCGATGACTCATTGGTTCATGAACTCACGGCGATTCCCGCCCGAATTGATTTTCGAAAATTTGATCGGGAGTTTGCCCTGACGAACCGCCTGCGGACCGAAGGAACGGACAATCTACTCACGGCTGCTTACGCTGCCGGGGTGCGCCGTTTCATCGCGCAGAGTTACGCGGGATGGCCGTATGCGCGCCAAGGCGGCCCGGTAAAAACCGAAGAAGACCCGCTCGATCCGAATCCGCCATCAGGCGTGCGCAAGACATTGGAAGCGATTCGCTACCTGGAATCGGCAGTTCTTGGCAGCCGCAAGATCCAAGGTGTTGTATTGCGCTACGCTGCGAGGCTATCGGCGCGCGTCCGCCCCGGCACGTCCCCCGCTTCCTTGCCAGGCTCCTGATGGGGGAACTCACAGCCGTGATGATGACCGGCGTCCGAGGCGCTTCCAATGCAAAAGCCAAGCGCGAACTGCACTGGCAGCCCAGGTGGTCAAGCTGGCGGGACGGCTTCCGGCATGGATTGTCTGACCGGCCGATTGGCCGTGAATATCCAGGTCAATTATGCCGCGGAATCGGCGCCTAGGCGGACATGCCGATTTCGGGGAAGACGAGAAGATGTGTCGTGAAATGGGGTTCGACTCGATCCGCTGCCGCTGCTCACACTTACCGGTGGGTCTATATCTTTCTACATCCGCTTCCGGGAAGACGCATTCTCATCTCCCACGGTACGAATCCAGTGAGAAAAGGACACAGAGAGTGATCACGGGTTCGTACCCCTACATGCGTCATCCAATGTACCCGGGTTTTGTTTCATCTCGCTGGGCAGTCCAGACTGAATCGCCGTTTTAGCCGCTTAATAGGCACGCCCGTAGGAGTCGCGACGCGCCGGTTGCTGGGTGTCGCTCGGGCGAGGGAGGCGAAATTGGGCGCCCCGCTCAGCATTCAACTCGCGGGTAAAGGGCAGGTCCACCCGGTCCAGAGGGATTGTCAAATTGTTTCCGTCCCGCGTCACATAGTGGAGCGTCGATCCATCCAGCCAATAATCGGTCGCCGCAATGATGGTATTGTCCTTCAGCGCGATCAGCCAATATCCCTGCGGAACGGTCTGGACGGCTCCTCCCGGCGCCGGAACGGCCTGCTGCCCCACTACATTCGGATAAGGTTCGGAATAATCGTAGGGTGGGTAGTAATACTGTGGATAGTAGTAGTAGGGATAACCGTAGCCGTACGGCCACCAATAGTCGTAAGCAAAAGGCCAGTAGGCGAAGCTGTAGGGATAAAAGCCCAGGCCGACGCTAAAGAAGACGCGGCTGCGGCGGAAGCCGAATCTGGAGAATCCCGGGTGGAATCCACCCCGAAATACGCCGCTTCGGACGAAACCTCCGCGGAACGCCCCGCTGCGGACAAAGCCGCCGTGGAACGAGCCTCCGCCGATGAAGCTGCCTCCAGCGAATCCGCCGCCGATGCGCCCGCCCGAAAAGCCGCCGCGCATGCCTCCGAACCCGCCGTGAAAGCCACCACCTCCGTGAAAACCACCGCCTCCATGGAAGCCCCCCCGTTGCGCCGGCAGGGATATCGGAAAAAACAGCAATAAGGAGGCCGCAAGCAAGGCGAGCGCCCCCGGGCGCCGCCCATTGCGAGAGTTCGCGTGAAACATGGCCGAACCTCTTCTTTCATTATACGGCTCGCGGCGCAGCCTCCCCAAACTCTTTTCCCCGGGCCGGAGAGGCGGGGGTCTGGCTCCGGGGACCGCGCAAGGCCGCGCCTGGAGTTAACACATGGACAGCCCGCAATTCCTGCTTCGCACGCCAGTTCGTAGCCCGTTCGGTCTTTGTGCTATAGTGAGGCCGAAAGGGGGAGAAGAATGGATGACAAGAGGCTGTCTTACTTCCTGTTCGGATTAGGAATGGGAGTCGGCATTGGAATCCTGTTTGCTCCCAAGTCGGGTGAGGAAACCCGCGAGATCCTGAAGGGCAAAGCCGGCGAGGGGCGTGAATTCTTGCGGCGCAAGACGGAAGAGATTCGCGACTCGACTACCGAGATACTGAACAAGGGCCGCGAAGCTTTTCAATCGCAGAAAGAGAACCTGGCGGCAGCCCTGGAAGCGGGCAAACAGGCGTATCGTCAAAGCGTCTCGGCCGACCAGCCCCGGAGTTCGGAAGGCCCGGCCGGAATGTAAAAGATCCGCGGTCGGCAGCTTAGCCCGGCCCAGTGACGAACTAACCCATGGACACGCGCTTTCTGCTGATTATCAGCATCTTCACGGGAGTAGCGGCAGTTGCTTTGCTGGTTCAGATGTTCGTGCTTGTGGGACTCTACCTCACCGCCAAGGCGACGCAGGCGCGCATCACTAGTTTGGCCGACCGCGTAGAACCCCTAATTGATACCAGCCGCCGCATGGCCGAAGAAACCCGGCAGCAAGCCAGAGAAATACTGGGGAAGCTGACTCAGATTACAGAAGCCACCCGCGTTCAGGTGCTTCGCATCGATGAAATGCTGGCGGAAGTCAGCGTCCACACGCGTTCGAATCTGGAGCTGGTCGACCGGGCTGTGGCCGCCACAGCCGCCAAAATCGAGGAAACGGTCAACCGGTGGCAGCGGACCATCCTCGCTCCGGTGCGCGGCATCAATGGAGCCGCCGCCGCCGTTCGCGCCGTTGTGTCCCACCTGGGAAGGCGCCGGTCGGCAGACGGGCGTCCCACTCAGGAAGAAGATCTCTTCATTTAGCGCTTCGCCTTCAGCACCAAAGCATTCTACATCTCTTTATGTCTTACAAGTGTATACGCACTGGTGTAGTCGGGGATTTCACGCCCCGAGGCTTGCTTTCCCCCCCAAGGCGACGAACCAAAATGAACGATCGGATCTGCTGCTCCGGGGGGCCGTTTCTAGTACCATTGAAAGTCTTTTTGCAGGATTATATCTCTGGGTGAGGTGAAATGCCGATACGAGTCGCTCTGCTGGGAACCAAGTTCATGGGCAAAGCCCACAGCCAGGCCTATCGCAGCGTCAACATGTACTTTCCCGATGCGCCGCAGGTCGAGATGAAGGTGATTGTGGGCCGAAACGCGCAAGAAACAGAGACTGCCCGCGCTCTTTACGGATGGCAGGAGGCTTCGACCGACTGGCAAAAAACAGTGGCCCGCGCCGATGTGGATCTGGTGGACGTGTCCACGCCTGGGAACCTGCATTGTGAAATGGTCCTTGCCGCAGCCAAGGCGGGCAAGCACGTGGTGTGCGAGAAGCCGCTGGCCAATACCCTCGCGGAAGCCGAACGGATGCTGGAAGCCGTGGAGAAAGCCAAGGTCCGGCATTTGCTGATGCACAACTACCGCCGAGCGCCGGCCGTGGCTATGGCAAAAAAGCTTGTGGAGGAAGGGCGCCTAGGCAAGCTCTATCATTTCCGGGCCCGCTACTTGCAGGATTGGGCGATGTCGCCGGATCTTCCCATGCTGTGGCGTTTTGTAGCCCAATCCGCAGGCTCGGGCGCGCTGGGCGACCTGGGAGCCCACATTGTGGACCTGGCGCGCTATCTCTGCGGCGAAATCACCGAGGTTGCCGCCGCCATGGAGACATTCATCAAACAACGGCCGGTCGCTCCCGGCTCATCCCGCAAGGCGAAGGTCACGGTCGATGACGCCGCCGCCATGGTGGTGCGATTTAAGAATGGCGCGCTGGGGACTCTAGAAGCCAGCCGATTCGCTCCCGGCCGTAAGAATCAGAACACATTTGAGATTAACGGAAGCAAAGGATCGGTGGAATTCGATCTGGAAGACCTGAACGTCCTGAAATTTTTCTCCACCGAAGACCCGCCCGACGTTCAAGGCTTTCATAAAGTGCTATGCCTCGCGAAAGGCGTGCACCCTTATGCCAGCGCGTGGTGGGCCGACGGGCACATTATCGGCTACGAGCACACGTTCACCCACACGATTTACGATTTTCTGAAATCGCTGGAGACGCGGTCCAAAGCTCATCCCGATTTTGTGGACGGAGTCCGCAACCAGGCGGTGCTCGACGCAGCAATGCGGGCTTCGGCCGGGAAACGCTGGATCAGGATCGGCTGATCCGCTATGGTCGATATTCACTGCCATCTGCTGCCAGGGGTCGACGACGGACCCGCCGACGAGGCTACGGCGCTGGCTATGTGCGCAATGGCCGCCGAAAGCGGCGTGACAGACGTCGTTGCCACTCCCCACGCCAATGCAACTTTCGAATTTTCCCCGCAGCAAAACGAAGAGAAGCGCCGGACGTTGCAGGAGGCCGTGGGAGACAAGTTGCGCATCCACCTGGGCTGCGATTTTCATCTCAGCTACGAAAATATCGAAGCGGCCCTTTCTTCTCCCGGACGCTTCACAATCAATCAGAAACAATACCTGCTGGTCGAGTTTTCCGATCAGGTGATTTCACAAGGCACGTCGGAGATTTTTGACAAAATGCGGGCGGCCGGCCTGACGCCGATCATCACGCATCCGGAGCGCAACCCGCTGCTGCGAAATCACCACGCGCGGCTTGCCGCCTGGGTGCGCCGCGGCTGCCTGATTCAGATAACGGCCGATGCCGTGCTGGGCCGGTTCGGCCGCCAGGCCGAATCCGCCGCGATTTCCCTGATCGACGCCAACCTGGCCCACATCGTCGCTTCCGACGGCCACGACCTGAAAAGGCGGCCGCCGGTGATGGCCGAGTGCTTTCACTTCGTCGTGGACCGCTGGGGTGAACAAAAGGCGCGCACCTTGTTTGAGGATGCCCCGCGGGCCGTGATCGAGGGGAATGCCATTACTGTGGCCCGGCCGAGAAGACGCGCGCGCAAAAAATGGTGGGTTTTCTGGCGGTAGCGGCTACTGCGGGCGGGTGAGAGTGGCCTGATTGGCGACCAGCGAATCAAAGATCGCCAGCACCTGTTTGCGATAGTCATACATCCGTTGGAGGGCTTGCCGGAAAGAAGCCTCGAAATCGCCCGCACGCATCCATTTGGCAAACAGCTCCTCTGGCACATCGATATCCCGGCGTAGGGACTCCACTCGGTGACCTCGCAAAAACAGAGCGTAGAAAAAGGCCGCCTCACGGTGCGGAGACTGCTCTGGTGATTTGAACGCCGTTGACATAGCCGGTCCCACGGATCACTGCCTCGGAATTTACGATCCGTAAGAAATGCCAGTATAATCAGACCGGCTTTTGGCCGCAAGTACAAACTGCCCGGAGCCGACTCTAGGGAATTCCCCAGTCGGCGGAACCCGATGCCGGGCTAGTCGAGCTGATCGATTACCTTCAGCAGGCCTTGCATGGAACGCCGGCTGGCCGGTTCCCTTTGCCCGTTGATTGAGAAGTGAGTCTCCATTGACACTGCGCCGGCATAGCCGGCTTTGGCCATGGCGGGAAAGATCTCGGCGTATGGAATGATGCCGTCACCCACCGCGCAGACCTGCTGCCGCCCGGTCTGCAGGTCGATGCGCATATCTTTGATATGCATGTGCCACACGCGCTTCTTATCGAGCAGGTTGAATCCATCCGGATACGGCCTCTCTCCGGTTGAGGCGCCGTTGACAACGTCCCAATTGATGCCGAGGTAAGGCGAGCGGATCTGGCTCAGCACCGCCATGGTTTCGGCGCAATCCGCCAGATTGCAGCCGCTCTCGTTTTCGAGAACCAGGCGGATTTTCTCTTTCTCCGCCACTTCGGTGATGCGGCTGAGCCCATCCTTGATTTGCGGGCGCAATTCTTCCCGGTTTTCCGATCGCCAATACGAGAAGACGCGGAGCTTGTCGGTCTCCAGAATCTTCGCCGCCTGGATGGCCTGGCGCACGAAATCCATCTGCATAGCCAACTGTTGCTCATCCGGAATCGGCAAGTCGCGCTGGGCGGCCTTGACCTCTCGCGCAGCCTCGGCTGTGAGCCGGCTGCCGGGTAAAACGGCCTTCAAAATCGGGGTCGAAAGAACGGCCACTCGCACGCCGTGTTGTTCCAGCGCAGCGTGAATTTCCTTGAGCTTCGCCGGTTCGTGGCGAAAACAATACTTATCATAAACGTTGCGCAGCTCGACCTGGCGTATCCCGAACTCGTTGGCGAACTGAAGCGCCACGCCCAAATCCCGGCTGACCTCATCGGTTATGAAGCAAACATTCGCCCGCGTGATCCGTGCCGCATGCGCCGGGCGAACTGCGGCCGCCGCGCCGCCGGCCAGAGCCAGCAACATGTCTCTTCTGCGCATGATCTCCTCCCAGCGATGCGTAGTCCGCAGACGGGACGCCTGCCCCAGCGCTATCTTACAATAATGGCTGCCGGAAAATTCCGTTATGCGGTTGTTTTTGTTCGCTGTTCTTGAGATCGGCTGCCTGGCAGTTCTGGCACGCGCTGGTCTTGTGGAGGAAGCTCGCCGGGCGCGGGATGCCCAGGATAGAGCGGGCCTGGAAGCGGCCGCCGCCCAGGCCGCAGCCGCCGCTCAGGCGGAGCCCCAAAACATCCGGCTACAGTACGAATCCGCGCTCATTTATTCCTATCTCGCCGAAGTGGCGATGGAAATCCGCGACCAAGCCGGCGCCCGCAAAGCTGCCGAAGCAGGTATTCCACGCGCCGAAAAAGCCGTTAACGGCGACGGCCGCGTGTCGGAATACCATCGCCTGCTCGGCGCTCTTTACGGCCAGGCCATCCCTGGAAATCTGAGCGCCGCGCTGAAGTATGGGCGGAAGAGCATGGATGAGCTCGATCGGGCGATTGCTCTGGACCCCAAGAATCCTGAAGCCTTTCTCAGCCGCGGAGTCGGCAAATATTACATTCCTCCCATGTTCGGCGGCGGCGCGCAGGCCGCTTTGGAAGACATCCGCAAAGCAATCGAACTTGATCCGAAATTGGATCAGGCCTATCTTTGGGAGGGTATCGTACTTCGCAAGCTGAACCGAAGCCGCGAGGCGCGGGAAGCCCTGAATCAAGCTGTGAAGCTGAATCCACGCCAGGTTTGGGCCAAGCAGCAGCTCGAGAAGACGCCGCCCCGGTAATGCCGCAAGAGCCAGCGAGCAGGACACAGCCTTGACCAAAACGCCCCCCCGCGTCTGTCTGGTCCTTCTTTTGTTTACTTTTCTTTCATACTTCCAGTATCCCGGCCACACCTACCTGGTGAGCGATACCCAAATCTACGTTCCGATGCTCGAGCGTTTCGAGAACCCGACGCTCTTCGCGCGGGACCCGATGGTTATCCGGGCCCACACTACCTGGACCTTCTTCGACGAAATCGCTGTCGGTTTCCGCAAGCTGACGCGGTCGCAACTCGAAACCGCGCTGGGCTTGCTTCATTTTTTTGCCCGCTGGTGCCTGCTCATCGGAATTTTCATGATCGCCCGCGCGATGGGGCTGGAAGATCTGCCGGCTGCGGCGTGTGCTGGAATCTATGCTCTGGGCGGCCTCGTTCAGGGTCCTTCCGTGCTGCTGGTCGAGTACGAGCCGGTTCCTCGCGCCTTTGCCCTTGGGCCGGCCGTCCTCGGAATTGGCTTGGCGGCGGAACACCGCTTCGCCGCAGCCGGCGCGGCGGGCGCCGCCGCTCTGGCATTGCACGGCACGACTTCGGTTCCCTTCTGGATCATTTTGGGCGCTTTTCTTCTGGCCGCCCCCAGCGGCTCGATAACGCCAGGCAACCGCCTCTGGCCGTTTCTGTCTCTGGGATCCGCCCTTCTGGCTCTGAAAATTGCGGCCCCATGGCAGCTCGGAGTCAGCGAGCCGCAAACCCTGCTGGGCCGCCTGGATGCGGATTGGGAAGGCCTGGCGCGGCTGCGGTCTCCCTATGTATTCGTCGATCTGTGGTCTCGCGCTTATTTCTGGCAATATGGCCTGATGTTCATTGCCGCCGCGGCCGCCTATTGGCGGCTTCGGAAGCGAATGAGTAAGGAGCTGCGGTTTTTCGCTGTAGGACTCGCCTTCCTGGCTGTGCTGAGCCTGCCTGTTTCCTACTTGTTGCTCGAGAAATGGAAATGGGCGCTGGTTCTTCAATGGCAGCCTCTGCGCTCTCTCCTCTTCCTACAGATGCTGACAATTCTGCTTGCGCTGGCTCTCGCCATGGAATTGAGTTGCCGCAGAGCAGACAGCGCGGGGGCCAGTTTCTGGGCCGCCCTGGCAATCGCCTCGGCAATCGACTCGCGGCTGCTGTTTGCGTTGACGCCGGCGGCGGCCGGCTGCCTGGGGCGATGGCCGATTCGAGCGGCAGGGATTGCTCTGGCGGTGGCGTCAGCTTGGTTGCGGCCTTTCGGGATCACTCTTTGGACCGCGCCGTTGCGACGTGAACTTTGCGTAGTGTTGCTTCTGTCGGTTTTGCTGGCGGGCGCGGCGGCACTCCATTTCCGCTCGCGCCTCGGCGGTCTTGGGGTCGTCCTGGCGGTTGGATCCGCATTTTTTATTGTGCCCGGCAGGGCGCAGTTCCGCTGGTCGGGCGAACCCATAAATAGGGATTTGGCCGTCTTGAGCGATTGGGCGCGCGGATCCACTGATGGGAACGCCGTTTTTCTTTTCCCTGATAGTCCGGCTTCTTCGATAGATCCCGGGGTTTTTCGCGCTCGCGCGGAACGGGCCCTTTACACCGACTGGAAGAGTGGAGGACAAATCAATTTCTTTCGCGATTTCGCCCGCCTCTGGGGTGAACGCTGGAGGCAAGCTCTCGCGGAACCCTTCCACCCGGAACAACTCGTCCGCCTCCGGCAAGCTGGCGTGGATTATATCGTTCTGCAATCCGCAGAAGCCGGTCCGGCCCTGCCGCTGGCCTTCACCAGCGGCGCCTATCGCGTCTATCGCCTGAAATGAGCCCCGCGCAAAGTGCGTTTCATGCCAAAATGTTGCCTTATGCTACCGAAGCTGACGGCTCCCGATTCAAAACAACTAGCCGAGGAACTCATTGGCGCAGCCGGCCTGTGCCGGCCGGTCCCTCCTTTCAGCTCACGCTATGAATCGTTCACCGCGGCCGACGCCGCGTCCGTGCGCCAGAGGTGGCTGGAGCTCAAGACAGCTTCTGGGTGCAAGCCGGCTGGAAAGAAAATCGGGAAAGTAAGCTTCGGCTGGAACGGGCATGCTCAAGTGCTGCGCCCGGGCTGGGGACACATTCTCGACAGTACGCTCCTGGTGGACGGCACCGCGCTCCCCTGCTCCCACCTGATCCAGCCGTCGGTCGAAGCCGAGTTTGCGCTGCTGCTCAATCGCGATCTCGCCGGCCCCGGCATCACCGCTGCGCACGCTCTGGCCGCGATTGAAGGCGTGTGCGCAGCGTTCGAAATCGTGGACAGCCGGTTCCAGCCCAAGGCGCTCACTCCGGAGGACGCGTTTGCCGACAATAGCTCCCACGCCTATGCCGTGATCGGTCCGCATCTGGCATCTCCGCGCGCGATCGACTTGGCCGAAGTGAACGTCAACCTGGAGATCAACGACCAGGTTCGCGGCCAGGGCACTGGGGCGGCGATCTGCGGCCATCCGGTTCACGCTCTGGCTGCTCTGGCCAATCTTCACCCGCTCCGCGCCGGCGAGATCATTCTCACCGGATCGGTAGCCGGCGCATTTCCCATCAAGTCCGGCGACCGGCTTCGCGCCACATTCCGGCGGCTCGGAGTGGTGAACCTGACGATCGAGTAGCGCGCAGCAGCGTTCCGATTTAAACTATTTTGGACGTCGCAGACGCTGGCTCTGGACGCTGCGCCACCGTTCTCTGGCCGCAGTCCCCAAAATTTAGTCCCAAGAAGGAGCACCCATGCGCATTCTCGCGATCGCACTGGCAGCCCTGTCCGTGGCCGCGGTGATTCGGCCCGCGGAGGTTCCGAGCAAAACGCAAGCCAAATCGGCGCCGCGCTGGAAAGATACGGAACTCAAGAAAGCAATCGAAGAGCGGTTCGCCCGTTCGGCGATCGCCGCGGACAAGTTTAAGGTCGAGGTAAACGAAGGCGTCGTGCGCATCACCGGCAAAACCGACGTCATCCAGCACAAGGGCGTGGCGACGCGCCTGGCAAAATCGATGGGCGCAAAGGCCGTGCGGAATGAAATCGAGGTAAGCCAAGCGGCGCGTCAGAAGGCTGCGGCCCAGTTGGCCGGCGGCGCGAAAGCCAAATCCACGCAAAAGTAAACGAGCGCCAGGCGAAGTCGTCCGGCCCGATCGCGATCAGGCGGGCAGCAGTTTGTCCAGCTCTTCCCGGTCGAAGCCGATAATCACCCGGCCGTCAATCACGATAGTGGGCGTGATACGGCTGCGATGCACTTCGATCAGGTCTTCCAGCGCGTCAGAATCCCGGGTTACGTCGAATTCCTGGAATGCAACACCTTTTGCCAAGAGATACTCTCTCAGTGAGCGGCAGGGCGGTCAGGTGGGCTGCGAGTATAACACAATACGCATTATGTTTATTATCCCACGCCTAGTCTAATACCGTGTGCGGCTCAGGATGAATCGTAACGCGCTGAAACTGGGGATAGGCCTGCCGGAAGCGATTCTCGATTTGCGAGGTGATTTCATGGACCCGGTCCACGGGCATCTCGCCGGAGAAGACACAATGGCAGGAGATGGAGGGCCGCTCGCTCGAGCCGAAAACCGTGATTTCGTGGCAATCGAGCACCTCGGGAAAACTGCGGGCCACGGCGGCCAGCGGCCCGCGCCACGTCTCGGCTTCCTCGGCGCCCACTTGGCTTCTGCCCATTTCTGCTCCCTCGTTTTCAATATGCGTGTTGATCTGAGTGACCTGGGGCGCTTCGCGCTGAATTTCGGCCTCCAGCTCAGAGACCATCTGATGAGCCGCTTCGAGCGTCATTTTTTCGCCGACTTCGAGATGAAATTCTAAGGAGACGCCATTCTCTGTGTCGTAGGCGGTGAGATCATGAACCGCCAGGCCCCGGCGGGCAGCGACTGCCTTTACGATATCGAACAGACTTTCTGCACCGGTCGAACGAGGCTCTGTGTGTATCATGACGTCGGCGCCGGGAAGCACGCGGTGGATGGCGGCGCGGGCGGCGTCCGAGACGGATTTCGCGTGTTCCACCTGCGCGTGCCGCTCGATGCCGATGTTGGCGTCAACGAAATACTGGTTTCCCGCGTGACGCGCACGCACCCGCTCGATGGTGGCCACCCCTTTGACATTCGCCAGCGCTTCCTCCAAGAGTTTGGCGAGCCCCGCGGGGGCTGCATCAAGCAGCGCCTCTACAGAGCGCCTTCCCAGGCGCACACTGATAACCAGAATGATCCCCGCCACGCCCAGAGCCGCCGCCGCATCCGCTTTTTGAAGATCGCGCATCCCATAGCGCTCCCCGAGCAAAACGGCAACCAGTCCCCCAACGACAACGATCGACGACCAAATGTCGGTGGAGAAATGAAGAGCATCGGCCTCGAGGGCCTGGCTCTGATACTTCGCGGCCGCCCTGCGCAGCGCGCGAGAGCGCAAGAAATCGACGGCGATCGAAAAAATCATAACCCCGAACGCCGCCGGCGTGGCTTGGACCTCGAAGGGATGTCCGAGCAATCTGCGCACGCCTTCGTAAATGATCCACAGAGAGGTCAGCAGCAGCAGCCCGATTTCGAGCAGAGCGGAAAAATTTTCGAACTTCTGATGGCCGTAAAGGTGATCCTGGTCCGCGGGCTTATCGGAAACACGCACGGAAACGTAGGTGATCCCCGAAGCGACAAGGTCCAAGCCCGAGTGCGCGGCTTCCGACAGGATTCCCAGGCTGCCGGTAGCGATCCCGGTCAACAATTTCAAGGCAGTGATTACGACAGCGCCAAGAATCGAGCGAAAAGCCACATGGCGCTTCTCAAGGGCGGCCGACTCAGCCATCTTTTACGAGAATACCAGAGGCGGCGGGTTCTCCACGCCCTGTGATAGAATCGCAAGAGTCAAAGCGCCTCCGGAATGGTGGACCTAGATGCTTGAATCAACAATTTGCCGCTTTGCCGGCGCACTCACTTTAGCAAGCGTTCTGTCAATGGCTCAAACCCCAGCTACGCTGCCCGCCCCAGGCGCGAAGCCGATCGGGCCCAACGACGTGGTCGCCACCGTGGAGGGCGAAAAAATGACGCCTGCCCGGATCCAGCAACTGCGCGACAGCCTGCCGGCGCAGTTCCAGCAGACCGCCAGCCGCATGGACAACAAAGCCTTCTTGAAAAGCTACGGCGAACTGGTGGCTCTCTTCAAACTGGCTGAGAAGGAGAAGCTGGCTGACCAGGAACCCTTCAAGGGCCAGCTCGATTTCCTCCGGATGAACTTTCTGGCCCAGTCCTACATCGAGCATCTAAGCAGAACCATCGATGTCAGCCAGCAGGATTTTCTCAACTACTATAACGAGCACAAGGCGGACTACGAAGAAGCAACCGTCCGCGCCATTTACATCGCGTTCTCCACAACACCCAGCGCCCCTTCAAGTGCGGCAAGCGGCAAAAAGCCATTGACCGAAGATCAGGCCAAAGCCAAAGCCGAAGCGCTCGTGAAGCAATTGAGAAACGGCGGCGACTTCGCCAAGCTCGCTCAGGAAAATTCGGATGACGCAGCCACGGCCCAAAAAGGGGGCGAACTGGGCGTTATCAAAAAGAGCGCTACGGGCGTGCCGGCCGAACTCCGGCAGGTGATTTTCGGTCTCAAGGCGGGAGAGGTAAGCGATCCGGTGCGGCAGCCTGCCGGGTTCTATATTTTCAAGGCGGAGAACGTGCGGACCATCCCGTTTGAGGAAGCGGCTGTCAGCATGGCCCCTGCCGTGCGCGGCGCGAAAGTGCGGGCGGAACTCGACAAGGTGCTGAAGTCTGTCCAGGTCAGCTACGACAACGAGAGCTTCTTCGACGGATCCGCCGGGGTCGTCGCACCTCCGAAACCGGGATCCTCCTCTGCGCCGGGCGGCTCTTCTACGTCTGGTGCAACAACGCAGCCTAAGAAATAAGAGCGGGTAACTTCAGAGCGGTTACGGCCCCGGACACCTTCGAGCCCAGCCCGCTGCGCATAAGGCATCGCTGTCGTTTGCCTGGTTGCCTGGCGGGCCCAGTTACCCTACTATGGCAAGTATGAGGCGGCTCATCTTCCTTTTGGTCTTCTTGGTTTTCATTCCATTCCTCGCGGCGGCCCAAACGTCCGGCGTGATGCCCGATTGGGAGGTCCGCGAGGCGGCCGCAGCTCTCGAGAAGCACACGAAGGTCGTCGAGGGTCTTCTCAATCAGTTGAAGCCCGAGGATTGGGTGGCGCAGGGCGCGCCCCAGCTTTATGTGGAGCAGTTGAAACAGGCCAAGCTCTACAATTCCTACCTCACGCGGCAGGCCGCAATGCTGTCGGCGCAGCCCGACAAGCTGAGCGTTGCCTTGGATGTTCTGTTTCGTTTGGATTCTCTGCATTCCCTGCTCGAATCTCTCACCGACGGAACCCGCCGGCATCAAAATCCCGACCTGGCGGATCTGCTGGCCTCGGCGATGAGCCAAAATTCAGCAACACGAGAGCGGCTGCGCGAGTATACGCGCGAACTGGCTGTGGAGCGCGAGAAAGAATGGCAGATCGCCAATGAAGAAGCCCAGCGCTGCCGGGGAACCCTGGCCACGCGCCCGCCGCGCCCGGCCAGGAAGCCGGCGGCTTCTAAACAGTAAGCCCCGAAACTTCCGCCGCACATGCTCCGCATTGCCCCAAATCCCGGACGAGCGCCTCTGCGCGGGATCCGAAAAGCGCTGCGAGGAATCAGCAGCATAGCGGCTGTGCCTTGTGGAACCGCCGGAAGGATGCTATCAACGTAATGTATGGCGTGGCAATGTCACATCTGTGCCGAAGCTTCGGAGGATATCTGTCCTGCTTGCACCAAGGACGTCTGCAAAAACCACATCTGTGAGGTTTGCCGGCGTTGCAGCGATTGCTGCTGCTGTGAAGAGGAGCCGGTCCATCGCGCAATCACCGGAGGATAGCGGATGCTGAAGCCTACGATTTTTCGTGAATACGACATTCGAGGCATCGCGGATCAGGAGCTTGACAGCGAAGGCGTCGAGCAACTGGGGCGCGCCATCGGCGCCTATATCCGCCGCGAAAGAGGCAATCGGCTGAATGTCGCCCGGGATTGCCGGCTCAGCTCTCCGCGCCTGCACGAAGCCATCGTCGCGGGGCTGGTCTCCAGCGGCTGCGAAGTGACCGATCTGGGCATGGCGCCTACGCCGTTGCTGTATTACGCCTCGTTCAAGCTGGAAGCGGATGGCGGCGTGATGATCACCGGCAGCCACAATCCTCCCGAGTACAACGGCTTCAAAGTTATGTGCGGCAAATCGACGCTGTACGGCGAAGAGATTCAAAAGCTGCGCGAGATCATCGCCTCTGGGCAATTCGAAACCGGCTCGGGCAGCGTGCAGCAGGAAGACATCGTTACTCCAT
>Ga0070741_10003470_pt1 | contig 39130 bp, 43 predicted proteins | sample Coa_R1_4_FD_66440 | JGI IMG/M metagenome (GOLD analysis project Ga0070741, IMG submission 66440) | Surface soil microbial communities from Centralia Pennsylvania, which are recovering from an underground coalmine fire - Coalmine... | ecosystem: Environmental > Terrestrial > Soil > Unclassified ...
CTGTTGGCGATCATGTGGGTGCGGGAGTCGTTGCCGGGACAGTTTCCCAGGGCGCCCTCAGGTCAGGTGCGGCTTGGCCAGGTATTCCTCCGACTGCATCTCGATGAGCCGGGAAACTGTCCGCTCGAACTCGAATCTGAGCTTGGTCCCCAGGTACAGCTCCTGCATCGGCGCTTCGGCGCCAATCAGCAACTTGACGCCGCGGTCGTAGAACTCGTCCACCAGGTTGATGAAGCGCCGGGTCGAATTGTCGTCGTCGCTGGTGAGCAGGGGCACGTAGGACAGCACCACGGTGTGGTAGGTGCGCGCCAGCTCGATATAGTCGGCGGCGCCGCGCGGACCGTCGCAGAGCTCATGGAAGTCGAACCAGGCCGCGCCCTCGGCGACGCAGCGCGCGGCGATCGGGCGGCCGTTGATGGTCAGCTCGGTGCGCTCGCATACCCCGTGCGGCGCCACCGCGTAGAAGCGCTCGCCCAGCGCCGCCATGGCCGTGCCGTCGCAGGGGTGCAGGTACAGCTGCACGCCGTGCAGGGCGCGCAGGCGGTAGTCGGTGCCGCCGTCGACGTTCAGGATGGTGCAGTTGCTCTTCAGCCGCTCGATCGCGGGCAGGAAGTTCTCGCGCTGCAGTCCGTCCTTGTACAGCAGGTCCGGCGCCACGTTGCTGGTGGCAACCAGGGTGAGGCCGCGCTTGAACAGGAACTCGAACAGGCGGCCGAGGATCATGGCGTCGGCGATGTCCGAGACATAGAACTCGTCGAAGCACAGCACGCGGGTGCTCTCGGCGATCTCCTCGGCGACCCGCGCCAGCGGGTCCTGCTCGTCGGGATAGCGGTTGCGGCGCTCGTGCACGTCCAGCATGAAGCGGTGGAAATGCGTGCGCCGCTTGCGGCTGAACGGGAGCGCGTCGTAGAAGGCGTCCATCAGGTAGGTCTTGCCGCGGCCGACGCCGCCCCACAGGTACAGGCCCGGCACCTTGGGATAGGTCAGGCGCGAACTGCCGAAGCGCCGCTTCGGCGGATTCTGCACCAGCTCGTCGTAGACCTTCTGCAGCGCGTCCACCGCATGGGCCTGGGCCGCGTCGGCGACGAAGCCCTCCTTCTTCAGGTCGGCGTCGTAGCGCTGGCGCGGCGTCGGCTGCAGCTCGTGCGGTGCGCCGTCCTTGCGCTCGCCGCCGATGTCGCGGCCATGCAGGTGTTGGGGCTGGGCCATGGCGCTCAGGCGGTGGAGGCTTGCCGCGGCTGCCCGGGAGCCAGGCTCAGCCCGCTGCCGTCGGCTTCGCCGCAGTGCTGCAGGATCACGCTGCGCGCGGCGTCGCGCAGGTCCTGCACCGCGGTCCGCGCCTCGCCGGCGGGCCGCACCGGGGCGAACAGCTCGATGCTGAGCGGGCTCCAGCGGAACAACCGCTGCTTCTCGCCGTACATCAGGCGGGTGCCGCGCAGCACCGCCGGCACCACCGGCACATTGGCGCGCGCCGCGACCATGAAGGCGCCGGAATGGAACGGCAGCAGCGCCGCCGGCTTGCGGAAGGTGCCTTCGGGGAAGATGACGAAGGACTCGCCGCGCTCCAGCCGGGCGATCAGCTCCAGCGTGGCCTGGGCGGCGGCGCGCACCGAGCCGCGGTTGACGAAGCTGACACCCATGCGCTTGATGATCAGGCCGACGTAGGGCCAGCTCGCCGCGCCGTGCTGCACCAGGAAGGTGAAGCGCCGCGGCAGCGCCGCGGTGACGATCAGCCCGTCCAGGTAACTGGCATGGTTGCAGACCACGATGCAGGGGCCCGGCGGCAGCTGTTCCAGGCCGCGCACGCGGAACGGCACCAGGCTGGCCGCCAGCCAGGCGCGCACGCCGAGGCGGCCGACGGCGCGGCGCAGGCGCAGGTCCGGCGCCGCGATCAGCAGCGGGCAGAACAGCAGCAGCAACACCACGATGAACATCGCCATGGCGTGCAGGCCCAGCAGCAGGCGAAGGAAGCGGCTCAGTGAGTTGGGCATGGGGCGGCCGCTATTATAAAGGCATGAGCCGATCCGCCCCGCCCCCCGCGCTGGATCCCGCCGACCAGGCCGGGATCGAGCGCTTCGCCGACATGCTGTGGCTGGAGCACGGCCTGGCGCCGAACAGCCTGGCGTCCTATCGCTCCGACCTGGCGTTGCTGGCGCGCTGGCTGCGCGCGCGGGGGGGCGGGCTCGACCAGGCCGGCGTCGCCGAGCTGAAGGGCTACCTGGCCTGGCGCTGCGAGCTGGCCCTGCGCAAGGGCGCGGAGCGCCGCGCTTTCAGCGCGCGCTCGCAGGCGCGCTTCATCACCGTGTGCCGCCGTTACTACGGCTGGCTGGTGCGCGAGCACCTGCGCGGCGACGATCCCGCCGCCCATCTGGAGATGCCGCGGCTGGGCCGCGCCTTGCCCAAGACCCTGGGCATGCAGGATGTCGACCGCCTGCTGGCGGCGCCGGACGAAGGCGAGGCCCTGGGTCTGCGCGACCGGGCGATGCTGGAGCTGATGTACGCCTCCGGCCTGCGCGTATCGGAGCTGGTGAAGCTGCGCCGCGACGAGCTGAACCTGGAGCACGGGGTGGTCCGCCTGGTCGGCAAGGGCGGGCGCGAGCGCATGGTGCCGATGGGCGAACCGGCGATGGAGGCGGTGAGGCGCTGGCTGCGCCAGGGCCGGCCGGAATTCGTCACCGCCCAGTCAGCCGACTGGGTATTCCTGAGCCGGCGCGGCGCGGCGATGACGCGGCAGAACTTCTGGGCCCTGATCAAGCGCCACGCCGTGGCGGCGAGCATCGGCGCCAGGCTCTCGCCGCACACCCTGCGCCATGCCTTCGCCACCCACCTGCTGGAGCGCGGCGCGGACCTGCGCGCGGTGCAGACCCTGCTGGGCCACGCCGACCTGTCGACGACGCAGATCTACACCCACGTGGCGCGGGCGCGCCTGAAGCAGCTGCACGCGCAGCACCACCCGCGCGCCTGAGCCGGCTGTCTTCGGTTGCGGCGGCTTCCGGCTCCCCGTTGAACCAACCGGGCTCGTCCTTTGGGCGTCAATCGGGCATTCTCATGACTGTTCATCCGGCTCCCTGTGGATGGCCTGAAGTCTCGACAACCTCAGATTCCCTCCCATACAGCCGGATGAACAACCTGGCTATCGGCCCGGCTGGGCTGTCGCGGCAGCCGCGGCGCGGTTCAGGTCCGGTCGACGGCCAGCTTGAGGCCGAAGCCGATCATGGTAGCGCCGAGCGCCGCGTCCAGCGCACGCCGGACCCGCGGCCGCGCCAGCCAGCGGCCGAGGCGGCCGACGCCGAAGGCGAGCAGGCTCAGCCACAGCAGACCCTCGAAATAGTGGATGCCGATCAACAGCGCCGATTTCAGCACCAGCGGGTCGCCGGGATTGAGGAACTGCGGCAGGAAGGCGAGGTAGAACACCGCGATCTTCGGGTTCAACGCATTGGTCAGAAGCCCTTGCAGGTAGCTGGCGCGCGCCGACGGCGCCGGGGTGGCGCCCGCCGCGGCCGGCGCGCCGCGCAAGGCGCCGCGCAGGGCGTTCCAGCCCAGGTACAGAAGGTAGCAGGCGCCCGCCAGCTTCACCGCGAGGAAGACGGCGGGGGAGTAGACCAGCAGCCGCATCAGGCCGCAGGCCACCAGCAGAACGTAGCAGGCGCCGCCGCTGACGATGCCCAGCACCGTGGCGAAACCGCGCCGGAAGCCGCCGGCGCTGGTGTTGGCGATGACCAGGAAGGTGTCCGGCCCCGGCGCCACGGTGAGGGCCATGGCGATGAGGGCAAAGGCCAGCACGCGGTGATCGAACATGGGCTTGCGCGCGGGGAGAATCGGCCTACCTTAGCCAGGAACCGGCGGGTCCGCTTTTTGTCATACTAGGCCCCTGCAACCCTTGCTGCGCCCGGAACATCCCATCCCCATGAAACGCCTTGTTTTCGCCCTGCTGGCCCTGGGCCTGGCTTTTGGCGCCGGCGCGCTGATCGCCGACGACAACTCCCCCGATGCGGTGAAGCAGAAGATCGCCAAACTGCTCGACGTTCCGGTGGCCAATATCCAGCCGGCGCCGATGAGCGGTTGGTACGAGGTGCAGCATGCGCACGACTTCGCCTATGTCTCCAGCGACGGCAAGTACCTGATGCAGGGCGACCTGGTGAACACCGACACGCGCGAGAACCTCACCGAGGACCGCCGCCGCGCGGACCGCCTGCAGGCCCTGAAGCAGCTCGGCGCCGACAACATGATCGAGTTCGCGCCGCCGCCGCCGATCGCTTCCAAGTATGTGGTGACGGTGTTCACCGACCTGGACTGCCCTTACTGCCGCAAGCTGCACAGCCAGATCGCCGAATACAACGCCAAGGGCATCGCCATCCGCTACGTGTTCTTTCCGCGTCACGGCATCGGCTCGCCGACCTATTTCCAGGCGATCTCGGTGTGGTGCTCGGCCAACCGCCAGGACGCCCTGACCCGCGCCAAGCGCGGCGAGAGCACCCCGCCGAAGAAGTGCGAAAACCCGGTGGACAAGGAATTCAAGCTGGCGATGGACCTGGGCATCACCGGCACGCCGGGCCTGATCCTGCCCGACGGCACGCTCTATGGCGGATATACGCCTCCGGACGACCTTGCGGCGCTGCTGGAGAAGCGCGCCGAAGAGGACAAGGAAGCCAAGGCCAGGGCCAGGAACGCGCAGAGCTGAGCCGGCTCGCCTCAAAAGGCCGCCGGATCGTGCATCCGGCGGCCTTTTCGTTTCAGCTGTCGATCACCTCGACGTTGGCCGCGCCCGGCGCGACCATCGGCAGCACCATGGCTTCGGGCGCCACCGGCGCCCGGATCAGGGCCGGCCCGGGGCGGGCGAAGGCCTCGCGCAGCATCGCGCCGGCATCGTCCGCGCGCTCCAGATCGTAGGCGGGCACGCCGAAGGCCTGCGCCACGGCGCACAGCGCCGACGGCCGCTGGTATAGCGAGGCGACGTGGCGCCGCTGGTAGAACAGCTCCTGCTGCTGCCGCACCAGGCCCAGCGCCGCGTTGTCCATCACCACCGTCTTCACGTTGAGGTTCAGCTCGGCCAGCGTGGCGAGCTCCTGCACGTTCATCAGCAGGCTGCCGTCGCCGCTGAAGCACACCGCCCCGGCTGCGGGCAGCGCCAGCGCCGCGCCGATCGCCGCCGGCAGGCCGAAACCCATGGTGCCGAGGCCGCCGGAGGTGAGCCAGCGCTCCGGCCGGCGGAAGGGATAGCTCTGCGCCACCCACATCTGGTGCTGGCCCACGTCGGTGGTGATGGCGGCGTCCGGATGGGCCAGCTGCGCCACGGCGCGGATCAGGCCGTAGGGCTGGCGCGGATCGTCGAGGCCGGGCAGGCGCAGCGGCGCGGCGCGGCGCAGCTCGCCGACGCGCGACAGCCAGTCCACGCGCAGCGCCGGTTTCACCGCTTCGGCCAGCGCGCGCAGCGCGGCGCCGGCGTCGGCCAGGATCGCCAGCTGCGGCTGGCGCAGCTTGCCCAGCTCGCGCGGGTCGGCGTCGATGTGGATCACCCGGGCGCCCGGGCAGAACCGGTCCAGCCGGCCGGTGGCGCGGTCGTCGAAGCGCGCGCCGACGCAGATCAGCAGGTCGCATTCGTCCAGCACCTGGTTGGTGTAGCGGGCGCCGTGCATGCCGAGCATGCCCAGCGCCAGGGGATGTTCCGGCGGCAGAGTGCCCAGGGCCATCAGGGTGGTGGTGGCCGGCAGCGCGGCGCGCTCGGCCAGGGCCTGCGCGGCGGCCTGGGCCCGCGCTTGGGTCACGCCGCCGCCCAGGTACAGCACCGGCCGCGCCGCGGCGTCGATCATCCGCGCCGCTTCGGCGATCTGCTCCGGCGGCGGCGCCGGCGGCGCCTCGCGCCGCGCCGCCGCCGGCAGGCGCTGGATGCGGATGCGTTCGGTCTGCACGTCCTTGGGGATGTCGAGCAGCACCGGGCCGGGCCGCCCGCTCTCGGCGATGCGGAAGGCTTCCGGCAGCAGGTCCACCAGGTCGAGGGCAGAGCGCACTTCGAAGCAGGCCTTGGTGATGGCGTCGACGATGCGCGTGGTGCGCACTTCCTGGAAGGCATCGGTGCCGATCAGGGCGCGCGGCACCTGGCCGGCCAGGCAGACCAGCGGCACCGAGTCGGCCCGGGCGTCGGCGATGGCGGTGACCAGGTTGGTCAGGCCCGGGCCGGAGGTGGCCAGGCAGACGCCGGCGCGGCCGCTGACCCGCGCCAGGCCGTGGGCGATGAAGCCGGCGCCCTGCTCGTGGCGCGCCAGCACATGGTTGAGGCTGGAGTCGCCCAGCGCGCGGTAGATCGGCAGGACGGTGCCGCCCGGGATGCCGGCGAGCGTTTCCACGCCCTGCCGTTCCAGGAAACGGATGATCAGTTCAGCGCCGGTGAGTTCCATGTCGGGTCCTTGGGGTCGCGATGCTTTGGGACCCGCTGGCGTGAAACCCGGCGTGGAAACGAAAAACCCCGCCGGCGTTTCGCGCCGGCGGGGTTTTTGATGAGTGCAGCGTCCCCTACGGCGCGTCGCTAACGGCGACGAGCACGACGACAACGAGGACGTTCTGCTTGAAGGGGGTCATGGGTCTGATGGCTTAAGCACTGGCAGTGTAGAGGGTGCGCCGCACGCGCCGCAAGTCCCGGCGCTAGTGCTGCCCGTTGCGGTGCGCCGAGAAGGCGATGCGGTCGACGAAGGCCAGGATCAGCGCCGATACCACGAAGGCCAGGTGCACGCCGGTCAGCATCATCATCCGCGTCACGTCGAGCGACTCGTGGCCCAGGTAGTTCTTCAACAGGTGGATGGCGGAAATCGCCACCAGGGACGCGGCCACCTTGAGCTTGATGGTGCCGGGATCGTACTTGCCGAGCCAGCTCGGCTTCTCCATCTCCGGAACCTGGTCGATGCGCGAGACAAAGGTTTCGTAGCCGGACAGGGCGACCATCACGATCAGGTTGCCGATCAGCACCAGGTCGATCAGCGACAGTGCCGCCAGGACCATCTCCGATTCGCTGCTGTCGAACAGGCCGTCGAAGATGTGCACCAGCTCCACCGCCGCCTTGACCGCAAAGGCGGCGAGCAGCACGACCAGAACCAGGTAAAGGGGCACCAGCAGCCAGCGGCTGCCGAGGACCAGGCGTTCGAGCAGGCGTTCCATTTTGTCGGAAGGGCGGATCGGGGGCAGGCGGACAAGCATACGCGAGCCGGGGCCGCCATGTCTTTTTCCAGCGGATTCAGGGCTGTACCAGCCGTTCCCATTTCGTTTCCGTTTCGTGGGGACTTATGCCATGGCGCCGAACAGGATGGGCTACCGGAATCCGTCGGACCAAGTCGGCCCTTCGTTTCCGAAATCCATCCAGAGGGGAGTGGAGTTTCCATCCGCAGGACGCGTTTGCCATTTCGGCGCGCAGCGCCTTTACCAAATCGGGATCACTCATGCACTTATCGAATGTCCGTCGCACCGCGATGTCCGCGGTCCTCGCCGCCGCTTTTTGCGCCGGCGCATCCCTGCTGCCATCCACGGCGGACGCCGCCGGCAGCTGGGTCGGCACCGCCACCCAGGCGATGCCGCTGAAGAACTTCGCCGTCGCCCCGATGGCGCCGCAGCAGCAGCTGCACATCGTGGTCGGCCTCAACGCCCGCAACAAGGCGCAGCTCGACGCCCTGGTGGCGCAGATCGGCAAGCCGGGCAGCCCGCAGTTCGGCCATAACCTCACCTCGGCCGAATTCCTGGCCAGCTATGCGCCGACCGCCGACCAGGCCAATGCCGTGGTCAGCTATCTGCGCGGCCTGGGCTTCAGCAACATCGAGGTCTCCGGCAACCGCCTGACGGTGAGCGCCTACGGCAGCGCCGCGACGGTGCAGCAGGCCTTCAATACGCAGCTGGTCTCCTTCGTCGCCCAGGGACGCAGCCTGTTCGCCAACGCCACGCCGGCCCAGGTGCCCGCCTCGCTCGGCGGCATTGTCGCCGCGGTGATCGGCCTCAACAACATGGGCGGCATGACCACCAACCTGCAGCACGCCAGCGCCAGCAAGCCGGCCCTGACCCGCGGCATCTCGTCGGTGCGCCCCAACTCCGGCGTGCCGCAGGATCCGATCCTGACCCCGCCCTACGGCGGCCCGCAGTATCAGACCGCGTACGACGCCGGCAACACCCCCACCGGCTGGGGCACCGCCATCGGCATCATCACCGAGGGCGACATCACCCAGGTGCCGAAGGATTTGCGCGCCTACGAGAAGGAGTGGAACCTGCCGCAGGTGCCGTACGAGATCGTGCCCACCGGCCTGCAGACCTCGGACACCGCCGGCCTCGACGAATGGGACCTGGACAGCCAGTCCTCCTCCGGCATTGCCGGCAACCTGAAGAAGATCATCTTTTACAACGGCGGCTCCCTCGGCGATCCGGATATCGCGCCGGCGATCGAGCGCGCGGTCAGCGAAAACCGTGTCAAGGCCGTCAACATGTCGTTTGGCGGCTGCGAGACGATCGAATACCTCAGCGGCGCGATGCTGATTGAAGACATCGCGTTCGAGCAGGGCGCGGCCCAGGGCATCACCTTCTTCGCCTCCTCCGGCGACGGCGGCGCCTCCTGCCAGCTGCTGATCAACGCCGGCCAGCCGGTGCTGCTCGGCGCGGTGGAATATCCCGCCGCCTCGCCCTACGTGGTGGCGGTGGGCGGGACCTCGCTGCTGACCAACGCCGACTACAGCTACAACTCCGAGCTTTCCTGGGTCTCCGGCGGCGGCGGCATCAGCCTGTGGGAGGTCCCCGGGGTGTGGACCGCAGGCGTCATCAACCCGGTCAACACGGCCGCCGCCCAGCGCGCCGTTCCGGACATCGCCATGGTCGGCGACCCCAACATCGGCGGCGCCGACGTGGTGGTCAGCGGCGCGGACATCGGCGTCGGCGGCACCAGCCTGTCCTCACCGCTGTCAGTGGGCGTGTGGGCGCGCATGCAGACCGCGCACGGCAACTGCTATGGCTTCGCCGCGCCGATCTTCTACGCCACCTACGGCCAGTCCTTCGGCACCGCCGCCAAGGACCTGCACGACATCGTCCTGGGCGACAACTTTCTCTACCCGGCGACCCCGGGCTGGGACTACGACACCGGCATGGGCTCGTTCGATATCGCTGCCGCCAATACGGCTCTTCCGGCCGTCAGCTGCGCGCCGGCTGCGCCCGACGGCCTCACCGCCGGCTTGGTCGGCGGCACGGTGATGCTGAACTGGAGCGGCGTGGCAGGCGCGACCAGCTACGCGATCTACGAGGGCATGGCCGGCGGTGCCGAAGGCGCCACTCCGGTGGCCACTACCAGCAACACCAACACCCTGATCAAGGGGCTGGCCGGCGGCCAGACTTATTACTTTACGGTCAAGGCGGTAAATGCCGCGGGCAGCAGCGGCGTGTCCAATGAAGCGAGCGTCACCACCCCCCAGCCCGGCCCGGCTGCGCCGACCGGCCTGACCGCGACCCAGGCTGCGGCACATGGCGCGGTTTACCTGGCCTGGAAGGTTGTTGGCGGCGCGGCGGGTTACCGCGTGTACGCCGGCACCGCGTCCGGTACGGAAGGCGCCACTCCGATCGCGTTGGTCAGCGGCAGCAATGCCTACCTGGCGTCGGGCCTCACGGTGGGCAAGACCTACTACTTCGAAGTCAGTGCCGTCAGCGGCGGTATCGAAGGCTCCAAGTCGGGCGAGATCTCGCTTTTAGTGAAGTAAGCGGATACCGCGTCCAAAGATCCTGATGCAGTACTTGCGGCCGCCGAGGAGCTAGCTCTGAGGCGGCCTTTTTTTCTGCGCTAGCTAGCCGCTCACCTGCAGCCGATACCCCACCCCCGGCTCGGTGAGGATCAGCGCCGGTCGTGCCGGGTCCGCCTCCAGCTTGCCGCGCAGCTGGCGGATGTAGACGCGCAGATAGACCACATCGTCGTCGTTTTCGGTGCCCCAGACCGCACGCAGCAGGTGGCGGTGGGTCAGCACCTTGCCGGCATGGATCACCAGCTGCTGCAGGATCTCGTACTCCTTCGGCGAGAGCTTGATCGCGACGCCGTCACGGCTGATCCTGCGGTGCACCAGGTCCACGCTCAGGCCATCCTGCTGGAACACCGGCTTGCCGCCCTGGGCCTGCACCCGGTGGCGCAGCGCGGCGCGGATGCGCGCCACCAGCTCCTCCACCCCGAACGGCTTGGTGACGTAATCGTCGGCGCCCGCGTCGAGCGCCTCGACCTTGCCGCGCTCGTCGTCGCGGCTGGACAGCACGATCACCGGCACTGCCGAGTCCGGCCGCAGCTTGCGGATCACTTCCAGGCCGTCGGCGTCGGGCAGGCCGAGGTCGAGGATGACCAGGTCGATGCGGTCCCGCGCCAGTCGTTCCAGCGCCTCCGCCACGGTCGCGGCTTCGAGCACGCGGTAATCGTGCACGCCCAGGGTGCTGCGCAGCAGCCGGCGGATGGCGGGCTCGTCGTCGACCACCAGGATGGCGCCGGCGTCGAGGCTCATCTCATGCCGTCTCCGTGCTGGGGCGTTCGGCGATGAGGTCCGGCGAGAACTCGATGACGAATTCCGCGCCGGCCACCTGGCCGGATTCGCCGAGGCGGTTGCGGGCATAGATGCGGCCGCCCATGGCCTCGACGAAGCCGCGGCAGATGGCCAGCCCCAGGCCGGTGCCGCCGCGGCTGCTGTCGGCCGCCGCCGCGCCGCGGGCGCGGAAGAACTTGTCGAACACGCGCTGCAGGTCGGCCTCGGGAATGCCGGGCCCCTCGTCGCGCACCGTGATCACCAAGCTGAACTTGAACTGCGCCGCGCCGAGTTCGATGGTCGAGCCCGGCGGGGTGTACTTGGCGGCGTTGTCGAGCAGGTTGGCCAGGACCTGCTCCATCAGCACACTGTCGAGCATCAGCAGCGGCAGGCTGGCGGGAATCGACAGCTTGACCTTGTGCCGTGCCAGGGCCTTGGCGCAGCGGCGCAGCGCCGCGCCCGCCAGGTCCTGCAGGTCGCAGGGCTCGCGCCGGGGCTGCAGGGCGCCGGCGTCGAGCTGGGTCATGTCGAGCAGGTTGGCGACGTAACGGTTGAGCCGCTCGGCCTCGTCGACCGCGGTGTCGAGCAGGTCGTCGCGGGTCTTGTCGTCGTAGAGGCTGCCGTAGGACTTGAGGCTGGACACGGCGCCGATGATCAGCGCCAGCGGCGTGCGCAGGTCGTGCGAGATCGAGGTCAGCAGGGCCGAGCGCAGCTTTTCGGTCTCGGCCAGCATGCGCGCCTGGTCCACGTCCTTGGCCAGGCGGATGCGCTCGATGGCGATCGCCGCGAGGTCGCCGAGCGCGTCGAGCAGGCGCCGCTCGGCCGGGGTGAGCAGGAAGTTGCGCACCGGACGGCTGACGCCGATCACGCCGACCTTGCCCTGGCCGGTGCGCAACGGCAGGAACAGGCGGCGCGCGCCGGGCAGCGTGTCGGTGCCGCGGCCGGTGGGCCGCGCATGCTCCCAGCACCAGGCCGCGGCGGCGAGGTCGGCCTGGTCAAGCTGGGCCGTCGGCGGCGCCGCCGCCATCGGCTTCAGCGTCCCGTCCTTGGGGTCCGGGGTCAGCAGGTTGACCTCGGCGCGCAGCATCGTCGCCACCTGGCCGGCGGTGGCGGCGAGCAGCGCGTCGAGCTTGCGCACCCCGGCCAGCTTGCGGCTGAAGGCGTAAAGCTCCGCTGTGGTGCGGGCCTGCTCGCGCGCGGTCTCGGCGAACTGGCGCTCGCGCACGGTCAGCGTGCTGGTCAGCGCCGCGGCGACGCAGAAGAAGGTCAGCGCCAGCAGCTGCGCCGGGTCGGCGACGGTGAAGGTGTAGACCGGCGGGATGAAGAAGAAGTTGTAGCAGAGCGTGGACAGCAGCGAGGCGAACAGCGAGGGCAGCAGGCCATGGCGCGCCGCGCTCCACAGCACCGCGGCGAGAAACACCAGCGAGACGTTCGGCAGGTCGACCAGCGCGACGATGCCGCGGCCGAACAGCGTCGCCGCCGCCACCGCCAGCACGGTATGGAAGTAAGCCCGCGGCGGCGCCTGGAGCCAGCCGCTGTAGGGGCTCACCGGCAGCGGCTGTGCCCCGGCCTCGCGTTCCGCCGCGGCATCCCCCGGTTCGCGTGGCTGCTCGCGCCCGGCCAGCTCCTCGGCCATGACGTGGACGTTGATGCCGCGCGCCTGCTTCACCAGTTCGTGCACCACCGAGCCGTGCAGCCACTCGAACCACCACGGCCGCGCCGACTTGCCCACCAGGATGTGGGTGATGTTGTTCTCGCCGGCGAAGCGCAGCACGTCCTCGGCGATGCGCCGGCCGCCGGGCAGGGTGATGGTCTCGGCGCCGAGCTGCTTGGCCAGGAACAGGGTCTGCGTGACCCGCTCCTGCTGCTGCGGCGTCAGCTGCCGGCTGCGCGGCGTCTCGAAGTGAACCGCGAACCAGTCGGCGTCGAGCCGCTCGGCGGTGCGCTTGGCGGCGCGCACCAGTCCTGCGGCGGCGGCCGATTCGTTGACGCAGACCAGCACCCGCTCGCCGGCCGCCCATGGGCCCTGGATGGCGTGGCTGCGCATGTACTGGCGCATCTGGTCATCGACGCGCTCGGCGGTGCGGCGCAGCGCCAGCTCCCGCAGGGCGGTGAGGTTGCCGGGCTTGAAGTAGTTCTGCAGGGCCCGCTGCGCCTGCTGCCCGGCGTAGACCTTGCCTTCCTGCAGGCGCTGGATCAGTTCGTCCGGCGTGAGGTCGATCACCTCGACATCGTCGGCGGTGTCGAAGATGTGGTCCGGCACCGTCTCGCGCACGCGCACATGGGTGATGCGCGCCACCACGTCGTTGAGGCTTTCGATATGCTGGATATTGAGGGTGGAATAGACGTGGATGCCCGCGGCCAGCAGCTCCTCCACGTCCTGGTAGCGCTTGGGATGGCGGCTGCCCTCGGCATTGGTGTGCGCCAGCTCGTCCACCAGCACCAGCTGCGGCCGCCGCCTGAGGATGGCGTCGAGGTCCATCTCCTGCAGGCTGCGGCCCTTGTATTCGACGGCGCGGCGCGGCAGCACCTCGAGCCCCTCGACCAGGGCCTCGGTTTCCTTGCGGCCGTGGGTCTCGACCACGCCGACGCAGACGTCGACGCCGTCCTTCTTCTTCTTGCGGGCGGCCAGCAGCATCTCGTAGGTCTTGCCCACGCCGGGTGCGCCGCCGAGGAAGATTTTCAGCTTGCCGCGCTTTTCCTTCTGCGCCTCGGCCAGCAGGGCTTCGGGGGAAGGGCGATGCTCGGATGGGCTGGCCTGGGCCATGCCCCGCAGTTTAGCCTGCCGGCAGTGCCATGCCCCATAAAAAATCCGTAAAAATCCGCCGCCTTGCCGCGCTGGCGGCGGATTTCGGCCGCCTTCTCACCACTCGCGCCATTCCTCGGTGACGTCGTCGAGATCGGTTTCCAGGCCGGCATCCTGCGCCGCGGTGTTGATCAGCTCGCACAGGGTTTCGCGCTGGTCGGTCTCGATCAGGCTGCCGTCGCAGTTATCGTTGAGCGTGTTCAGCTCCAGCACGGTGTCCTTCACCGCCTCCAGGATCGCGTCGCCGTCGCCGCCGGTTTTCGACAGGGTGATGAGGAAATGGTCGATGATGGCGGCGCAGCGGTCGATGTCGTCCTGGGTATAACCGGCCTCGAAGCCGGAGCCGCCTTCGTCCTCCTCGTCCTCGCCCCGCATGAAGCCGGTCATGCTTTCGAGCAGGTCTTCCTTCAGGCTCAATACTTCCGGGCTGGCGGGAATGCTCATGGTGGTCCCTTATCGGTTTGAATGTCCTGCTGCCGCCGGCGGGCCCCGCGTCTGACGCGGCGGATGACCAGGGCGGCCCCGTGGGAATGGTACCCAAGCCGGCAGCCGCCGGGGAGGTGCCCGGCCTGCCGCTCCAATAAAAAATCGCCTGCCGGCGGCCTTGCTGCGGCCTGTGTTTGGCCGCCGGGTTCAGCGGCCGGAATCGTAAGGGCGCAGCACCCAGCGTCCTAGCAGGACCGAGAACAGCCCGACCACGACGAAGCGGATCAGCACCGCGCTGCCGTCCAGCGGCAGCACGCCGGCCTGCATCTCGTGCCATAACCGCAGGCACAGCAGGGCGAAGGGCGCGGCATACAGCGCGCAGGCCAGCAGCGCCCGCGGCAGCAACGGCCGGCGCCGGGGCGCGTGCACGGTGACGATGCGCATATCAGTGCGCCGCGGCCGGGTACAGCGCATCCAGCGCCAGATTCAGCTCCAGCACGTTGACTACCGGCTCGCCGATGAAGCCGAGTGTGCGCGGCTGGGTACGGGCGGCGACCAGCTGGCGCAGCGTGTCTTCGCCGATGCCGCGCGCCTTGGCCACCCGCGGCACCTGGAAATCGGCGGCGGCGGGAGAGATGTGCGGGTCCAGGCCGCTGGCCGAAGTGGTGACCAGGTCCACCGGCACGGCGGCATCGGGGTTCTCCGCCCTGAGCCTGGCGGTGTCGTCCTTGACCCGGTCGATCAGCGCCTTCGCGGTGGGACTCAGGTTGGAGCCGCCCGAATTGGCCGCGTTGTACGGCGCCGGCACGGTCCTGGTGGAGTCGTTCGGATCGGTGCCGGTGGTGGCCGAGGGACGGCCGTGGAAGTACCGGTCCGAGGCGAAGCCCTGGCCGATCAGGTGCGAGCCGATCACCTTGCCGCCTTTTTCGATCAGGCTGCCGTTGGCCTGCTCGGGGAAGAGCTCCTGCGCAATGCCGGTGATGGCCAGCGGATAGGCCAGGCCGGTGAGGGCGGTGAACAGCAGGAACAGGACGACGGCGGGGCGGAAATGCTTGATCATGGGTGTTCTCCTTCAGGCCAGGCCGGCGGCGCTGACCAGCAGGTCGATCGCCTTGATGCCGAGGAAGGGGGCGACGAGGCCGCCGACGCCGTAGACCAGCAGATTGCGGGTGAGCAGCGGGCCGGCGCCGATCGGGCGGTACTTCACGCCGCGCAGCGCCAGCGGAATCAGCGCGACGATGATCAGGGCGTTGAAGATGATGGCCGAGAGGATGGCGCTCTGCGGGGTGGCCAGGTGCATCACGTTCAGCGCATTGAGCTGCGGGTAGACCGCGGCGAACATCGCCGGGATGATGGCGAAGTACTTGGCCACGTCGTTGGCGATGGAGAAGGTGGTCAGCGCGCCGCGCGTCATCAGCAGCTGCTTGCCGATGCCGACGATCTCGATCAGCTTGGTCGGGTCGGAATCCAGGTCGACCATGTTGCCGGCCTCGCGCGCGGCCACCGTGCCGGTCTGCATCGCCACGCCGACGTCGGCCTGGGCCAGGGCCGGCGCGTCGTTGGTGCCGTCGCCGCACATCGCCACCAGCTTGCCCTCGGCCTGCTCCTTGCGGATCAGGGCCAGCTTGTCCTCCGGCCGGGCCTGGGCCAGGAAGTCGTCGACGCCGGCCTCGGCCGCGATCGCCGCAGCGGTGAGCGGATTGTCGCCGGTGATCATCACCGTCTTGATGCCCATGCGGCGCAGCTCGGCGAAGCGCTCGCGGATGCCGCCCTTGACGATGTCCTTGAGGTGGATCAGGCCCAGCACCTCGCCGTCGCGGGCTACCGCCAGCGGCGTGCCGCCGGCGCGGGAGATGGCGTCCGCCGCTTCCTTGAGCTCGCGCAGCCGGGCCTCCCGGGTCACGCCGCCGAACGGCGCGCCGTGCAGGTTTCCGGCGCTGTGGACATGGGCGACGATGGCCTCGACCGCGCCCTTGCGGATCAACTGCCCGTCGATGTCGACGCCGGACATGCGGGTCTGCGCCGAGAACGGCACGAAGCGGGCGTTGTGGCCGGCGACCTCGCGGCCGCGCAGGCCGTATTTCTCCTTGGCCAGCACCACCACCGAGCGGCCTTCCGGCGTCTCGTCGGAGAGGCTGGCCAGCTGCGCCGCGTCGGCCAGGTCCTTCGGCTCCACGCCCTGCAGCGCGATGAACTCGGCGGCCTGGCGGTTGCCCAGGGTGATGGTGCCGGTCTTGTCCAGCAGCAGGGTGTCGACGTCGCCGGCCGCTTCCACCGCGCGGCCCGACATGGCCAGCACGTTGAAGCGCACCAGGCGGTTCATCCCGGCGATGCCGATGGCCGACAGCAGCGCGCCGATGGTGGTCGGGATCAGGGTCACGAACAGCGCCACCAGCACGATGACGCTGATGCTGCCGCCGGCGTATCCGGCGAAGCTGGGGATGGTGGCGGTGGCGAAGATGAAGATCAGCGACATGCCGGCCAGCAGGATGTTCAGCGCGATCTCGTTCGGCGTCTTCTGGCGCGAGGCGCCTTCGACCAGCGCGATCATGCGGTCGATGAAACTGGAGCCGGCCGCCGCGGTGATGCGCACCACGATCCGGTCGGACAGCACGCGGGTGCCGCCGGTCACGGCGGAGCGGTCGCCGCCGGATTCGCGGATCACGGGCGCGGACTCGCCGGTGATGGCCGATTCGTCCACCGTCGCCACGCCCAGCGCCACCTCGCCGTCGCCGGGGATGATGTCGCCGGTTTCCACCAGCACCAGGTCGCCCGGCTTGAGCTGCGGCGCGGGCAGGCTCTGGTACTCCTTGCCCTCCGCCGATTTCAGGCGCTTGGCCACCGTCTCGGTCTTGGTCTTGCGCAGCGAAGCGGCCTGAGCCTTGCCGCGGCCTTCGGCGATGGCCTCGGCGAAGTTGGCGAACAGCACCGTGAACCACAGCCAGACGATGACCTGGGCCGAGAACAGCAGGTGCTCGCCGTGCGTGAGCAGGTTGCGCGCGAACAGCACTGTTGCCAGCAAGGACACCAGGGCGGTGATGAAGATCACCGGGTTGCGCGCCAGCGAGCGCGGGTCCAGCTTGCGGAACGAGTCCCGCACGGCGGGACCGACCAGGGCCGGGTCGAGCAGCGAGGGAGTGGACTTGCTGTTGCTCATCGGAGGGCAATCCTTAGTACAGGGTTCCGGACCGCATCGAGAAGTGCTCGACGATCGGGCCCAGGGCCAGGGCCGGGAAATAGGTGAGGCCGCCGACGATCAGCACCACGCCGACCAGCAGGGCGATGAACAGGCCGCCGTCGGTGGGGAAGGTGCCGGCGGAGGGCGGGGTGTGCTTCTTCGCCGCCAGCGAGCCGGCCACCGCCAGCATCGGCACGATCATGGCGAAGCGGCCGATCATCATCGCCAGCGCCAGCGTGATGTTGAAGAACGGCGTGTTGGCGGACAGGCCGCCGAAGGCGCTGCCGTTGTTGCCGGTGGCCGAGGTGTAGGCGTAGAGCAGCTCGGAGAAGCCGTGCGGGCCGCTGTTGCCCAGGCCCGCCAGGCCCTGCGGCAGCACCGCCGCCAGCGCGGTGAAGCCCAGGGTCGACAGCGGCAGCACCAGCAGCGCCAGCATGGTCATCTTGACCTCGCGCGCCTCGATCTTTTTGCCCAGGTATTCCGGCGTGCGGCCGACCATCAGGCCGGCGATGAACACGGCGATGACGGCGTAGAGCAGCATGCCGTAGAGGCCGGAGCCGACGCCGCCGAAGATCACCTCGCCCAGCTGGATGTTGAGCAGCGGGATCAGGCCGCCCAGCGGGGTGTAGCTGTCGTGCCAGCTGTTGACGGCGCCGCAGGAGGCGTCGGTGGTGATGGTGGCGAACAAGGTGCTGCGGGCGATGCCGAAGCGCGTTTCCTTGCCTTCCATGTTGCCGCCGGCCTGCAGGGCGCTGGCGTGCTGGTCGATGCCCAGCGCGGCGAACTGCGGGTTGCCACGGGATTCGGCCCAGTAGCACGCCGCGACGCCGGCGGCGAACAGCACCGCCATCGCCGAGTACAACGCCCAGCCCTGCAGCTCGCTCCTGACCATGCGGCCGAAGTAATTGGTCAGCGCCGCCGGGATCAGGAAGATCAGGATGATCTGCAGGAAGTCGGACAGCGCGGTCGGGTTCTCGAACGGGTGCGCGGCGTTGGCGTTGAAAAAGCCGCCGCCGTTGGTGCCGAGCATCTTGATCGCCACCTGCGAGGCGACCGGGCCCTGGGCGATGGTCTGCCTGGCGCCTTCAACCGTGGTCACGTCGGTGTAGGCGCCGAGGTTCTGCGGCATGCCCTGCCACACCAGGAACAGCGCGGCGGCGATCGAGATCGGCAGCAGCACGTACAAGGTGCCGCGCGTCAGGTCCACCCAGAAGTTGCCGAGGCTCTTCGCCGAGCGGCGCGCGAAGCCGCGCACCAGGGCCAGCGCCAGCGCGATGCCGGTGGCGGCCGAGACGAAGTTGTGCACCGTCAGGCCCAGCATCTGCGTCAGGTAGCTGAGGGTGGTCTCGCCGCCGTAGCTCTGCCAGTTGGTGTTGGTGACGAAGGAGATCGCGGTGTTGAACGCCAGGTCCGGCGTCAGCCCGCTCATGCCCTGCGGGTTGAGGGGCAGCTTGTGCTGGACCAGCTGCAGGAAGAACAGCGTGACGAAGCAGACGAAGTTGAACACCAGCATCGCCAGCGCGTAGCCCGTCCAGTGCTGCTCGGCCTGGGGATCGACGCCGGCGAGCCTGTAGAAGCCGCGCTCCAGCGGACCGAGCACGCGGCCGAGCCGGGTGCGTTCGCCTTCGAACACGCGATGCAGGTAGCCGCCGAGCGGCCGGGTCAGCAGCGTGAGCAGCGCGAAATAGACCAGGATCTGGACCCAGCCGTTGACCGTCATCAGAATCTCTCCGGCTTGATCAGGGCATACGTCAGGTAACCCAGCATGAACAGCACGGCGAGTCCGCCGAGCACGTAGTCGAAAGTCATTTCAGCGAATCCTTCAGCGGTGGTTCAGATGCGATCGCAGAACATCACGTAGCCGGCAAGCGCGCCGAACAGGGCGCAGCCGAGCAGCAGCAGCAGAATGGTCATGGTCATGGCGCAAAAGCCGGGCGAATTCCGACGCGCGCATTAAGCGCCCCGGCGCCGTAGGAATTCGAGACGGGGTGGTACGCGGCGAAATAAAAAACCCGTAAAAGCGGCGCCGCTCCGTTCAGCCGGCAGCAAGCGGGGTTTTGCTATAAGGGTGACCAGAGGCCGCAGGAGGCCACATGAACACTCGATCGGGTCGGTCCGGCAAGAGCATGAATCCAGGGCGCTTTCCGCCGCGCCGGTGGGGGCGCCCGGCGTTGCTCGCGGCGCTGGGGGCGCTGCCGCTGCTGGCGGGCTTCCCGGCGGCTGCCGCGGACGCCGGCCAGCCCATCGTCGCCAGCCTCAATCCGCCGCCGGCCGGCCTGGCCTGCGACGCGGCGGCGGCGGCCACCAGCGTTTACTTCCAGTTCGCCAATCCGCCCTTCCAGGTGTCGCAGGTCAGCCTGTATCTGGACGGCAAGGGCGTGGCCCAGGATGCCATCGAGGAACACTGGCCTACCGTCACCATGACCAAGGGCCTGCATCCCGGCACCAATACCGTGGATGTCGTCGCCAACGGCGACAATGGGCAGCACATCGAGCGCCGCATGATCGTGCAGGTCGGCGGCGCCGCCGCCGGCGACGGGACCGCCGTGGTGGCGTGCGGCGACAGCGCTGCGGTGGCGCAGGCGCCGCAGGCGGTGCCGGCCGCGCCCGAAGTGATCGACGAGACCGCGCCGAGCGTGGTCGGCGGCGACGAGCCGGAACCGGTGGTGGTGGAGGACGCGCCTCCGGTGGTCTACGAAACCCCGCCGCCGACCGTGGTCTACGACTACCCGCAGCCGGTCTATGTCTACAACCCGTACCCGGTGGTGGCGATCGACCCCTGGATTCCGCTGGTGCCGTTCTTCAGCTTCGGCTTCTTCTATTCCAACTACCACCCCTGGTGTCCGCCGCCGCACGTGGTGGTCAACAACTACTACCACGGCGGCGGTGGCTGGAGCGGCGGTGGCCGCGGGGGCGGCTGGAATGGCGATGGCTGGCACGGCAATCCCGGTAACGGCTGGAATGGCGGCGGCCGCGGGCCCTATCCCGCCCCCAACCCGGGCTGGCACGGCGCGCCGCGTCCCGGCCCGGCGCCGCAACCCGCGTTCAATGGCGGCGGCAACCGCGGCGGCTGGAACAATCCGCCGCGCCCGGCCCGGCGCCGCAGCCCGGCTTCAACGCCGGCGGCAACCGCTTTTCCAGCCCGCCGAACCGCGGCGGCGGCTGGAACAATGCCCCGCGCCCGGCACCACGGCCGATGCCGGCGCAGCCGCAGAACCACCCGGCATGGCAGGGCGGGCCGCAGCGCTTTGCTTCGGCGCCGCAGTTCAGGCCGCAGCAGAATTTCCGCCCGGTGCAGGCCGCGGCGCCGGCCTTTCACGGCGGCAGTTTCGGCGGCGGCTTCCATGGCGGCGGAGGCGGCTTTCGCGGCGGCGCGCCGTCCGGCGGCTTTCACGGTGGCGGCGGCGGTCACTTCGGGCACCGCTGAAGGCTGACGGGGCGCGGCCGCTCCGCGGCCAGTTCTTTCGGGCGACAATCGCGGTATGCCCCGCGCCCGCCGTTCCGACTCCGCCGCTCCGCGCCCCTGGTTCGTTTACCTGCTGGAATGCCGCAATGGCCGGCTTTACACCGGTGTCACCGTCGACCTGGCGCGGCGCTTCGCCCGGCACAGCGCCGGCAAGGGCGCCATGTTCACCCGGCTCAATGCGCCGCGGCGTCTGCTGGCCGCCCGTCCCTGCGCCACGCGCTCGGAAGCCCTCAAGCTCGAAGCGCAGGTCAAGCGGCTGACCGTGGCGGGCAAGCGGCAGCTGGCGGCGCAATGGCCCCTGCAGCAGCCGCTTGTAGCCGGCGCCTGAGTTAGGCCCCCTCGGCCGCGGCGCGCTCCAGTTCCGGCGGCGTGCGTGCGGCGCAGTTGAGGCGGTTCCAGACGTTGATGGTGGCAATGGCCGCGCTGAGGTCGGCGGTCTCCTTTTCGGAGAACTGCGCCCGCACCTGCTGGTACACCTCGTCCGGAGCGTGGCCCTCGGTGATCAGGGTCAGGGCCTCGGTCCAGGCCAGGGCGGCGCGCTCCCGCGGGTTGTAGAGGGCCGGCGCTTCGCGCCAGGCGGGGAGCAGGTGCAGCTTGTCGTCGGCGATGCCCAGCTTGCGCGCGTCGCGGGCGTGCATGGCCAGGCAGAACGCGCAGCCGTTGATCTGCGAGGCGCGCATCTTGACCAGCTCGAGCAGGACATGGTCGAGTCCGCAAGTGTTGACGGCGCCCTGCAGGGCGTAGACCGCCTTGAAAGTGGCGGGCGAGGCTTTGGCGTAGTCGTAACGGCGTTCCATGGCTGACGGGCTCCGGTAGGGATGTGCCCATAAGACGAGCCAGGGGGCGGCGCTGTGACACGCCGCCGCGTTTCAATCGCCCTTCGCGTTTTTCCGGCGCTTGTCGCGGACATAGACGTCCTTGCCGCGGCCGTCCTTCTGCGGGCGTTCCTCCAGCTCGAACAGCTGCATCGCCGTGACCAGGTCGCGCAGCTTGCGGTAGCCGTAGTTGCGCGAGTCGAACTCCGGCGACTGCTTGGCCACGTGCTGGCCGACGGCGCCCAGGTGGGCCCAGCCGCTTTCGTCGGAGCGGGCCTCCACCGCGGCGCGCAGCGCCGCGACCAGCTTGGCCTGCGCCTTGAGCTGGCTGGTGTTGAGGCGCTTGACCGCGGTGCTGTCCTCCTCTTCCTCCTCGCCGCCGCCGCGCAGCACGTCGGTGTAGATGAAGCGGTCGCAGGCGGCGACGAAGGGCTCGGGCGTCTTGCGCTCGCCGAAGCCGTAGACGGTGAGGCCCTGCTCGCGGATGCGCGAGGCCAGGCGGGTGAAGTCGCTGTCGCTGGAGACGATGCAGAAGCCGTCGAAGCGCCCGGTGTACAACAGGTCCATGGCGTCGATGATCATCGCCGAATCGGTGGCGTTCTTGCCGCGGGTATAGCTGAACTGCTGGATCGGCTGGATCGAGTGCTCGAGCAGCACCTTCTTCCAGCCCTTGAGGTTGTCGGTGGTCCAGTCGCCGTAGGCGCGCTTGACGCTGGCCACGCCGTACTTGGCCGCCTCGCGCAGCAGGCCTTCGGCGATGTCGGGCGCCGAGTTGTCGGCGTCGATCAGCACCGCCAGGCGCGACTGCTCTTCCTTGTCCATCGCCGGATCATACCGCGCCGGCGCTCAGGCGGCCTTGGTGCCGCACTCCGGGCAGAACTTCACGTTCGCTTCCATCCTGGCGCCGCAGGAGGTGCAGAAGTGCGCCTTGGGCTGGCCCTTGGTGTTGGGCGTGCCGCATTCCGGGCAGAAGCGGGTGGCGGCGGTCATCTTGGCGCCGCACCTGCATTGCGCCATGCCGCTCTTGGAGAAGTCGAGGTCGGCGACATAGTTCTGCTCGCGCGCCTTGGCCGCGATCTGCTCGGCGGTGGCCTGGGCCTTCTGCGCGGCGAGTTCTTCCTGCTCGTCGGGGGCGCAGCCTTCGCACAGTCCCACCTTCTCGTTCCAGCACACCTCGGGGCAGACCCACTTGCCGCAGCGGGTGCACTGGTGGAAGTGCTGCTTGCCGGCCTGCACGGCCTTGGCCAGGGCCTCGTCGTGGGCCTTGCCGCCGATGGCGCGCTGGATGTCGTAGGCCGAGTTGCTGGCCGAGCCGAACACGCCGCCGAACAGGTCGCCGGCGGCGCGCAGCAGGCCGGCGCCGGTGCCGAGGATCGAGGTCTCGAACGGCGACAGGTAGCCGTTGCCGCAATGGTCGCAGTTGAACCGGAACTGGTAGCCGCGATCGGTGGACAGGTCCTCGTAGTTGGCGACGAACTGGATCATCTCGGTCATGCGCATATCCCCCGGGTTCGAAGACAGATACGCGAAGCGGCGCGGTCCTGCGACAGGCCGTTCGATCCTTCCGCGCCGGCCGCCCGGCCCGCCCTTATTTCGGCGCCATCCTCAGCGCGCCGTCGAGGCGGATCGTCTCGCCGTTGAGCATGCTGTTTTCGACGATGTGCTGCACCAGCGCGGCGTACTCGCCGGCGCGGCCCAGGCGCGAAGGGAAGGGCACGCTGCGGCCGAGCGAATCCTGCACGTCCTGTGGCAGGCCGGCCATCATCGGCGTCTCGAACAGCCCGGGGGCGATGGTGACGCAGCGGATGCCGCTGCGGGCCAGCTCGCGCGCGATCGGCAGCGTCATGCCGACCACCGCGCCCTTGGAGGCGGCGTAGGCGGCCTGGCCGATCTGGCCGTCGTAAGCGGCGATCGAGGCGGTGTTGACGATGACGCCGCGCTCGCCTTCCTCGTTGGGCTGCTGCCGCGCCATCTGCTCGGCGGCGAGGCGGATGAAGTTGAAGGTGCCGACGACGTTGATGTTGAGGCAGCGGGCGAAGCTGGCCAGGGCGTGCGGGCCTTCCTTGCCCAGCACCTTCTCGCCGATGGCGATGCCGGCGCAGTTGACCAGGCCGTGCACCGCGCCGAAACCCTCGACCGCGGCGGCCACCGCGGCCTTGGCGTCGGCTTCGGCGGTGACGTCGGCGCGGACGAAGCGCAGCGCCGGGCCGATCTCCTTGATCAGCGCCTGGCCGGCGACTTCGTTGAGATCGGCCACCACCACCTTGCCGCCGAGGCGGGCGAGGTTGCGCGCGGTGCCGGCGCCCAGGCCGGAGGCGCCGCCGGTGACGATGAATACGCTGTCTTCGATCTGCATGCGATCCTCATGGATGTGGTTGTCGCGCCGGCCGCCGCGCGGGCGTGCCGCGGAGCACGAGTATCGGCGCTAAGCCCGGCGCCAGGCAAAGGCGGCGGTGTAAGCGGTCTTTCCCGCCGCCGCGGGCTCAAGCTTCGCCGCCGCCCGCCGATAAGCCGCAATGGCCGGCTCCGTTTCAATGCCGGCGCCGACCCACCGCGGGAGCCGCATGACGCCGCCAGCCAGCACCCACTACGAGACCCTTCAGGTCATCCCTTCGGCCAGCCCGGAGGTGATCCGCGCCGCCTACCGCTGCCTGGCCCAGTACCTGCACCCGGACCGCAGCCCGCCGGGCCTGCGCGAGGAGTGCGAGCGGCTGATGCGCCTGGTCAACGAGGCCTATGCGGTGATTTCCGACCCCGCCGCGCGCGAGGCCTACGACCGCTGGCTGGCGCGGCAGCAGCCGCCCGGCCGCGGCGGCTACGACCCGGACCGCGCCTGGCAGGCCTGGCGCGGCGCCGAGGCGCTGGAGCAGGAGGCCGACGCCGGCTTCGACGAGCACGCTGCCTACGAGCTGATCGACCGCGAGCTGGAGGGCGCCCGCATGGACCGCGGCCTGTGGCTCAAGGCCTTCGTCGAGAGCGGCGGCGACCTCACCCGGCAGAAGCTGCGCTACGTGCAGATCCGGCTCGACCAGCTGCGCACCACCGAGAAGGCGCGTTTCAACCTGGAGCTGTCGGGACGGCGCGCGCGGGAACATGCGCGCCAGGCCGAGCAGATCAAGGCGCTGAAGGCGGTGTTCGCCGCCGGCAGCCGCCTCGAAGTGGAGGAGATCGAGCGGCTGGCCCGCGCCGCCGCCTCGGACAAGACCCTGCTCAAGGCCGCCGATCGCCTGCGCGGCAACACCCTGCTGCACCTGGCGGCGGAGGCGGAGCTGGAGGGCGCCGCCGAAGTGCTGCTCAAGCTCGGCGCGCGCGCCGAGGCCAAGAACCAGGCCGGCCGGCGCCCGCACGAGCTGTGCGGCAACGCCGCGCTCACCCGCAGGCTCGAGCAGGCGGCCGCGCGCGAGCGCGGCTGAACCGGCGCCGCGCCGGCGTCAGCGCCCGGCGCCTGCGGCGTTCGCGGCCTGCGCCTCGAACTCGGGCCGCCCCACCTGGACTACGCCGGGGCCGCCCCTGATCGAGTTGTTCATCACGGCGCCGAAGGCCGCCAGCGGATCGTCGTAGCGGCGCAGGCCGGCCACGGCCTCCTCGTCGCGGCCGAACACCGTCGAACCGGTCGAGAAGATCAGGTCCTGGTGGCCGCGATAGACGCGCGTCCGGCCGTGCGCGTCGCGATACGCCAGGGTGATGTCGTAGCGGTCGGTGGGCTTGCTCAGGCTCCAGGCGCCGAAGGTCATGCCGGAAACGAAGTATTTCGCCTCCGTGCCATCGCGCAGGTCGGGGTGGTTCTCCACCAGCACCAGCAGGCGCGGTATGGCGCACATCTCCACCGCCCCCGGATCCGCCGGCGTCATCGCGGCGATCTCGCGCGATACGTCGGTCTGGCGGCCGCCCCAGCGGTGCAGCCGCTCGAAGCCGCCGGATTTGAGGCCGGCCTGGACCGAGCGGAACAGGGTATCGGAGGAGTAGGGCTGCACCACGCCGTCGGACTTGAAGGTGACCGCGACGTCCAGCGTCTGCCGGTCGAGGGCGGCGGCATCCAGCCCCAGCGTGTCGATGGGGATTCCCGCCGAATCGCCAGACCGCACGTAGAAAGCGTTGTCGGTGCAGCCGGCCAGCGCGGCAAGCAGGGCCGGGAGGTAGCGGCCCGGCGGCCTTCGCCGGCGGCTGTTCGGGGTCGATGGGGCAACGGCAGGCACGCCTGCGGCCGCAGGCAGGGTGATTCCATTCGGCGATGTCATGCGCGTTCGTCCTTGAATCGCAGCATCCACACTGTAGTCGATTCGCAGCCAAAAAAAAGCCCCGCCACGGCGGGGCTTTTTTCGATGCGCACTGTCGCCTGGGGCAGACGCCTTCTTACTTCACCGTGACCGTGATCTTGTCGGACAGCACCGGCGGATCGAACGGCACATGCGCGCCGTCGGCCAGCTCGATCTGCAGGGTATGCGGACCCGGCGGCAGGGTCACGGTGTCCTCGGTCTGGCCCTTGCCATAGTGCTTCACCTTGTCGCTGGCCGGCAGCGGCGCGTCCTGCGGCGGCAGCGTGTCGGTGTCGATCAGCAGGTGGAAATGGCCGGTGCCGGCGTCGGCGGTGCCGGCCGGTGCGATCTTCGCGCCGGTGACGGCAAAGCCGACCTTGAACGGGCTGGTCACGGTGTCGCCGTCCTTGATGCCGGTGAAGCTGACCGCCGTGCCTTCCGGTGCCTTCTGGCGCGGCGCGGCGGTGGAGCTGGCGCCCGCGGGCGGCATGCCCGGAGCGTTCGGCGCGCTGGCGGCGGGGTTGGGATTGGTGACGTCCGGAGCCGCGGGCGCTCCCTTGGACTGGTTGGCCTGATTCTGGTCAGGAGACTTCTGCGAGCAGCCGGCCACGGCCAGCGTGGCGCTGAGCAGCAAACCGGCAGCCAGGGTCTTGTTCATCGGCGCATCCTTTGCGGGTGATTGGGGAGGGCAGCATACCGCCAGGCGGCGGACACGAGCGTGAACGCCGCTAATGTTGTAAAATGTACCCAGTTTGAAGCGGCGCTCCGGTTGCGCCCCTGTAGCCGCCCCCGGCTGTCCAGCAAACGCGGCCGATGTCATGAGGACATCGGCCCACCCATACAACCTGCCTGAACCGGTTCCGCGCGCTTTGCGCGGTGTGGCGCCTTCAGGAGTCAGCTAGAAATGTCGTTTTCCGACCTGGGCCTTGCGCCCGAGTTGCTGCGTGCCATCGCCGAAGAGGGCTACGCCGATCCCACCCCGATCCAGAAGCAGGCCATTCCGATGGTGCTGTCCGGCCGCGACCTGCTCGCCGCCGCGCAGACCGGCACCGGCAAGACCGCCGCCTTCACCCTGCCGATCCTCAACAAGCTCGCCGGCGCCGGCCGCCCGGGCCCGCGCGTGCTGGTGCTGGTGCCGACGCGCGAGCTTGCCGCGCAGGTCGCCGAGTCGATGCGCGCCTACGGCCGCCACATCAAGCCCAAGGTGGCGGTGATCTTCGGCGGCGTCGGCATCAACCCGCAGATCGACCTGCTGAAGCGGGGCGTCGACATCATCGTCGCCACGCCGGGCCGCCTGCTCGACCACATGCAGCAGAAGACGGTGAACCTGTCGCTGATCGATGTGCTGGTGCTGGACGAGGCCGACCGCATGCTCGACATGGGCTTCATCCGCGACATCCGCAAGGTGCTCGCGGTGCTGCCGAAGAAGCGCCAGAACCTGCTGTTCTCCGCCACCTTCAACCCCGAGATCCGCAAGCTGGCGGAAGGCCTGCTGCACGATCCGGTCACGGTCGACGTGGCGCCGCGCAACACCGCCGCCGAGCTGGTGGTGCAGCGCGCCCACCCGGTGGACAAGGCGCGCAAGACCGGCCTGATCGCCCACCTGGTCAAGAGCGGCGACTGGCAGCAGGTGCTGGTGTTCACCCGCACCAAGCACGGTGCCAACCGCCTGGCCGAGCAGCTGGAGCGCCACGGCATCACCACCGCCGCGATCCACGGCAACAAGTCGCAGAACGCACGCACCAAGGCCCTGGCCGATTTCAAGGCCGGCAAGGTGCGGGTCCTGGTGGCCACCGACATCGCCGCGCGCGGCATCGACATCGACCAGCTGCCGCACGTCATCAACCACGAGCTGCCCAACGTGCCGGAGGACTACGTCCACCGCATCGGCCGCACCGGCCGCGCCGGCATGGCGGGCGAGGCGGTGTCGCTGGTCAGCCCGGACGAGCGCCAGTTCTTCAAGGACATCGAGAAGCTGCTGCGCAAGCAGATCCCTTCCGCGCCGGTGCCGGGGTTCGAGCCGGGCTCGCCGCCGACGGCCGAGGAGAGCGCGCGCCACGTGGCGGTGAAGCTGCCCGAGAACGTGCAGCGCCACCAGCCGCAGCGGCCCCAGCCGCCGGGCAAGGGCGGGTTCCGTCACGGCAGGGGCCCCAGCCAGGCGCAGCGCGACGCCGAGCGCCGCGCCGGCAAGTCGCGCAAGGTTCATTAAGCGGCACCCGCTTTCCATTCGATTCGCCGCCGGTCAGGGACGGCCGGCAATTCGACAGGACGTTCACCTAGGAGCACCACATGCTGAAGATCTATGCCGGCAACCTGCCGTCCGACGCCACCGAAAAGGAAATCACCGAGCTGTTCTCGGCCCACGGCCGGGTGCGCTCGATCAAGCTGGCCCACGACGTGTTCTCCGGCAAATGCCGCGGTTTCGGCTTCGTCGAGATGGAAGGCCATGAGGCGCGTGCCGCTATCGCCGGCCTCAACGGCAAGGACCTGCGCGGCAACCTGCTGCGGGTCAACGAAGAGAAGAAGGACATGAAAGGCGGCGGCCGCGGCGGTTATCGCCGCTGAGGCAGGCCCGCGCGGTTCAGCCTGTCGTATCCGGCGCTGCGTCCTCGTCGAGGGCGTAGCGCCCTTCCTCCAGCGCAGCCATCACCGCCCGCGCCCGCTCCAGCAGATGCTCCGGCACCAGCACCCGCACGCCGCCCAGGGCGAAAGTCCACAGCGGGTTGGTCTGCACCAGCTGGCCATCGGCGACAAACACCGGGATGCCCTCGGCCTGCAGGCGGCCTTGCAGGATGTGCGCCTGCACCGGCTCCAGCACGCGCGCCAGCAGCACCAGGCGGCCCATGCCGGCCAGGTCTTCGAATCCCTCGGCTCCCATCATCGGTGGCCCTCCGTCGTACCGCGATCTTAGCCGCGGCGGGCTGGCCGCGCCGCCTTGCTAAGCTCGGCGCTCCCCTCAGGCGGAGCGCACCATGCTGGACCATATCGGCTTTTCCGTCACCGACCTCGGGCGCGCCAAGGTCTTTTACGAGCGCGCACTGGCGCCGCTGGGCATCGTCATGTTGATGGAGTTGACGGCCGGGCAGACCGGCGGCGATGCGCATGTCGGCTTCGGCGAGGCCGGCAAGCCGTACTTCTGGATCGGCGGCCGCGCCGGCGGCGCGCTGCGCGGCTGCCTGCACGTGGCTTTCGCCGCCGCCGACCGTGCCGCCGTGGACGCCTTCCACCGCGCGGCGCTGGCCGCCGGCGGCCGCGACAACGGCGCGCCGGGCCTGCGCCCGCATTACCACGCCCACTACTACGGCGCCTTCGTCATCGACCCGGACGGACACAACGTCGAGGCGGTGTGCCACCGGCCGGAGTAGGCCGGAAAAATGGCATGGCGTTTGCTGCATTTGCCCGGTCACAACCAGGGAAAGCGCAGCAATGGGCAGCAAGTTTGTCGAGATCGAATTCCAGAACCGGACCACGCTGGTCAGGCTGTCCGAGATCCGCATGCTGGAGCTGGCCGAGGACGGCGATCTCTATACCCTGACCCTCTTCATCTCCGGCGAGGACACGGTGGTGGTGGAAGCCGAGGCCGGCAACGAGAAGATGGTGCAGGACCTGTACAGCGACCTGCGGGCCAAGCTGGAAGGCCTATGAGGGTTCGGCGGCTGGCCGCGCCGCCCTAGCCGCGGGAGGCGCAGCCGCAACTCCGCCAGCTGGCTGCCCCGGCTGCTTCGGCCGTCGTTTGCCGGGCGCCGCGATGCTCTCAGCCCGCTTTCAACTCGCGCACGCCGGCCGCCGAGCCGAGGATCAGCACATCGGCGGGGCGGCGGGCGAACAGGCCCACCGTCACCACACCGGCGATGAGGCTGATCTGCTCCTCCAGCTTCACCGGGTCGGTGATCGACAGGCCGGCGACGTCGAGGATGACGTTGCCGTTGTCGGTGACCACCTTCTCGCGCCATTCCGGCATGCCGCCGAGCTTGACCAGCTCGCGGGCGACATAGGAGCGGGCCATCGGGATCACTTCCACCGGCAGCGGGAACTTGCCCAGCACCGGCACCAGCTTGGACTCGTCGGCGATGCAGATGAACTTGCGGCTGGCGGCGGCGACGATCTTCTCGCGGGTCAGCGCCGCGCCGCCGCCCTTGATCAGCTGCAGGCGGTGATTGGACTCGTCGGCGCCGTCGACGTAGATCGACAGGGTGCCGGCGCTGTTGAGGTCCACCACCGGGATGCCGAGCGCCTTGAGCCGCGCGCTGCTGGCCTCGGAGGAGGAGGCCGCACCCGGGATGTCGTGCTTCAGCCCGGCCAGGGCGTCGATGAAAAAATTGACGGTGGAGCCGGTGCCGACGCCCAGGATCTCTCCCGGAACGACGTACTTGAGGGCGGCTTCGGCGGCGGCTTTCTTGGCGGCGTCCTGGCTCATGGGGCGAGAGGCGAGGGGAAGAGGCGCAAAGGATAAACGCAAATGCGCCGGCGATGGCTGCCTGGCCGGCCTTACCCCTCTGCGCCCTTTCCCGTGCGCCTGCCGAAGATGGCGCTGCCGATGCGCACCAGGGTGGCGCCCTCGGCGATGGCGGCCTCGAAATCGTCCGACATGCCCATCGACAGGGTGTCGAACAGCGCCGCATCGACGGCGCCGGCGCCGCGGATCGCCCGGTGCAGCTCGCCCAGGGCGCGGAACGCCGGGCGCGCGCGCTGCGGGGTCTCGGCCGCCTGCGGAATCGTCATCAGGCCGCGCAGGCGCAGGCGCGGCAGGGCGGCGACGGCGGCGCACAGGGCCGGCGCCTCGGCCGGGGCGCAGCCGGACTTGCTGGCTTCGCCGGAGACGTTGACCTGCACGCAGACGTCCAACGGCGGGAGGTCCGGCGGGCGCTGGGCGGAGAGGCGTTCGGCGATCTTCAGGCGCTCGACGCCGTGGACCCAGTCGAAGCGCGCCGCCAGCTCACGGGTCTTATTGCTCTGCACCGGGCCGATGAAGTGCCATTCCAGGCCCAGGTCTTGCAGGTCAGCCATCTTGCCGAGCGCCTCCTGCAGGTAGTTTTCGCCGAAGGCGCGCTGTCCGGCCGCGGCGGCGGCGCGGATCGCCGAGGGCGGGAAGGTCTTGGACACGGCGACCAGGCGCACCGCGGCCGGCGGCCGGCCGGCGGCCAGCGACGCCCTTTTGACGGCTTGAAGTACCGCCGCCAGATTGCCGGCTATGTCGTTCATTTGCCTAGTTTATGGACATACGCTTGCCGTCCGCCGGGTTTGCCGATAACTTCAGCGGACTGGGGGAGTTTGTATTATTTCTAGGGGCCAGGGCGGGCGCCGCCCCGCGCCGGCCCGAACGGGAGTTTCGACGTCGTGGATATCGCACAGCTGCTGACTTTCAGCGTGAAGCAGGGCGCTTCGGACCTGCACCTGTCGGCCGGCGTCGAGCCGATGATCCGTGTCGACGGCGACCTCAAGCGCATCAACCTGCCGCCGCTGGACCACAAGCAGGTCCACGACATGATCTACGACATCATGAACGACCGGCAGCGCAAGGCTTACGACGAGTTCTTCGAAACCGACTTCTCCTTCGAAATCCCCGGCCTGGCGCGCTTCCGCGTCAACGCCTTCACCCAGGCGCGCGGCTCCGGCGCGGTGTTCCGCACCATTCCGAGCAAGGTGCTGACCCTGGAGGACCTGAAAGCGCCGTCGATCTTCAAGGACATCGCCGAGACGCCGCGCGGCCTGGTGCTGGTCACCGGCCCCACCGGCTCGGGCAAGTCGACCACCCTGGCGGCGATCGTCAACTACATCAACGAGAACGACTTCGGCCACATCCTCACCATCGAGGATCCGATCGAGTTCGTGCACCAGTCGAAGAAGTGCCTGGTCAACCAGCGCGAGGTGCACCGCGACACGCTGGGCTTCTCCGAAGCGCTGCGCTCGGCGCTGCGCGAGGACCCGGACACCATCCTGGTCGGCGAAATGCGCGACCTGGAGACGATCCGCCTGGCGCTGACCGCCGCCGAAACCGGCCACCTGGTGTTCGGCACGCTCCACACCACGTCCGCCTCCAAGACCATCGACCGCGTGGTCGACGTGTTCCCGGCGGCCGAGAAGGACATGGTGCGCGCGATGCTGTCCACCGGCCTGCGCGCGGTGATCGCCCAGACCCTGATGAAGCGGCGCGGCGGCGGCCGCATCGCGGCGCACGAAATCCTCATCGCCACCCCGGCGGTGCGCGCGCTGATCAAGGAGAACAAGATCGCGCAGATGTATTCGACCATCCAGACCAGCGCCAAGGACGGCATGCAGACGCTGGACCAGTGCCTCAAGGACCTGGTCAAGCGCGGCCTGGTGGACGTGGCCGAGGCACGGGCCCGCGCCGAGAACAAGAACGACTTCACCGCCTCGATGGGGTCGGGCAGCTACTAGCAGGAATAACGGAGCAGGAGCATGGAACGCGACCAGGCGATAAAGCTCATCCAGCAGCTGCTGACTGTGATGAAGCAGAAGGGCGGGTCGGACCTGTTCATCACCGCGGGCTTCCCCCCGGCGATGAAGCTGGACGGTCAGGTGACGCCGGTGATGGACAAGCCCTTGTCGGGCGAGAACTCGGCGCTGCTGATCCGCTCGCTGATGAGCGACCGCCAGGTCAAGGAGTTCGAAGCCACCAACGAGTGCAACTTCGCCATCGCGCCGCCGGGCATCGGCCGCTTCCGCGTCAGCTGCTTCGTGCAGATGGGCCAGGTCGGCGGCGTGCTGCGCACCATCACCACCGAGATCCCGACGTTCGAGCAGCTGCAGCTGCCGGAGCAGCTCAAGCAGATCGTCATGGCCAAGCGCGGCCTGGTGCTGATGGTCGGCGCCACCGGCTCGGGCAAGAGCACCTCGCTGGCGGCGATGCTGGGCTACCGCAACGCCAACTCGCGCGGCCACATCATCACCATCGAGGACCCGGTCGAATACGTGCACCCGCACCTGGGCTGCCTGGTGACGCAGCGCGAGGTCGGCGCCGACACCTTCTCCTGGGAAAACGCGCTGAAAAACACCCTGCGCCAGGCGCCGGACGTGATCCAGATCGGCGAAATCCGCACCCGCGAGACGATGGAATACGCCGTGCAGTTCTCCGAAACCGGCCACCTGGTGCTGTCGACGCTGCACGCCAACAGCTCCAACCAGGCGCTGGACCGCATCATCAACTTCTTCCCCGAGGAGAAGCGCGAGCAGGTGCTGATGGACCTGTCGCTGAACCTGCGCGCCATCATCTCGCAGCGCCTGGTGCGGCGCGAGTCCGGCGGCCGCGTCGCGGCGATGGAGATCCTGATCAACTCGCCGCTGATCTCGGACCTGATCTTCAAGGGCGAGGTGGCCGGCATCAAGGAAGTGATGGGCCGCTCCAACGAGCAGGGCATGTTCACCTTCGACCAGTTCCTGTTCGAGCTGTTCGAGAAGGGCGTGATCGGCTACGAGGAGGCGATCCGCAACGCGGACTCGCAGAACGAGCTGCGCCTGCGCATCAAGCTCGAGTCACGCCGCGCCGCGCAGAACCTGATGGACGACGAGATGGTGAGGAAGATGCAGATGAAGCCCGAGGAAAAGGAACAGGCCTTCGTCCGCCGCTAAAGGACCGCGCCCAATACCATGCTCAAGATCCTGCCGTATCTCAAGCTCGCGGTCGAAAAGAGCGCCTCCGACCTGTACTTCACCAGCAACTCCCCGGCGATGCTGCGCATCGAGGGTGAGATGATCGCGGTGGGCAAGAACGTGCTCACCAGCGAGTTCATCAAGGAGCTGGCGCTGAGCATCCTGACGCCGGAGCAGCAGGAGCACTTCCTCAAGCGCCTGGAGATCGACCTGGCCACCCAGGCCGGCGGCCTCGGCCGCTTCCGCGTCAACATCTTCCACCAGCGCAACACGGTGGCGATGGTGCTGCGCCTGGTGCGCTCCGACATCCCCACCATCGAAAGCCTGGGGATGCCGCAGACGCTGAGGGATCTGGCCATGCTCAAGCGCGGCATGATCCTGATGGTCGGCGCCACCGGCTCGGGCAAGACCACCACCCTGGCGGCGATGATCGGCCACCGCAACGAGATGGCGGCCGGCCACATCCTCACCATCGAGGATCCGATTGAGTTCATCCATCCCAACAAGCGCTCGATCGTCAACCAGCGCGAAGTGGGCATCGACACCGAGAGCTACGACCGCGCCCTGGTGTCCTCGCTGCGCGAGGCCCCGGACGTGATCCAGGTGGGCGAGGTGCGCCGCCGCGAAACCATGGACGCGGTGATCCAGCTGGCCAACACCGGCCACCTGGCGATCTCCACCCTGCATGCCAACAACGCCTACCAGGCGCTGCAGCGCATCGTGAACCTGTACCCCGACGACCTGCGCGACCAGCTCTACCTGGACCTGTCGCTGACCTTGCGGGCGATCATTTCCCAGCGCCTGGTGCGGGGCAAGGACGGCAAGCGCCTGGCGGCGGTGGAGGTGATGATCAATACCCCCTATGTGCAGGAGCTGATCCTGAACAAGCGCATCGACGAGATCCGCCAGGCCATGGACCAGTCCTCCGACAAGGGCATGCAGACCTTCGACCAGTCCCTCTACGGCCTGTACAAGGCCGGAAAAATCGAGCTGGAAGAAGCACTTACCAACGCGGACTCGCGCACCAACCTGGAAGCGAAGATCAACTTCGGCGTCTGAGGCCGGAGCGCGGCGGAAGGCGGCCCGCCCCGGGGCCGCCGGGAGCGCCGGCTTTGCGGCGCTTGGCTTTTGTTTTTCCAAGGCTTTTCTTCGAGCCCCGGCGGCCTGGCGCGCCGGTCGGGTTGAGCCCGCAAGGCTTGCGCGGCTGGTCCGATCTGCTTAAAATTCCGCCTCTTTTGCACCGAGGTTGCCCGGCCATGCCGGTCAACTGAACAACAACCAGCCCGATAACCCGGTTTTTTCGGGGGGCCGACAGAGCAGGAACATGAAGACTTATTTCGCTACCAACGAGACCGCGAAGCGGGATTGGGTGGTGGTGGACGCCGAGGGCAAGGTTCTCGGCCGTCTCGCCACTGAGGTTGCCCGCCGTCTGCGCGGCAAGCACAAGCCGGAATTCACCCCGCACTGCGATGCCGGTGACTACGTCATCGTCATCAACGCCGCCAAGGTCAAGGCCACCGGCAACAAGGCCGAAGGCAAGATTTACTGGCGCCACACCGGGCACCCGGGCGGCATCAAGTCCACCACCCTGGGCAAGATGCAGGCCGAGCACCCCGAGCGCGTGATCGAGAAGGCCGTGAAGGGCATGCTGCCCAAGGGTCCGCTGGGCTACGCCCAGTACCGCAAGCTCAAGGTCTATGCCGGCGCGGAGCATCCGCACACCGCGCAGCAGCCCAAGACCATCACTTTCTAAGGTTCGATCATGGCCACGCTCAAGCAACCCGCCAATCAGCAGTACGGCACCGGCCGCCGCAAGACCGCCGCCGCCCGCGTTTTCCTGCGCCCGGGCAAGGGCAGCATCGTCATCAACGGCAAGTCGGTGGAAGACTATTTCGGCCGCGAGACCTCCCGCATGCTGGTCCGCCAGCCGCTGGAACTGACCTCGTCGCTGGACCGCTTCGACCTCAAGATCACCGTCTCCGGCGGCGGTCCGAACGGCCAGGCCGGCGCCATCCGCCACGGCATCAGCCGCGCCCTGATCAAGTACGACGAAGCCATGCGCCTGCCGCTGCGCGCCGCCGGCCTGGTCACCCGCGACGCCCGTGAGGTGGAGCGCAAGAAGGTCGGCCTGCACAAGGCCCGCCGCGCGCCGCAGTACTCCAAGCGTTAAGGAAGGCTCGAAGCCGCGTCCGTCCTGCGGGCGGACGCGGCTTGAACTTCCGGGCTGTAGCGGTACTCTCTACAGCCAGATCTCTACTGGGAGATCGTCTAATGGTAGGACAACAGATTCTGACTCTGTTTATCTAGGTTCGAGTCCTAGTCTCCCAGCCAATATTTTCAATCACTTAGGGCCGCTCAATGCGGCCTTTCGTGTTTTTGGTGGGTGATTTGGTGTATGGAGTTAACTACCACCGAACACCATCCCGAGATCCAGATGCGAGGCCGCCTCGGTCCACACATGTCCCTGCCGCCGGTGCCGGCCGTCGACCACGAATCCGAGGTAGGCCATGGGCGAGCCTGGCCGCCGGCGCCACACTGTCAGCAGCCGCCCCTCGTCGCAGGCCTTCCGGATCTCCGCCTCGGAGCGCTCGTTGCCGTCGTAGTCTTTCACTGCGGCAGTGTACGCTGGCCCCATGACCCGCCCCAAGCCAGACCAGGAGACCAGGCCGGCCCCGCCGGGCGCCATCGTCGGCGTCCTCGGCCGCGGCGACTACGGCCGCCTGCGGCCGCGCCTGCGCCACCTGGTGCGCCGGCTGCGCGTCGGCACGGTGGTGGGCCAGACCATCAACGACAAGCTCACGCAGGCCTTTGCGCTCGAGCTGGGCGCGGAGTTCGGCACGGTGCTGGAGCACTGGAAGGTGATCGACGAGGCGACGCACCTGATCTTCCTGGGGCATTGGGCGCCGGAGATCGTGGACACCGCGCGGGACAGGGGGAAGCCGGTTCGGTTGCTCGTGAGGGAGAGGTTTCCGCCGCCGCCCGGAGGCTGGCCGAAGCGGCCGCCGAAGGGCCCGCCGCTGCGGTGGGAAGATGTAGAGGCGCTGGATGCGGAGATTATGGCCGACCCGGTGTTCCCGCCGGCGGCGCCTGCGATATGGCGGCCGGAGGACTGGCCGAGGCGGCGTAGTCCTGGGAGAGCTTGAACTCCAGGGCGTCGGCGATCAGCGCCAGGCCAAGCAGCAGCACCAGCAGCCAGCGCGGCATCAGGCCCCGAACAGGCTCGCAGCCCAGTGGAGGAACTTCACGGTCCCTTCCTTGGCCCCGAACACCGTCCACAGCAGCGCCCAGACCGCGCAGCCGCCGATGATCGCCATGGGACCGAAGGCACGCACCTTCTGCCAGGCCTCGCGGCGCAGGCGCTTGATCTCCAGGTCTTCCAGATAGGCTTCCGCCATCGGCCCCAGCGCGGCGACCTGCGCCTCGGTGAGCGCGTTGCAGGGACATGAGGCCCTGGCCTCCAGCGCCCGCTCCACCGCCGCGGCGATGATGTCCTCGATGTCCTTGTGCATCACTTCTTCCTCCAGTATCGAGATTTCAGCTCACGCCACCCTGCGTCCAGGACCCAGAGCAGGATGGCGATGAGAATCAGGGCGCGGTACTGCCAGGGCATGGCCGGATCAGCCCGGGCCGGCCTGCTGGATCGCCTGGTCGGCCGCGGCCAGGTCGACCTGCCAGGACGTGGCGAGCGCCTTCAGCTCGTCCGCCGTCGGCGCGCGGCCGTTGGTGATGACGAACTTGTGGTAGACGTCCATCAGCTGGGGGGCCTCCTGCAGCAGGAGGGTGAGAAGCTGGATCGCGAGGGCGGGCATGGCGAGGGTCTCCTTACTTCTGCGGGATCAGGGCGGCCAGCGCCGCCAGGGCCGCATCGAGGTCGGCGGTGGAGCAGGCTGCGGTGCAGCCCTGGACCGCGCCGGCGGCGCCGTAGACGGTGACGGCGGCGTTGCGGATCTTCGTGGCGGTGGCCGGGGTGATGGCGCCGCTGTTCAGCAGTATCGGGATCTGCTTCACCGCGGCATCGGCGGTCAGCTGGGCGTCGTAGGCGGCGGACTGCAGGTTGGCCGGTACCGAGGCGCATCCGGCGGCGCTGAGCAGCAGCAGGCCGATCACCGACAGCGCCGCCGTGCCCAGCAGCAGGCTGAGGCGGGAGAAGCCGCCCTGCTTGCTGCCGATGGCCGCGGCAGGAGCCGGCGCCACGACGCCGCCCTTGTTGAGGGTGCTGTCGATCGCGAAGCCGGTGGTGAAGCCGCTGAGCAGCAGCTGCTGCAGCGACATGCCGTCGAGCGTGCCGGTGGCCGCGGTTGTGGCCACGGCGGTGAGGACGCCGCCGAGCGAGAGCACGGTGGACCGCGGGTTGTCGCGGAAGAGGTAGTCGACCAGGTTGCCGGAGATCTCGCCCTTGGCCCAGGACTTCACGTAGTGGGCGAGCATGCCGGCGATGGCGACGCCGGCGAAGATCAGGATGTGCATCAGGACGGGGTTCACGGGTTGCTACTCCTGGCCGGCGGCGCCGGCGGGTTCGGGTAAAGGGGAATTACCAGTGATCAACTCTTGGCCGCCTGAACCGCCGGGCATGACCGAAAGATCGATCAACTTGAACCAGCCGTTCATTTGGATAGTGCAGCCGACGCGACCGAGCGGCTTTGCCTCGACATCGACAAGTCGGCCGCCGAGGCCGCGGGCTATTTGGTGCATCAAGGCGTAGTTACCGACAGCGTCATCGGTCCATGGGGCTGCAATCAGGTCGAGGTCACGTTCCTTTGAGCCGTGCTCGCCGATTGCATAGCCAACCTCGCGCGCGAGTTCGCGGATGCGGTCGACGGGAGGAAGCCGCGGATAATCCCATCCGGAAGCCGGCACCTTCGTTTCAGCTCCGCACTTCCAGCAGGTCTCGCCCTGGCGCGGTGCGTTGCATTGCGCGCAGTGCCGATATGTGCTCACTGGCGGGCCGCGCGCGGAGGCAGATCGGACTCTGGCCGCGGCTCCCCCTGGACGATCTTCTCCAGGTAGTAGCAGCCATCGACCTTGAAGATGCCGCTGTTCGAGTAGTGTGGGTCGTGCACCATCTCGCCCTTGCTGTAGATCACAGCATGCGAAACCCCTCGCGGGGATCGCCCGATGGCGATATAGAACTCCGGCAGTTTCTCGACCGGATGACCGTCGACGTACTCTCGGGAAAGGCCATGCACCTGTTCCAGCCACTCATCGATCCGCGCGCTCCATTCATGGCGGCCGAACATGTCCTCGAACGGTGGCACCATCCAGAGCGGCAGATCGAGCAGGGAGGCATAGGCAGCTGCGAGACAGTTGCCGTTATGAATGCCATCCGGGGTCCAGAGCTTGCTTTGCTTGACGGGCGTCATGTCAATTGGCTTCCGGCAAGTGCTGGATCAGGGAGAGGGCATGCGCCTGGACGCGCTGCACCCGCGCGCCCCAGCCGGCGCCGTAGCGCGGCCACTGCGGCAGCGACTTCAGAAAGGCGAGGCGGCGGCGCTCGAAGTCGGGGATGACGGTCGACAGGTCAGCGACCTGCGCGGCGCTGATGGTGATCGCGCCGAGCGCATCGTCGACCACGACGCCGAGCGCGCCCTGCAGCCAGGCCACGGTGCGGTGGACATGGCCGGTGCGGGAGCCGAGGCCGCTCATCACCTCGGAGTCCAGGGCGACGTAGGCCAGCGGCAGCGGCAGCTCGTCGCCGTGCAGCGGCGTCCAGTACTTCGCCTCGTAGATCGCCAGCGCCTCCTCCTGGGTCAGCGCGCGCATGTCGGCGGCGGCGACCGGCGCCCTGCGCCAGGCCACCAGCACCGGGGCGGAGATGCCGCGGCAGGTGCCGACCAGGACGCCGGCGCCCTTCTTGCTGCCGCTCCAGTTACCGTCGTCTTCTGGGTCGCACTGGTAGAGGCCCTCGCTGTCGAGGACGCCACCGGCGCAGGTCAGGAAGTTCGGGGACATGGCTCCCTCCCTAGCGCCGGATCAGCACAACGCTTTGCGTATTCGCGGCCGCGTTGAGCAGGGCATTGCTGAGCGGGCCGATCTGGCTGATCGCAAGGGCATGTCCCGCCGCGCT
>Ga0070741_10003471_pt1 | contig 39115 bp, 32 predicted proteins | sample Coa_R1_4_FD_66440 | JGI IMG/M metagenome (GOLD analysis project Ga0070741, IMG submission 66440) | Surface soil microbial communities from Centralia Pennsylvania, which are recovering from an underground coalmine fire - Coalmine... | ecosystem: Environmental > Terrestrial > Soil > Unclassified ...
CTGCCGCGTCGTTCGGCGTGCATCGCGGGAGCGCACCTGCTCTCAGCCAGCCATCGAAGTCCGCGCGCATGGTGTGCAGCCCCTCGGGGCAGGAGGACATCGCGGGTGTGCTCGGCACCACGCCTACTGCGCCTGTCACTGCCGCGTGGGTCGACCACCTCTACGCGTGCACCTACATGTACGCCGAGGGCCACATGCTCGTGTCTGTCAAGGAGCTCGAGAACGCAGCGGCCACGACCGCCTACTTCACCTCGGTGCAGGCGGGGTTGGGTTCCGGTAGCGAGGTCGCCGGCATCGGCGAAGACGCTTTCCAGGGCAGCGGCGGCTCCGTGCTGGTCCGCAAGGATTTCAACGTTCTGCTCGTGGACGTCAGTGGGCTCCCCGCGCGGATCGGGTCACCGCCCGTCGACCGCGCCACGGCCGCGCTCGACGTTGCGACTGCCGTGATGGGTTGCTGGACCGGGGCGTAAGCGAGCGTTCTGCCGACAGCTCGCGGAGCGTCGCCCGGCTACCACGCCGCGACGAGGGGCGCGGCAGCGGCGTACACGCCGTCGACGATGATGCGGTCGCGCACGCTACGGACGCCGGCTGCTGCGAAGGCGGCCTGGAGCGCCGCCAGGCGCTCGCACTCGCTTGCCACCCGGCCGGCGACGGTAACGTCACATCCGCTGGCAGCAACCGCGAGCCGAGTGGAGTTCACCCGGGGGTCCCATTCCAGTTCGTCCAGCACGGCTCGCCGTAGCCGACGGTTGCCCATACCTCTACCTCCAAATTGCCCGACTGCCCGGACCGACGCGTCCCGGCACGCAGGCAGAGTGTCTGCGGGGGCTGGGTGAGGGCACATCCCGCGATTTGCGTGATCGGGGGGCTCACCCGGCCTGCGCTGGGGCCGCCGCCGTGCCGACGTAGTCCGCCTGGAAGGGGGCGCTGCTCGTGCAACCGGCCGAGCCCACCCGGAAGTCGCCCCTGATGTGGCGGTTCCCGTCGACCAGCGAGAGCACGAGCGTCCCTTGCGGCCCTCCCACGTGCCCGAACCTGCCGGTGAGTGTCCCGCCATGCGCGGTCCCCATGACCCAGCCGCCCTGGACATTCGTGCACCATGTCCAGCCGAACGCGCCGGTCACGCGGTCACCGTGCTGGACCAGGGTGAGGACATCGCCGCCCCCCCACTCCCGCCGCCAGCGCCCCGACCACGTGTTGGTCCCGCCGTGGCTGCAGGACGTCGCGGCGACCGCCGCGAGCAGCATGAGTGCCGCCGCCTTCCGCGGCGGTCTGGCCGAGGCCCCGGGCCTCGAGCCCGCCTCGTTCATCCCGGGGGTGCGGGCGCTGGCATCAACTGGACCGCCGGCCCCGGGCACGCGACGACGAAGAGGCCGCAGCCGCGGCACTCCTCGGCCCAGACGGCGTAGGCCGTCAGCCCGCCGTGCGCCCGGACGCGAAAGCCGAGATGTCACGGGCGCGCACCTATCCCGCCGCCAGGAGGCGGGCGGCCATCGACGGCACTGGGGGCGCCTCGGCCTCCTGGCGGCGGACGGTGCGGTCGGGGCCCATGCCGCGCCTCGCCGCCTCAGGCGACCTCGACCTGGGGTGAGGCCTCGATCGCGAACGCACGGGTGAGACCCGCTGCTTCGAGCGCCCCGTAGGTGCGGGGGCGCACACCGGTCAACGTGAGGCGCCTGCCCCGGGCCCGCAACCGCTGCGCAGAAGCGACGAGGGCGCCGAGCCCGTCGGCGTCGACCCACGCGAGGCCGGACAGGTCCACGGCGACGTTGAGGTTCCCCTGCCCCTCGACGAGATCATCAAGCAGTCGGCGCAGCGCCGGTGCCGTGGACGCATCGAGCTCCCCCGTCAGGCCGACGACCACGCGACCTGGGGCGCGACCGACGCGCGTCGCCAGGGCAGGGTTGGCCTGGACCGTGGACGCACCTGCCGCCGTCACGGCTCCCGCCCGTATACGGGGAGGAAGGCGCCCGCGGGGCGGGGGGCCACCCCGCGGGCGTGCAGCCCCCCGCGACCGGGTGCGGGGGCCGCGAGCGAGGCGCCGCCAACCGCCGCGGCACCGGAGACGATGGCCGCCCGCCCGGCGCACCGCATCCCGTCAGAGGCGGTCGTTTGGGCGGGTTTGGGGCCCCGCATGGAGCGGGCGCCTAGGGCGGCGGCCATCGAACTCATGATCTGCTCCGTCTCGATCGATCATCGGTATCGATCATTGATCGATACCGATCCTTGTACATGAACTCGGCCCCGCTGTCAACCCCAACCCGCGGGGCGGCCTTCCGGGGGCGGCCTTCAGGCGACCGGGACCGAAACCCGGCCGCCCGGCACTCAGGTCAGGACCGGAGCGCTCGCGGTACCGACGAGGAGCGCCCCGCCGCAGAGTCAGCGGCGCCTGGGCCGCTTCGGTGCGGGCCGACGAACGAGGCAAGGCCACGGATGAGCAGGTCCGGGCCGGACTCCAACGTTCCGCGCCGGCGGCCAAAGGCCGAAGCTACGCCCTACTGGTGCCAGCGTCGGAGCAGCCGCTGCAGACGCAGGAGCGCGACCAGGGTTACGCCGAGGAGCGACCACTCCCCTAGGGCTGCGCTCGGGTCACGGCGCACCCCGTCGGGCGTGTTGACACGAGCACGCTGGCCGCCAGGCGCGTCGTAGCCGGTCCGGGCCAATAGTTCGGCGTACAGCGCCGACGGGTCGACCCCAGTGGCGTCCCACAGCGCTGACACGCCGGGGGCCGCAGGAGCGTTGCTGGGGGCGTTGTAGGCGTCGGGTGAATCGGGCGGCGGCGCGCTCGTGAGCGCAAGCAGGAGCAGCTCGGGCTCCACCTCGGGGAGGCCGAGGTGCCGGGCGGCGTGCACCGCCCGCTCGAGCACGCGCGCCGCACCCCGCGTCAGTGGGACCGGATCCGTACCGTGCGCACCAGCGCCGGGCGTCAACTGCCATCGCAAGGCGGGCATCGTTAGCCCGTGCCCCTCGAGGACCGTGCCCACAGGCCCGCCGCCGAGCCGGGCGATACCGAGCAGCAGGTGCTCCGTGCCGATGTGCGGGTGGCCGAGGAGACGTGATTCCTCCTTCGCGAGCACCATCACGCGTTGGGCCCTGTCGCTGAGCTGCTCGAGCATCTGTCAAGCTTCCGGCGCGAGCTCAGCGCCCCGTGGCCGTCGCGGCCAGGTACGGGACCCGCGGCCCACGCAGCGGCTACGCGACGGTGAAGGCGCCGTGCATCCCCATCTGCGCATGGCCCGGCATGAAGCACGCGTACTCGAACGTGCCGGTGGCGCTTGCCGTGAACGAGAACGTTGTGGCGCCGTCACCTGCGGAGGTCGGGTCCCCGATCGGCATGCTGGCCGCGCCGGCGATCGCAGGCTGGCCGACGCGGAAGGGGACCGGGCTCATGGGGCCGGTGACCAACCACCCGTGGGCCTGGTCGGTGTCCGCGTTCACGAACTCGACCGTCACGGTCGCCCCCTGGGGCACCACGAGCTCGGGGTTGGTGAGCCCGCCGATCGTGAAGCTCATGTCCGGCGCTCCGGGCGCGACGGCGACGACGGTGAACGCCACGTCGGGCGTCGTGAACGTGATGCGGTTGCCGGCGCGGTCGACCGTGGCGTTCGCCGGGTGCTGGGCGGCGAGCTGCCTGACCGCCGACGCCGGGACGGTCATCGGAGCGTGCCCCTGCAGGCTGGTCCCGGCCTGCTTGCCAATGGCGTCGGCGAGCCCGGATGCAGCCTGGGGGTCGCTCGGGGCCGGCCCGGCGCCGAAGCCGCCGCCGAAGGGGCCACCGCTCGAGGGCCCGCCGCCGTGACCTTGTCCCGCGCCGAACGGCGCGCCGGCGTTGGGCGCGAGGGGCGCACCGGTGCTCGGCGCGGGGGCTGCGGGCGCGCTGCCCGCGGAGGGCATGCCGGGCATGGGCGGGACAGGGGTGGGGACGACCACCGCGGCACGCGTCGTTGTCGTCCCCGTTGCGCGGCCGACGCCGAAGCCGATCCCGACCCCGGCTGCGACCACGGCCGCAGCGAGGAGAGCCACGAGGCGGCGACCACGAGGACCGGAAGTGTTCGGCGGAGGGCCAGCGGGGGGGAAGGGCGGCGCGGCGCCTCGTGGCGGGCCCGGCGGCGGGAAGGACCGGGCCGAACCGGGGGGCCAGGCCTCAGGCGGTCGTCCGGGCGGCAGCTCGGGCATGTCGGGGGGGAGTGTCATGGCGGTGATGGTGCAAACCCGCCGCTTTGAAATCACTGAGGGCCTCAGCGGCCGCTCAGCGGGGCTGCGCGGCGCGCCGCCGGGTGGGCGACAGCGCCGGCCACGGGGGCGAGCCGCAGCACGACGCGGACGCGCGCGCCGTGCAGCGCCGGGCTGTCGTCGATGTGGACGGTGCCGCCGTGGAGGGTTATGAGCTCTCGCACGATGGCCAACCCCAGCCCGCTGCCTGAGCCCCCGGACCGTGCGCCGTCGAGGCGCACGAACCGCTCGAACACCCGGTCACGGTCGGCGGGCGGGATGCCCGCGCCGTCGTCTTCGACGTCGAGGACGGCGAAGGGGCCCTCCACGGCCAATGACAGCCAGACGCGGCTGCGGGCATGGCCCACGGCGTTGGATACCAGGTTGGCGACAACGCGCTCGAGCTGGCCGGCGTCACCCTCCACACGAGCGGGATCGACGCGCCGGGCGTCGATCGTGACCCCCGGTGGCGTGGAGCGCCGGGACGCGTCGACCACGATGCCGGCGAGCTCGACGGCGTGCTTCTTGGCGGCGAGGCGCTGCTCGTCCGCAGCCGCCAGGAGCAGGAGCTCGTTGAGGAGCGCGCGCATCGACGCGAGGGCGTCGATCGACTCACGCACTGCGGCTGCCACCGCTCCCGGGTCGGCGCTGCCAGCAGCCACTTCGAGCGCAGTGGTCGCACCGGCGATCGGGGTGCGCAACTCGTGGGCGGCGTCGGCGACGAACTGACGTTGTCGCGCACCCGAACGGTCCAACCGCTCAAGGAGGTCGTTGAGCGTCGCCGCAAGGGCGCCGATCTCGTCCGTGCGGTCGGTACCCGCGACCCGGCGGGCGACGTCGCCCCGGCCGGTGATGAGGGCCACCTCGCTGCGCAGGTCCTCGACAGGGCGCAGGGCGCGACCGGCGACGAGCCACGCCACGGCGAACACGACGACCAGTGACCCGCCGAGGGCGATCAGGGCCAGATGGGTCGCCTGGCGCGCTCTATCGTCGGCCGCGTCGAGAGACAGGACGGCGATGACGGTCCGCCCGCCCGCGGCGGGAGGCTGCCGGACGACAGCCACGCGCGCCCGGCGGACAGGCATGAACGCCGGATGCGACACCGTGAAGGCAGCCACCTGCCGCCCGGGCCGCAACGTCGCGATGGGCGGGGACGCGGCAGAGGCCGGGTCACCAGTGAGCACGGCGTTGTTGGCGCTGAGTACCTGGATGCGCGGCACGCCTGTTGCGACCGGCATGGGCAGCGGGCGGACGAGGGTGCGCGCGGACATGCCGGCGGCCGTGGCGCGCGCCTTACCGAGGGCGTTGGCGTCGACGTCGGCAACCAGCGTGTGGTGATACATGGTGATGACGAGTGAGGCGCCCACCGCAAAGGTCGCAGCGGCCAACAACGTCCCTGCGACCGTGAGACGGAGACGCAAGCTGCGGTTCCAGGCGCCGCGCCGGCGCTGGTTGGCGTGCCGGCGCCCGTTAGGCATCGGCGATGCGGTAGCCGACCCCGCGCACCGTCTCGATCGTCGCCCGGCCGTACGGCACGTCGAGCTTGCGGCGAAGGTAGTGCACGTACACCTCAACGACGTTGTCGTCCCCGCCGTCGAGGTCACCCCAGACGTGGTCCAGGAGCTCCTGCTTGGTCACTACTTCCCCCGCATGTGACAGCAGGTAGCGCAGCACGGCGAACTCCCGCGGTGTCAGTTCGACCTCGTGGTCGCCGCGCCAAACGCGATGGCTCACGGGGTCGAGCCGCAGGTCGCCAGCCTCCAGCACCGGCCCTGCCCGCGCCGGACCGCGTCGCAAGAGGGCGCGGAGGTGGGCAAGCAGCACCTGGTAGTGGAACGGTTTCACCAGGTAGTCGTCGGCCCCGGCGTCCAGGCCTTCGGCCTGGTCCCATTCGCCTCCCTTGGCGGTCAGCATGAGTACCGGCATGGCGCGCCCCGCGGCACGTAGCTCGGCGACGACCTTGAAGCCGTTTATCCCCGGCAGGAGCACGTCGAGGACGACGACGTCGTAGTCGTGCTCGGACGCGAGGTAGAGGCCCTCGATGCCGTCGCCGGTGCGGTCGACGGCGAAGCCTTCGGTGCGCAGGCCGGCGACGAGGCTGGAGGCCAGCAGCTCGTCGTCCTCGATCAGCAGGAGCCGCACGGGGGACGCTTTCGCTACGACGACGCCAGCTCTCGCGGCCCGGTGTGGTCGCGCTGGCGCGCCGCCCCTGCGACGATGCTCTGGGCCGCCACCGGCAGCCCCTCACGGGCCGACGGTGTCATGGGCGCCCATCCCGTGGTGGCCCGGAGGCGACCCCCAGCGACGCGGTGGGAGCGGTTCGCGATCTCGCTGTCGGGCCGCGACAGCAGCGCCCCGAGCGGGTGGAGCTCCGTCGCGACCCCGACGGACAGCACATGCGAGAGCTCGCACACGGTGAGGGGGTCCCCATCGACGACGTCGTAGATGCCCGGAGGCGCCACGAGCGCGGCGCGCACGGCGGCCGCGGCGTCCGCTGTCGTGACGAGCGACCGATAGGCGTACCCGGGGCCGACCAGCGGGTCCCACCCGCGCCGTGCGGTCAGCACGAGGTTGGCCGTCGCCTGCTCGTCGGGCCCGTACAGGGCGCCCATGCGCAACACGACCCCGTCGCCGCCTGCCGCAGCGAACTCGGCGACGGCTTCTTCCGCGCGCAGTGCCGTCTCCACGGCGGGCGACGGGGCCACCGGCGACGCTTCCGTGAGCCACGTCGCGCCGCCGTCCGCGTAGACCGCCGTGGAGGAGCGCTGCACCCACCGTTCGATCCCTGTCGCTATCACTGCGTCCCGCAGCGCCTCCAGCGCCCGCACACGCCGCCGCCTCCGCCGCGCATGCCACCGGTAGGCCAGGGGGCCGGCCGGGGGGTCGACCATGGGGAGCAGGCTGCATACGGCGTCGCATCCCTCGATCTCGGCGGCGAGGCGATCGGCGTCGGTCAGTACGGCGGGGTCGGTGACGCATGCCGCGACGTAGGCGCCGTCGATGGGGCCGCCTACGGGCACAGGCCAGAACAGTGCGGCGGTTGTGTCGAGGAGGGGCTGGTCGGGGCTGACGAGTGCGATCTTCATGACGGGCAGGGTGGACGAGGGCCGCTGAGAAACCGCTGAGGGCACAGCCACGTTGTGATCGCGGTCCTCCGGACCGTGCCCTGCGCCACCGCGGGAGCCGTACGCGCCGTCGTGGATCTCGAGGTCGTCACTCATCCTGCGCCTCCTCGGCGTGGTCGACGAGCGACGCCAGGCCGCGAGTGAGGAGCTCGAGCCCGAACTCAAAGCGGGCGTTGTCGTCGCGCGACGGAGGCAGGAGCGTGACAAGGTTGGGGAAGCGGTCATGCGGGAGAGCAGCGAGATGGCGGCCGATCAGCTCGTCCGACGGCCCGCTGCGGGACGCGACCTGGCCCAGCACCGAGATGTCGACGTACCGGGCGAGCGTGGCGCCCGCGTAACGCACGTCTCTTTCGGGGAGGCCCGCGCCCCGGAGCAGCGCGAGCAGCCACTCCATGACGCGCAGCATGTTGGGGCCGGCGGGCACACGACCGAGGGCCAGACGCACGAGGTCGTTGTGGGCCACGAGAAGACGGTGCGCCTGGCGCCCCAGGTCCTTGAACTGCTCCTCCCACTGCGCCGGGTCCGGGGGCGCCAGAGTGATCGCGCCCATCACGTGGTCGTAGACGAGCTCCCCGAGCTCGTCCTTACCGCTGAGGTACCAGTACAGGGTCGCCGAGCCGGTGTTGAGCTCCTCTCCCAGGCGCCGCACCGTCAGCGCATCGGCGCCCTCGCTGTCGACGATGCGGAGCGCCGCGTCGATGATCTGGCCGCGTGTGAGCGGCGCCCGCCGCCGGCTCGGCCGGGGAGCGTGCCACCACGGGGGCTCGATCGGGCGCTCGGCCTGCCCGAGGTCCCGTTGGGCCGGGTCGGGGCTTGACATGGTCACCCCAGCAGTGTAAACCAACGCTCGTATTCGATCAATGGTCGAATCCGATGTTCGATCGAGAAGGAGCGTGGGATAATGCGCACACCTGACGCGGCGCCGGGCGAGACCCGGATCGGGCGGCTCGCGAGCTGGTGCTTCACCAACCGCCGGCGGGTGCTGGTCGGCTGGGTGGGGGTGCTGGTCGTCGTGACCATGCTCTCGTTCCCGTTCCACGGGATCTTCCTGGACAAGTTCTCGGGCGGCTCCACCGAGTCGGCGCGAGCCCAGCACTTCCTGTCCCAGAAGTTCCCGTCCCAGTCGGGCGACGAGGCCCAGGTGGTGTTCCGCACCACCGCTCCGGTGACGAGCCCGGCTGTTGAAGCCCAGATCAACGGTGTGTTTACCTCGCTGCAGAGCCTCCCCCACGTCGCGGTGGCCCGCTCGCCGTTCAACGGCGGCGGGCAGGTGAGCAGCGACGGCCACATCGCCTACGGCGTGGTGCAGTTCGACCAGCAGACGGGCAACCTCTCCAAGGGCGCCATCAACGCCGTCGTGCACCGGGCGACCTCGGCGTCGGGCCCGGGCTTCCAGGTACTGCTCGGGGGGTCCCCGATCCAGAAGGTGCAGAAGCAGTCGTTCGGGTCGAGTGAAGGCGTCGGCATCCTCGCAGCCGTCGTCATCCTGCTGATCGCGTTCGGCTCCTTCATCGCCATGGGCCTGCCGATCCTCACCGCGCTGATGGGGATCGCCATCGCCTTCGGCATCCTTGACTTCTTCAGCCACGCGTTCACGGTCCCGACCTTTGCCATGGACCTGACCGCCATGATTGGGATCGGCGTCGGCATCGACTACGCCTTGTTCGTCGTCACCCGGTACCGCCAGGCGCTGCACGGCGGCATGAGCGCCGAGGACGCCGTGGTGACGGCCATCGCGACGTCGGGACGTGCGGTGCTGTTCGCAGGGACGACGGTGGTGATCTCGCTCCTCGGCATGTTCCTGCTCGGCGTCGGTTTCGTCGTCGGCCTCGCGCTGGGCGCCATCGCCGCGGTCGTCCTGGTGATGACCGGTGCGGTGACCCTCATCCCGGCCCTGCTCGGGTTCGCCGGTGACAACATCGACCGCTTCCACGTCCCCCGCCTCCTGCGCCGTTCCCCTGCGACGACCGGCAGCGCGCGCCGTTCGTTCTGGTGGCGGTGGAGCCGGGTGGTTCAGCGCCGGCCCTGGGTCGCGGGCGGGATCGCCCTCGCAATCCTCGTCACGCTCGCGTTGCCGTTCTTCGGCATGCACCTGGCCTTCACCGACGCCGGCAACGACCCGTCGGGCTGGATGACGCGCAAGGCCTACGACACGCTGGCCCAGGGCTTCGGGCCGGGGAGCAACGGGCCGCTGATCGTCGCGTTCGACGGGACGCAGCGCACGCTGGCGTCTGACGTCGCCACCGCCGTGCAGCGCACCCCCGGTGTCGAGTACGTCGGTCCCCCGACGTTCAACGCGGCTGGCGACGCCGCCACGATCGTCGTCGTTCCGGCCACGGCGCCGCAGGACCCCAAGACGCAGGCGCTGGTGCACCACCTGCGGTCCGGTGTCATCCGGCCGATCATGGCCGGCACCGGTGAGCGTGCCCTTGTGGGCGGCGTGACGGCAGGGTCGGTGGACGCCTCGCACACGCTCGCCCGCCGGATCCCCTATGTGATCGGTGGCGTCGTGCTGCTGTCGTTCCTCCTGCTGATGGCCGTGTTCCGGTCGGTCGCGGTGCCGATCAAGGCGGCGGTCATGAACCTCCTCTCCATTGGGGCCGCCTACGGGGTCATCGTGGCGGTGTTCCAGTGGGGGTGGGCCGGCTCGTTCTTCAACATCGGCAAGAAAGCACCTATCGACCCGTGGGTACCGCTGATGCTGTTCACCATCCTGTTCGGGCTCTCGATGGACTACGAGGTGTTCCTCCTCTCCCGCATCCGTGAGGAGTGGCACCGGACGGGCGACAACGCCACCGCCGTTGCCGACGGCCTGGCCCACACCGCTCGAGTGATCACCGCTGCCGCGGCCATCATGGTGTGCGTCTTCGGCTCGTTCGTGCTCGGCGACATCCGCACGCTGAAACTTTTCGGCCTCGGGCTCGCCACCGCCATCCTCGTCGACGCCACCCTCGTCCGGATGGTCCTCGTCCCCGCCACCATGGAGCTGCTCGGGAAGGCGAACTGGTGGATGCCGCGCTGGCTGGACCGGGCCGTGCCGAGACTGGGCGTCGAAGTGGCGATCCCGGAGTCGGTCGAGCTCGGCGAGGACGACGAAGCGTTCATCGGCGCCGGGCGGCCCAACGGCAACGGCAGCGGCGCACGCACCCGTACCGGCGTGCGATAGCCCACCTCGCGGCCCTCGCGCTCCGCCCGCGCGAGGGCCGCAGCCCGCGGGGTAGCCCTTGGGGCGCCCCGCGGGCCCTGTCGCGGGGGTGCCCCAAGGCCTCCCCCACACCTGCACGGGTGCCGACGGCAGCACGGATCACCAAATACGTGTGATGTCCGGAGGCATCTCGTCGGCCACGCTCGAAGTGCTGCCGACCTATCGCGGACAGCGACGACACAGGAGCTCGACGGTGCCCACGACCTTCTCGCCAGTCATCCCCGCCAGAGAACGCCGGATCCCTGGCTTCACTGCGCTCCGCTACGTCGACCTCGACGCGCTCGGGGTCGCTGGCTCACCGGTCGCCGTGCTGGACGACTTCCGCGTAAGTGGCCTCCCATTCTCTCCCCATCCGCATGCTGGGTTCGCGGCCGTGACCTACGTCTTCGAAGACTCCGACGGCGCGCTCCGGAGCCGCGCGTCGTCCGGTGCCGACCTGACCGTCCGCCCGGGCGGCATCGTCTGGACACACGCGGGCAGCGGGGTCGTGCACGAGGAGGTGCCGGCCGTGGTCGGCCGCGAGCTGCACGGCGTTCAGCTCTTCGTCAACCTCAGCGCGAGGAACAAGCTGAGCGAGCCCATCGTGCTCCACCTCGACGCCTCAGATGTGCCGGAGTGGCGGGACGAACGCGGAGACCGCATCCGTGTCGTGGTCGGGTCCTACGACGGCACCTCCTCCCCCCTTGTGCCGGTCGAGCCGTTCACGCTGCTCGATGTCGAGCTGCGCCGGGAAGCGACATTTGTCCTGCCGAGCGGCCACAACGCCGTCGTCTACGTTCGTGCCGGGTCGCTCACCGTCGGCGCAGACGGGCACTCGGTGCGCGTCGATGCGGGGCACGCAGTCGCCCTCCGCGGCTCCGGCGCCCGCGTCGGCCTCGAAGCCGTCCAAGCCGCACAGGCACTGGTGCTCGCAGGGCCGGAGATCAACGAGCCCCGCGTGGACGCGGGGCCGTTCATCATGAACGACCGGTCGCAAGCGGAGTCCGCGATCAGGCGCTACCAAAGCGGCGCCATGGGCCATCTCGAACCCGCCCCCAGACCGGAATGACGCTGACGGTTGAGCGGGCACGCCAGCCGGCTCACGGTGGGCGCCGGGTCCCGTCCGCGAGACGCGGCGGGTGCAGGCTGGCCCACGCGATCATCTCCGCATGTCGGACCCCCGGCGAGGGGACGGTGCGCTGGCGTTGAGCGGGCCGGCCGGCAAGGGCATCGTCGCACGCCCGGCGCTGTTCGAACGGCTCACGCACGCGGGGCGTCTGACCCAGGTCTCCGCGTCAGCAGGCAGCGGGAAGACCGTGCTCGTGCGCTCCTGGTTGCGCGAAGCGGGCCTCCTCGAGGACACGGCATGGGTGTCCGTGCGGCGCGAGGAAGACGACCCGCTCCGGTTCTGGCTCTCCGTCATCGACGCGTTTCGCCGGACCGTCGCCGGCTCGAAGTCGGTCCGGGCCGTGACGGCGGCGCCCGACCTCGACGGGTGGGCCGTCGTCGAGCGCCTGCTCGAGGACCTCGATTCGCTCGACCCCCCGGCGTGGCTGGTGATCGACGACCTCCATGAGCTGCGCGCCGCCGACGCCCGCAAACAGCTTGAACTCCTACTGATGCGGGCACCCGCAGCGCTGCGGATCATGGTCGTCACCAGGGCCGACGCGCAGCTCAGCCTGCACCGCCTGCGCCTCGAGGGGGAGCTCACCGACGTCCGCGCCGTCGACCTTCGGTTCACGCTCGCTGAAGCGCGGGCGCTGCTCGACGGTGCCGGAATCACCTTGTCCGACCACGGTCTCGCCCAGCTGTACGAGCGCACCGAAGGCTGGGCGGCGGGCCTCAGGCTCGCCGCCCTGTCGCTGGCCGCGGACCCCAACCCCGAGCGCTTCGCGACAGAGTTCTCCGGTAGCGAGCGTGGCGTGGCCGAGTACCTGCTCGAGGAGGTGCTCAGCCGGCTCTCAGAGGACGTGAAGCGGCTACTGCTGCGCACGTCCGTACTTGAGCGAGTGAACGGGGAGCTCGCCAACGCGCTCACCGGAGGCTCCGGTGCCGCACGGCTCCTCCAGGAGCTGGAGGACGCGAACGCGTTCGTCATCTCGCTGGACGCACGGAGGTCATGGTTCCGCTACCACCACCTGTTCGCCGATCTGCTGCAGCTCGAGCTACGCCGCCGCGAGCCCGGCGAGGCCCCGAAGTTGCACCGCGCCGCAGCGGAGTGGTTTGCCAGCCATGGCTCCCCGCTTGATGCGGTCCGGCACGCTCAGGCCGCCGAGGACTGGCGCTTCGCAGGCCGCCTGCTCGTCGAGCATTGGTTCAGCCTCATGTGGGAAGGGCAGGCGCAGACGTTGCGCGCGCTGCTGGCCAGGTTCCCGAGGCCGGTCGTGGCGTCGAGCCCCGAGCTCAGGGCGTTGCAGGCGGCGGAGGCCCTGGGACGTGGGGACTTGGAACAAGCCGACCAGTATCTCGCGCTCGCGGCACGCGAGCGCACGGGGGTGCCTATTGACCACAGCGGGCGCTTCGGCGTCCTGCTTGGCATCCTCCGGCTTTCACGCGCCCGCCAACGCGGCGACTTCCCGGTGGTTGTGGAAGAGGCGCAACGGCTCCTCGCCCCGGCGGTCGATGGCGAGCGCCTCGCCGTCGCCGAGGACGCACAGGCGATGGCGCTGGTCAGCGTCGGCATCGCCGAGCTCTGGTCCTTCCGGCTCGCAGACGCCGAACGCCACTTGGAGCAGGGTATTGCCCTGGCGGCACGGATCGGGCGGCCATTCCTCGAGGTAAGCGGGATGGCGCACCTAGCGGTCGCCTCAAGCGCGCATTCATCCACGGACGGGGTACAGCGAGCGAAGCAGGCGATCGGACTGGCGCTCGCCCACGGTTGGAGCGAGAAGCCGATCATCGCAGTCGCCTACGCGGACCTCGCCGCAGTATCCGCCATTCAGGGACGGCTTGACGAGGCGGAGCAGTGGCTCAACCGCGCCGAGCGCTCGCTCCCGACGGACACGTACGTGGCGACAAGCGTCCTCGTCCAGTACGCCCGCGGCCTGTTCGAGCTCGCCCGCGGGTCTCACAGGGACGCCCGGCACGCGTTCGAGACCGCAGCGCAGCTCGGCGACCAGCTCGTCAGCCCGCATGCGATCGTGCTCCTGGCACGGGCGTTCCGGCTGAAGGTCCTCGTGCGGGAGGGCGAGTCCGAGCGCGTCGAACAGGAGCTCGCCCACCTCGGCGACGAAGAGCGCGACACGGAGCCGATGCGAATCGTCGTCGCGACGCTACGCCTGGCCCGAGGCGACCCGGCCGGGGCGACGACCGCGCTCGCGCCCTTCTTTGCAGCGCCCGCGCCGACGGTTGCACACCGCCACTCCAGGGTAGAGGCGCTCGTGCTCGAGGCCGTCGCCCGAGATGCCCTGGGAGACGCACCCGCGGCCGAACGTGCCCTTGATGAGGCGCTCAGACTTGCCGAGCTCGACCATTTCGTGCTGCCGCTGCTTCTCCCCGGCTCACGCGAGGTGCTCGAGCACCATCTCGACCGCGGCACGAGGCACGCCGCCCTGCTCCGGGAAGCGCTCGATCTGTTGGCGGGTCGGCGCACCACGGCACGGGCACGCGACCCGCTCTACCCCCGCTTCGATCCGCTCAGCGAGGGCGAGGCCCGTGTGCTCCGGTACCTGCCGACGAACCTCTCTGCGCCGGAGATCGCCAACGAGCTGTACCTGTCGGTCAACACGGTGCGCACGCACCTGCGGCACATCTACGCCAAACTCGGCGCACACACGCGCACAGAGGCGGTCGAGCGTGCCCGCAACTTTGGGCTGCTGGCCCGGACGGCGCGCCCCGCGCCGCCCGAGGCGGTGAACTCCGGGTGACGGCGCTCGCGGGGAGCGGCCGGTGGTCCTCCAGGAGCTGGACTGCATGCGCCGCCGCCACGGCAAGGAGGGACAGCCGAACCGTGAACGCAAAGAGGTCGATGGACGCCGCCGTGACGCCGGGGACGAACGTGTCACCGCGCGCATAACGACCTCATCAACACACGGCGGCCGACGCGCCTGTGCTCGCCGGCAGCTCGAGGCGGCACATCCTCGCGGGCCAACCTCGGGGCGCTGGTGACCGTGCGGGCGCCTCACACGATCATGGTGAACCAGTGCGCAGCCCGTGGTCCTTCACCGATGCGCGCCTCATCACGACTAGGCGCCGTCCGCGCCCGCGGGATCGTTCACCCTTGGTGATGCCGCCTCACCTTCGGGAGTGCGACACCTAACAGATGCGCACAACGGGGATCGACGGCAGGGAGCCGATCGCACAGGCGAACTGGGATCGCGTGCGGCACGCCGCGGCGATACCCTGCGGGGTCGGGGCGGCGGCGATGTACACGCTCTGGCAGCTCGCGGTCGAGCAGAAGGGCTTCGCCCATACCCTGCTGGTCGAGCGGGTCAGCGGCTCGTCCGTGCCACCACTGCCGCTCGGGTACGCCAACGTCCTTCAGCTGAAGCTCATCATGCTCTGGCGGCAGTTGAGCAGCGACCCGGGAGCGCTCGGCGCTCGTCAGTCGCGCGTGCAGCGCTCCATCCGGGACCGCCTCGAGGCCGCCGGCGTCGGGCACGGCGCCATCGGGGGGATCGCCGAGTACCAAGCCGACGACCTTGACCCCCGGCGGTTCTATCGGGAGCACGCCAGGAAGGGCGTCCCCTGCGTGATCCGAGGCTTCGCTGGTGGCGACCTCAGCCGGTACCGCTTCGCGGCACTGGCTGAGCGGTTCCCGGACGCGGTCGCCCAGGCTGTGGACACCGTCGACGAGCAGATCACGACGGTGCGCCTGCAGGAACTCTCGGAGGACGCGGGGGCGCGCTACGAACCGCTGCAGGCGTTGCTCGAGCAGGATGAGCGGCTGCGCGAGTGCTTTGACCTCGACCGGGTTCGGCCGTACTTCCCGATCTTCGGGCGGCCGTCGAGCCCCATCGTCAGCTTCCTGATCCTCGGAATGGGCAAGGGCCTCGCCGCCGAATTCCACTGCGAGGAGAGCCCGAACTGGTACCTGGCCGTGAGCGGCTCGAAACGGTGGACGCTCGTGGACGCCGAGTACTCCTGGCTGATGTACCCCGCAGCCTTGGGGGACGGCATGCGGCGCTTCTCGGAGTTCAAACCCGCGGACGACGGCACCCCGCAGGACAAGGAGCATTTCGACCTCTTCGATTTCGCGCCGCGAGCCGAAGTCGAGCTACACCCCGGGGACGTGCTGTTCTTCCCCGCCTGGATGTGGCACAAGACGGTGAACGTCGACGACGAAGGCCTCGGGGTGACGTCGCGGTACACGCTGCCGGGCCCAATGACCAACCGCTACTTCAGGGCGCTGCAGATGATCTCCCCCGATTTCTGGCGGAGCACGGTGCAGGTGGTCGCCGGGAAGGTCCGCGGAGACAGCGCGGGGCTCGAGGGCGCCGGCGGCTTCAACGAGCAGGAGCTCGCGCTCCGGTGACGCACGTGGTGCTCCCACGCCGCCCGTGACGGTCGCAGCAGTCGCCCTGGCCCTGGCCGCGGCGGTCGCCAATGCCTTCGCGGTTGTGCTCCAGGCGCTCGAGGACCGTCAGGCGCCCACGTCCGACAGCGGGCGCCTCGCGCTTCTCGTGGGCCTGGCACATCGCCCACGGTGGTTGGCGGGAACAGCCCTGATGGTCCTCGCGTGGCCGGTCCAAGTGCTGGCGCTTTCCCTGGCGACGATCTCCGTCGTGCAGCCGCTGCTCGTCGCCGACCAGCTCGTCTTGCTCGCACTGGCGCGGGCACGGCTCGACGAGCGCGTGGGGCAAGCTGAAGCGCTCGGCGCGCTCGCAATCGTCTTCGGCGCGGTAACCGTCGTGGTCGTGTCGCCCCACCACGCCGCCCACCGGGCAGGCGCACCCGCCACCGTGCCGCTGCTGGCCGTCGGTCTCGCCGGCCTGCTGATGTACGCGCTGGCCCGCCTGCGGGCGGGGGCTCCACTGTTGCTGCTGGTCGGCGCCGGGCTCGCCTACGCGTGGGTCGATTTCGCCAGCCAACTCGTCGCCGGCACCGTGTCGGCCCACCAGTGGGTGTACGCCGCGCTGTGGCTCGCCGCGGTGATCGGGATCGGAGGGCTGGCATTCCTCCAGGAGACGACGGCGCTCCAACACCGACCCGCGGTCACCGTCGAACCCGTCATCGCCGCGGTCCACCAACCGTTACCCGTGCTCATGGCCTTCTGGGCCGGCATCGAGGCATGGGGGCACGGGACGGCGAGGCTCGCCATCCTCATCGCCGGCTTGGCCGTCCTGACGGCCGGTGCGACCCTCCTCGGCCGGTCCCCCTCCACTGACACCTGGCGGGCCCGGCCCGCGCCGCCCCCCGTAGCCAGCCCCACTTGACGGCGGCCGGGTGCCTGCGTACGCGCGGGTCGTTACTGCACCCACGTGCGCCCTCTGCGCAGGGGAGGTTGCCCGTGGACGCGAGAGCCCTACAACACATTCCGGGAGCAGGGCGTGAACCCACATCGCAGGGACTGTGCGATCACCCCCCACGGTGGGCGTTTCACCCAAAGCTGGCGATGACCCCTCACCGACGCGACGTGGAACATCAGGGAAGAGCAACAGCCCCGGGGAGGACCGATGAGGGACGCATACCGGCACCGCGAGCGGCAGGTCGCAACCATCCTCGCGCGTCGTGGCCTGGCCCATCTGTTGAGCACCCTCGGTCTCGAGAGGCTGGTGCCGTTGGAGCTCGGGGCGCTCGCCGCCCGGGACGAGCCCGAGCACACGAAGCCGGGGAACGTCCGCCTGGCGCTCGAAGAGCTCGGCCCGACCTTCATGAAGCTTGGACAGATCCTGTCGACCCGCGCCGACCTGCTGCCTGCCGAGTACCGGGCCGAGCTGGTGAAGTTGGAGGACCGCGGGCCTCGGATCGATCCGGCTGTGATCAAGCAGATCGTCGACCGTGAGCTGCCCGGCGGGCACGAGGGTGCGTTCGCGACCTTCGATTTCGCTCCGCTCGCGACGGCGTCGATCGGGCAGGCACACACGGCGACGCTGCATGACGGCACAGAAGTAGTCGTGAAGGTACAACGGCCGGAAGCCTTGGATGAGGTCGATCTCGACCTCGAGATCCTGCGCAACATGGCCGTGAGCGCCAGCAAGCACTGGCAGGAAGGCGCCCGTATGGACTTGGTCGGGGTCGCCGAGGAGCTCGCGATGGCCCTGCGGGCCGAGCTCGACTACCTGCACGAGGCCGACAACGCCGAGCGGATCGCTGCGAACTTCGCTGGAGAGGAACACGTGCTCATCCCCCGGGTCTTCCGGGAATTGACGACGTCGATGGTGATCACGCTCGAACGCATCCGGGGCATGAAGATCACCGATTTCGCAGCCCTCGACGCGGCCGGGCTCGACCGGGACGAGATCGCCCGGCGAGCCACACAGATGCTGGTGAAGATGGTGTTCGAGGACGGGTTCTTCCATGCCGACCCGCACCCGGGGAACTTCCTGATCACCGAGACCGGCAGGATCGGGCTGCTCGATTTCGGGCGGGTCGGCGTGCTGGACGACGACCTGCGTGAGCAGATGAGGCGGCTCTTCGTGCGGACGCTGCAGCGCGACCCCGACGGCCTCGCGCGCCTGCTCATCACGCTCGGGGTTGGCGACGGTGTCGACCGCGGCCAGCTGCGCCACGACATCGCGGTGCTCCTCCAGCGCCACGCGCCGCCGGGCGGTGATCTTGTGGTCGCGGGGCTGGTCGCCGACCTCCTCGAGGTCGTCCGCCGTCACCACCTCCGCGTACCGCGCGACCTGGCATTGCTCCTCATCGCAATCGTGATGGAGGAAGCCATCGCCGCGGAGGTGGCCCCGGACTTCCGGGTCGGAGAGGTTCTCGCTCCGTACGCCCGGCGGCTCGTCGCCTCCGAGCTCTCCCCGGCCGCGTTGGCCCGCCGCGTCGAAGACCTTGGTGTGGACCTCGCCACGCTGGCGACAGACCTGCCGCAGCTGATCCGCAACGTCCTCGAAGTCATCGGGGGTGGCAGCATCGAGGTCCACATCCGGGCCGAGGAGACCCATGCGCTCCTCGCCCGGGCGGAGCGGCTCTCAGACCGCCTGGCAGCAAGCGCGATATTCGGAGCCGTCATTGTCGCCGGGTCCCAACTCGTAGCGGCCGACCGTGTCCTTGGGCGTTCGCACCCCGAAATACCCCGCGCTGCGGGCCTGGGGATGATCGGATCGGCGGCGCTGTACGGGGCATGGAGGATAGGGTCGTCCCGGTTGCGGCGGCGCACAGACGCCGGCCAGGAAGATGCCGGCACTGCGTGATCGCCGCGCTCTGCATGGCCCAGGTCCTGAGGGCGGGCCAAGACCCCTTCGCCCCTTCGGCCACCTTCGCCCCTTCCGCCCTTCGGTCGCCTTGCTCCCTTCGCGGCGCGCCCCTCGTCCGGCGCCTGCCGGAGGAGCACGGGGGACGCCCGTCGCAGGGTCAGCGGCGCTCGAGCCGGGCAGAATCACCCAGTTAGTGCGATGCGCCCCGGTCCAACGACCGCCATTCTCGGTGGGGAAGGCTGTGGCAAGGGAAAGAGGTCGGGAAGTGCGCGCATCCAGTCATGGAAGCCGGGTGTTGGGGCAACCGTGGGGCACCACGGCCCGGACGCCGGCGACCAGCCAATGACCGGGGAGCACGGAAAGATCGCTGGGGAGCGGTACGAGATCGTCGTCCGCCACCGGCTCGGGGAGACCCTGCGCTCTGCGTTCCCCGAGCTCGTTGCCGATCAACGTGGGGACGACACAGTGCTGGCGGGGACACTTGCCGATCAGGCGGCGCTCTATGGGGTGCTCGCCAGGATCGAAGGGCTGGGTCTCGAGCTCCTCGAGGTCCGCCGCGTCGCGCCCGGGCGAAACGGGTCTCAGGACGGAGACGGCCCCCGGCCCGGTGCGCGGGACTAGAGGGGGCGCGTCGGTTACTTCAGCGAGGCCCCGACGGTGGAGACGTCGACGGTGATGGTCGTCAGGTTCGCCGGGCTGCAGTCCATCGTTCCGGGCTTGGTGGGGTAGACGCGCACGAACTTGCCGTGCTGCACCTGCATCACCAGAAAGCAGGGCGAGAGGCTCGGCCCCCCATGGAGCGGTTTCTCCCCGAGCCAGCCGTGGGCGTCGAATTGGGTCATGCCCGTGAGCGCGGTGAGAAGGTTCGCGCGGGTGAGGGCGTTCGGGCCGTCCCTGGCGACGATGGCGTTGACCGCGTCCTCGAAGGCGACAGCCGCCATCCAGCCGTCCGCGCCGAAGGAGTCGACCTTCGATGGGCCGACGGCGTCGACGTACCGCTGTTCCTCTGCGTTGTACCCCGCCTCCTCGAACGGGAGGAAGCCCATCCAGATGTAGGTCCCCTCGACCTCGCTACCACCCTGGGCGAGGAAGGCGTTGGTGTAGCACCCGAACGTGCATGCCCAGAACTTCACCGCGCTCAGACCGCCCTGGGCGTCGGCCTCCTTTCGCATGCGGACCATGGCGACGTCATTGGCGCCGTTGTACACAATGGTGCTGCCCTTGGCCCTCGCCACCAGCACCCGTGGCGTGTAGTCCGACTGTGTGTCGGTGCCCGTGACCTTGGGCGTCGCGTCCCACGTGATGCCCACCTTCTGCATGGCGAGGAACTCCTGGACACCGACTTCGATCGTCGAGGGACTATCACCTCCGACAAGGTAGAGCCCATGCAGCCCGGCGCCGTTCGAGGCCGCCCACCGCGCGAACCCGACGTTCTCGGTGTACGTCTGCGTGCCCTGCGCCAGGGGGCACGTACGACCGACCCCATAGACGCTGAACACCGTCGCGCCGCACTGCTCGTTGACGTCGGCCGTGGCCGCGGCAATGTCGGGCAGCCCGATGTGCTCCCCGGACCTGTTGGGGCAGGTGTTGAGCGTCGTGATGTCAGGATTGACCAGCGCCAGTGTCCCGACCATCGCCAAGGCGTTCCGGCACGAGTCGATCTGGCCGTTCTTAGCCTCGATCGGGTCGAGCTTGCTGTCCCAGCTACGTACGAGGACCCTCCGGCACGCGAGGCCGCCGTGGGTGTTGACATAGGCAGCGAAGGCGTTGATGGCGTCGATGTTGCCCTGGAAGAGCCCGGGCGCTTGGGGCGGCTGCGCGTCGGCCATCACCTCGATCGTGATCGTCGTCGGTGTCACTCCGACGTCGGTGGCCTGGAGTTGCGCGTTGGCGCACTGGTTGGCCACGGTCGTCGCCGTTCCGGCAGTCGCGGCCGACAATGCGGCCTGGGCGCTCGACACCGTTGGCGAGTGGCTCGTAGCGCTCCGTGAGCACGCAGCGACGGCGAGTGAACCGAGGAGCACCACGGCACACCATCTCGACGACCGCATTTCCCCCCTACGTCCCAAACGTGCCCGAGCGAGCGTGGACCCCCCTGGACGATCCTCGCGACCGGGAAAGGCCGCATCCCACAAATCTTGCGATTCGCCCCCCCGCCCGGAACAACCGAGCGGTGCGACGCTGGGCGCGCGCTGAGACGCCGGAAGCCCTCCACGGGTACCGCACGCCGAACAAGGCCCGTCGGTAGCCGTAGACGGCGTGGATCGTGCGCGGCCGCCCCCTCGCCGCGACCGCGGCGGCGTCCATGTACCAGTGCGCCGATCGTGACCAGTCCTGCTCTTGGCGTCGGCACGGCACGCCCGAACGCCGCCACGCCGACGTACAGCGGTTGAGCCCAACCGGCACCGTGCGTGATCGCACAGATCTTGCGATGCGCCGTCGTCAGGGCGCCCAGGACACTCGTGGGCGAGCAGGACACCACCATCACGACGCGTTCGGCCCGACGCGAACGTGCCGAGAAGGAGCGAACACGAATGAACGAGGGCTTGCGGTGACGAGCGAGCAGAGGGGTGGGGGGGAAGCGCTTGCAGTGATCCACGTCGATATCCCCGGGCACGACCGGGAGATCGCAGCGGCGCTCGACGCCTCGCTCCCAGTTGGGGACTCGGTCTACCTGCTGGTGCCGGAGGAGCACGACGACGAACAACGCAGTGCCCAAGCAGGGCTCACCGCCGTCCGCGACGCACTCCGAGCCTGTGGCCGCAACGTCGACGGCGAGATCGCCGACACGTTCGTGCTGGACGCGATCGGTGACGTCATCAGGCGGCGCAATCCGCGAGCGATCGTGGTCCTCCCTCCACCGCTCGGGCTGCCCGGCCCGTTGCACCTCGACTTGACCCATCGCATCATCCGAGCGTTCAACCTGCCCACCTCACACGTGGTGATCCCCGACGCAACCTGGTCGGGTCGCATCGATCTCTCGTTCCCCGGCCTCGACGTCGAGCACGAGGCGCCGGCCCAGCAGCCTGGTCCCCCGGCGCAATTGCCGGCCTGGACGGTGCGGGTGCTCATTGGCGCTGTGGCGGCACTCGCCGTGGCCCTCCCTGTCGTGTTCGTCGTCGGGCTGCACCAGACATCCGTGGACAACCACCGTCTGCTGGTTCGGGCGACCGCCTCGCCCGCCGTGTACACGGTGCTCGCGGGAGCGAATGACTCCGCCGGCGCCGCCCATGACTACACGGCGTTCTACCCGACGGTGCTGAAGGTCCACGCCGGCGACACCATCACCTTTCATAACTCGACCACGGAGGTACCCCACACTGTGACCTTCGGGGTGGCGGCCGACCGGTCGAACGAACCGCTGTTCGGTGTGGGCCACCCCCAGCTCACGCTGGTGGCGCCGTGCGCTGCGGCAGTCCCACTGACGCAGTCGACCGCGACCTGCCCGGGGCCGCGCGGTCCGCTTACCCCGTTCGCCGGGCAGGCGTTCTACTCGAGCGGGATCATCGCGGGCGGCACGAACTTCCAACTTCGGACTGCTCCCACCCTTCGTCCCGGCGTCTACCACTACTACTGCCTGATCCACCCCAATCAGGTCGGGACGATCATCGTCCAACCACCCGGCACCGCTACCCAACTCCAGAGCACTGTCGACGCTGCCGCCAGCGCTCAGCGACGTCGCGACATTGCGGCCCTGACCGACCTGCAACCCCCGACGGTCGGGCCAGACACCGTGCAGGCCGGCGTGACCGGGCCCGATATCAGCCTGAACCAATTTTTCCCGTCCACGGTCCACGTCAAAGTCGGCGAGACCGTCACCTGGGTCAACCACGGCGGGATGCCCCACGTCTTGCTCTTCGGCGAGTACCTCGATCCGGCCACCGCCCTCTTCAGCCCACCGACCGCTCCCTCCGGCAGCGATTTTTCGGGGCAGCCGTTCTTCAGCGGGCCCCTCGGTGCTCCCTCCTACCCCAGGAGCTCGTTCACCCTGCGGTTCACGAAACCGGGGACGTACCAATACGTCTGCAGCATCCACGCCGGTATGGCCGGGACCGTAATCGTCGACCCGTGACGATGAAGGCACGAAGCCAGCAATCGCAAAGACCTTGCGATGCAACCTCATCCTGACCGGCGGACACTGTGAGTCGCGAAGAGGGGAAACACGACTCTCACGATGCCTTCGGCCGACGAACCGTCGTGCTGAGAAGGAGCAACAGGAATGGACGAAGCCACAACAATGCTGATGACGGGCGCGCCGGTGGAGGCGGGGGTTGAGGGCAACCCGCTCCTGACGCGACGTCCGCCAACGCAGAGAGGGTGAGCTGTGGCCACCGAACCGCCCGCTGTGGCGGCTGGAGGCGGGTCGACCATTCCGCTCAGGGAGTTCCTGGCCGGTCCTGGCCCGCGGCGCCTGGCGGCATGGGTGCTTGGGGTCTCGGCCTTCACCGCCCTGTTCGCAGGCTCGTTCCTGGGAGCGCTCCATCGGCCCAGGCCGCATCATGTGCCCATCGCGGTCGTCGCCCCGACGGCGGCCGTCGCGACCTTGCAGGACCGCGTCAACGCTGTTGTTCCCGGTGGCTTCGCGCTCAAGCCGTACGACTCTGCGCAGCGGGCCACGACCTCGCTCCGAGACGCCGGCGTGGACGCCGTGTGGATCCCCCCTGCACTGCCCGGCGCCGCGCCGGACGACAGCGCCGGGCGCGTGGCCGGGCTCTTTACAGCGTCGGCCCTGGGGGCCGGCCAGACGCAGGTCATCGCACAGACCTTCAGCGGTATCGGGAAGGCCGCGGGCGCGACGGTGACGGTGACGGACCTGGTCCCGCTCCGAGCACAAGACCCCTTCGGCATCTCGTCGTTCTTCTTCAGCGTAGGCGTGTTCTTCCCGAGCTTCCTCGGCAGCATGGTGCTCGCCCTCTTGCTTCGCCGGACTCCGGCGCTGGCGACGATGGCAGCCATCCTCGTGCTCGCCGTCTGCGTCGGCCTGATCGATGTGGCGGTCGCCGACGGAGGCCTCGGGGCGCTCGTGGGCCACTCCGGCACCCTGATCGGGATCGGAGCACTGACGTCGCTCGCCTTCAGCGCACCCACCGTGGCGGCCGTGCGGCTCCTGAGGCGGCTCGGAGCAGTGCTGGCGCTGCTGGTATTTGTCGTGCTCGGCCTGCCGGCAAGTGGTGGCCCGTTCGGCACCGCGTTCCTGCCCGCCTTTCACCGCGCCTTCTCGCCGGGCCTCCCCCTCACCAATGCCGCGTACGCGGTGCGCAACGCCTCCTATTTCGGCGGGCATGCGCTCGCAGGCCATCTCGGGGCCCTGGCGCTCTGGGCGGGAGCAGGCCTCCTGGTCCTTGGGGTCATTGCCATGTCGGAAGCCGCGACTCGACCCGTCCAGCCCACGCCGAGCGAGTCCAGTCCTCCACGAAATGCCTTGGCATCTCGCTGATATCCGCACGACAACCGTCCTCAGCAGGCGCCCCGATGCGATGAAGCCGCATCGTCTCTACGACCAACCTCCAGAAGTGAAGCCCAATCCACCTCAAGGCAGCGAGGAGCGAGTATGAGCCATTCAGTACGGGACTCGAGCAGCCCAACGGCTCCCCGGACGGTGATCTCTTCCGACGGGGCGGCGGCGGTGTTGCGGGCCGTTGAAGCCAAGGCAGCCGCGATTGGGGTGCCGGTCGTCATCGCAGTGGTGGATGACAGCACGGCGCTCAAGGCCTTCCTCCGGATGGACGGGACGCCCCCGGGAGCCATCCGATGGGCGATCGACAAGGCGGTTACGGCTGCCGCATTCCGTGCCCCGACGCATGTCCTCGATCACGCCATGCAGGACGTAGCGTCGGCATCAGCCTTGGCTTCGTTCATGGCTCAGCCTCACGCCACGTTGGCACCGGGCGGGTTCCCTTTGGTGATCGATGGTGCGGTCGTCGGAGCCGTCGGAGCGAGCGGAGGCAGTCCCGAACAGGACCAGATGATGGCCGAGTCCGGCCTTGCCGCGCTATGAAGCTCGAAGTGAACGGCGAGACGCGCCATGTGGCAGCGGACCCGGACACACCGTTGCTGTACGTCCTGCGGAATGACCTGGGGTTGCGCGGGCCGCGCTCTGGTTGCGGTCTGGACCAATGTGGCGCCTGCTCGGTGCTCCTCGACGGTCAGGCGACGCGGTCGTGCGTGACGGCTCTTTCGGAGGTCGGTGACAGGAAGATCGTGACAATCGAAGGCCTCCCGGCGCTGTGGGCGCGAGAGCGAGGAAAGCCAGGGCCAAACGGGGAGTTGCACCCGCTTCAGCAGGCTTGGATCGATGAACAGGTCCCTCAGTGCGGCTACTGCCAAAGCGGCATGATCATCCAGGCCGCTGAGCTGCTCGCGACTTCCGGTACGCCCTCCGAAGACCAGATCCGGGCGGCGATGGACGGGCACCTCTGTCGGTGCGGGACCTATCCGAGGATCCTCAAAGCGATACAGAACGCCGCGGCCGTCGTCGCGAACAGCGCCGAACCTCCGACCGCTGCCAGGCCCGAACGCGTCCAAGCATGGGGCCCTCTCGATGCGCGCGATCGAGCGCCGAAGATGCCGTCCGGTGGGCCGCCCGATGCGGGTCAGATCGACTCGTGGATCGTCGTACACGAGGACAACACCGCGTCGATCCTGACTGGCCACCAGGAGCTTGGCCAGGGCTCGGCGACGGGACTGTTGATGATCGCGGCCGAGGAGCTCGACATGGAGCTGAGCCAACTGAGGTTCGTCTCCGAGGACACCAGCTTGACCCCCAACAGCTTCCCGTCGACCACGAGCGAGGGGATCGCGGGAACGGGCCCCGAGGTACGGGCGGCCGCGGCGGCAGCCAGGGAGGTGCTGCTGGGGCTGGCGGCGGCTGAGCTCGGCATTCCGGTCGAGCACCTGTCTGTCCGTTCCGGGGTCGTGACCGGCGGCGGCAGATCGGTGACCTACGGGGAGTTGCTCGGGGGCAAGGCGTTCAACACCACGATCCCCGATGCGTACAACCTGAACCAGTCGCTCATGCCGGGCTGGAACGGGACCGCGGGACTGCTCACCGGGGCAGCGGCCACCAAGCCCGTCAGCGACTACAAGCTCATTGGGACAGCCGTTGCGAGAATCGACATCCCGCCAAAGGTGACAGGCAGTTATCCCTACGTGCATGACGTGCAGGTGGACGGCATGCTGCACGGGCGGGTCGTCCTCCCGCCAGGGCAGCGCGGCTACGGCGCCGGCGTGCCGGTGCTCTCGGTCGACGAGAGGTCGATCGCTCACATTCCGGGCGCCCGTGTTGTGCGCCGGGAGGACTTCGTCGCCGTCGCGGCGCCCAACGAGTGGGATGCCATCCGTGCCGCCGAGCAGCTGCAGGTCGCCTGGGCCGACCCCCCTCCTCTGCCCGGTCACGAGAACCTCGCCGCCCACATGCGCTCCCAGGACGCCGCCGGCCGGGCGACCGTCAGTCGCACCGTTGACACAGGGGACGTCGAAGCGGCGCTCGCCGGCTCTGCGCACGTCGTCGAAAGGGAGTACTTCTTCCCCTACAACGCCCACGTGCCGATCGGCCCGGCGTGCGCGGTGGCCGACGTGACCGCCACAGGCGCCCAGATCTACTCGAATTCGCAGACCACCCGGGAGCTGCAGGAGCGGGTGGCAGCCGTGCTGGGCCTACCTCCGGGCTCGGTGCGGGTTCGCTGGGTGGAGGGGTCAGGCAGCTTCGGTGGGAGCCCGGGCAGGTTCGAAGTCGGGACGGCCGCGGCCATCATTTCCCAGATCGTCGGCGCGCCGGTACGGGTCGAGTTCAGCCGCCGGGACGAGCACGGCTGGGACAACTACGCGATGCCCCAGCTCACGGACGTTCGCGGCGGGGCCGATGCCGACGGCAGGATCACGGCACTCGACTACACGATCACTCAGCTTCCGTTCCCGGTCACCACCTACACGATGGAGCAGTTGGTCGGGCGCCCCTATGGGGAGGCCCAGAAGTGGGATCCCTCCACGGACGTCACCGGCAGCCAGTACACGATCCCGAACTGGCGGCTCACCGCAAAGACGCTCCCGAACCTCAACACTGGCTACCTCAAGACGGACTTCCTGCGCTCGCCTATCGCGATCGGGGCCGCGTTCGCGGTCGAGCAGGCGATCGACGAGCTTGCCTACCTGGCGAGCACGGACCCCGTCGAGTTCCGGCGTCGCAACATCCAGACTGAGAACACGCACCCGCAGGCGAACTTCCTCTGGCTTGGCATGTACGACTACTCGCACGTGGCTCCGAACAGGGAACGGTGGCTCGCCGTGCTCGACGCAGTCGCCGAGGCAGCCGACTGGCGGCCGCGGGTCGCCGCCTCGTCTCTCTCCAACGACACAATCGCCCACGGGCGCGGATTTGCGCTCGCCGGCACGGGGAGCGGGGCCTACTCCTGCACGTACGCCGCGGCCGCCGCTGAGGTCGAAGTGAACAAAGAGACCGGCGAAATCACCGTGCAGCACATCTACACCGCCCAGGACTACGGGCTCGTGATCAACCCCGCACTGGTCGAAAACCAGGCCCACGGGATGGCGATCATGGCGGTCAGCCGGCTGCTCGCCGAAGAGGTCGAGTTCGACAACGCCGCCGTAACGAGCCTCGATTGGGAGACTTACCCGATCCTTCGATTCCGGCAGGCGCCCGGCGTCACCCACGTCAGCATCAGCCGCCCCGACGTCACGCCAGGCCCCGGCAGCGAGGAGCTCATGGCGCCAGTCACGGCCGCTGTCGCCAACGCCGTCTTCGACGCTACGGGCGTGCGCATGACCCGGGCGCCGCTAAAGCCGGAGCGCGTGCGCGCCGCCCTACAGGCGGCCGGCGTTACGTGGTACGCGAGCAAGGCCGCCCAGTGAGGTCACCCCTCATGCAGACGGCTCGTACCGGGTGACGCGACTTGGGCGACGGACCGGCATCCGCAGTGCACCCTGCGTCCGGGATGACGCGGGGAACGGAACCGTAACATCAGGTCGTGGAGGGACAGTCGGCGGCGGAGCCGAGGAGCCGCGGGAAGCTCGTGGGGCGGGAGCAGGAGGCCCACGCACTGAGGGACCTCCTCGACGCCCTCCGCCGGGGACAGAGCCGGGCTTTGGTGGTCCGTGGCGACGCAGGCGTGGGCAAGACGGCATTGCTCGACCAGCTGGCCGCGGATGCGTCGGGGTGCAGGGTGGTGGGTGTCTCTGGTGTCGAGGCCGAGGTGGAGGTCGCGTTCGCGGCGCTCCACCAGCTGTGCTCGCCGTTGCTGGACCGTCTGGCCGTACTTCCAGCGCCACAACGCGAGGCGCTCGAGGTCACCCTCGGGACCACGCTCGGCCCGGCTCCTGACCGGCTCCTCGTCGGCCTTGCCGTGCTGAGCTTGCTCGCGGAGGTGGCGACGGAACGGCCTCTGCTCGCGGTGGTCGATGACGCGCAATGGCTCGACCAGGCGTCTGCACAGACCGTGGCGTTCGTCGCCCGTCGGCTAGGAGCGGAGTCGGTCGGGATCGTCGTCGGCACGCGGCACCCGGGCCCTGAATGGGCGGGGGTCCCCGAACTCATCATCGAGGGACTCGGAGACCATGACGCTCGCACCCTGGTTGCGTCGGTGCTGACCGTGCCCATGGACGAGCGGGTCCTGGACCAGTTCGTCGCCGATACCCACGGCAACCCGTTGGCCCTGTTGGAGCTTCCCCGTGGACTGACGGCCGCCGAGCTGGCGGGCGGGTTCGGGCTGCCCGCCGCCGGAGCGCTGTCGGGCAGCATCGAGGAGAGCTTCGCCCGCCGGATCGCGAAGCTGCCAGCCCAGACGCAACGGCTGTTGCTGGTGGCGGCCGCCGACCCGCTCGGCGACCCCGTCCTGTTGTGGCGGGCGGCCGAGCGGCTGGGGATCGAAGCCACAGCAGGGCGTCCCGCCGTGGAGGACGGCCTCGTGTCGTTGGGGGCCAGAGTCCGCTTCCGGCACCCACTCGTGCGCTCGGTGACCTACCGTCGGGCGTCGCCCGAGGACAGGCGCGCGGCGCACGCCGCCCTGGCCGAGGTAACCGACGCTGCCGTCGACCCGGAGCGCCGGGCGTGGCACCGAGCGGAGGCAGCAGCAGGGCCGGACGAAGCCGTCGCCGTTGAGCTCGAGCGCTACGCCGACTTGGCCATGACGCGGGGCGGGATGGCGGCGGCGGCGGCCTTCCTCGAGCGCGCCACCATGCTGTCCCGCGACCCAGTCGCTCGCGCGGCGCGCGCCCTGGCCACCGCTCAAGCGAAGGTCCAGGCAGGTGCGTTCTCCTCGGCGCTCGACTTGCTGGCGTTGGCCGAATCCGGCCCCCTGGGCGAGTTGGGCCGCGCCCGCGTCGGTGTCGTGCGGGCCCAGCTGGCGTTCGCGACCAACCACGGCAGTGACGCCCCGGCGTTGCTGCTCCGTGCGGCCCAGCGCCTCGAGCCGATCGATGTCGAGCTGGCCCGGGCCACGTACCTCGACGCGCTGCTGGCGGCGATCATGGCCGGCCGGTTCGCCGGAAGCGACGGCATGGCTACAGTCGCCCGGGCGGCCGCGACGGCGCCCCCATCACGCGATCCGGGGCCCCTGGACCTGCTGCTCGACGGTTTGGCCGTGACCTTCAGCGAGGGGTACGCGGCCGGCGTGCCGCTCCTCCGGGCCGCCGTCATGGCCGACCCGGCGGGGATGCCTCCCGGCCAGGAGCTGCGCTGGTTGGTCGTGGCGTGGTGGGCGGCCGCGCACCTCTGGGACGACGCGCGCGAGCTGGCCCTGGGCGACCGCTACATGCAATTCGCCCGTGACGTGGGCGCGCTGAGCGAGCTCGCGCTCGGCATCGACCCCCACGCCGTCTTGCTCTTCATGATCGGGGAGCCGGGCGCCGCCGCAGCAGAACTCGAGGAGTCGTACGCGGCGAAGGCGGCGCTCGGGAGCGGGTTCGTGTCCGCCGCGATGGCGCTCGCCGCGTGGCGAGGTCATGAAGCTGAGGCGTCCCACCTCATCGCCATCGGGAAGGCCAGTGGCGAGGCGCGGGGGGAGGAGTCGACACTCACTGGCGCAGCGTGGGCGGAGGCGGTGCTCTACAACGGCCTCGGCCGCTACCCGGAGGCGCTGGCAGCAGCGTTACGCGCGGTCGAGAGCCCGGAGCAGCTGGGACTGCACGGCCTCGCGTTGACGGAGCTGATCGAGGCGGCAGCCAGGGCCGGGAAGAGCGAGTTGGCGGCGGATGCCCGCCGGGAGCTTGCGGAGATGGCCGCGGCGAGCGGCACGTCTTGGGCCGTTGGGATCGAGACGCGCGCGCGGGCGCTCGCGTGCCGGGACGAGATCGCGGAGAAGCTCCATCGGGAGTCGATCGACCACCTCGCGAACACGAGGATGCGGGCGCAGTTGGCACGGGCCCACCTCCTGTTCGGGGAGTGGCTGCGGCGCGAGCGACGCCGCGCCGATGCGCGCGCCGAGCTGTACATCGCCGTGCAGATGCTCGACGCGATGGGTATGGAGGCGTTCGCGGAGCGGGCGAGGCGGGAGCTCCGGGCAACCGGTGAGACCGCCCGCAAGCGGAGCGACGAGACGAGGGGCGACCTGACCGCCCAGGAGGCGCAGGTCGCCACGCTGGCACGAGAAGGCCTGTCCAATCCCGAGATCGCCGCCCGCCTGTACATCAGCGCCCGCACGGTGCAGTACCACCTGGGCAAGGTCTTCACCAAGCTCGGCATTACCTCGCGTAGCCAGCTCGACCGCGCGCTCGGCTAGCGGCGAGCGCCCCGCCGACCCTCGCCGGCCAGCCGCCTGGCGGTGGCCAGTCGGACTAGCGAGTGGCGGATGCGAAGGGGCGGTCGGAGCGTCACCATCCCTCCATGTCCCAAACGTCGCCAGCGGCAGCGTCCCACCGCCACGGCCGTCCCATGGCGGGGCTCCCTCGAGCCGGCGCGTCAGACATGCGCCAAGACGACGCCACCCTGTCGGTACGGGAGCACCGAACGACGGGCCAGTTGCAGGGCCGCCGCGGCCTCGCTGTGGTCCCCGGCCCGGGCTTTGACGGGCCTGAGCCCGCCGGCGGCGCGGCCAACCGGATCGTGCTGCGGCGACGGCTCTTTGATCGCCTCGCGCAGGCGGGGCGGGTGACCACGGTGACGGGGCCAGCGGGAAGCGGCAAGTCGCAGCTGGTCCGGTCCTGGCTCGCCGACGCCGGGCTCAGCGGTGGCGCGGCATGGGTTTTCGCCGAGGGGACGGACCGAGCACCGCAGGCGTTCTGGATCGCCGTTATCCACGCGCTCCGCGCCACGCCCGCGGGGTCGACGCTGATCAGCGGGGTCACAGCGGCGCCGGACCTGGATGCGGCGGCTGTGATGGAGCGGGTGCTCGCCGACCTCGCGACGCTCGATGACCCGGTCTGGCTGGTGATCGACGACGCGCACTGGCTGGGCGACGAGGTGCTCGGCCAGCTCCGGCGATTCCTGTCGCAAGCACCGGCGGCGCTCCGCTCCGTGCTCATCGGGCGCCGTGACCTGAACTTGGGGTTGCACCGCCTTCGTCTCGAAGGCCAGCTGACGGAACTGCGGGCGAACGACCTGCGGTTCACACCGGTCGAGACCTGGGAGCTATTCGCCTCAGCCGGCGTCGTGGTCCCAGACGCGGTCGTTGCGGTCCTGCACGAGCGCACTGAGGGCTGGGCGGCGGGGCTGCGGCTTGCTGCGCTGTTGGTTGCCGATCAGCCAGACCCGGAGCGCCTCGCGGCACAGTTCTCCGGCACCGACCGTACCGTCGCCGAGTACCTGCTCGCGGAAGTGCTGGGGCGCCAGCCTGACGCCGTCCGCCGGATGCTCCTGCGCACGTCGATCTTGGAACGCGTCAATGGGGACCTCGCCGACCTGCTGACGGGGTCTGAGGGAAGTGAGCGGATCCTCGAGGGGCTGGAGGACGCGAACGCGTTCGTCGTCGCCCTCGACCAGCGGCACTCATGGTTCCGTTACCACCCGCTGTTCGCGGAGCTCCTGCGGCTCGAGCTGCGGGCCACGGCGCCCGGCGAGGTACGCGGCCTGCACCGGGCCGCGGCCGGGTGGTACGCGAGCCGCGGGTACGCAATCGAGGCAGTGCGCCACGCCCAAACCGCCGGCGACTGGGGCGAGGCCGTGCAGGTCCTCTCGGATCACTTCTTCGCGCTGTACCTCGATGGCCGGGGGGCAGCGGTGGCCGAGTTGCTCTCCGCATTCCCGACGAGCGAGGTGGCCGCGAACCCCGAACTCGCCGCACTCGTCGCCCTCAGCGAGAGCCATCGGGGATCCGTCGAAGCCGCGGAGCGGCACGTGGCAATCGCCACGCACTCCGAGGCGGACGTGCCGCTGGAACGGCGCGGGCGGCTCCGGGCGCTGCTCGCCGTGGCACGGCTGTCCCTCGCCCGACGTCACCTTGACGTCCAGTCCGTGGTCGAGCGCGCGGACGAGCTCCTCGGTCTTGCCGACGCCGGTGACGCCGCGGTGCTCGGCGGAGAGCTCCTGGCGATCACGATGGTCAACCTGGGCAGCGCCGAGGTGTGGGCGGGGCGGCGCGAGGACGCCGAGCGCCACCTCGAGCGGGGGCGGCGTCTCGCCCAGAACGCAGGAAGGCCGTGGCTCGAGTTCCTGGCACTCGTTCATCTCGCGGCGCTGGCCCGGCTGCGCTCGGCGCACCTAGGCGAGGAGCTTGGTAGGTATGCGCTCGAGCTGGCGGCGCAGCACGGGTGGAGCGACGAGCCGGAGGCCGGCATCGCGTACGCAACCCTGGGGTCGACCATGGTCCTCCAGGGCCGCCTCGACGAAGCCGACGAGTGGCTGGGGCACGCGGAACGAGTGCTCGACGCGGGCACGCAACCCATTGCCGAGCTTGTAGGGCGCAACGCGCGCGGTCTCCTCGAGGCCGCCCGTGGCCGACGCGACGCTGCGCTGGCCGCATTCCGGGCGTGCCAGCGCGCCCGCTCACAACTCCCACCGATGCAACCCCGGATGGTCCGGATCATGGCGAGCCAGATCGCGGTCTTGGCACGCATGGGCGAAACAGCTCTTGCTGAGACGATCCTTGCGGATCTGGAGCCCGTCTTGACGGAGACTGAGGCGCGCATCGCGCGGTCGTCGCTCCGCCTCGCGTACGGCGACGCCAATGCTGCCTCGGAAGAGCTCGCACCCGTCCTCGCCGACCTCACGCCTCTCTCCGGCCCGGGCTGGGCGATCCAGGCCCTGGCCATTGAGACAGCAGCTCGCACCGCGCTCGGCGATACCGAAGGCGCGTCACACGCACTGGAGCGGGCCTTCGAGCTGGGCGCGCGCGACAGCATCGTCGTGCCGTTCGCGCTGCTGGTCCCCGACACCGCGTTGGAGCGGCATGCTCGGAGCGCCTCAGCCCACTCGCAACTGCTCGCCACCATGCTCCCGGCGCTCTCGCCCAACGTCGACGCACATTCCTCAGGAGGGGCCCAGCCGCTCATAGAGCCACTCACGGACAGCGAGGTGCGCGTGCTGCGCTACCTGCCCACGAACCTCGCGGCTCCTGAGATCGCCAAGGAGCTGCACCTGTCCGTCCATACGGTCCGAACGCACACCCGGCACGTGTTCGACAAGCTCGGCGTGCACAGCCGGACCGAAGCTGTCCGGCAGGCACGTGCGCTGGGCCTGCTCGGTCCGGGCGCCCTGTAGGGGTAGTCCCGAACAGTTCGTCGGACACACAACGGCTGATTGGTCCGGCCGGGGTACCACCCTGGCCGACCGGGCGCGAGGCGAGCAACGCTGCGACAGAGTCAAGCAGGCGAACCGCGCGGCCTCTGAGGTCGAAGGCACTCACCCAAGCTGCACTTAACCTTGTGCCGCGCGACGGGTCATACGTCCTGAGCGCACGAAGCAGGGCCAGGCGGGCGACCTGGAGGAGGTCACCCTTCGCCTCACCGCGATGTCCAACTGCGCTGCAATCTTCTGCGCGGTCATTCGCTCGTGGCGTCGGAGCAGCTCCGACTCGAGCTCCGGTGCCGGAGAGCTAGGACACGGAGCCATCCCCGTCGTTGTGCTCGAACAGGCGCTTGGCAGTCTCCATCGCGACGCGCCCGTTGGGCCAGCCCGCGTAGAACGCGAGATGCGTGACCGCTTCCGTGATCTCGTCAACGGTGAGGCCGTTGACGATCCCTCTCTTCATGTGCCCGGCGATCTGGTCGGTGCGGTAGAGGGCGACCAGCGCGGCGATGGTGATCAGGCTGCGATCCCGCTTCGAGAGCCCCGGGCGCTCCCAGATCTGCCCGTAGAGCAGGTCGTCGGTGAGCGAGGTCAGCGTGGGCGCGAAGTCGCCGAACGCCTGCTTGGCTGTGGTGATCTCTTCATACTGCATGGGGAAAGCCTCCTTACAAGGTCAGGGTGAGCAGGTCGGTCGATGCCCCACCGCCGCGGAGCAAGGCGCCACCGGCGAAGTACGCCACCCCGCCGATCGTCGCTGCACCGAAGGAGTGGCGTCCTAGGTATCGGGGTGGGCATCCGTGGCGGTGAAGGGTTCGGCGCTCATTGGTGCTCCGTTGCGTGCCGACATGCCACAAGCGTGCTGGCGCGTCCCCGGCGACCGCGCCCGATCAGGCTGCGCCTTCGAACACATGGGCCGCCAAGCTCTTCGCTGGCGCGAGCACGTCGGCATGGGCCGCTCGCTCGCTCCACCAACCCATGGCGGCGATGAGGGCCACAGGCACAGCGATCCATACGGCAAGGACCCACACGTTCCCCGCTTGCGACGCCGACTTGAAGAAGATCCCGTTCTTGATCCCGTTGGCGGTTGCGCCGAACGGGTCGAGGGGCCCGAACACCCGGTAGACGGTGGACGTCCAGTCCCACGGGCTCGGCACCGGGGCGGAGGGGATCCCGAAGAACAGGAAGGGCAGGGCACTGAGCAGCACGCCGGGAAGGCCCAGCCCCCCGACGAGCGCGACGGCCGTGCCCATCACGGCGGCACCCATCAAGGTGCCCCAACCCCAGATCGTGAGCATCTGCGTGCCGCCGTACCCGAGGATCCCGTCGGCGAGGGCGGCGATGGCAAGGGCGGAGACACCGGCGTAGACGGCGATGACGCCGATGCGCAGGCCGGCGTCGGCCAGCGACGCTGGGCGGCGGCGGCGCATCAAGAGCGCAAGGGCGATGCCTGCGGGCAGTGCGCTGAGCACGGCGCCCAGGCAGATGAACATGATGCCCAAGGACGCCGGGTCACCAGCTGCGAGCGGTTTGATCTCGCTCGTCTGCAGGTGCAGGTTGAACTGCGGCGACGAGAGGGCCTGTGGGAGCGCCAGTGCCGTCAAGTTGGAGGCAGCCTGGGCGGTCTGCAGCTGGTTGGTATCGAGGTTCACGATGGCATCGACCTTGCGGTGCTCCACGAGGTCGAGGGCCTTCGCCTCCGTGGGCGCCGTGACGACGCGGAAGCCGGAGCCGTGCTGAAGACCGGCGGCGAGCTGCGCAACGGCGGGCGCGGGACCGACCACGGCGATCTTCGCGTGGTACGGGGCCCCAGGGACGGCGGACCCCTCGGCGCTGACCCAGAACCAGAACAGAGCGAGGATGAGGCCGCCGACGAGGCCGATAACGACGGTCGCCGGGACGAGCACGGGCTTGGCGCGTGCATTCATGGTTGGTGCCTCGATTGGTGAGTGTCCGGGTTGGGGGGAGGGGCGGGCCGGTCGACGGCCCGCCCCGTGACACGGCCTTCAGCCAGCGTTTGCTTCGGCGTTGGCATGTTCCATCTGGATGCCGAGCATGAGCCCGGGCTCGCTCTCCTTGATCAGGTCGAAGTAGACCTGAGCGCTATCGCCGAGGCTCCAGTCATACTGCAGCTCCGTGGCGAAGCTGAGCCAAGTCGTCGGCACGACGCCGGCCTGCACCATGCGCCGCATCGCCATCTCGTGCGCTTCGGGTGACTCGCCGGCGGTGGCGTCCTCGACGATGGCGACGGTGTAGCCGAGGCGAAGCGCCCCAAGCACCGAGAAGAGCACGCAACCCTCGGTGGAGATCCCGCCGATAGCGAGGTGCGAACGGCCGGTGTCCTCGATGGCCTTGCGGACCTTCGCATTCTCGAAGACGTTGTACTCGCCGCCTCGGGTGATGATCGGGTGGTCGCCGATGGCCTCCACGATCTGCGGGTACAGGGTCTGGCCCGCTCCCACGTTGACCACGAACCCGGTGCCGAAGCCGACGCCCATCTTGGCGAGCGATGTGGCGTTCCTCAGGTGCTCGTTGACGGGGTGTGACCGGAACAGGTTCATGAACCCGACCGAGTAGTCGAGCATGACGATGCAGGTGTTCTCCGGGGTGAAGCGCTCGAGGTTCATTGATGCCTCCTGGTTGCAGGGGGTGGTGGGCGTACGTGCCCGCTCCGAGGAGCGGTGCCGGGTTGATCCGCCAGCGGGGCAACCTCGATCTAGCTTCCACTGCGACCGGGTGACGCGGCATCGCAAGGTCTGTGCGATCGTGCTACCCGAGCGCTGCAGCACAACCGCCGGGCACGGCTTACGACGGGGCCGTTCGTCACCGACGAGTGGCGGCTTGCCAACGTCGTCTTGATCCCTCGAACCGAGTGACGCCACGTCATCCGGTGCCATGCGACCGTCATCGTGAGCACAACCCACTGGCGCGCGTCACCCGTGGGCCCCCGACGGCAGCCAGAGGGAGTTGTCCTGCGCCGAGCGCGACGCCACTCGGTCAGCCGAGGCCAATGGACTCGATGTCGTGGAGGGCCACCAGCGCCCGGTACAGATCGTGGCTGACTTCCGGTAGCCGCAACGCCGCCTCGCCACGCGTGGCGTCGGCAAGCGCGCCGAGGAGGGACAGGGCGTGCCGCACGAGGTCAGACGCATCACGAACGGAGGCGTACCCGGCGCAGGAAAGGCTCGACGCGCTCACGCCGCCACTCCTGTGGGCGCAGGCTCGCGCGTCATCACACTGGACTGTAAGGCCTGGCGAGTGACGCGACATCACGCAGATTGGATGAGGTACCAACCCGTGGCGATCGCGCCCGCGACGAGCCAGAGCACCGGGAAGCCAGCCGGCAGCTTCCCGTGAAGATCATCAACTTGGTGCGATGCGGCGGCACGCTGCCTTCGGTGATGCTCGTCGGCGAAGGCACCGCTCGTGGTGCCAACCCGTCAGGAGGTGCATCGCGAATGGGCGACAGCGTGTTCTTCATCGTCGAGCTTCAAATCGGGCTGGGGCAGGTCGAAGAGCTGCAGGCCGTGATGCAGGAGATGGCCGCGGTGACGCGGGCCGACGAACCTGGCACGTTGAACTACGAATGGTTCCTCACCGCTGATGGCAGAAGCTGCCACATCTACGAGCGCTATGCCGACCCGGCGGCAGCCGTCGTGCACAGCGCGACGTTCCCTGAGCAGCTCGGCCGACGAGCCCAGGCGTTCCGCCCAACTCGCCTCACCGCGTACGGCTCCCTTACGGAGGAAGTCATGACGAAGAGGATCGAACCGCTCCTTGAGGCCGTCCCCGACATCAGCGTCACCTACCTCGAGGCGAGGGGCGGCTTCATCCGCTGAGCCTTCGCAGGAGTGGCGGCGGCGCTACCCAGGGGACGGCCCCAATCACTGCCGCTGCTCCGGTCAGGGTCATGCCGGCGCCGAAGGCGAGCCATAGTCCCTGTCAGGGGACATGAGCCCCGATAGCGACCATCCCTCCGCACTCTGCTGGCAGGCAGGGTGAGTGCGCATCGCACACTCTCGGCCGTCCGCGACCCGACCTGCTACCGCTGTCGATACCACCCCGCGCTCCTCTCCGGGCCGTCAGGCCGCCAGCCCTGCAGGAGTGCGGTCGCGTTCGGCAACATCCTCGAGCGGGGAGACGGCTCGGGCCGCATGAAGCCGGCGCGTGCCGGCGTCGGCGAGTATGGCCGAGACTGCGGCGACGAACGCGCCCGCGACGACGTCGAGCACGAAGTGGTTGCCGGTCGCTACCACCTCTGCGGTGACCCACAGGGGGTAGGCGATCGCCACTGGCCTCCACATCGGCCGACCCGCGTAACGGAAGGCGGCGATGCCAACCAGCACCGCGAACGCCATGTGCATGCTCGGCATCGCCGCGTAGGGGTTGTACAGCCAGCGGAGCGACCCATTGAGGCCCACCGGTCCCTTCGACACGGTGTCGGCAACCCCGAGCCCCGCAAGCCGTGGAGGCGCGGTCGGGAACAGCACGAAACCGATCAGGCCCAAGATGCTGGCAATCAGCAAGGCGGTCCGCACGGTGGTATAGGGCCGAGGGTCGCGCCGGCGGTGGAGCCACCACAACGTCACCACGGTGGCGCCGAGGTGCAGTGTCATGTAGCTCGCGCCGAACACCGACAACAGGCCCGGCACGTGCCGTGCCGCAGCCTGTGCCCAGCGCTCGGCATCGAGATGGAGGGCGCGCTCAGCGGACCAGACGCTGCGCGCGTGCGCGAGTGCGCCGGCACGACCGCCGCCGACGAGGCCGCGGCTCGAGTCGTAGACGAGGTAGGCCGCCACCACGACGAGCACTTCGACCCGCGTGGAGCGGCGTCGGACGAGCCTGTACATGCCAGGATGGCGCGGCGTGGGCGACGCTTACGAGGCCCGGGGCCGAACCGTGGTCGCGGCGCCGAGGCTCGAGTCGGCCCGCGGAGCGCAGGCCCGCGCGGGCTGGCGAGGGGTCACGGCACCTCGCCGCCGGGCACGCTCAAACGAGGGGGCCGCCCCTGCGACGCGCACGCGGTCGACGATGATGCGGTCGGACACGCTCCGCACCCCGGCGGCTGCGAACGCGGCCTGGAGCGCGGCAAGGCGCTCGCAGTCGCTCGCCACGCGCCCGGCGAGGGTCACGTCGCCCTCCCTGGCCGCCACCGTGAGGTGGGCGGTGTCAACCCGGGGGTCCCACTCGAGTTCATCCATCACCGCTCTCCGCAGCGTGTGGTCGCTCATCCCCCTACCTCCATCTGTGCCAGATTCGCCGGGACCCGACCGTCCGGCGTACATGGCACTCTCGGCCGGCACTGGGTGAGGGCGCATCCCAATGTCTGGATGATCACGGCCTCACCTACGGGTGCTTCCGTTCCCTCACCCCGATGGCGGGCGGCAGCGGTCTGGCTGCGCCGGTCCGACCACGAGCTCAGGTGCCCGAAGCTGCCGGTCAAGCAGTCCCCATGAGAGCCACGAGCGGCGCGACCCTCACCCGCAGTCGCGCCGACGCGGCCGCGTCCCCGGGCGTGGTGTATGACGACCACCACATCAACCGGTTGGTGATGTTCTACACGGCTGCTTCGAGTTGGGGAAGGGCCACCTCCTCTGCGTCGCCGGGGACGATGCGC
>Ga0070741_10003472_pt1 | contig 39114 bp, 34 predicted proteins | sample Coa_R1_4_FD_66440 | JGI IMG/M metagenome (GOLD analysis project Ga0070741, IMG submission 66440) | Surface soil microbial communities from Centralia Pennsylvania, which are recovering from an underground coalmine fire - Coalmine... | ecosystem: Environmental > Terrestrial > Soil > Unclassified ...
GCCGTGGACTACGGGCCGGGCGAGCCGAAGGGGACCGACTGGCACCCCCACCGCGGCTTCGAGACCGTGACCTACATCATCGACGGCGCCTTCCAGCACCAGGACTCCAACGGCGGCGGCGGCCTCATCACCGACGGCGCCACCCAATGGATGACGGCCGGGGGCGGGATCCTCCACATCGAGACCCCGCCGGCGGAGCTCGTCGCCAGTGGCGGCCTGTTCCACGGCCTGCAGCTGTGGGTGAATCTCCCGTCGGCCGACAAGATGGCCCCGCCCCGCTACCAGAGCATCGAGGGCGGGCAGTCGACGCTGCTGGCCTCACAGGACGGCGGCGCCCTGGTGCGGATCGTGGCCGGCGAGGTCGCCGGGCACCGCGGCCCGGGGGCGACCCACACGCCGATCACCTTCCTGCACGCCACCGTGGCGCCCGGCGCCCGGCTGCACCTGCCCTGGCGGCCCGACTTCAACGCCCTGGCCTACGTGCTGTCGGGCTCGGGGCGGGCCGGGTCGGAAGGCCGGCCGGTGGGCGAGGGCGACCTCGTCGTCTTCGGGCCCGGCGACCATCTGCTCCTGCAGGCGGCCGACGTCCAGTCGAGCGCCTCGCCCAACCTCGAGGTCGTGGTGCTCGGCGGGCAGCCGATCCGGGAGCCGATCGCCTGGTACGGCCCGTTCGTCATGAACACGAAGGCCGAGGTCATCCAGGCGGTGGAGGACTACCAGGCCGGCCGGCTCGGCGTCGTCCCGGCCGGGGCGCTCATGCCGCACGCCCGATGATCGTCTAGCGTCGACCTCCGTCCGCAGCCCCCCACTGCAGAGGAGGACGGCCATGGAGGTCGATCGCTACGAGCACGGAGTCCCGTCCTGGGTGGACCTCGGCACCCCCGACATCCCCAAGGCCATCGCGTTCTACTCCGGCCTGTTCGGCTGGCAGATCGAGCAGGGGCCGCCGGAGGCCGCCGGCTACTCCATCGCCATGTACAAGGGCCGGGCGGCGGCCGGGATCGGCCCGCAGATGAACCCCGGCCCGCCGTACTGGACGACGTACGTCTCGGTCGACTCCGCCGACGACACCGCGGCCAAGGCCACGGACGCCGGCGGGAAAGTGCTGGCGGGCCCGATGGACGTCATGGACGCCGGCCGCATGGCGGTGATCGCCGATCCCGTCGGGGCGGCGATCTCGCTGTGGCAGCCGAACCAGATGCCAGGGGCCGGGATCGTCAACGAGCCCAACAGCTACGGCTGGAGCGAGCTGGTCACCACCGACACCGAGGCGTCGAAGCAGTTCTACACCGCCGTGTTCGGCTGGGGCTCGGAAACCCACGGCGAGGGCGGGCCGATGGCCTACACCGAGTGGAAGGTCGGCGGCCGGTCGGTCGCCGGGATGATGAAGAAGCCGCCGATGATGCCGGCCGAGGTGCCGCCCCACTGGGGGGTGTACTTCACCGTCGACGGCACCGAGGCGGCCATGGACAAGGTCAAGGAGCTCGGTGGCCAGGTGGTCATGGGCCCGATGGACGTCGAGCCCGGGAAGATCGCCGTCGTGCAGGATCCCCAGGGGGCGTTCTTCAACATCATCACACTGGCGCCCCAGCGGGCCGGCGGCTGAGGGGTCCGCCGCCCGTCGCACCCGGTGAGCGATGCTGTGCATCGTGGATCGGAAATTCCGTCAGATCGTGGGGGCCGTCACCCTGGTGGTGACGGCCTCCGTCTGTTTCGGCGTCCGGGCCGGCGCCCAGACCACCGGCGACGACCAGACCTGGGTCGGCCAGGTCGAGCGCCACAGCCGGCACTACGACTACATCGGGCGGTCCTGTCCCCTGGAGGAGACCGAACCCTGCCCCGACTACACCGTCCGCTACCAGATCGTGCCGTCCTCGGCTCAGGCCGCCCGGACGCTGCCGCGGGTGGCCGGGCACCGGGCGAAGCTGATCGGGCACCGGGAGCTCGTCCGGGAGCCCGGTCACAACGCCACGCTCGTCGTCAGCGAGGTGGACTCGGACCGGGCCCCCAGGGACCCGGTCACCGGCCGGTGACGGCGCCGGCGGCGTAACTTCGTCGGCCGGAAACTCATGGCCGAGGGGGCGGCCGGGGTGGCGGTGGCGGTGCCGGTGCAACCGCCGCGCCGGGGCGGGACGTGACACGTCACACCGGCGACGTACCTCCAGGACGCCAAGCGATTCCCCGACCGATCCGACAGGACCATCGGATCCAATCGGAAGTACACGAAGGAGTCATCCCCCATGAAACGCACCGCTCTGCTCGTCGCGGCCGTGATCATCTCGCTGCTCGGGGTGGCCGTCCCGGCGCGCGCCACCACCAATGCTGCCGGCGACGCCGTCGCCGACAACAGCCCGAACTATGACGCCCGCGGCGATATCGTCAACTTCGGGGCCGACTACACGGACAACACGATCGTCCTCGGGGCCCAGGCCCGCACGCCAACGGATCCGGCGACCGATCCGAACTGGATCAACAACGCCACGGCGGTCATCTGGGACATCGACGTGAACGGCGACGGCCACGAGGACTACTGGGCGATCATCTCCAACTTCCTCGGCGTCTCAGCCAACGTCTACGACGAGAACTTCCAGCAGTTGTGCCAGGCTTCTCCGGAATTCGACGCGACCTACGGCGTCTTCGTGGCCTTCCCGGCATCGTGCATCAACACGCCGGCCGGGTTCTCGATCCGGGCCTACTTCGACTACAGCACCGGCGGCGGCAACGCCTCGTTCGACTTCGCCCCCAACGCCGCCGACTTTGGCGCCGCCGTGACGAGGACGGTCACCCAGGTCGACCCCACGACCACGACCACGACCGCTCCGCCGACACCCACGGGTCCGGATCCGTCGGTCTCCGCCGCCGGGGTGCATGACGGCTACTGGATGCTCACAGACAGCGGGGAGGTCTACGGTTTCGGCTCCGCTCGCAACAACACCGTTGGCGGGACGGGAAACGTCCACATCGAGCCCACGCCGTCCGGCGACGGCTACTGGATTCTCGCCCAGTCCGGGGCCATCACCGCGAGGGGCGACGCGGCCAACCTCGGCCCGGCCAACATCCTCCCCGGAGAAAAGGCCGTCAGCCTCTCGGCCACCCCATCGGGCCGCGGGGTGTGGGTCTTCACGGACAAGGGCCGGGTCATCACCCTCGGCGACGCCCGCTTCTTCGGCGACATGAGCGGCCATCCGCTCAACGGTGCCGTCCTCGGCTCCGTCGCCACCCCCACTGGCGGTGGCTACTGGATGGTGGCCTCTGACGGCGGGATCTTCGCCTTCGGTGACGCCGTCTTCCACGGCTCCACCGGAAACCTCAAGCTGAACAAGCCGGTCATGGGAATGGCGCCCGCCAAGGATGGCTCGGGCTACTGGCTCGTGGCCTCGGACGGCGGGATCTTCGCCTTCGACGTGCCGTTCTACGGCTCCATGGGCGGCACCCCGCTGAACAAGCCGATCAGTGGAATGGTCCCCGGCGACGGCGGCTACATGATGGTGGCCCAGGACGGCGGGATCTTCTCCTTCGGAAACGTCGCCTTCCACGGCTCGCTCGGTGCCAACCCTCCGGCCTCCCCGGTGGTGAACGTCGCGCTTCAGCCCTGACCGAGGCTCGTCTCCTGGAAGGCGGTTCCACACCGCACCCCCCGTCCGGGGGGCGCGGTGTGCTTCGCGATTCGTGATGTCGCTTCTCGCCTCAGGACGGGCGGGTGATGGCGAATGACATCCCGCCGTTGGGAGCGACGTCGGAGGCGACGTCGGCGTTGTCGTCCTTCGGGTTGGTGTCGAAGTAGGTCGTGACCCGGAAGGAGAAGGAGGAGGGGTTGCCGAGGCAGGAGGGATCGATCGTGATCCAGTAGGCGGGGGCGGTGTAGCCGGCCGCCGTGGCGTCGCACACCGCCGGGACGGAGTCGTCGTCGCCCGGGTGGATCACCTCACCGCCGAAGCCGGTGCCGTCGTAGGAGTACTGGACCTCGAAGTCCGGCTTGCCGTCGCCGGTCGTGTCGACGTCGAAGGCGACGTAGGTGGCGTCCGACGCCCAGTTCGGGTCGGTCTGCGGGTCGTCGGCCTTTTGGGTCTCGAGGGCGAATGAGATGTTGCCGTTGTCGTAGGCGGCCACGGCTTTCACGATGTCGGCCCGGGGTTCGGTGATGTGGGTCTGGGTGCCGTCGATGAAGGTGTCGCCGGTGGCGTCGGTCACGAGGCCCGAGCCGGGCGTGCCGGCGGCCGGCGTGCCGGCGGGCGGCGTGCCGGTGGTCGTCGTCGTTGCCCGGGGGGCCGTCGTCGGCGGCGGGGCGGGGATTCCCGGTGCCGTCGTGGCCGTTCCCGGTGCGGGGGCGTCGGTCCCCGGCGCGGGAGCGTCGGTCCCCGGCGCGGTGGCCGAGGTCGCCGGCGGGCGGTTCGTGGTCGGCGGGGTGGAGGAGTTCGTCGAACCCGGCGCGGGGGTGATCGGGGCGCCTGGGGTCATCGACGTCGTGGCGGGCCCCGGAGGGGGCAGAGTCGAGGAGCTGGTCCCAAAACCGCGGCGCCGGGCGAAGTGGCCGGCCGCCGGGGCGCCGCCGGAGGTGTTGGACCCCGCCGTCGTCGGCGGGCCGCCGGAAGCCGGCGGGGCCCCCGCCTCCACCCGCCCCCCGGCTTCCCGGGTGGCGGCGCCGGTGGAGTGGGCGTAGACCGCCGTGAGGCCGACGGCGAGATCGAGGGCGACAAGGACCGACGACAGGCGGATCAACTGGCGTTGCCGGACCGGGCCCACGTTCCCCCCGCGCTCGATCCCCGTTGGCGGGGCGACCTTCCAGTTTCAAGTTCGCCCGTTCCCGGACCGTTCCTGCCCCGGAACCGGGCCCGCCGGGGCGCGACCCGTCCGCAAAGGGACGACCCGCCCCGAAACGACCCCAGGGCCTCGTCGCCCGGGTTCACGTCGTGGCTGCCGTCGCTTCACCCGCTTGCAGTGCGGGCACCACGGCGCGCCGTAGACGGTGAGGTTGCCGTCGTCGTCGGTCACGGCCGGAGGATACCGACGCCGGTCTGCTAGACCCTTCCGCCGTGGACGATCTCCTGGCCGGCAACGCCCGCTACGCCGAACAGTTCAACGGGGGCGACCTGTCGGCCCGGCCGGCCCGCCACCTGGCCGTGGTGACCTGCATGGACACCCGGCTCGACGTCTACGCCCTGCTGGGCCTCCAGCTCGGCGACGCCCACGTGATCCGCAACGCGGGGGGTCGGGTCACCGACGACGTCCTGCGGTCGCTGATCGTCTCCATCGAGGTGCTCGGCACGACCGCGGTGGCCGTGATCCAGCACACCGACTGCGGCATGACGAAGACGACCGAGGCCGGCCTGCGGGAGCTGGTGCGGGAGCGGCGGGGGGCCGACGCCCGAGACGTCCGGTTCATGACGATCGACGACCACGCCGAGACGATCCGGGCCGACGTCGCCTCGTTGCGGGCGTCGCCGTTCCTGCCCTCCGACCTCGACGTCCGCGGCTTCCTCTTCGACGTCAAGACGGGGCAACTCGCACCGATCTGACTCAAGTCGGCCGCTGCCGCGCCGATCACTCCACCGATGAGCCGGAAGCGGGCCCGCCCTCCGGTGGGGGGGCTGTCGGTGATGGTGTTCGCCGTTCTCATGGCGGGCAGCCTCACCGCGGCCTACTACAGCCGCCAGGTGGCCCACGACCAGGAACGGCGGCTCCTCACCCAGCGGGCCGGCGAAGCCGGCGCCCTGCTCGACAACCTGATGACGCAGTCCCAGGCGTCGAGCCGGTCGCTGGCGGCCGTCGTCGCCGCCACCCACGGCGACCCGGCCGCCTTCAACGAGACGGCCGCCCAGGATCCGATCGTGGCCGCGGCGCAGGGGTCCGTGGCGCTCGTGCGCCCGGATGGCGACGGGTACCGGATCGTGACCGCCGATGGCCCCGGCCTGGCCGCCGGACAGGACGTGGCCGGACCCGCCGCCGACGCCGTCCGGCGGGCCGAAGACGGTGGAGAGTTCACCACCAGCCCGGTCTTCACCACCGGGGCGGACGGGCAGCGCCGCATCGGGTCGGCGCTGCGGGCCGGCCCGGGCCCCGGCAGCCTCGTCGTCTACCGGGAGTCGATCCTGAGCCCGGTCGGCGTCCGGCGCCAGCTGACCTCCACCCAGCCGTTCGCCGAGATCGACGCGGTCCTCTACGACGGGCCCCGGGCCGACCCCTCCCAGGCCGTCCTCGCCACCCGGCCGCTGCCGATCCCGGGGCAGACGGTCGACCACCTCATCGACGTCGGCGCCGACAAGTGGCTGCTGGTCGTGGCGGCCACCAAGCCGCTGATCGGCTCGCTGGCCAAAGCCGAGCCGTGGCGCCTCGTCGCCCGGGGGCTCGTGGCCGCCCTGCTCGTGAGCGCCCTGGTGGAGGTCCTCCGCCGGCGGCGGGCCTGGGCCCTGGCCCTCGTCGACGAGCAGACGGCGGCGTTGCAGGAGCAGACCCGCTCGCTGGACCGGGACCGGGAGCGCCTCGCCGAGGCGCAGCGGATCGCCCACATCGGCAGCTGGGAATGGGATGTCGGGCCCGACCTCCTCACGTGGTCGGAGGAACTCCACCGCATCTTCGGCGTCGAACCGGGCACCTTCCGGCCGACCTACGCCGCCTACCTGGAGATGGTCCACCCCGAGGACCGGGAGCCGGTGCGGGCGGAGCTCTGCGCCTGCGTCGAAAGCTCGCGGGCGTTCGCCTTCCACCACCGGATCGTCCGGCCCGACGGCGAGGTCCGCTGGCTCAGCTGCGAGGGCCTGGCCGAGGTCGACGCCGCCGGCGCCGTCGTGCGCTTCCGGGGCACGGCCCAGGACGTCACCGGCCGGCGCCGGGCGGAGGAGGAGCTGGCCCACCAGGCCGTCCACGACGCCCTCACCGGCCTGCCGAACCGGCTGCTGGTCACCGAGCGGCTCGAGCAGGCCCTGGTCCGGGCGAGCCGGACGGGATCCGAGGTCGCCGTCCTCTTTGTCGACCTCGACCGCTTCAAGCTCGTCAACGACGGCCGGGGCCACGCCGCCGGCGACGGGCTCCTCGTCACGGTGGCCGACCGCCTCCGCGGGGTCGTGAGGAGCAAGGACGTCGTCGCCCGGTTCGGCGGCGACGAGTTCGTCGTGGTCTGCGAAGGCCGGACCGCTCGCCTGGAGTCGGCGGTGGTGGCGGAGCGCATCACGGAGGCGCTGCGCGAGCCGGTGATCATCAACGGCCAGGAGGTGTTCCTGTCGGCCAGCATCGGCATCGCCGTGTCGGACGGCGGCGGCTCGCCCGAGAGCCTGCTGCGGGACGCCGACGCCGCCATGTACCGGGCCAAGGCCAAGGGCCGGGCCCGGTGCGAGTTCTTCGATGACACCATGCGGACCGAGGCCATCGGGCACCTCGAGACGCAGAGCGCCCTCCACCGGGCCCTCGAGCGCAACGAGCTGCGGGTCTACTACCAGCCGGTGGTCGAGCTGGCGACCCGAGTCGTCACCGGCGTGGAAGCCCTCGTCCGGTGGGAGCATCCCCACCACGGCCTGGTGCCGCCGGGGTCGTTCATTCCGTTGGCCGAGGAGAACGGGCTGATCGTCCCGATCGGCGAATGGATCCTCGGGGAGGCCGCCGCCCAGCTGATCCGGTGGAGGCAGCAGCCGTGGGGCCGGATGCTCACGGCCAACGTCAACCTGTCGGCCCGCCAGCTGCGCCAGACGGACCTGGTACCGGCGCTGATGGGCGCCCTGCTCCGGAGCGGCCTCGGGCCGGAGAGTCTCTGCCTCGAGCTCACGGAAACGACCTTCATGGAGGACGCCGGGAACCACCGCGACACCCTGGGTGAGATCCGGGCCCTGGGAGTCGGCCTGGCCATCGACGACTTCGGGACGGGCTACTCCTCGCTCACCTACCTCAAGCGCTTCCCGGTGACCGTGCTCAAGATCGACCAGGCCTTCGTCCGGGGGCTGGGCCAGGACGCGGCCGACACGGCCATCGTCCGCAGCGTCATCGACCTCGCCCACGCCCTCGGCCTGGTGGTGGTGGCCGAAGGAGTCGAGACGGCCGACCAGGTGGCGCACCTGCAGCGCCTCGGCTGCGACCAGGCCCAGGGCTACTTCTTCTCCCGGCCGCAGCCGGCCGAGGAACTGGAGCGCCAGCTCTCGGCCACCAGCGGAGTGTGCGGCGTGGCGGCTTGAACCAGAGGGGTACCGGCCCGGTACCGTCCACGTCATCGACCGAGGGGGAGGGATGGCCGACGGCTTCGTCTACACGCTCGACAACACCTGGGAGAAGGCCCACCGGCGCCTGACCCTGCTGGAGGAGATCTGGGACCCGGGCACGCTGTCCCGGCTCACCGCCCTCGGGGTCGGCCCCGGGTGGCGCTGCCTGGAGCTCGGCGCCGGCGCCGGCTCGGTGGCCCGCTGGCTCTGCGACCGGGTCGGTCCGTCCGGCTCCGTGACCGCCGTCGACCTCGAACCGCGCTTCCTCGAGGCCGATCCCCGACCAAACCTGGACATCCGCCGCTGCGACATCGTCGCCGACGGGGTGCCCGGTGAGGGCTACGACCTCATTCACGCCCGGTTCCTGCTGATCCATCTCCCCGGTCCCGAGCGGATCGTGGCCGACCTCGTCTCCCGGCTCCGACCGGGGGGGATGATCCTCCTCGAGGAAACCGACTTCGGCACGGTCGAGACCGCCGACTCCGCCCTCTACGTCGAGATGTGGGCCGGGGTCTGCGCCGCGGCGGCCAAGAGCGGGGGCGACTGGAACTGGGGCCGCCACCTCCCCGCCGCACTGGCGGCGGCGGGGGCGTCGGGGGTGACGGCGGTGATGGACGGATTCATGTTCCCCGGCGGCGACGGGACGATCGCCGAGATGGCCGGCATGACCTGGGAGCAGCTCACCCCCCTGATGGTGGCCGTCGGGCTCAGCCCCGAGCGGATCGCCGCCGCCACTGTGGAACTGGCCGACCCCAAGCGGTGGTTCCCGGCCCCGCTGGAGGTGGCCGCCTGGGGGCGCCGGCCAGCCTGATCTTCAAGAAACTCTATCTTTCCAAATTTTTCTGAATATTCCTCAACGAGTCTCCTCCGGGGGCTCAACGGGGCTCAGCGGTAGGGCGACCCGTTCGGCCCTGAGACCTGCCCGAACGCATCGTTGCCCCAGCAGGCGATGGCGCCGCCGGCCTTGATGGCGCAGGTGTGCAGGGCGCCGGCGCTCACGGCCACGTAACTGCCGCCCTCGCCGTTGGGCCCCGAGACCTGCCCGAACCCGTCGTCGCCCCAGCACTTGAGCGCCCCGCCGACCTTGATGGCGCAGGTCTGGGACCCTCCGGCGGCGAGGGCCACGACGCGGCCGGCTTCCTTGTTCGGGCCGGCGACCTGCCCGAAGGCGTCGCCGCCCCAGCACTTGACGCCCCCGCCGGCCTTGATGGCGCAGGTGTGGGCCGCACCGGCGCTGACGGCGGTGTAAGTGCCGCCCTCGGCGTTGGGGCCCGAGACCTGGCCGAAGGTGTCAGCGCCCCAGCATTTGAGGTTTCCCCCCGTCTTGATGGCGCAGGTGTGCAGGCCGCCGGCGCTCATGGCGATGTAGGTGCCGCCCTCGGCGGTGGGCCCCGACACCTGCCCGAAGTTGTCGGCCCCCCAGCACTTCAACCCGCCGTCGGTCTTCAGGCCGCACGTCTGGCCGCCGCCGGCGCTGACTCCGGCGAACCCGCCGTTCCCACCGTCGGCGGTGGGCCCGGACACCTGTCCGGAGGCGTCGTCACCCCAGCACTTGAGGACGCCGTCGCTCTTGATGGCGCAGGTGTGGGAGGCGCCGGCGCTGAGGGCGCTGAAGACGCCGTGCTCGGCGTTTGCCCCCGACACCTGCCCGAACGGTTCACGGCCCCAGCACTTGAGCCCGCCGGTCTTGATCTGGCAGGTGTCGACGCCACCAGCGCTCAGGGCCGCCCCCTCGCTGTTGGGACCCGACACCTGCCCGTAGCTGTCGTTCCCCCAGCACTTGAGGGTTCGAGCGCTGGTGACGGCGCAGGTGTGGTAGCTGCCGGAACCGACCGAGAGGAACGTGCCGGCCTCGGCATTGGGCCCGGAGACCTGACCCGTGCCGTCGTACCCCCAGCACTTGATGTGCCCGTCGGTCTTGAGGGCGCAGGTGTGGAGCTGCCCGGCGCTCAGCGCCGTGAACGGCCCGGTGTCACCCCCGAGGCCCGACGCCTGACCGGAGTTGTCATTGCCCCAGCACTGGATGGAGTGGTCGGTCTTGAGGGCGCAGGTGTGCAACTGGCCGACGCTCACGTCGGTGTAGGCGCCGCCGGCGGCGTTGGGTTGCGACACCTGGCCGAGGGTGTCGTCGCCCCAGCACTCGAGACCGCCGCCGGCCTTGACGGCGCAGGTGTGGGTGTCGGCTCCGCTCACGGCGACGACGGTGCCGGCGAAGCGTTGGGGCCGGAGACGTCGCCCACGTTGTCCCGGCCCCAGCACCGGAGCTTCCGGTCGGTGGTGATGGCGCAGGTGTGGAACTCGCCGGTGGTGAGGGCGACGACACCACCACCGCCACCACCGCCGACGCCGTTGGGCCCCGAGACCTGACCGGAGTCGTCCCGGCCCCAGCACTTGACGCCGTGGTCGGTCTTGATGGCACAGATGTGGAACCCGCCCACGCTGACGGCGACATAGGTGCCGCCCTCCCGGTTGGGGCCCGACACCTCGCCGAAGCTGTCCCGGCCCCAGCACTTGAGAGCACCTTCGTTGAGGATGGCGCAGGTGTGGTCATAGCCGGCACTGACGGCGCTGGCCACGGTGGTGGAGCCCGCCGGGGCGGCGCCCGCCGCCTCCACCAGCCCGCCGACCGGCCCGAGCTGGATCAGAACGAGGGCGAGGGTCGCAGTGTGGACGAAGGTCCGTCGGAGCATGCCGCCTCCAGCTCGGGCCCGGCGCGGGCGATGAATTCCGCCCAAGATGCCCAACGGAGAGCGTTGAGGAAAGTCGACCGTGAAATTTGGCCCGTCTCATTTCCGTCGTATTTGAGGTTCGGCCGAGAGCCCCGGCCGCGTGGCCCTCGCGGGTCCTGACGCGGCACACTTGTTCCCGTCGGACGGGGGAAGAGGGAAATGGGCCTGAAGCGCTTCCTAGCTGGCTGTGGTCTCGTGGTGCTGGCGTGTGCCGGATGGACGCCGCCGGCCGGGGCGATCGGAGGCGGGGCGTGCCGGATCAGCGGCAGGATCGCCTTCTCGCCGAAGAGCGACAGCGCCGGTGACTGGCGCATCGACGACGGGGTCATCGACTGCCAGGGCCTGCTGTCCGGGGGCAAGACCCGCATCCTGGGTGCCGGCCCGTTCGGCGGCTCGGGAAGCTACAGCGTGCTCGGGGCGGGCAGCGCCTGCCTCCGCCAGACCGGGAGCGGCACCCTCGTCTACCGGGTCCCGACCTCGGGCGGGATCATCTTCTTCAGCGAGCCCGGGACCTACACGGTGGCCGGAGCCGGCGCCCTCACGAGTGCGACCCTGCGGGGGACGTTCGCTCTCGTCCCGCCCTTCAACGGCGACTGCGTCACGAAGCCTGTGACCAGCGCCGCCTTCGCCTCCCAGGTCACGCTCTACCGGGGGGTCGAGCCAGGCGTCTGACCTACGCTGCGCCGATGAGCCCGACCGACGCCTCCGGCCAGGATCCCTACGCCTTCACCACCGACCGGGAAGCGGAAGAGCAACGGCTCCTCCGGCAGTCCCAGGTCCTCGACCCCCTGACCGAGGAGCTGCTCCGGCAGGCGGGGCTCGGGCCCGCCATGCACGTGGTCGACCTCGGGGCCGGCCCGGGCGACACGGCGCTGCTCGCCGGCCGGCTGGTGGGGCCGACCGGCTCGGTGCTCGGCGTGGAGCGGTCGCCGGAGCAGGTGGCGACCGCCCGGAAGCGGATCGCCGGGCTCGGCGTCGACAACGTCGCTTTCGTCGAGGGTGACGTGGCCGCGCTCGGGGACATCCTCGCCGAGCACCCGGTGCCGGTCGATGCGGTCATCGGGCGCCTCATCTTCATGTGGGTGCCGGGCCGGCTCGACGTCCTGCGGACGTGCGCCGCCGCCCTGGCGCCCGGGGCACTGGTCTTCGCCCTCGAGCTCGACATCGAATGCGACTTCGCCCTGCCGGCGTCGCCCTGTGGCAGGACGTCCAGCGCTGGATACTCCGGACACTGGACCACCTCGGGGCCGAATCACGGATGGGGCCGAAGCTCCACCGCACCTTCATCGACGCCGGCCTCCCCGCTCCGATCCTCGACACCCGCACGATCATGCGGGGCGCGGCCGATGCGCCGCTGTGGTTCTTCGTCAATGTCGTCCGGGCCTTCGTCCCGATGCTGGCCCAGCTCGGCGTCGATCCGCGCCACATCGGCATCGACACCCTGGAGGATCGCCTCCGGGCCGATCTCGACGAGCACGACGCGATCGCCATCCTCCCGCCCCTGACCGGCGCCTGGACCCGCATCCCCGCCTGAGCCCCCTCGGGCCCGAGCCGTCTATCATCTGAAGGATCTATCAGTCTTTCAGGAGAAGCCCGTGGCCCGGCCCGTGTACCAGCTGAAGGCCGAGTTCTTCAAGACCCTGGGTCATCCGGCTCGGATCCGGATTCTCGAGGTGCTCCGGCAGGGCGAGCACACCGTCGGGGAGCTGGCGCCCAAGGTGGGCATCGAGTCGTCGCACCTCTCGCACCAGCTGGCGGTGCTGCGGCGGAGCCGCGTCGTCGAGACCCGCAAGGCGGGAGCCACGGTGGTCTACTCGGTGGTGGACCCCCGCATCTTCCAGTTGCTCGAGGTGGCCAAGCAGATCCTGACCACGTCGCTGGCGGCCAGCCAGGAGCTGCTGGCCGACCTGGAGGCGTTGCGCTTCGAGGACGAGCCGCCGCCGCGGCGACCACGACGCTGACCCGTCGGGCCAGGGGAGCACCCGGGCCAGGGCGCTTTGCGGCCCGGCCAACCCTTGCTGTACAACTTGAAAGAACTTTCAAGTTGTCAGTCGTTCCACGGTGAGCGCCGGAGGTACCCGCGGGAGCGGTCGTCGAATGAACGTGGCCAACCGGTCGACGGCGTCGGTTCAGATCGGCCGACCCTACGACCTCGTCGTCCGCCAGATCCTCGGGCTCGGCGAGGCGTGGTTCGAGGACGCCGTTCGGCGGGCCGGTCTGGCCGCCGCCTCCGATGTGAGCGGGCCGGTATGGGTCCGGCTGAGCTGGCCGGCGCGAGAACCCGGAGCGCTCCGGTTACCGATGGAGTGGGAGGCCGCCCACGACTCGCCCCCGGGGACCGTCAGCGGCGAACTCCGGCTGCGGCCGGTCGGTGGAACCGAGACGCGGATTGATCTGACCGTGGGCCTTCCGGGGGAAGCGGCGGAAGGGGTCGCCGGTGCGGCGCAGTCCTTCCTGCGGGCGCTGTTCTGGACATTGGAGGCTCTCAGTCGCTACGACCTGTGCGCCCCCGAAGCCGGACCGTAACCACCTCGAATTCCGATGGCCCCCGGCCGGTTTGAGATGATGTCAATCCGATCTAGGTCCGATCCCCGATCCGAGCGGATCGGTACCTCGCACGGTGAGGCGCGGTGGTGACGGCGAAGATGACGGACGACCGGCTGGATGACGGCCGCCGCGAGTCGGCTCGCCCGGCCGGGCGGCCGCTCGATCCCGCCCTGGTGGCGGCCATCATCGACTCCGCCCCCGACGGCATCCTGATCGTGGATGCGTCGGGCCGCATCGCCTTCACCAACCACCGGCTCGAGGAGATGCTCGGCTACGAGCGGGACGCCCTCTCGGGTCGGTCGGTGGAGGTCCTCGTCCCCGACGAAGCCCGCTCGGCGCACGCCACCTACCGGGGCCGCTACGCCGCGCACCCCCGGGCTCGCCCCATGGGGGTGGGGCTGCAGCTCGAGGCCCGTCGTTCGGACGGGTCAGACGTCCCCGTCGAGATCAGCCTCAGCCCGGTGCAGACCGCCGACGCCGGGTTCACCGTGGCCGTCGTGCGGGACGTCTCGGAGCGCCTGCGGGCCGAGGAGGAACTGCGGGCCGCCCAGGAGGAGCTCGCCCTGCTGGCCGACCGGGAGCGGATCGCTCGCGACCTGCACGACACGGTCCTGCAGCGGCTCTTCGCCACCGGGCTCGCCCTGCAGAGCACCGCCGGGCGGGTGACGCCGGAGATCCGGGACCGGATCGAGTCCGCCGTCGCCGAGCTCGACACGGCCATCCGTGACATCCGGACCGCCATCTTCAGCCTCCACGCCCCGTCCGACCCCGGATCGTTCCGGGACCGGGTCATGGTTGTCGCCGCCGAGGCGACCCGAGCCCTCGGGTTCGCCCCGGTGGTGCGCTTCGAGGGCCCGGTGGATGCCGCGGTGTCCGGCGAGGCCGGCGAGGCGCTCGTGGCGGTCCTGCGGGAAGCGCTGTCCAACGTCGCCCGCCATGCCGCCGCCACCGCTGTCGACGTCGAGGTGTCGGCCGGCGACGGTCTCGCCCTCCGGGTGACCGACAACGGTGCCGGGCTCCCTGAGGCGGCCCGGCTCACCGGTGGGCGGGGGCTGGCCAACATGGCGGAGCGGGCCCGGACGCTGGGCGGCGACTGCCAGGTCGCCACCGGAGCGGACGGTGGGACGATCGTCTCCTGGGCCGTCCCGACTCCGGCGTGACGTCCGCCCGCTCCTGATCGCGTCGAGAAAACGGGAGCGCCCCCAGTCGCCTGGGGGCGCTCCGCCCGCCGGTCGTCGTGAGACGCCGCTACTTCTTGGCCAGCTCGGCCCGGACGATGGCGGCGCCGTCGGCCAGGGCCTTCAGCTTGTTCTGGCAGATCATGCGGGGCAGGTTGATCATCCCGCAGTCGGTGGTCAGCCCGAGCCGCTCGGAGGGCACGTACTCCAGGCACTGCCGGATCCGGTCGGCGACCTCCTCGGCGGTCTCCGTCACCGTCGACTTCACGTCGATGACGCCGGCGACGAAGTCCTTCTCCCAGTTGTATTCCATGAGCGGCTTGAGGTCGTCGGGACCGGTGCGGCCGACCTCGTAGTTCAGCGCCGTCATGTGGGCGTCGTGGGCCTGCGGGAAGATCGCCCACGCCCGCTGCGGGGCGGCGGCGTTCTTCGGGCGCCGGTCGAGGACCCAGGCGCCGAACTCCTTGTCGCCCTCGTCGGGGTTGTAGCCCGGCGTGCCCGAGTAGTTGCCCCAGCAGACGTGGGTCCAGAACTGGACCCCGGGGACGTTGTCGACGGCCAGGTTGTAGATCTCGGTCTCCCAGTCGCTCATGCCGTAGGGCCACACGAACTCGTCGAGCTGGATGATGTCGACCCCCTCGTCGGCCAGCTGGAGGAAGTCCTCGTGGTACGCCTTGGCCAGCGCCGTCGCCAGGTCCTTGACGTCCTTGTAGTACTGGTCGTTCGAGGCCAGGGCGAGGACCTGCAGCCCGACGTAGGAGATCTTCACCGGCTTGTTCGTGGCCTTGCGGACGGCTCGCAGCGTGGCGTAGTGGAACGGCGAACGGCGGCGGACCTCGCCGGTCACCGTGGGGGCGAACAGCGTCGAGTAGATGGGCAGCCCGATCGGCGGGCCGTGCAGCTCGTAGCCGGTCAGTCGCTCGTAGTAGTGGTAGATGATCTGGGCGTAGGGGCTGTCGCCGCCGTAGACCTTGCCGTCCGAGATGACGTCGAGCCCGGCCGCTTCCTGGTCGTGGGCGATCGACAGCACGGCGTCCTCGAACGCCTCCCGGGAGATGGCGTCGTAGATGAACTCCCCCTGCGGGAACTTGGCGAACGCCTGCCCGTCGTACCACCGCGGATTCGGGTAGTTCCCCACCATCGTGGTGGGCAGCAGGATGTCCTGGCTACCGACTCGCACTGTCCCTCTCCTCTCGACTGAGATCCGAGCAGGCCGACCGTAAGCAGCCTCGGCGAACGTCGCCATAGCCCCGGGAGATGAAAAGCGGGGCGCGATTTGTGCCCGGCAGGGAATCAGCCGGCCACGATGCGGACGTCGACGGCCACGGCCCCCTCGGGGGAGACGAACACCGGGTTGAGGTCGAGCTCGGCGATGGCGGGGACGGCGACGAGCAGCCGGGACGCCGCCGCCAGCGTCCCGGCCAGCGCCGCCAGGTCGACGGCCGGCCGGCCCCGCATCCCGGCCAGGATCGGCCAGCCCCGCAGCGAGCGCCACGCCTCGGCCGCCTCGTCCTCGTCGATCGGGGCCACCCGGAAGGCGGTGTCGGCCAACGCCTCGACGAAGACGCCGCCGAGGCCGGCCATCACGACCGGTCCGAGTTGCGGGTCCCGGAAGCCGCCGACGATCACCTCCTGCCCGGCGGCCTGCGCCTGGACGAGCACCGCTCCGCCCGAATCGAGGCGGAGGAGGTCCTCGGCGGCGGCCGCCACCGCCGCCCGGTCGGCCAGCCCGAGGCGGACCCCGCCGGCGTCGGACTTGTGCACGAACCGGTCGCTCACGAGCTTGGCCACGACGGGGAAGCCGATCTCGGCCGCGGCGGCCGCCGCCGCCTCCGCGGCGTCGCGCACGGCTTGGGCCGGCACGCGGATCCCCACACCGGTGACGAGGCCGCTGGCCACGTCGGGCGGTAGAACTCCCGCCCCGGCCGACGCCACCGAAGCCGCGGCCCCGGCGGGCACAGCGGCGGCGACCGGGGCCGCCGGCGCTGGCGATGCCGCGGTGACCCGCCCGGCGAAGCGGCGGCGGTGCTCGCCGTAGCGAGCGGCGTGGCCCAGCGCCCGGGCGGTCCGCTCCGGCCACTCGAAGCAGGGGATGCGCGCCGCGTGGAGGACGTCGGCGTTGGGTTGCGCCGCCCGGGGCGCCACCCAGCAGACGGCGACCGGCACGCTGTTGCCCGCGGCTCGCAGCCGGGCGGTGGCCTCCACCACCGCGGTGGCCACGTTCGGGTCGAGGGCGGAGCGGGCGAGGAGGATGAGGACCACGGCGTCGACCTCGCCCGAAGTGGCCAGCGCCTCGAGGCAGAACGGGTACAGCTCGGCGAAGCGGGCCCAGTCGGGCGTCATGTCGACCGGGTTGCGGGGGCTGGCGTAGCCCGGCAGCCGCTCCCGGAGCCGTTCCTGGAGCGCCGGGGACAGCTCCGGGACCGAGAGCCCCTCCTCGCTCAGCAGGTCGGTGAGCTCGACGCCCGTGCCGCCGGAGTTGGTGACGATCGCCACCCGGCGGCCGCCGGGGACGGGCTGCCAGTCGAGGAGCTTGGCGGCGTCGATCATCTCCAGACCGCTGCGGGCCAGGACGATCCCGGCCTGCCGGAACGCCGCCGCCATCAGCGTCGCGTCACCGGCCAGCGCCGCCGTGTGCGACACGGCCGCCCGCGCCCCGGCCGTGCTCCGGCCGGTCTTGGCCACGACCAGCGGCTTGTGGGGCGTGATCTGCCGGGCCCGCTCGAAAAAGGCCCGGCCGTCGTCGAGCGACTCCAGGAAGAAGCACAGGACGGCGGACTCGTCGTCGCCGCCGAGGTACTCGAGGACCTCGGCGTCGCCGATGTCGCACTTGTTGCCGGCGGCGTAGACCTTCGAGAACCGCAGGTTCTGCTCCAGCGCCAGCGTGTAGATCGCCATGCCGTAGGCACCGGACTGGGTGGCGAGGGCGATGTCGCCGCCGGCCGGCGGCGTGCCGGTGGCCATCGAGGCGTTGAGGCCGGTGTTGCAGTTCTGCACGCCGAAGCAGTTCGGGCCGACGAGGCGGACGCCGCCGCGCCGGGCGGCGTCCACCACCTCCTGCTGGAGCGCGGCGCCGTCCGGGCCGGTCTCGGCGAAGCCGCCGGGGATGAGCACCGCCGCTCCGACTCCGGCGGCGGCGGCGTCGGCGGCGACGGCGGGGACGGCGGCGGCCGGCACGACGACCACGGCGAGGTCGACGCCGCCGGGGATGTCGGCCAGCCTCGGGTAGGCCTTGCGGCCGGCGACGGTGTCGGCCGACGGCGTGACGGGGACGACGTCGCCGGCGAACCCCGACAGGTTGGCCATGAACGTCGCGCCCATCCGGCCGGGCTTGTCGGAGGCGCCGACGACGGCGACGCGCCGGGGGTTGAAGACGAACTCGAGCGGCGACGTCACCAGCGGGTCCTCCCGGGGAGCGTTGCGGTCAGACGGCCAGACCCTCATTGCTCAGAAGCAGGCGGCGCATCCGCCGGACCCGTCGCCCCACCGGAACCGCCGGGCGAGTTCGGCGTCGCCGAACTCCCGCCGGCGGATGCCGAGCGGGTCGAGCCGGCGGACGAGGGCGATCTCGGCCGGGTCGGGCAGCGGCAGCGGCGCCAGCGGCTCGGCGGCGGCCAGCTCGAAGCCGGTGACGCGGCGCACGTCCTCGACCGTCACGTCGGGGAAGACGTGGCGGAGCCGGGCGCGGCCGTCGACGAAGTCCATGACGGCGAGCTCGGTGACGAGCCACTGCGGCCCGCCGCCGGGGAAGCCGAGCTCCGCCCGCGTGCCCTCTGGCGTCACCCAGCCCAGGTCGGTGATGAAGTCGCAGCGGTCGACCAGCGCCCGCCCCGAGCGGTGCCGGGTGTTCCACAACGACAGCGACCCGACGGTGGCCGACATGTTGCAGCCCCCACCGCCGCCGCCGAGCTTGACCTTCGGCGCGTCGATCGGCCCGATGGCGGTCACGTTCGTGTTGCCGTGGGCGTCGATCTGCGCCCCGGACAGGAACATGCGGTCGAGCCCGCCCCGGGCGGCGAGGTCGAAGAGCTCCTCGAACTTGAGCACGTGGGTGGCGCGGCGCATGATCGCCCAGTCGTTCGACGTCGGCGGCACGAAGGCCGGGTCGGGGTCGAGGGCGTACGTCGAGCCCTCGACGAGGACCATCCGGGGGGCGTGCGTCCGCTTCGCCACGTGCATGGCGATGGTGGCGCAGGGGCTCCCGAAGCCGTGGAAGACGATCTCGCCGTCGCGGATGGTGCGGGCCATCGCCACGCAGACCCATTCGTCGAGGCCGAAGTCGCGGCTGGCACCGGCGGTCACGACAGCAGCTCCTGCCAGCGCTGGTCGGACTCCGACCACCGGGTGAGCTCCTCGAGCCGCTCCTCGCCCACCACTTTGAGGTAGCCCTCCTCGGTGCCGGGGCCGTGGACGTAGCGGTCGAGGTAGCCGGCGATGCCCTCGTCGGTGGCCGCGGCGGTGACCCACTCGGCGAGGTGGCGACGGTCGTAGGCGTAGTGCGGGTAGCACGACGTGGGGTGGGCACCGTGGGGCGCCTCGACGACGGCGGTGACGGCGAAGTACGGCAGCACCACGCCGGCGGCGGCGACCTCCGCTTCGGAGGCGATCCGCTCCACGGTGACCACGACCTTCTTGGAGGCGAACGTGAAGCGCTCGTCGAGGACCAGCGGCCGGGCGAGGTGCACGTTGCCTCGCCGGTCGGCGGCGAGGGCGTGGATGAGCGCCACGTCGGGGGCGAGGGCGGGTACGGCCACGAGCGGCACGCCGGTGAAGGGACATTCGATCTCGCGGTACTCGGGGTGCAGGCCGGCGATGCCCGTCCCGATGATGCCCCGCACAGGCAGGAACGGCAGCCCGTACTCCGCCGCCCGGAGCTGCTGGAGGATCGTGTAGCAGCAGCTCTCCCGCAGGGTGATCCGGCCGGACTCGGCCGCCCGCCGGTAGGCGGGGGCGAGGCCGAAGTCCTGCTCGAACCCGACGTAGCTCTCCTCGACGACGCTGGCCGCGCCGGCGCCGACGAGGAGGTCGACGTCGATGCCGTGGGCCGAGCCCACGAGGTGGAGATTGCGCCGGCCTTGGCGGATCAGCTCCCGCACGAGCGCCATCGGCTCGCGGGCCGACAGCGCCCCGCCGACGGCCACCGTGTCGCCGTCGGCGACGAGGGCCGCGGCGTCGGTCAGGGACCTGACCTTGTCGGGTTCGGTGTAGGCGCCCATCGCGATCGCCCCTACTGCGCCGTCATCCCACCGTCGACGGTGTAGACGGAACCGGTGATCCACGCCGCCTCGTCGCCGGCGAGGAACAGCGCCAGTCGGGCGACGTCGTCGGGGTCCCCGAGGCGGCCGAGCGGGTACTTCGCCACGGTCATCGCCAGCCCCCGCTCCATGTCGCCGCCGCCCCGTTCCCGGAGCATCCCCTCCATCAGCGGCGTGAAGACCGTGCCCGGGCAGATGCAGTTCACCCGGATGCGGCGCGAAGCGAGGTCGACGGCCATGGCCCGGGTGAGCGACACGACCGCACCCTTGGCGGCGCAGTAGGCGGCGAAGTTCGGGATGCCCACGAGGCCGGCCACCGAACCCTGGTTGACGATGGAACCCCCGCCGGCCGCCTCGATGGCCGGGACGGCGAACTTCGAGCAGAGGTACGTGCCTTTGGCGTTGACGTCGAGGCAGAGGTCCCAGTCGTGCTCGGCGACGTCGACGACACTGCCCCGGCCGTCGACGCCGGCGTTGTTGTAGAGGACGTGCAGCGCGCCGAACTCCGCCACCGTCGCCTCGACCATGCGGGCGGCGTCGCCCGCCACGGACACGTCGGCCGTGACCGCCAGGCTGCGGCCGCCGGCGTCGGCGATCTCGTCGGCGACGGTCTTGGCGGCGGCGTCGCGCCGGTCGGCGACGGCCACCGCCGCGCCCTCGGCGGCGAACAGCCGGGCGGCGGCCCGGCCGATGCCCGAACCGGCGCCGGTGATGAGCGCGACCTTGCCGTCCAGTCTGGTCATGTGATCGACCTCCTCGCCGGGCGAGCGTACGCCGGGACCCTTCCCGCCACATGCTCCCCGGCAGGACAAGTGCGAGCGCCGCTTCATCCCCCGTCCCCAAGCGCCCCCGCGGCCCGATCGGTTTGGATGACGGCGTGCCCCCCGCGCCGCCACCGTCCAGACGCCGCCTCGTCGTCGTCGGCGGTGTCGCCGCCGGGCTGAGCGCCGCCCTGCGGGCCCGGCGCCTCGACCCCGACCTCGACGTGGCCGTCTTCGAGCGGACGGGCTACTGCGCCTATTCGGCCTGCGGGCTCCCGTACCTGGTCGGTGGTGCCATCGCCGACCACCGGGCGCTGGTGGCCCGGACCCCGGCGGATCTGGCCAAGGAGGGCGTCACCGTGGCCCTGCGCCACGAGGTGACGGGGATCGACCTCGCCGCCGGACGGGTCCGGGTGCGGGACCTCGACGGCGGCACGGAGCGCAGCGAGCCGTTCGACGCCCTGCTCCTCGCCACCGGCGGCCGGGCCCGGATCCCCTTCCCGGGCATGGACCTCCCGGGGGCGTTTCACGTCCGGACCGTGGAGGACGGCCTGGCCATCTCCGCCTTCGTCACCGCCGAGGCCCCAGCCCGCGCCGTGATCGCCGGCGGCGGCTACATCGGCCTCGAGATGGCCGAGGCGCTCGCCGCCCGCGGCCTGGCGGTGACGGTGGTGGAGATGCTGCCCCACGTGCTGCCGCTCGTCGACGGCGACATCGCCGCCGGCGTGGAGGCCGAGCTCGCCCGCCACGGCGTCGACGTCCGCACCGCGACGCGGGTCGAGGCGGTGGAGGGGGACGGGCGGGTGCGGCGGGTGGTGCTGGCCGGCGCCGACGGCGGCGGCGGCGATGACGTTCTGGACGCCGACCTCGTGATCGTCGGCGTCGGGATCAGCCCCGATTCGTCGTTGGCGGCGGAGTGCGACGTGCCGCTCGGGGTCCGGGGTGCGGTGGCCGTCGACGGCGGGATGCGCACCGGCGTCGAGGGGGTCTGGGCCGCGGGGGACTGCGCCGAGACGCGTCACCTCCTCCACGGCCGGCCCGCCTACGTGCCGTTGGGGACCACCGCCAACAAGCAGGGCCGGGTCGCCGGGGCGACGATCGCCGGGCGGGACGAGACGTTCTTTGGGGTCGTGGGGACCGCCGCCCTCAAGGTGTTCGACCGACAGGTGGCCCGCACCGGGTTGTCGGAGCTGGAGGCGGGCGACGCCGGCCTGGAGGCGGTGGCGGCCACGATCGTCCACCGCTCCCGGGCCGGCTACTACCCCGGCGCCACCCCGCTGCAGGTGAAACTGGTGGCCGAGCGGAGATCCGGGCGCCTCCTCGGCGCCCAGCTGGCCGGCACGGAGGGAGCACCGCTGCGGGTCGACGTCGTGGCCGGCGCCCTTCACGCCGGGGCGACCGTCGCCGACCTCGCCGCCTTCGACCTGGCCTACGCCCCGCCGTTCGCGCCGGTGTGGGACCCGCTGCTCATCGCCGCCCGGGAGGTGCAGCGCCTCGTGTAACGCCCGGGCCGCCGGCTATCGGGCGGCGGGGTCGCCGAGCGCCAGCGCCCGGATGATCGTGGTGGCCAGTTCGGCGTCGAAGCGGTGCCGCTGGGTGGCGAAGTTGATCCCGGCCAGTTCCTCGACCCGGTCCAGGCGGTACCGCACGGTCTTCGGGTGCAGGAACAGCTGCTCGCCGGTGCGCTGGAGGTTGCAGTCGCACTTCAGGTACACCTCGACCGTGCGGACGAGGCCGCCGTGGTGGTCGCGGTCGTAGTCCAGCACCGGCCCGAGGACGCTGCGGGCGAAGGCGACGAGCTCCGCCCGGTCGCCGGGGGCGAGGAGGAAGCGCAAGACACCGAGGTCGTCAAAGGTGACCGCCCGCGTTCCCGAGCCGAGGACGGGCATGGCCGACAGCGCGTGCTCGGCCTCGCGGTAGACGCCCCGCAGGTCGGCGGAAAGCGGCGCGCAGGCGGACAGGCCGGCGCTGAAGCCCAGCTCGGGGTTGGCGGCGACGAGGCGGTCGAGGATCGTGTCGGCCACCTTGCGGGCCTGCTCCGCACCGTCGCCGTCGCCGGTGGCGGGGAGCAGGAAGGCCAGCAGCGACCCCCGGCGGGCGACCAGCGCCCCGGGGACGAGCTCGGCGGCCGCGGCGGCGGCGAGGCGGACCACCGACTCGCGCCGCCGGTCCACGGCGTCGGCGCCGGCGCCGGCGGTGCGGGCCCATTCGTCGAGCCCGCCGACGGGGACGAGCATCACCCGCAGCCGGGCCGGCAGCGCGTACCCGAGGTGACGGGCGCGCACCAGCGCCTCGGAGTCGTCGCTGACGTTCCCGTCGAGAAGGTCCCACAGGAAGTCGCTGCGGACCCGGGTGCGGGCCTCGGTGACCGCCCGTTCCTTGGTGAGCTCGAGGGCACAGACCACGGCCGCCTGCTCCACGACGAGCGGGTCGAGCGCGCCCGGCCGGTCGTCGAGGACGACGCAGAGGTGGCCCAGCCGCTCCCCGCCGGCCACGACGTCGCGTCCGAGCAGCCAGCGGTCGAACCCCGGCGACGGCGGGATCGGGCCGGAGTCGCCGTCGCGGTGGCGGGACCGGCGCCTGTCGGCCAGCCGGCGGCGGACCCGCTCGGCCACCGGAGTGTCGAGGGCCCCGCCCGCCCCGGCGGTGGCCAGCAGGTCGAGGCCGGGATCGAAGAGCACGACCTCGCCGCCGGTGTGGCGGGCCACGACACCGACGAGGTCGGCCAGGCACGCCCCCTGGAGCACCAGGCCCGTCAGCTCCTCGTGGAGCTGCGACGCCCGCTGGAGGAGGTCGTACTGGTCCTCGAGGCGGTGATGCGCCTCCGCCAGCGTGTGCATCGCCGTCCGTTCGGTGTCGTAGAGGCGGGCGTTCTCGATGGCGATCGTGGCCAGGTCGGCCAGGTAGATCAGCGTCTCGGTGTGCAGGTCGGTGAACGCCTGCCGCCGGCGGCTCCACACCATGAGGACGCCGATGATGGTGTCGCGGACGATCATCGGCGCGCCGAGGGCCGAGCGGGTCCCGTCCAGCGCGGCGATGGCCAGGAAGTCGCCGGAGATCGAGCGGTCCTCGGGATAGTCGTCGACCCGCTGGGGAACGCCGGTGGCCAGCACCTTGCCCGCCACGCCCTGGCCCCGCCGGACCCGGAGCCGGGCGGTGCGGACGGTGCGGTGCCCGGTGCAGGCCCGCATGACCAGCGCCTCCCCCGGCGGCCCGCCGGCGCCGTCGGCGCCGGCACCGGCGTCGGCGTCGGCGTCGGCGTGGGCGTCGGCGAGGAGGATGCCGACAATGTCGGCGCCGACGAGGTCCTTGGCCGTGTTGACGACCGACAGCAGCGTGGATTCGAGGTCGAGGTCGCTCAGGATGGCCCGGGCCACCTTGGCGACCGCCTGCAGCGCCTGGGGCTGGACCTCGGCGCCGAGCCGAACGGTCACCGCATCCTCCCGTGCCGGGGAATCGGGTCAGCTTAGGTTCACCGAAGCCGGGCGGCGAGGGCGCCCCCGGCGCCCCCGCCCGGCCGGTGCGACAATGCGACGGTGCCGCGGCGGTCACACATGGCCCACTGGGGGGCGTTCGAAGCCGACGTCGACGACGGCGGCCTGCGGGCGATCCACCCGCACCCCCTCGACCCCGCGCCGTCGCCGCTGCTCGAAAACATCGAAGGGGCGATCCACCACCCGACCCGGGTGGCCACGCCGATGGCCCGCGCCGGTTGGCTCGAGCGGGGCCCGGGCCCCACGGACCGGCGGGGGGCCGAACCGTTCGTCCCGCTGGCCTGGGACGAGGCACTCGACCTCGTCGCCGGCGAGCTCGCCCGGGTCCGCGACCGCCACGGCAACCGGGCGATCTTCGCCGGGTCCTACGGCTGGGGCAGCGCCGGCCGCTTCCACCACGCCCGCACCCACCTGCAACGGTTCCTGGCCGGCATCGGCGGCTACACCTCGTCGCGGCACACCTACAGCGTCGGCGCCTCCGAGGTTCTCCTCCCCCACGTCGTCGGCTCCGTGGCCGAGGTCCTCCACCGGGCGACGAGCTGGGAGGTGATCGTCGAGCACACCCGTCTGCTGGTCGCCTTCGGCGGCCTCGCCGTCAAGAACTCGTCGGTGGCGCCCGGCGGCGTCACCCGCCACACCGTCGCCGGGCATCTCGAGCAGCTGCGGGACCGGGGGTGCGAGGTCGTCCTGTTCAGCCCGCTGGCCGACGACTGCGGGCCCGGGGCCGACTGGCGGCCACTGGCGCCCGGCACCGACACCGCCGTCCTCCTCGCCCTCGCCCACACGCTCGTCGCCGAAGGTCTCGCCGACTTCGGCTTTCTCGACCGCTACTGCACCGGCGCCGATCGGTTCCTGGCCTACCTGCGGGGTGACACCGACGGATGCCCGAAGACGGCGGAGTGGGCGGCGGCGATCGCCGGCGTCGACGCCGCCGGGCTGCGGACGCTGGCCCGCCGCATGGCCTCCACCCGCACGCTGGTGACGGCGAGCTGGTCGCTGCAGCGGGCGGACCACGGCGAGCAGCCGGTGTGGGCGACGATCGCCCTCGCCGCCGTCCTCGGCCAGATCGGCCTGCCCGGCGGCGGGTTCGGGCACGGCTACGCCTCGGAGGCCGACATCGGCGCCCCACCGGTCGGCCTCCCGCGTCTCGGGCCGGCCGGGTGCCCCAACCCGGTGCCGGACGCCATCCCGGTGGCCCGCATCGCCGACCTGCTGCTGCGGCCCGGAGAGGAGTTCGACTACGACGGCCGCCGCCTCGTGTACCCCGACATCCGCCTCGTCTACTGGTGCGGCGGCAACCCGTTCCACCACCACCAGGACCTCAACCGGCTCCGCCGGGCGTTCGGCCGGCCCGACACGGTCGTCGTTCACGACCCGTACTGGACGGCCACCGCCCGTCAGGCCGACATCGTCCTCCCCGCCACCACGACCCTCGAACGGGAGGACATCGCCGCCGGGCCCAACGACCCGTTCGTGCTGGCCATGCACCGGGTCGTGGCGCCGGTCGGCGCCGCCCGGGACGACTACGACATCTTCACCGGACTGGCCGAGCGGTTCGGGTGCCAGCAGCGCTTTTCCGAGGGCCGGACGGCCCGGCAGTGGCTCGAGCACCTCTACGAGCGGTGGCGGGCGGCCGTCGCCGGCGACGTCCCGGCCGCCGCGCCGCTGCCGGACTTCGACACCTTCTGGGCCCGGGGGTCGGTGGCCGTCCCGGGGGCGGTCCGCCCCCACGTGCTGCTCGAGGAGTTCCGGGCCGATCCCGAGGCGAACCCGCTGCGGACGCCGAGCGGGCGGATCGAGCTGTACTCGGAGGAGATCGCCGGATTCGACTACGACGACTGTCCGGGGCATCCCGCCTGGCTGGAGCCGGCGGAGTGGCTCGGGTCGCCCGCCGCGGCCCGGTTCCCCCTCCAGCTCGTCGCCAACCAGCCGGCCACCCGGCTGCACAGCCAGCTCGACGTGGGCGCCGTCAGCCGACAGTCCAAGGTCCAGGGCCGGGAGCCGCTGCGGATCCACCCCGCCGACGCCGCCGCCCGGGGGGTGCGCTCGGGTGATGTCGTGCGGGTCTACAACGACCGGGGCGCCTGCCTCGCCGGGGTCGTGGTCAGCGACCGGGTGCGGCCCGGGGTCGTCCAGCTGTCGACCGGGGCGTGGTACGACCCCGAGGATCCGGCCGTGCCGGGGTCGATGTGCGTCCACGGCAATCCGAACGTGCTGACCCTCGACAAGGGGACGTCCCGCCTGGCGCAGGGCAGTGTCGGCCAGCTCGCCCTCGTGGAGGTCGAACGCTTCGCCGGCCCGCTCCCTCCGGTCACCGTGCACGACCCGCCGCCGGTGGGCCGCCGTAGAGTGACGGCACCGGAGGTGCGATGATCCCCGACCCGACCTCGAACCTGATGGCGCGGCCGTACCGCGGGCTCTCCGTGCAGGAGGTCGCCGTTCCCCTCACCGAACTCGACCTCATCCCGTTCCTGCTCGGGCGCGAGGTGTACCGCCGCACCGACTTCCTCGCCCTGCGCAACGGCGCCGACACGGCGCTGGTGGCGGTCCGGCGGGCGTCGGACGAGCCGCTGTTCTCCCCGGTGGTCGAGGCCCGGATCCTCGCCGGGCCGGACGAGGCCGTCTGGATCCACTCCCCCGACACCGACCCGAGCAACGCCACCGCCCTGGCCAAAGCGGCGCAGGCCCTCGCCCGGCCCGGGGCCCGGGCCTATTTGGTGCAGGGCCGCTACGAGCACGTGAACTTCATCTACCAACCCGCTCCGGTCACGGTCCGCGTCACCGAGGTCGTCCCGCCCCGGCCCCCCAAGCTGTTCGCCCTGGCCGAGCAGGTCGTCGCCTACGACGAGGACCTCCCGCCGGTCGAACTCGTCCTCGACGCCGTCGACTTCGCCGACCTGGCCGCCGGCCACCCCGCCGACCGGTACCTGCTCCCGTGCCGGGGGTCGGGCGTCGACCTGCCCGGCGACGTCTCGTTCCTCGACACCCGCCCCGCCGACCGGCAGGACTGGGTGCTCATCGGCTGCGAGCGGTCCCTCCAGTTCCACCGCCACTTCTACGGCGACGAACCCGTCGCCGTCGACATCTGCCCGCGCCGGCGGGTGGCCGGCGCCGCCGACCTCGTGCTCACGAAGTGCTGCCTGCTGGAGCGGGGCGTCGAGTTCGACGGCCAGCTGGCCGTCGTGCCGTGGGGATCGAACCTCGACGAGATCCGGACGGCGCTCCGCCGGCTGACCGGCGTCGACGAGCCCGACCGGGCCGGCCGCAGCTGAGCGGGCCAACGCCGCGCCGGGGGACGAACGGGGCACATCGGCCGGTCAGAGGCCCCGAAACGGCCGCCACGGCTCGACTCGCCGTGCGAGCGCAGGTCATCGTGGGTAGCGAGTCACCATGTCGCTCTCAGCCCTGCCCCAGCCCGATCTTGTCCGCTTCGAACTGGTCCCCGAACGGTCCAGGGTCTGGACGCGCTCCCGGTCGGCGTTCGTGCCGATCTCCGGCCAGGCGAAGCACGTGCAGGGCTACGCCGACCTGGCGCTCGACGGCGACGGCGACCTCGACCTGTCGCTCCCTCCGTCCGCCCGCGTGGAGGTGCCCGTCAACCGGCTGACGTGCGGCAACGCCCTCTACGACTGGCAGGCTCCCCGCCTGCTCGACGCCGCCCACCATCCCCTGATCGTCGCCGAGCTCGTCTCCGTGCACCCCGCCCCGGGCCGGGGCCGCTACCGGGCGGCCGGCCACCTCACGATGGCGGGCACGAGCCGCCAGCTGGAGTGTGAGCTGTCGGTGTACCTGCGCGACGGCGTCGAACTGGAGGCGGACTGGCAGTTCATGGTCGACATCCGCGACTACCCCATCGACCTGCCGCCGGTCATGCGGCTGCGGACGCATCCCGAGGTCGACGTGCGCGTCCACCTCGAAGCGCTCCGCTGGGACGCCTTCGCCGCCCGGCCGACGGCCGTCGCCTGATCAGGCCGGCGCCGGCGGGCCCGGCGGGCCCGGCGAGCCGAAGAACCCGACGATGCCGGTGAGGCGCCCGTGGGACCCGACGGTCCCGAAGTCGGTGCCGTGGCGCAGCGTCGTGCCGTCGGGGCCGGCGACCCGCCAGGTGAAGCGGACGAACCCGTGGTGCTCGTCGATTCCGCTGGTGACCTCGATCGTGGCGCCCGGCCACCGCTCGGCGAAGCGGCGGGCGTGCTCGAAGAGCGCCTCCCGGCCCTCGAGGAGGACCGCCGGGTCGCAGTAGGTGGCGTCGTCGGCCCACGACCGGGCCAGGAGCTCCCGCCGGCGGTCCCCGTCGGGCTCGTTCCAGGCGGCGACGTAGGCGGCGACCACGTCCTGCACCGCGGCGGCCGTCATCGTCAGCGGGCCTTGCGGATGGCGTCGAGTGCGGCGGCGTCCTCCAGCGACGAGAGGTCCCCGGGGTCGGCGTCGGTGGCGATCGCCTGGATCACCCGGCGCATCACCTTGGCCGAACGGGTCTTGGGGAGCGCGTCGACGAAGAGCACCTTCTTGGGCCGGAAAGCCGGTCCGACGCTGGCGACGACCCGGTCGCAGAGCGCCCGGCGCAGTCCCTCGTCGCCGGTCGCTCCGTCCTTGAGCACGCAGAAACACCAGATCGCCTGGCCTTTGAGCTCGTCGGGCACCGCCACCGCCGCCGTCTCGGCCACCGCCTCGTGACCGGCGAGCACCGACTCGACCTCCGCCGGGCCGAGCCGCTTGCCGGCGATGTTGAGGGTGTCGTCCGACCGGCCGAGCACGTACCAGTGGCCGTCGCCGTCGCGCCGGGCCCAGTCACCGTGGAACCAGACGCCGGGGAACCGGCGCCAGTACGTGTCGAGGTAGCGCTCCCGGTCGTTCCAGAAGCCCCGGGTCATGCCGGGCCACGGCCGGCGGCACACGAGGTGGCCGACCTCGCCGGCGGCGGCGGGCCGCCCGTCGTCGCGCCAGACGTCGACGTCCATGCCGAGCGACGGGCCCTGGAGGCTGGTCGGTTTGAGCGGGGCCACCGGGTGCGGGGCCAGGAAGCAGGCGCCGATCTCCGTGCCGCCCGACGCATTGATGACCGGCGCCCGGCCGCCACCGACCCGGTCGAGCAGCCACCGGTACGACTCGTCGTCGATCGGCTCGCCGGTCGAGACGAGGATGCGCAGCGACGTCCGGTCGGAACCGTCGACGAAGGCGTCGCCCCGGGCCCGCAGCGCCCGCAGCAGCGTGGGCGACAGGCCGAGGCAGGTGACGCGGTGCCGCTCCACCAGCCGCCAGAGGCGGTCGGGCCCGGGGTAGTCGGGGGCACCTTCGGCCACCACCATGGTCCCGCCGAGGCAGCCGACCCCGGTGGCCAGCCACGGCCCGACGATCCAGCCCATGTCGGCCACGAAGAGGAAGCGGTCCTCGGGATGGACGTCGAACTGGTAGGCGTACTCCTCGGCCGCCTTGACCAGGAACCCGCCGTGGACGTGGACCACGCCCTTGGGGCGGCCGGTGGTCCCCGACGTGTAGGCGATGAGCAGCGGCGCCTCCGGGTCGAGGGGGACGGGCGCCAACGGAGCGGCGCCGGCCACGACGTCGTCGAACCAGACGTCGCGCTCCGCCCGCCAGGGGACGTCGCCCCCGAGGCGGCGGACCACCACGGTCCTCGCCACCCCGGCCGACACGGCGGCGGCGTCGGCCACCTCCTTCATCGGCACGCGCTGCCCTCGGCGCAGGAAGCCGTCGGCCGTGACGAGGAGGCGGGCGCCAGCGTCGTCGAGGCGGCGGGCGACCGCGTCGGCGCCGAAGCCGCTGAAGACGGGGACGGCGATCGCGCCGAGCGAGGCGGCGGCGAAGAGCGTCACGATGGCCTCGGGGACCATGGGCAGGAACAGCCCGATCCGGTCACCGGCCGTCACGCCGAGGGCGGACAGCCCGCCGGCGAAGCGGGCCACGAGGTCACCGAGCTCGCCGTAGGTCAGCCGGCGGACGGCGCCGTCCTCGCCGTCCCACACCAGCGCCTCGGCCCCGGCCCGGTCGCCGGCGGCGTGACGGGCCACGCAGTTGTGGGCGACGTTGACGAGGCCGCCGGTGAACCACCGGCTCCATTCGGGCCCGGCGGAGCTGTCGAGCACCTGTTGCCACGGCCGAAAGAACTCGATGCCGAGGTCCTCGACCACGGCCGGCCAGAACCACTCGGGCTCCTCCACCGAGCGGGCATGGAGCGCGGCCAGCGAGTCGAATCCGTGGCGGCGCAGCAGGCGGGTGATGTTGGCCCGCTCGATCACCTCGGGCGACGGCGTCCAGCAGACGCCGCCATCGACCATGTCGTCGCCGGTCACCCTGGTCCTCCCTCGTCGCTCGTGGTCCACGGAGCGCGGGGCGCCCCGGCTCCACGGTAGGGGCGGCGCCGGTCGGGCGCCTTCGTCCGCGGCGGACAAGAACCAGCCGCGGGGTTGCCACGCCGGACGGGCGTCAGCCGTCGGCGGACGGGGTCAGCGACAGGGCCCGGATGATGGTGATCGCCAGCTGGGCCTCGAACCGGTCCTGCTGGCGGGAGAAGTCCCGGCCCGCCAGCCTCTCCGCCCGGTCGAGGCGGTACCGGACCGTCTTCGGGTGGATCCCCAGCCGGTCGGCGGCCTTCACGAGGCTGCAGTCGGCCGCCAGGTAGGCATCGATCGTGTCGACCAGCTCGCCCGAGTGGCGGGCGTCGTAGTCGAGGACGGGCCCGAGGACGGCCCGGGCGAAACCGGAGACCTCCTTGCGGTCGCCGGGGGCGAGCAGGAATCGCACGACACCGAGATCGTCGAAGAGGGCCACGGCCTCGCCGGCGGGCAGGTCGGCCAGCGACGCCAGCGCGCTGGCCGCCTGCGACGCCGCCTGCCGCAGGTCGCCGACCAGGGGGCAGCAGGCGCTCATCCCGGCGGCGAAGCGCAGGTCGGGATGGGCCTGCCGGAGGCCGGCGACCACCCCGCCGAGGAGCGCCCGGGGACCGGCCACGTCGCCGGCGGCCCCGTCCCCGGCAGCCGCCTCCTCCGTCCCCCGACCGGCACCGCAGGGGACGACGAGGGCGATGATCGACCCCCGCCGGGCGGCCAGCGGCCGGGCGGAGGTGTGCTGACCGGCGAGGCGCTCGGCGCCTCGCACGATGGCGCTCCACCGGTCGTGAACCGACCGGGCCTCGGCGCCCGACTCCTGCACCCAGGCGGTGAACCCGTCCACGGAGATCAACGCCACCCGCAGCTTCAGTGGAAAGGCGTAGCCGAGGTAGCGGGCCCGCACCATCGCCTCGGCGTCGTCGGGGACGTTGCCGTCGAGGAGGTCCCAGAGGAAGTCGCTGCGGACGCGGCTGTGGGCGTCGAGCACCGCCCGCTGCTTGGTCAACTCCAGCGCGCAGGCGATCGCCGCCTGCTCGACGATGACCGGGTCGAGGCTCTCGGGCCGGTGCTGCAGCGTGACGCAGAGATGCCCGAGGCGGTCGCCACCGGCCGCCACCGGCCGGATGAGCATCCAGTCCGGCCACTTGCCGGCGGGCTCGAGCAGCGCCGAGCCGGCCGCCTCCGGGTCGGTGAGGCGGCGGCGGCGGTCCAGCTGGCCGCGGGCCCGGGCGGCGACCGGCTCGGCGCCGGCCGTCATCGCCAGGGGGGCGAGGTCGGAGTCGAGGACCGCCGCCTCCCCGCCCAGGTGCGTGGCCACCGTCGAGAGCAGGTCGGAGAGGGTTCCGCCGGCCAGGACGAGATCGGTCAGGCGCTCGTGGACCGTGGTCGCCCGTTGGAGGACGCCGTACTGCTCCTCGAGCCGGCGGTTCGCCTCCTCCAGCGTCTCCACGGCCCGGCGCTCGGTCTCGTAGAGCCGGGCGTTCTCGATGGCGATGGCGGCCAGTTTGCCCAAGCCGATCAGGACGTCCTCGTCGGCGGCGCTGAAGGCCCCGGGACGGCGGCTCCAGGCCATCACCGTCCCGATGACGTCGCCCCGCACCGTCATCGGCGCACCGAGCGCCGAGCGGGTCCCCTCCCGCTCGACGATGTCCCGGAAGTGGTCCGAGATCGACGGCTCGGCCACGTAGTCGTCCACCCGCCACGGCTCGGCCGACTCGAAGACCTTGCCGGCCACGCCCTGGCCGGGCCGGGCGACGAGGCGGGCCGAGTGCACCGTCCGGTGCCCCCGGCACGCCCGCATCCGCAGCACGCCGTCCTCCTCCACCAGCATGATCCCGGCGATGTCGGCCCCGAGAAGGTCGACCGCGGCGTTGATCACCGACAGCAGCGTCGCCTCGAGGTCGAGGTGGCCGAGGATCTCGGTGGCGACCGCCTCCAGAGCCTCCAGCCGGGCCGCCAGGCCCTCTCCGGCTGCCGTCCTCGCCATTTGCCCTCCCGGAGCAAACTCCGGCCGAAGCTTACCCTCGAGGGATGAAGCCACCCGGCGGCACGGTTGGAATACTCAGGCTGTCATGCCGGACGCGGGCCCATCGGGAGGCCACTTCATGGACATTGCGCAGGAGTCGATCTCGCTGCCGGACTGGAACCCGATCATCGACGCCCACATGGAGAGCGACGACCCGATCGTGAACCTCGTCGACGGAGGCGCCGGCGTCTACGACGCGATCTTCATCGGGGGCGGGGCGGCCGGCCGGTTCGGCTCCGCCTACCTGAAGGCGCTCGGCGGCCGGCCGCTGATCATCGACGCCTGGCCGTTCCTCGGTGGCAGCTGCCCGCATCAGGCCTGCGTCCCCCACCACCTGTTCTCCGAGTCGGCCGCCATCCTCGACCGGGAGCGCTGGCTGGCCGGGCAGTTGTGGTTCCGGCCGGCCGAGGAGCTCGACCCGAGCATCCTCGACGTGGTCGACGTCTTCCGCAAAGGCCGGGTCACCGCCCACGCCTTCATGAACTGGCAGACGAAGACCCAGCTGGAAGTGGAGTACGTCCTCAACGCCCGGGCCCGGGCGCTCGACCCCCACACCGTCGAGGCGATGGGGCGGACGTTCCACACCCGCAACATCGTGCTCGGCATCGGCGCCCGCCAGAAGCCCCTCGACATCCCCGGCGCCGACCTGCCCGGCGTCTTCGACTTCGCCACCCTGGTCGAGGACCTCGACTACGAGCCGCGCCGGTGCGTGATCATCGGCGGCAGCAAGGTCGCCGTCGAGTACGGCAGCTTCTTCCAGGCGGCGGGCTGCCCGACGACCATCCTCACCCGCTCCCCGCTGCTGCGGACGGCCAACCTGCACCACGTCGACGAGGACGTCCGCCGCTACGTCGTCGACGGGATGCGGGCCCGGGGCATCGAGATCATCGAGGGCGGCTCGCCGCTCGAGATCAAGGGGAGCGACCGCGTCGAGGTCGTCATCGCCCGCGGTCCCGACGGGGAGACGCTCGAGTTCGAGTGCGATTTCGTCTTCAACGGGACCGGCGAAGCGCCGAACTCGGAACCGGCGGCCGAGTGGCTCGGCGTGGACATCGGGCCGGGCGGCGAGGTCGTGGTCGACCGCCGCATGCGGACCAGCGTCGAGAACGTCTACGCCATCGGCGACATCATCGGCCCGCCCATGGAGATGTTCAAGGCCCGCAAGTGCGGGATGACGGCGGCCCGCAACATCATGGGCGATCCCTACGAGTTCGACTTCACCGAGTACCCCGACTTCCTCCACACCACCTACGAGATGAGCTGGGTGGGCCTCACCGAGGACGAGGCGCGACAGCGCCACGACAACGTCGTCGTCATCCAGATGCCGCCGAAGGGCATCGACCACGCCGACATCCCGCTGCCGGTGGCGGAGGGGACGATGCTCTACGCCTTCCTCAAGTCCGAGCTGTCCGGCTTCCAGAAGTGCGTGATCGACGGCGACACCCGGCGGGTCCTCGGGTTCCACCACGTGGGGTACGGCGCCAAGGACGCCTTCCAGTACCTCGACTACCTCCTGCGCCGGCCCGAGGGCATCACCATCGACCAGATGGGCGAGATGAACGAGCTCTTCTTGAACCCCGAACACTTCATCCAGCTGTGCCGGCTGCGGGCCGGTCGCCGGGAGCTGGTGGACCTGTGACCCGCAACGGCAACGACCCGCGCAAGCTCGGCCGGCTGGCGGCGGGGTCCGGCCCCGACTTCCTCGTCCTCGGCGAGCGGCCGCCCAAGCCCCGCCGCGCCGGAGTGACCCACGTGCTCGACAAGGGCCTCTCCGTGCGGGCGCTGGAGTCGCTGGTGGAGACGGCCGGCGCCCACATCGACATCCTCAAGCTCGGCTGGGGGACGGCCTACGTCTCGCGGGGCGTGAAGGCCAAGGTCGCGCTGTGCGAGGAGGCCGGGATCCGGCTCTGCCTCGGTGGCACCATGCTCGAGATCGCCGTCCTCCAGGGGAAGCTCTGGGACTACGTGCGGTGGCTCGACCAGCTCGAGATCCGCCACGTGGAGATCTCCAACGGCGCCACCGACCTGTCGGCGGCCGAGAAGGAAGAGCTCATCGCCCGGCTCTGCCGCCACTTCGTCGTGATCTCCGAGGTGGGTTCGAAGCGCTCCGACCAGGCGGTGATCGCCTCCGACTGGGTGGCGGAGATCTGCGGCGACCTCGACGCCGGCGCCTCGTTCGTGATCGCCGAAGGCCGCGAGAGCGGCACCGTCGGCGTCTACGGGCCGGAGGGCGAGGTCCGCACCGGGCTGGTGGAGAGCATCCTCAGCGCCGTGCCGGCCGAGAAGGTGATCTTCGAGGCTCCCCGCAAGGACCAGCAGGCCTGGTTCATCCGCCGCCTCGGGGCGAGCGCCAACCTCGGCAACATCGCCACCGACGAGGTCATCGCGCTCGAGACCCTCCGCCTCGGACTGCGGGCCGACACCCTCGACCTCCTGCCCAGCGCCGACCGGGAACCGTCCGGGGTCGAGCCCGACGTCGCCGTGCCGGCGATGCGCCCCGGCTTCCACTAGACCGTGCGCGCCACCGGCTCGGCCGTCGCCGCGGCGACCGCCCGGGACGAGATCGAGAATCTCCTCGAGCGGTACTGCTGGACCGTCGACCACGGACGGCTCGACGAGTGGGGCGAGTGCTTCACCGTCGACGGCGTCCTGCACATCCGCGACACCGTCCTCGTCGGCCGGGAGGCGATCCGCACCGAGATGGGCCGGCGGCTCCAGTCGCGGTTCCGGTTCCTCCGCCACCTGCCCCACCCCGCCTCCGTCTCGCTGCTCGACGACGAGCACGCCGCCGCCCGCAGCTACTTCGAGGTCCGGGGCCGGGCGGCCGACGGCCGCGACGTCGAGGCGCTCGGCGAGTACCACGACGACATCGTGAAGACGGCGGAGGGCTGGCAGTTCGCCCGCCGCCGCATCGAGATCACGTACTTCGTCCACCGGGGCGAGCCCTGGGAGGGCGACCTGTTCGCGACATGAAGCTCAACGGGCGCGACGTGCTGCTGCCGACCACCATGGTGGGATCGTGGCCCCGGCCGCTGTGGCTGCGGGGCTCGGTGCTGCGGGAGTCGGTCGACGAGATGGACTACGTCGACGCCTACCAGCGCACGCTCTACGAGGACGCCGTCCGGCTGTGCGTCAAGGACCAGGATCTGGCCGGCCTCGACATCGTCACCGACGGGAACCAGTACTTCCAGGGCGAGACGCCCTACGACAAGATCCAGATGCTGCTCGTCCCGTTGCGGCTGGAGGGTTTCCGGCCCTACGGCCCGCCCGGGCTCGTGCCCGGCATGGAGCACTACTTCCGGCCGATCGTCTCGGAGAAGATCCGCTGGGTCCGGCCCATCTTCGCCGCCGCGCTGGAAGCGATGAAGCTGGCGACGGACAAGCCGATCAAGATCAACATCAACTCGGGGCCCGCCTTCGTCGCCACCTGGTGCGACGACCAGTACTACGGCGACGCCGACGCGCTGCGGGCCGACGTCGCCGACGCCTTCAACCAGGAGCTGCGCTGGCTGGCCGATCAGGGCGCTTCGTTCATCCAGCTGACCGAGCAGACCTATCTCAACTCCAGTGGCCGCGACGACTGGACGGTCCAGATGATGGAGCGGGCCGCCCGGGGAGTGAACGCCCACCTCACGTGGCACATGTGCTACGGCAACGCCCGGGAGATCGAGTGCCTGTACCCCGAGGTCGACGCCCGCTGCCTGAAGGGCCTGCTGAAGAGCGACGAAGCGTGGCCCTGGATCGAGATCCACATGGAGACCGCCCGCCCGAAGATGGCGGAGATGGACGTCCTGTCCGACTGGACCGCCGACCCGTCGAAGTATCTCGGGATCGGCGTCGTGGAGGTCATGAACCGCCATGTCGAGACGGCCGAGGAGGTGGCCCAGCGCATCCGCGCCGCCCTGGAGCACGTCCCGGCCGAACAGCTGATCGTCAGCACCGACTGCGGCCTCTACCAGCTCACCCGGGACGTCGCCTTCCGCAAGCTCCGCAGTCTGGTCCAGGGGACGGAGCTCGTCCGGCGCGAGCTCGGCCGGCGTCCGGACGGCACGGCCTGAGGCGGGCCGGGACGCCCTGAGCGCCGGCGCCTTCCTGGTCGTCTTCGCCGCCGTGATGACCGGCGGGCTGGTGCAGGGTTCCATCGGCTTCGGTTTCGCCCTCATCGCCGCCCCCGTGCTCGCCGTGGTGCGGCCGGCGGCGCTGCCCACCACGCTGATCCTCCTCGGTGCTCCGCTCAGCGTCGTCGTGGCGCGCCGCGAGCGCGCCTCGGTCGACTTCGCCGGGCTGGGGCCGCTCCTCGGGGGGCGTGTCGTCGGCAGCCTGGCCGGGGCCGTCGTCCTCGTCGCCGTCCCCGGCCGGTTCCTGTCGGTCCTCTTCGGCGGGCTCATCCTCGTCGCCGTGATCCTGAGCGCCGTGCGCCCGGCCGTCCGGCCCGGGCGGGGCTGGCGATTCGTGGCCGGCGTCGCCTCCGGCGTCATGGCGACGGCGGCGGCCGTCGGAGGCCCGGCCCTCGCCCTCGTCTACCAGGACCGGGCCGGCTCCGTCGTGCGCTCCACCCTGGCGGTGTTCTTCCTCTTCGGCCTCACGATCTCCCTGGCCGCACTGGCGGTGGCCGGGCAGATCACCGGTGCCCAGGTCGCCTTGGCGGTCTGGCTGCTCCCGGCGCTGGCGCTGGGGCTGGCCGCCAGCCGGGCGGCGACCCGTCGGCTCGACGGCCGGTCGCTCCGTCCGGCGGTGCTCGGCTTTTCCGCCATCTCCGCGATCGTGGCCATCGCCAACGGCATCGCCGGCGACCGTTGACGACCTCGGTTCGTCCGCGCGGACAACGCAACCACGCCGGATTGGCCAAACGGGACGACGAAGCCCGCCCGGCGTCTTCCTACCATGACCTCCGCCGGAGAGGTGGATGGGTGCTTCTCCGGTGACCGGGCATCGGTGTCACGGAGCCGGCGCCGCAGGCGCCATGGTGTGGCGCGGCGTCCGGTCGCACGCGTCGCCCAACCGGCGAGGAGGAGAGCGCATGAAGATCAGGGGCGAGGATATCCTGCTGCCCGTCACCAACATCGGCTCGTGGCCGCGGCCGACATGGATGAAGGGCCGGGTCTTCGGAACCGTGCTCGAGTCCGATTTCCCCAGCTTCGAGGTGCGGGAGAAGTTCGAGGACTGCATCCGCCTGTGCGTCCAGGATCAGGAGATGCTGGGCTTCGACGTCATCACCGACGGCAACCAGTACCACGAGTCCGCCACCCCCTTCGACTACGAGGTGACGTTCCACCACATCCCCAGCCGCGTCGCCGGGACGGTGCCCTACGGCCCGCCGGTCCCGATCCCCGGCTGGGACAAATTCAACCTCATCACGGTCGTCGACGAGCTGAAGTGGATCCGGCCGATCTTCGGTCCGGTGATGGAGGCCGTCACGAGGTACACGAACAAGCCCCGCAAACTGACGCTGTTCTCGCCCGCCGGTCAGCTGATCTTCCTCCACGACGCCTACTACCACGACGCCGAGAAACTGGCCTTCGCCCTGGCCCAGGTCTACAACACCGAATTGAAGGACCTCGTGGCCCGCAACCTCGTCGACATCGTGCAGTTCATCGACGCCTCGCCGAGCTACGCCGCCGCCCCCTACATCACCGACGTGGTGAACGCCGCCATCGACGGATTGGACTGCGACGTCTGGCTCCACGCCTGCCAGGGCAACGCCGGGGACCGGTTCTACGTCGAGGGGACAACGGAGTTCCTCTTCCCGAAGGTGTACGACTTCAAGGTCAACCAGCTCCACATCGCGCTGGCGAACCACCTCCGCTGTGGAGACCTGGAGTTCTTCCGCAAATACGAGCCGCCCGCCGAGCTCAACTTCGGTGTGGGCGTCGTCGACGTGAAGGACCCGACGCCGGAGAAGGTCGACGAGGTGGTGGCGCGCATCGAGCGCGTCCTCGAAGTCCTGCCGGTCGAGAAGGTCACACTGATGTCGGACTGCGGATGGATGAACCGCCGCCGCGACACGGTGTGGGACAAGAACACCGTCCTGATGGAGGCGGCCAGGCTCGTCCGCCAGCGCTACCAGTAGGGCACACGAGCCACGATCGGCGCCCGTCGGCGGACGCACCGAGCGGCCGCCGACGGGAGTCGGGCCGACGAGGGCCGAGCCGTGATCAAGTTCGTCGCCACCCTGGCGAAGCATCCGTCGATGACGCACGAGGAGTTCGTGCGCTACTGGCGCGTCCAGCACGTACCGCTGGCCCGGGAACTCCCGGGCCTGCGCCGCTACGTCATCAGCCCGGTGGTGGCGAGCCCCGACGGCAAAGCGCCCTATGACGGCGTCGCCGAGCTGTGGTTCGATGACGAGGAGACGTGCCGGGCGAGCCTGGCCTCTCCGGCCGGGGCCCGCGCCCGCCAGGACATGGAGCGCTTCACCGAACCGGACCGCATCACCCGGGCGATCACCGTCGAGGAACGCATCGTCTGGGCCGACTAGTAGTCCCGCGCGTTGATCGTTGTGATGTCACGCCACTTTGAGTGGCCGGCCTTCGTAGGTCCAGCGGAAGGGCTTGGCTTGACGGTTGTAGGCCTTGATGAACTCGATGATGCGGT
>Ga0070741_10003473_pt1 | contig 39108 bp, 37 predicted proteins | sample Coa_R1_4_FD_66440 | JGI IMG/M metagenome (GOLD analysis project Ga0070741, IMG submission 66440) | Surface soil microbial communities from Centralia Pennsylvania, which are recovering from an underground coalmine fire - Coalmine... | ecosystem: Environmental > Terrestrial > Soil > Unclassified ...
CGGCTCGGCGGTCAGCGGGTTGTCGCGGTACTGCGCGCTGTGGCCGTTAAAGACGACCAGGTCGGCGTGGTCGAAGTCCTGCATCTTCGTGAAGCTGCCGGTGAGCACGCCGTTGGGCAGCCGGTCGCCCAAGTAGAACTCGCTCTGCACGAGCACGTACTCGTGGTCCGCCGGGGGCAGCGGCGGGTCGGGGTCCACTATCATGACGCCGTACATGCCGTTGCCGATGTGCTGGAGCGCGGGCGCCGTGCCGCAGTGATACATGTAAACGCCCGGCACCGTGGCCACGAACGACCAGGAGAAGGACTCGCCGGGGCTCACATTGCGGTAGTTGGCGATCGGCGTCTTCGCGCTGTGGAAGTCCAGCGAGTGCATCATGCGGCCGTTGTTCGTCAGGTTCACGTTGACCGTGGCGCCCTGCTTCACACGAATGACCGGGCCGGGCACGGTGCCGTTGAACGTCCAGGCCTCATAGTAGGTGTTCGGCGCCACCTGCACGACCTGCTGGTCGTCCATGACAAGGCTCACGTCGACCACGTCAGCCGGATTGTAGGGCGGGGCCACGGCCGAGACGGGCTCCCAGTCGGGCGCGCTGTACGGCGCGGCGGCCGGGGCCGCGGTCATGCTCGCCATATTGTGCCCGGCGGCCGGCGCGGTGGACGCTGCCGGCGCAGCCGCGGGGGCGGCTGCGGCCGGGGCCGCTGCTGGCGCGCTAGCGGTGGCCACGCTCGGAGAGCGGCCGGGCGCGGCGCTCGCGCGGCGGGTGAAGCCGGGCGTTGAGTAGAGCAACGTCAGGAATACCAATGCCCCGACAGCGCCAAGGGTGAGCCACCACATCAAGTAGGCTTTACCCGAAGGGTTCTGCATCGCGGTCTCTCCTCTTCCTCTGCTTCGGCGCCCGAACCGTCCGCGCTCGCCATGATTGCTGCCGGGGGCCAGGCGGCGCGCCGTGCCGGGCTCCCTGCACCGCGTCGGCGGCGGCGATCCGTGCGCTGTTGGAACAAATATCGGGGCGCGACGTTTAAGGTCGCGTTTCGCCAGGTAAACGCTCCGTAAACGGATGGCAGGGCCGCCGGGCGCCGGCATGCGCGCCCCAGAGTCCGTGCCGCGGGCGGTGTTTACCTGCCGTTTACCGAGAGTAACCGTCCCGTTTACCCGCGCCTGGCACGATGGACCAGACAACAACTGGGCAGGCGCGAGCGCCTCGCGCCAGGCTCGCAGTCTGGAGGCAACCGAGATGTCCGTCGAGCGGTCCGTCGATCCCAACCTCACCATCAACGAAGTCGTGCGGCGCTACCCGGCCGCGCTGGGCGTGTTCAACGCGCGTGGCCTCGACACCTGCTGTGGGGGCGGCCTGCCGGTCGCCGAGGCCGCGGCCCGCCACGGTCTGGACCTGAGCGAGCTGCTGGCCGCGCTCGGTCGGGTCGCGGCGGAGAGCGAGCGGTGAGCGCCCGCCCGCCGGCCATCGAGCCCGGCATGACCATCCGTGAGGCCCTGGCCCGCTACCCGCAGACGGCCGCGGTGTTCGAGCGCCACGGGCTGGCGGGCTGTGGCGGCGCGGCCGGGCCAATCGAGCCGATCGACCAGTTCGCGCGGCTCCACCACGTCGATCTGCCGACCCTGCTGCGCGAGCTGGAGGCGAGCGCGCGCGAGGCGCCGACCAGTGCGGCGGCGCCCGCGCCCGCGTCCGCGCCGTGGGAGAGCTACCGCCTCTACCTGAAGACCAGCCTGGTGCTGGCCCTCACGGCCGGCTTCGGCATCGGCCTGCTGGCCGTGCTGGGCCGGGCCGGCGGGCCCGATCTCGGCGCCTACTGGCTGCCGCTCATCCAGGCGCACGGCCAGGTGCAGCTCCTCGGCTGGGTGGGGCTGTTCGTCGTCGGCGTGGCCTACCACGTTGTGCCGCGCTTCCGCGGCGTGGCGCCGCCCAGCCGCCGTGTGGCGCTGGCCACCTACGCGCTCCTGCTCGGCGCGGCGCTCGTGCGCGCCGTCGGGCAGCCGCTGGCCGTCGCCATGCCGCTGCCGGGCGTGTTTACGCTCGCCGCGGCGTTGCAGCTCGCCGCGAGCACGCTGTTCGCGGTCACGCTCCTGCGCTGGCTGGCGCCAGCGCGCGGCCGCTGGGAGGGCTACGAGCCGTATCTCGTCGCCGCGGGCGGCTGGCTGGTGGTGGCGGGGCTGCTCCAGGTGCTCGTGGCCTGGCGGGCCGACACGCTGGGCATGGGCCTCGTGGCGAGCCTCGTCGCCGAGCCCTATCTCACCGCGATGTTCCACGGCTTCGTGCTCATGGCGGCGCTCGGCGTGACCCGCCGCGCGATCCCGCTGTTCATGGGCCTGCGGCCGGCGCACGAGCGGCTGGGCCTCGGGGCCTGCGCGGCGATCAACCTCGGCGTGGCCCTGGAGGTGGGCGGCGGCGTGGCGAGCGCGATCGCCGGACCCGAGCCGTGGCGGGGCGTGGCGCTGCTCGGCGCGGCGCTGGTCTTCGGCGGCGCCGTGGCGTTCGTGCTGGCGCTGCGCCTGTACGAGCGCGCGGTGATGCCGCCGGGCGCCGGCCAGCCGCGCGCCCACGAGCCGTACATCCGCACGGCGTACGGCTGGCTGCTGTTCTCGCTTGGCCTGGGCGCGGCGCTGGCCGTGTGGGAGCTGGCGAGCGGGACGCCGCCGAGCGCGGGGGCGAGCAACGCCGCGCGCCACGCGCTGGCGCTCGGGTTCATTTCCCTGCTGATGTTCGGCGTGGCGAGCCGCGTGGTGCCCGTCTTTGGCGGCGTGGCGCTGTGGCGGCGGCCGCTGCTCGCGCCGATTTACGTGGTGTTTAACATTGGCGTGGCGCTGCGCGTCGCCGGGGAGCTGCTGGGCAGCGCGGACGCGCTGGGCCGCGCGCTGGTGGCGTGCAGCGGGCTGCTCGGCTACGCGGGGCTGGCGCTGTTCGCGCTGGTGCTCTGGCGCACGCTCGATACGCGCGCCCCCGTGGCTCCCCAGCCGGCCACCGTCCGTGCCGGCGCCTCCGTGGCGCCGCGGCCGACGGCCGGCGGCGTGCCGATGCGCCTCGTCATCCCTTCACGCGCCGCGAGCGCGCCCACCATCTCGGGCGATCTCACGGTGGCCGACGTGCTGGCGCGCTGGCCCGCCACGCTCGACGTGTTTCTGGCGCAAGGCTTCACGCCGCTCGCCAACGCGCACCTGCGGGCCGCCCTCGCGCCGCGCATCACCGTCGCCCAGGCTGCCGCCATGAAGCGCGTCGACCTGGCCACCCTCCTCGCCGCTCTGCAAGCGGCCGCGCGCTAGCGCGCGGCCGCTTGCCGCCCGCCCCCGCCGGGGCTATGCTGCCAGTAGGCGAAGATTCAGCTTGCGCTGAACGCAGCCTAGCCTTGGATCTGATAACCTCCTAGATGCCCGGAGGCGCCTGTGCAGGCCACGGCAGACCAGCTCATCGCGCAATACATCGAGCCAACTCCTCACAAGCCCGGACCCGCAGACGTGCGACTGCGCAATTACTGCGTGCCCGTATGGACGCTCATTGGCTACTGGAAAGCGGCGAAGGGCGACATTGTGCGTGTGGCTACCGATTACGAGGTTCCGGCCGCGGCGGTCGAGGCCGCGGTCGCCTATTACGAGCGCAACAAAGCGGTGATTGATGGGCGGATCGCCGCGAATACAGTCTGAGCCCGGTGGCCGAGTTCTACCTGGATGATGGTGTGGCCCCGCGGCTGGCTACCGAGCTTACCGCCCTTGGCCACGCTGCGACGACTTCTCAAGCGCAGGGCCAGAAAGGCGCATTCGACGAGGTACACCTTTGGCTGGCTGCGCAACGTGATTGGACGCTCATCACGCACAATCGGGAAGATCTCCGCATGCTGCACCGCGCGTGGCGCCTGTGGCGCGTGCCAGCTCGTCACGCGGGAATCCTGGTAATTCCTCAGGCTAGCACAGGGCTAGCCCCCCAGTCGGCCCAGGCGATTGACTTGTTTCTCCGAACCCAACGACGCCTCATGAACATGCTCTACGAGCACACCACTGCTGGCTGGGCGGCCTATCCCTAGGCGCATCGGGCGTAGACAAAGCGCCACTGGGAGATCTGCATCAGTGGTCGCGGATTGCTCCTTAAGGCGTGCACAGTTGGGCCAGGGCCACATTGATAGCCTGGAGCCAGAGCGGGAGGAAAGTCTGATCAGCGCTGATCCAGAACCGCAGCTCGGTATCCTGCTCGTGAAGGCGAATCTCGACTAGCAGATCGAGGTGACCGAGCCTCACCAGCTTGAATGTCAGATTGATCCGTGCTTCATCCGAGAACCCAGTGCGGGCTTCGGTGTCCTGCCCGACTTGATGATAGAGGCCAGCCAGGGCTTCACAGAGCGCCAGCCACTCACCTGTCCAAGTACTCGTGGCGAAGCTCCCGCGGAAGATGCCAGTATCAAGTATTATTGCTGTCGGCATGTAGTCGTCGACTCCCGCACGGGGCGGGCTGACTTCGAAGCGTATGTAACTCGGACCACCGCGAAGCTCGACCGTCGGGCGATCGGCCATTGGCGCCTCCCGTAGGGCGGAGATGCGGCCGGCGGCCCGCACCTGCCGGTGTCACGAAGCAAGCGCGGCCCCGGGGGCGGGACTGGCAGTGCGCTAGCTGCGGGCCTGGGCGAGGTCGGCGAGCCAGCCGCGGGCGGCGAGGAAGTGGTCGCGGGCGGCGCGGGTCTCGGCGACGTTGTCGCCGCCGAACTTCTCGGAGACGACCTTCGCCAGCACGAGCGCCACCATCGCCTCGCCCACGACGCCGGCCGCGGGCACGGCGCAGACGTCGGAGCGCTGGTACTCCATCTGCGCGTTCTCGCGCTTCTCCAGGTCCACGGAGTCCTGGCGCGTGACGGTCGTGGCGATCGGCTTCATGGCGCCGCGCAGGATCAGCGGCTCGCCGTTCGTGGTGCCGCCCTCGGTGCCGCCCGCGCGGTTCGAGCTGCGCATCGGCCGGCCGTCGCCCCAGCGGATCGGGTCCTGGGCCTGGGTGCCGGGCAGGCGCGCCACGGCGAAGCCCTCGCCGAACTCGACCCCCTTGATGGCGTTGATGCTCATGATCGCCTGGGCGAGCAGGCCGTCGAGCTTCTGGTCCCACTGCGTGTAGCTGCCCAGCCCCGGCGGCAGCCCCACCGCGGCCACCTCGAACACGCCGCCCAGCGATTCGCCGGCCTTCTTCGCCTCGTCGATGCGCGCCTTCATGCGCTCGGTCGTCTCGGCGTCGGCGCAGCGCACCTCGGAGGCCTCGGCGCGAGCGAATAGCTCGCTCCACTCTAGGTCGTAGCTGGGCGCTGTCACTTCGCCGATCGCCACGATGTGGCTGTAGACGTGGATGTCCAGCTCGGCCAGGAACGCCTTGGCGAGGGCGCCGGCGGCCACGCGGGCGGTGGTCTCGCGCGCGCTCGACCGTTCGCCGACGATGCGCAGGTCGCGGTGGCCGAACTTCAGCGCGCCGGAGAGGTCGGCATGGCCGGGGCGGGGCACGGTGATGGGGGGCGGGGTCTTGTCCTTCCAGTTCGCCCAGTCCTTGTTCTCGATCCACATCGCCACGGGCGCGCCGGTCGTGAAGCCCCGCGCCACGCCGCCGCGCAGCTCGGCGCGGTCCTTCTCGATCAGCATGCGGCCGCCACGGCCGTAGCCGCCCTGCCGCCGCCGCAGGTCCTCAGCAATCGTGTCCTCGGTGACCGGCACGCCCGCCGGCACGCCATCCACAATGATCGTGAGCCCCGGCCCGTGCGACTCACCCGCCGTCAAATAGCGCCACATTGCCCGCTCCCGTCCCACGCCGCTCTGCAGCCATCATAGCGAACGCGGCGCAGGCCCGGCCAACGGGCGCGCGCGGCTGCCAGGCCCGGCGGCGGCGCCGCCACCGGCAATCGGGCGCTGCGGTGGCCGCTGGCAGGGCGAGGTTAAGGAAAAGCTTCGCCGCCCTTCCGGCGGGTTTGCTATACTGCCGCGGCCGCTCGGCGCGCGCGGTCTGCCGCCCGAGTGGCGGGAGCCAGACCTGGGAGGTGAACTGGTGGCCAAGCAGGCAGTCATGCGTGCGGGGGCGATTGCCGCCGTGCTGCTGATCGTGATTCTGACGGCGCCGAGTGCCGCGGCGCAGTCGTATCCCTACCCGCCACAGGGATATGCGCAGGGCTACTATCCCCCCGACCCCTATAGCCAGTATTACGGGCAGTACTATGGCGCCTACGCGCCGCCGGGCCAGGGCTATGGCTATGGCGGCTATGGCGCGCCGGGCGCCTACGGCCCGCCGCCGGCTTACACGGGCTATGCGAGCGCGTATGGGCCGTACTACGGCGCGCCATACCAGGGCTCGCCCTATCAGGCGCCGGGCTACTATGGGGCGCCGCCGGCGTACCCGCCGGCCGGCTACTACGGGGGCTACCCGCCGCCCCCCGGCCAGGCCTACTACGATCCCAACCTGATGGCGCCGCCGCTGGGGCTGCCGTACGCGCCGCCGCCCACGACTAGCTCCAATGGTTTCACGCTCACCGCGACGCTTACGGGGCCGAACGCGGCGACGTTGACCTGGAACGCTATTCCGGGCGCCGTCTCCTACGCGATCTACCAGGGCATCAACGGCGCGCCGCTGCAGTTCGCCAGCACCTCGACCAGTACGAGCGCGAACGTGTCGCTCGGGATGGGCACGTACGCCTTCCAGGTCCACGCGCTGGCCAGTGGCGGAGCGGACCTCATGGTGTCGAACGTCGCGACCCCCGTCCCCGGTCCGATACCGGGCCTGGGCGCGCCGCAGAACTACCCCACCGGCCCCGGCGTGCCGAGCCCCCAAAACTCGTCGGTGACGGCCAACATCCAGCAGGGCTCGCTCTTCTTCGGCACGCAGATCACGGTGACCGTGCTCGACGCGGCGCGCGCGCCAGTGTCGGGCCGCTACGTGACGCTCGTCTCGTCGCGCCAGGGCATGGACCAGATCACGCCCGCGAACGGCACTTCACCCGTCACGGATGGGAGCGGGCGCGTGTTCTTCAACGTGCGCCCTGGCCAGCCTGGCCAGGCAAACTTCACGGCCTACGTGGACGGCAACATCCAGATCGGGCAGACCGTGGTCAACTTCCAGTAGGCGGATACCTAACGGTCCCACTCGCGATAGTCAGCGTAGGACAGCTAGGCATCGGTGACTCGCCAGCCGCGGTGCAGGCGCCCCGGCGCCGGCTACACGCCGAGGTACTGGTGCTTCACGGCATCGTCGGCGGCGAGGGCCGCCGGCGCGCCCGCGAACACGATCTGGCCCTTGTTCATCACGTAGACGTGGTCGGCGAGCGCGAGCGCGAACGGCAGGTTCTGCTCGACCAGCAGGATCGCCAGCCGCTCGCGCTTCAGCTCGGCCACGATCCGCCCGATCTCCCGCACGATCATCGGCGCCAGGCCCTCCGAGGGCTCGTCCATGACCAGCAGCGTCGGGTTCGTCATGAGCGCGCGGCCGATAGCTAGCATCTGCTGCTCCCCGCCCGATAGCGTGCCGCCCTTCTGGCGCACCCGCTCGCGCAGCCGCGGGAAGTACTCGTACACGCGCGGCAGCGTCCAGCCGCCGCGGCGTGGGCGCTCGCCGAGGCGCAGGTTCTCCAGCACGGTGAGGTCGGGGAAGATGCGCCGGCCCTGCGGCACCAGGCCGATGCCCAGGCGCGCGATACGGTGCGCGGGCAGGCGCGTCACCTCCTGGCCGGCGAAGCGCACGGCGCCGGCGCGTGCGGGCGTGAAGCCGACGATGGTGCGAATAGTGGTCGTCTTGCCCGCGCCGTTGCGGCCGAGCAGCGCCACGACCTCTCCCTCGCTCACCGTCAGCGAGACGCCGTGCAGGATGTGGCTGTCGCCGTAGTAGGTGTGTACGTCCCGCAATTCGAGTAGTGAGTGACGAGTGATGTGTGATGAGTTACGTTCCCACTCGTGACTCATTACTCATCACTCATCACTGGCGCCGTGGCGCCCATGTACACCTCGGCCACGCGCGGGTCGGCGCGCACCTCGGCGGGCGTGCCCTCGGCCAGTACCTCGCCGTAGTGCAGCACGGCGATGCGGTCGGCGAGCGCGAAGACGACGTCCATGTCGTGCTCGATGATGAGCAGCGTCATGGCGGCCGGCAGCGCGCCGATTGTGCGCGTCATGGCCGCCGTCTCGGCCGGCGACATGCCGGCGGTCGGCTCGTCGAGCAGCAGCACTCGCGGGTGCGTGGCGAGGGCGATGGCGACCTCGAGCTGGCGCTGCTCGCCGTAGGAGAGGTCGCGCACGCGCGCGTCGGCGCGAGCGGCGAGGCCCATCTCGGCGAGCACGGCGTCCGCCTCGGCGGCGAGCGCGGCCAGGCGCGCGGCGGGCGCCCAGAGCTGGCGGGCGACGCCGCGCCGCGCCTGCACGGCGAGCCGCACGTTCTCGCGCACGCTCAGGCCCAGGAACAGGTTGTTGCGCTGGAAGGTGCGCGCCAGGCCGAGTGCGGCCAGGCGGTGGGGCGGCAGGCCGGTCACGTCGGCGCCGCCCAGGTAGACGCGGCCGGCCGTGGGCGGCAGCTCGCCACTGATGAGGTTGAACAGCGTCGTCTTGCCGGCGCCGTTCGGCCCGATGAGCGCGCGGCGCTCGCCCGGCGCCACGGCGAAGCTCACGCCGTTCACGGCGGTCAGCCCGCCGAACTCGCGCCGCAGCCCCTCCACGCGGAGGGCGGCCTCCCCGGCCTCCCGTTCCCTGGGGGAGTTCGCCCCTCCGGCCCCCCAATCGTGGGGAGAGTTCTGGGGAGGCTCTGCTAAGCGCTGAGCGGGGCTCCCCTCGGCATCGGGGGGCGGGAGGGGGCCACCCGGTCGCGAGCCACCGCTCATGGCCCATCACCGACGGCAGGGCTCCGGCGCAGCCGCGCCGTCGCCAGCCGGTTCCAGAGGCCGACGATGCCGAAGCGGGCGACGAGCACGAAGACGATGAACACGCCGCCCATGATCATCGGCCAGCGGTCGGTCTGCGAGCTGACCAGGTTCTGCAGCAGGAGCACCAGGCCGGCGCCGAGCACCGGGCCGACCAGCGTGCCGGCGCCGCCGATGATCACCATCACGAGCACCTGGCCGGAGGTCGTCCAGTTCAGCTCGGCCGGCGAGACGAACACGTTGAGGTAGGTCTCCAGGGCGCCGGCCAGGCCGGCGAGCACGCCGGCGAGCACAAACGCGGCCAGCTTGTAGCGGCCCACGTCGTAGCCGATCGCGCTCATGCGCGCCTCGTTCTCGCGGATGCCGACGAGCGCGTGCCCGAACGGCGAGGCGACGACGCGCCGCAGCCCGAAGTAGACAAGCAGGAAGATCGCCAGGATGAACAGGTAGAAGCGCGCCGGATCGGCCAGCTCGCCCCCACCGGCCACCAGCCCGAGCGCGGGGCGCGGGATGGCCGAGAGCCCATTCGAGCCGCCCGTCACCGGCGTCCACTTGAAGGCGACAGCGTAGAGCACTTGCGCGAAGGCGAGCGTGAGCATCAGGAAGTAGATGCCCGCTGTGCGGATGGAGAGGTAGCCGATGACCAGCGCGGCGAGCGCCGCGGCGACGAGCGCCAGCGGCAGCGTTACGCCCATGTGGTTGGTCAGGCGCACCGAGGCGATGCCGGCGACGTAGGCGCCCGTGCCGAAGAACGCGGCGTGGCCGAACGACACGAGCCCCGTGTAGCCGAGCAGCAGGTCGAGGCTCATGGCGAAGATGCCGTAGATCAGCACCTCGGTGAGCAGGCTCAGCAGGTACGGCGGCACCACGAACGGGTAGACGACGAGCGCCACCACGACCGCCGCCGGCAGCAGCCAGCGGCTCGCGGGCAGCGCGCGCTTGCGGGCCAGCCGCGCTTCGGCCTCCAACTCGGCACGTCTCCAGCCTGGCGTGCTGCGCGGTCGTGCGCCGGGTATCGCTCACCAGGCAGCAGCCTATTCTAAGGGCCGTCGCGTCGGCGTGCATGGGCCAGTCACGGTAAGCGATGACGCCTGGGGATCTGGCCGAAGCACCTCGCGCGTAGCTACGCGTCATGCGTAGCCATCACAACTGGGCCGTGCCGCGGACGCTCGCTGTCCCTATTGGCTGGCGAGCGACAAGTGCCCTTCGCGGTCGATGACGAACGCGGTCCCCAATGCGCGGGCAATCGTCGCCAGTGTATCGAGGCGCGGTGGGTGCTTGCCGCTCTCCAGCCGTGCGATGGCCGACTGCTTCATACCGGTGCGGGCGGCGAGTTCGCGCTGCGTCACGCCGGCCCGTAGCCGAGCGGCGATCAGCGCTCGCTGGAACTCGTACTCCGGCTTGACGGCCTCCCACGCTGCCCGGAACTCCGGATCCCGCGCCTCTCGTTCGGTGAAGTATTCCTCGACACTCATGGTCCCTCCCGCGCCTGCAAGTCCGCGAGCCGCCTAGCGCGGTGTCCAGTTCACTCTGTGGCGTTTGCTGCGTCTTCTTGGTGAAGCGGTCTCGTAGAACTCTACCGTCCACATGCTCACAGCCCGATGATAACGCATATGTTATCGAACAGCCAGGCGGTAGCCTGCAGGGCGCTCAGGGGCTGCGAGCCGCTCGGCAGCGTACCGCGAAGCATCGCTATACTCTGCCAGCAAAAGTGCCGCCACGGGCGGCGGCCGGTCCAGCCAGCGCGGCGCTCACGGAGCCGCGCGTCGGACGCACGAGAGGGGGCAGCTTGATGGCGACGTTTTATGACGAGTGGTTGGCGGCCGGCGCGCAGATCGACGAGGCGTTCCGCTGCTCGCCGATGATCGCGCACGACCGCCAGATTCCGTGGGTGCGCACGCGGCAGGATGCCCGCGTCAAGCTGATGGTGGACAGCTCGCTAGGCTTCCCGACGATGGGCGGCAGCGTGCTCAAGGCCGAGATCCCCGTGGGCTGGCACACCGGCAAGCACGTCCACGGCGAGGAGGGTATCTACATCCTGCAGGGCACCGGCTTCAGCGTCATCAACGGCCAGCGCTTCGACTGGAAAGAAGGCAGCGCGCTCCACATCCCCTACCGCGCCGAGCACCAGCACTTCAACACCGGCGACGAGCCGGCCGTGTACCTGTCGGGCATGGCCTTCCCGCTGGAGCGCTTCGTGCACCTGGCGCGGCTGGATCAGCTCGAAGACTGCGGCCCGGACGACCCCGCCACGCTCGCCGCCATTCCGCCCGAGCGGTCGCAGTACCTGGAGGGCGGCGCGCGGGCCGTCATTCACCTGGAGCAGGCGGGCGCCGACGAGTCGTTCCACCCGCAAGGCAACCTGGCGTCGGCGCAGAACCAGCACGCGCTGGCGCTGTACCTCGTCGTGCCCAAGAACGGCTTCCAGGCCACGAGCGTCGCCGTGACCTCCATCTTCGAGGAGCCCCCCTATCACCACAGCGGCCGCCACAAGCACCTGGAGGCCGTCATCTATGTGCTGGAGGGGGAGGGCTACAGCGAGGTGCAGGGCCGCGACGAGCGCTGGGAGGCGGGCGACGTCCTGCACGTGCCGCCGGCGATGTTCGAGCACGAGCACTACAACGACAGCCCGAAGCCCTACCGCCAGGTACGCATCCAGTTCGGCATCCGCTACTGGTTCACCGACATCTGGCCCGAGGGCTACACGGCCCAGCGCTGCTACGACGAATTCGGCCAGCCGATCATCGCGGGCATGATCGAGAGAGTAAGGGAGAGGTAGCGGCCCCGCTACGGCGCGCGGGTGCCCCACTCGCCGGAGAAGCGGTCGGCGCCGATGAGCGCGGTGGAGGGGCGGCCGAGCAGCGATTCGACGTACTCGCGCACGGCCAGCCGCTCGGCGTCGCGGATGCTCGTCAGCTTGCCCGCCTCGGCGGCGGCACGCACGCGGGCGCGCAGGGCGGCGAGCTGCTCGGGGCTGAACTGTTGCGCCTCGGCGGCGCGCACGGCGACCTCGACGAATAGCTCCGGCTCGGGCGCGGCGACGGCGTAGGCCAGGAAGCGATCGAGGATCGCCTCGTCCACCAGGTCGGGGCGGTTGCTGGTCAAGAAGACGGCGGTGCGGCTGGTGTCCAGGTTGTCCACGGCGTGGAAGAAGACGCTGTCCTGCGAGAAGTGCCATTCCTTCGCGTTCTCGCTGCCCCGCGCCATCAGCACGGATTCCACGTCGTCGAACAGGATGATCGAGCGCTGGTCCGGTTCGGTGAAGCCCTTCTCGGCCAGGCTGAACACCTCGCGGATGCGCGCCTCGCTCTCGCCGTAGCGCGAGCGGGCGATCTCGCCGCCGTCAATCAGCGCCAGCACCACCTGGCGGGCGCTCGGGCTCTCGGCCTCCGAGAAGCGCAAGCACAGCTCGTAGGCGGCGCGCCGCGCGAGCGAGGTCTTCCCGACGCCGGGCGGGCCGCCGAGGAAGAACCCCTTGACGGCGCTGCGCCGCACGCCATTCGCCCACTGGTGCGCCACGATGGCGACCGTCTCGGCGAGCAGGTCGCGGTAGTAGGAGCCGAGCAGGTCGCGCTGCGTCGTCGCGATCGCGCCGTCGCTTCCGACCACGGGGCCGAACTGCTGCTCGAGGTCCGCGAGCGAGTAGAGGTTCTGAAGCTGCATGCCGCACCACCTGCCGCGCCTGGCGCCCCACTCGCGGGCCTCGCCCGCCCGAGCGCGCCGGGACTATAGCAGAGCGCTCGGCGACGGGGCGACGGCGGCTCAGGCGGTGCGGCCGAAGAGGCCGGCGGGGCGGAGGAGGAGCACGGCGGCCATGACGGCGAAGGTGAGCGCCATCGAAAAGTCCGGTTGGAGTACCTTGCCGAACGTGTCGGCGATGCCGATGAGCAGGCTGCCCCAGAACGCCCCGGAGAACGAGCCCAGGCCGCCGACGACCACCACGATCAGCGCCACGATCAGCACATCGAAGTCCATGCCGGGGTGCATGCCCAGCACCGGCCCGGCGATCACGCCGCTCAGGGCGGCGAGCGCGGCGCCGCCCGCGAACACGGCGGTAAAGACGACGGTGATGTTGATGCCGAGCCCGCTCACCATCTCCTGGTCGGCCACGCCGGCGCGGACGATGCTGCCGAGCCGCGTGCGCTCCAGCAGCAGCCACAGCAGCAGGGCCAGGGCGAGCGTGAAGACGATGACGAAGAAGCGGTACTTCGGGTAGGGGCGGCCGAACAGCTCGACGGCGCCCTGCAGCAGCGGCGAGTAGGGCAGCGAGCGGATGTCCGAGCCCCAGACGGTGCGGACGACGTCCGCGAACACGTAGGCGAAGCCGAAGGTCAGCAGCACCTGGTCGAGGTGGCCGCGCTTGTAGACCGGCCGCAGGTAGCCTAGCTCCAGGACGATGCCGACGAGCGCGACGCCGAGCGGCGCGGCGACGAGCGCCAGGAAGAAGTTGTCGCCGTTGCGGCCGACGAGGCTGTAGGCGAGGTAGGCGCCGAGCATGTAGAACGAGCCGTGCGCGAGGTTGATGACGTCCATCATGCCGAAGATCAGGGAAAGCCCGGTGGCGATGAGGAAGATGAGCAGGCTGTAGGCCAGCCCGTTCAGGAGCTGGATGAAGGCGGTGTCGGGGGCGGTGGCGGCCAGGCTGACGAGCGGCCAGCCGAGCAGCCAGGCGACGAGCGCGAAGAGCGCCGCCGCCAGCAGCCGCTGCGTGAGGACGTCGCTTCGCCGCACCAGCATGCCTCGCCTCCCCCGTGGAGCGCCCGCGGCCCGCGGCGCGACTCCAGGCCCGTGCTCCCAGCGCCCGATCCGGTCGGGGACGACCGCGCGAAGGTCGCTCGCTCAATCGGTGCTCGCGCCGAGACGGGCGGCGCCAGGCCGGCTCGACTCTAGCATGGCGCGTTGGGGCTCCGCCAGCGCGGGCGGAGACGCAAAGCGGGGCAGGCCACTGGCCTGCCCCGCGGCGCTACGTGCGCGACAGCTAGAGGGTCGGACGGTCGCGCGTCTCGGTGACGACCTCCTGCTCGGCGGCGCCGCTAGCCGCCGGCGGGGGCGCGGGAGCCGTTGTGGCGGCCGGCGCCCCCGGGGCGGCCGGGGCGGCCGTGCCCGACGCCGCGGCCGAGGTGCGCGTCGTGCGGCTGCGGCCCATGAAGGGCATCACGAACATGTTGAAGATGGCGCCCAGCAGTGCCAGCACCAGCAGCACCGGTAGCCAGAAGCCTAAATTCACACCGAGGTGGACGGTGCCCGATAGCTCCAGCGCCCACGCTAGAGCCAGGATCACCACCGCCATCCAGAGAAACCCGGCTGCACCACCCATTTTCCGATCTCCTTTCGGTTGCCTGGGACGCGTCCATAGCCCCAATGCAAGCCTCGTGCCATGGCTCACCGGCGCTAGACGAAACCCGTATCGCCCAGGCGGCGTGCCATACCGTCACGGCATACTCCCCGCTGAGGATGCAATGGTCGGAAGGCATGCTGATCGAGCGGTCGTCTCCGTGCTGCCGTGCCCGAAAGCCGGGGGCGCGGGGGTCGGACGGGGCCTGGTAGTCGCTACAATCTGGGCGGTGGCGGCGCTACCGCACGGAGCGCGGAGCGCCTCACCTGGCACACTGGTCCAGGCGTAGCGTGCGGCGGGCTGTGGGGGCCAGCGCGGATGCAGGTGTACCGTGGAGCGCATCGGGATCGTCGGGGCGGGGCGCGCGGGCGGCGCGCTCGCGCTGGCGCTGGCGGCCGCGGGCTGGCCGGTGGTGGCGGTGGCCAGCCGCACACCCGCGCGCGCCGCGTGGCTGGCGGCCGCCTTGCCCGGGGCTGCGGTCGTCGCCAGCGCGCAGGCCGTGGCCGACGCCGCCGACCTCGTGGTCCTGACGGTGCCCGACGCGGCGATCGGTCCGGTAGCGGCCGGCGTCGCCTGGCGGCCGGGCCAGGCCGTCGTACACACGAGCGGCGTGGAGTCGCTCGGGCCGCTGGCGCCCGCCCGCGATGCAGGCGCGCTGGTGGGTAGCCTGCACCCGCTGCAGACGTTCGGGCCAGCGCCCGCGGCCGATCCCCGGGCGCCGTTCGTCGGCATCACCTGCGCGCTAGAAGGCGACGCGGCGCTGCTGCCGCGGCTGGAAGCGATCGTCGCCGCGCTCGGCGCGCGCTCCTTGCGCCTGCCGCCAGAGGCGAAGCCGCTCTACCACGCGGCGGCGGTCGTCGCGTCGAATTACCTGGTCACGCTGCTGCACCTGGCCGCCGGCTTGTGGGACGTTCTCGGCGTGGACGAGCAGACCGCGATTGGCGCGCTGCTGCCGCTCGTGCGCGGTGCGGTCGAGAACGTCGCGGCGCACGGCCCCGGGCCGGCGTTGACGGGACCCATCGCGCGCGGCGATGCGGCGACGGTGGCGAAGCACCTGGCGGCCATCGCGGCCGCGCGGCCCGACAGCCTGCCGGCCTATCGCGCGCTGGCGCGGGCCACGCTGGCGCTGGCGCAAGCCGAGGGCCGCGTCGGCCGGGAAGCGGCTGCCGCACTTTGCCGCGTCCTGGCGGATGGCGCAGAGGATAGCGCCACGGCGTCTGGCGAGCCGCTGCCCGCGCCCCGCGCCGCCGACGAGCCCCCCGGCGCGCTGCCGCGCGAGCCCGACACGCCGACGACCGCCCGGCCGCCGGCGCGCTCCGAGTCGCCTCAAGAGTAACCGCCCCGCCGGGGCGCGGCTCCGCTGGGCGGGCGGTGCTGCTGTACACTAGCCTTGGGATGCTTTTCACAGCACAGGAGTCGCCGTGACGCGCGTCACGCCGGGCCATCTGCGCCAGATGAAGGAGCGCGGCGAGAAGATCGCCATGCTCACGGCCTACGACTACCCCACGGCCCGCATGATCGACGAGGCGGGCGTGCCGACGATCCTCGTGGGCGACACGCTGGGGATGGTCGTGCTCGGCTACGACTCGACTATTCCCGTGCGGCTCGAGGACGTGATCCGCCACACGGCCGCCGTGGCGCGCGGCGCGAAGCGCGCGCTCATTATCGCCGACCTGCCGTTCATGACCTACCGCGTGAGCGTCGAGGACGGCCTGCGCAACGCGGCGCGGCTGGTGCAGGAGGGAGGCGCCCACGCGGTGAAGCTGGAGGGCGGCCGATCGGTGGTCGAGCTAGTGCGGCGGCTGGTCGACGCGGGCATTCCCGTGGTGGGCCACCTGGGCTACACGCCGCAGTCGACCCTTCAGGTTGGCGGCGCGCGGGTGCAGGGCCGCGCTCGCGAGGCGGCGGCAACCATGCTCGCCGACGCCCGCGCGCTGGAGGAGGCGGGAGCGTTCGCGTTGGTGCTGGAGCTGGTGCCCACGCCGCTGGCCGCGCTGATCTCCCGCCGGCTAGCGATCCCCACGATCGGCATCGGCGCCGGTCCGGAGTGCGACGGCCAGGTGCAGGTCATCAGCGACATCCTGGGGCTCTACCCCGACTTCCTACCCCGGCACGCGCGCCGCTACGCGCAGGTCGCCGACACGATCAAGGCCGTCGCCAGCGAGTACCTGCGCGACGTGCAGCAGGGCGCGTTCCCCACGGCCGCCAATAGCGCCGACATGGACCCCAGCCTGCTGGAGGGCCTCGTGCCCGACGGCGAGCCCTGAGCGATGGACGAGCGGCGGCCGACGCGTCCCCCCGGCCCCCCAATGCCGGGGGGAGATCGTCCGCCCAGCCACCCAACTCCACGGGGAGTCCGCTCCGCGGCGACTCAGCACGCAGCGCTCAGCACGCAGCGCTTGGTCGAGGTCGCGTCCGTGGCGGAGCTGCGCGCGGTGCTCGCGGCGCGGCCCGAGCCAGTGGGCCTCGTCCCGACGATGGGCTACCTGCACGAGGGCCACGTCTCCCTGGCACGGCGCGCTCGCGCCGAGAACGCCACGGTCGTGCTGAGCCTGTTCGTGAACCCCACCCAGTTCGGCCCGAACGAGGACTACGCGCGCTACCCGCGCGACCTGGAGCACGACCGCGCGGTGGCAGCGGCCGCGGGCGTGGACGTGTTGTGGGTGCCGGCCGTGGAAGACGTGTACCCGCCCGGCGCGCAGACCTGGGTCGAGGTGGAGGCGCTCAGCCGGCGCTGGGAGGGCGAGCGCCGGCCTGGCCACTTCCGGGGCGTGGCGACGGTGGTGCTGAAGCTCTTCCTGGCGGCGCGGCCGACCCGTGCCTACTTCGGCGAGAAGGACTACCAGCAGCTCCTCGTCGTGCGGCAGATGGCTGCCGACCTTCTCAGCGGAGTTGAGGTCGTCGCCTGCCCGACGGTGCGGGAGCCGGACGGCCTGGCGCTCAGCTCGCGCAACGCTTACCTCGCCCCCGCGGAACGCGCCGAGGCGGTCGCCCTTTTCGAGGCGCTTAGCCGCGCGCGGACGCTCCTCGCGGCCGGCGAGCGTGACGGCGCGACGCTGGAGGCGGCCATGCGCGCCGCGCTCGACGCCCACTCGGGCGTCGAGCCCGACTACGCCGCCGTGGTGGACGCCGCCACGCTCGAGCCCCTCCCCACCATCGATCGCCCAGCGCGCGCCCTCGTCGCCGCCCGTGTCGGCGGCGTGCGCCTGATCGACAACTGCGCCCTGTGATGCTGTAGGTAGACGCCGCTGGCGATCCTCGCCGCCCCAGCGCTGGCGGCGCGCTGGCCCCTCGGTCCGGCCGCGTGCCGCCCCCGGGCACCGGCGCATGCCGAGTCGCCGGTTGCTGTACACTTACGCTATGAAACGCTTGGCGCCGACGCCCGAGACCGACTCGCCCAACCCGGAGGCCCTGCTCGCGCAGGCAGCCACCTATCTTGGCGAGGGCGAGGCGGAGACGCTGCGCCGCGCCTGCGCGTTCGCCGCCGAGGCGCACGGCGAGCAGAAACGCGCCTCGGGCGACCCCTACATCGCCCATCCCCTGGCCGTCGCCCTGACGCTCGCCGAGATGCGACTGGACGTGGCCGCGCTGATGGCCGCGGTGCTCCACGACGTGCCCGAGGATACTGCCGTCTCGATCGAAGACCTGGGGCGCGAGTTCGGTCCCGAGGTGGCGCACCTCGTGGACGGCGTGACCAAGCTGGGCAAGATGCACTGGCTGCCCGAGGACGCCGATGGCGACGGGCACCTGCGGCGCGGCGAAGAGGCGGCCTGGGCGGAGAGCCTGCGTAAGATGTTCCTGGCGATGGCTGAGGACATCCGCGTCGTGCTCATCAAGCTGGCCGATCGGCTCCACAACATGCGGACGCTCCAATACCTACCGCCGCACAAGCAGCGCCGCATTGCCCAGGAGACGATGGACATCTACGCGCCGCTGGCGAACCGCCTGGGCATCTGGCAGATCAAGTGGCAGCTCGAAGACCTGGCCTTCCGCTACCTGGAGCCGGAGCACTACCGGCAGATCGCGCGCAGCCTGGAGCTGGGCCGGCGCGCCGAGCGCGAGGCCTACATCGAGCGCGTGGTCGCGCTCTTGCGCGAGGAGCTGGAGAACAACGGTATCAAGGCGGAGATCTCCGGGCGGCCGAAGCACATCTATAGCATCTACAACAAGATGCAGCGCCGCGGCGCCAACATCGACCAGATCTACGACCTTCTTGCGGTGCGCGTGCTGGTGCGCGAGGTGCAGGAGTGCTACCACGCGCTCGGCGTGGTCCACTCGCTGTGGCACCCCTTGCCGGGCGAGTTCGACGACTACATCGCCAGTCCGAAGGACAGCATGTACCAGTCGCTGCACACCACCGTGCTCGGCCCGGACGGGCGGCCGCTGGAGATCCAGATCCGCACCTACGACATGCACCACGTCGCCGAATACGGCGTGGCGGCGCACTGGCGCTACAAGGAGGGCGGCCGCCGCGACGAGAAGTTCGACTCCAAGGTCGCCTGGCTGCGCCAGCTCATGGACTGGCAGAAGGACGTGGTCGGCGCGCAGGAGTTCGTCGACTCGCTGAAGACCGATCTCTTCCAGGACCAGGTGTACGTCTTCACGCCGCGCGGCGAGATCAAGGAGCTGCCGGCTGGCGCGACACCGCTCGACTTCGCTTACCGCATCCATACCGAGGTGGGGCACCGCTGCGTCGGCGCGAAGGTGAACGGGCGGCTGGTGCCGCTGAACGCGACGCTGCACAACGGCGACTCGGTCGAGATCGTCACGGCGAAGCAGACGCGCGGGCCGAGCCGCGACTGGCTGAACCCCGCGCTCGGCTACCTCAAGACGGCGCACGCGCGCGAGAAGGTGCGGCAGTGGTTCCGCAAGCAGCAGCGCGACGAGAGCATCGCGCGCGGCCGCGAGCTGGTGGACAAGGAGCTGCAGCGCCTGGGCGTGGACCACGTCGTGAAGCTGGAGGAGCTGGCGCAGAGCTTCCGCTACGAGCGTACCGACGATTTCCTGGCCGCGGTGGGCTACGCCGACATCAACGCCCAGCAGATCGCCACGAAGCTTTCCACGACGCTCGCGCCGCAGCACGCCGCGCCGCCGCCGGCCGCGCCGCCCCCCACCGACGGCTCCGTGCGCGGCCTGCGCGTGAAGGGCGTCGGCGATCTGCTGACCCGGCTCGCCCAGTGCTGCAACCCGGTGCCCGGCGACGCGGTCGTGGGCTACGTGACGCGCGGCCGCGGCGTCACCGTGCACCGCGCCGACTGCGTCAGCATCCTGCACGAGGACGAGCCGGAGCGCATCGTGGAGGTGGACTGGGGCCACGTGCAGGCGCGGTCCTTCCGGGCGGCGATCCGCATCGAGGCCTGGGACCGCGAGGGCCTGCTGCGCGACATCTCGGCGGTCGTGGCGGACGAGAAGATCAACATCTCGGCGCTCAACGTGAGCACCCACAAAGACGGCACGGCCACCGCCCACGCCACCCTCGACGTGGACAGCCTGGCCCACCTCAGTCGGGTGATGACCCGCCTCGAAGCCATCCGCGACGTGAACCGCGTCGCTCGCGACCAGCTCCCCTCGGCCCGCTGAGAGCGGCTAGCGTTGATCCCGATGCCCGGCGGCTTTTCCGCCGAACGTGTTGCAGAATGCAACCGCCACGGCTACCATTAGGTGAAAGTGGACAGCATCGGGAGAACAAGGCATGGCGATCCTTCACGTCCGCAACGTGCCTGACGATCTATACGAGCGGCTCAAGGAGCGCGCGGCTGCCGAGCGGCGGTCCATAAGCGCCGAGATCATCGCGATCTTAGAGTGCCAGCTCCCTGCGAAGCGGTCTGTGTCGGAAGTGCTGGACGAGGTCGACCGGATAAACCGGCTCTACCCGCTGCCCCCGAACCTGCCAGATGCTACCGAACTCCTCCGTGAAGACCATGAGCAACGATGACGCTCTACGTGGTGGACGCCAGCGTGCTGGTCCGGAGGATCCTGCCGAATCAACCATTGGGGGACAAGGCGCTCAGGTTCTTCTCGCAACAGGACGACGAATCAGCACTTGAGCTGGCAGCCCCGGATTTGATCTACGTTGAGTGCGCCAGTGCTCTCTGGAAGTACGCCCGGTTCGCCAACCTGGACGCGCACGCGGCCGCGCTCCATCTGGGCCAAGTGTTTCAACTGCCGATCCTCACGACGCCTACTCCGTTGCTTGTAGACCGTGCCTTAGCGCTGGGTTTGGCGCGTGGGATGAGCGTCTACGATGCCTGTTACGTCGCGCTCGCCGAGAGCCTTGGCTGTGCGCTTGTAACGGCGGACGAGAGGTTGGTCCGGCAAGCTGGCGGCGGCCGAGCGAAAGTCGAGTGGCTGGGGGATCTGTAGGCCGGGCTACTGGGGAGTGAGCTGGACGTCGGCGACGAGGGCGTCGAAGTCGTGGCCGGCGCCTAGGACCTCCAGCGTATAGAGGAAGACGGGCGGCTCGGGTAGCTCGGCCAGGTCGAACTCAAAGCGCACCCAGGTGTTCTCGGGCACCCGCTCGCCGTGGTCGGTGGGCCGCAGCTCGGGATTCTGGTAGTAGAACCCCCGGTACCAGGTCTGGCCGTTGCCCGCGGCGTCGCGGTAGCGCAGGCGGAACATCAGCGGGTACTCGGTGTCCAGGTAGCCGCCGCCCGACAGGCTGGCCGAGCGCACCTTGACGCGCGCCGACAGCACCAGCCGGGGGTAGACCGACACGTCGGCGTTGAGCTGCTGGGCAAGGCCCGTCTCGTTGTGCGTCTGGAAGCGGCTCGCGCGGCTCACTCGTAGCGCGGCGCGCGGCACGCCGTCAATCGGCTCCTGCACGATGGCGCGCACGCCCAGGCGGTCCGGCCGGTTGGCCTCCTGCGTGTCGCGCGGCTGCCAGCCGGCCAGATCGGCGGCAAAGTCGCCGTTCGCCACGAGATTCGCCCCGCCGGCGAAGGGGCCGCTGGCCGGCGCGTTCGCCGCGAGCTGGGCGCGCTCGCCGGCCGCGAGCGCGAGCGGCGGATCGGCGCCGACGCTCACCGTGGCCGCGCCCCGGCGCACCAGCACTTGGGCCTTGGGTCCCTCGACGGCGACCACGTAGTCGCCGGGCTGAACTGTGACAGTACCGTAAGGTGTCTCCAGGGCGAGCGGCCGCGGCGCGTCGGGAGCGACCTCCACGCGGACCGCGCCGGCGGTGTGCTGGAAGGCGAGCGCGCCCGCGGCCGGCGCGAAGCGGCCGGCGCGCAGCTTGGCGAGCACGAGCCGCGCCCGCGGCCCCAGGCGGAGCGCGGCCTGCCCGGGCAGCTCCAGGCGGGCCAGCGCGCCCTCGGTCACTTCCAGCGCATCGCCCTCCTGCATGGCCATGCCGTCGCGGGCGATGATCGGCGGCCCCGCGCCCCGGTCCTGAAGCTGAACGACGCCCTGGTCGATCTCCAGGTGGGCGGTGGCGGTGACCGTCGCGGTACCCAGCCAGTTGAACAGCGCATAGACCCCACCGCCGCACAGGCCGAGCCAGATCGCGAACGCGCCAAGCAGCACGCGCCAGGCCAGGCGCTGGGCCTGCTCGGGGGTGCGGGCGGCCCGGGCCTCGGCGGGGGGGAACGTCGTGGCGGTCGTCGCCCCGAAGGCTGGCGTCCCCGCGTCGCTGGTGGCGAGGGCGCGGGGGCCGGGGCGGTTGGGCGGAGGAGTGCCAGCCAAGCCGTTATCCGCCGCTCAGAATGTAGCGCGTGGCGGCACGCGGCCGCCAGACGCTCCGGAATACTACGAGCGCGGTGGAGCGGTGTCAAGGAAAGCGCGGTGCGGCGCGCCGGGCACGGAGCTGGCCGGCCGCGTTGGGACGCGGGCCACCGAGCGCCATAATGAGGGAGAGCGCGCGGTGGCCGGGCGCGTCGCCACGCGGGTGGCCGCTGCCCCGCCGGGCGGTGAAGGAAGGTGTAAGGTGGCAAACCGATTGGCGGGCGAGACGAGCCCCTATCTGCTCCAGCACGCCGACAACCCCGTGGACTGGTACCCCTGGGGCGAGGAGGCGCTGGCCCGCGCGCGCGCCGAGGACAAGCCCCTCCTGGTCTCGATCGGCTACTCGGCCTGCCACTGGTGCCACGTCATGGCGCACGAGTCGTTCGAGAACCTCGCGATCGCCGGCCTCATGAACGAGCTGTTCGTCAACGTCAAAGTCGACCGCGAGGAGCGGCCGGACGTCGACCACGTCTACATGACCGCCGTGCAGGCGATGACCGGGCATGGCGGCTGGCCGCTGAACGTGTTCTGCACGCCCGACGGCACACCCTTCTACGGCGGCACCTACTGGCCGCCTGAGGACCGCGGCCGCATGCCCGGCTTCCCGCGCATCCTACAGGCGGTGGCCGAGGCCTACCGCGAGCGGCGCGCGGACGTGGAGCAGCAAGGCGTGGCGCTGCGCGAGCACATCGCGCAGGCGATGGCGCCGGCGCTGCCGCGCGGCGAGCTGGACCCGCGCCTGCTGGACCAGGCCGTCGAGGTGCTGAGCAGCAGCTTCGACCGGCGCTACGGCGGCTTTGGCGGGGCGCCGAAGTTCCCGCAGCCGATGACGCTGGAGTTCCTGCTGCGCCGCTACCACGCCAGCGGCGACGAGCAGGCGCTGGCGATGGTCGAGTTCACGCTGGACCATATGGCGCGTGGCGGCATGTACGACCAGCTCGGCGGCGGCTTCGCCCGCTACTCGGTGGACGAGCGCTGGCTGGTGCCGCACTTCGAGAAGATGCTCTACGACAACGCGCAGCTCAGCCGCGTCTACCTGCACGCCCACCTGGCGACGGGCAAGCCGCTTTACCGCCGCATCGCGGAGGAGACCTACGCCTACGTGCAGCGCGAGATGCTGGACCGCGCGGGCGGCTTCTACTCGGCGCAGGACGCCGACAGCGAAGGCCACGAAGGTAAGTTCTACGTCTGGACGCCGGACGAGATCGCCGCGGTGCTAGGGCCGGAGGACGCGGCGCTGGTCGAGCGCTACTGGGGCGTGACCGAGGGCGGCAACTTCGAGGGCCGGAACATCCTGTGGGTGCCGCGCGCGCTCGAGGCGGTGGCCGAGGAGGCGGGCGTGTCGCCCGAGCGGCTGGAGGCCGCCGTGGCGCGCGCCAAGCGCGAGCTGTTCGCCGTGCGCTCGCAGCGAGTCTGGCCGGGCCGCGACGACAAGGTGCTGACGGCCTGGAACGGCCTCATGATGCGCAGCTTCGCGGAGGCCGGACGGCTCCTGGGCAACGACGAGTACCTGCGTGTGGCGGTGGCGAACGCGACGTTCGTGCTGGGCAATCTACGCCAGGGCGACCGGCTGCTGCGCACCTGGCGCAACGGCGAGGCGAAGCTAAGCGGCTACCTGGAGGACTACGCCTGCTACGCCGCGGCGCTGCTCGCCCTCTACGAGGCGACATTCGAGCTGGAGTGGTTTACCGAGGCGCGGGCGCTGGCCGACACGATGCTGGACCTCTTCTGGGACGACGCGCTCGGCGGCTTCTACAACACGCCGCGCGACCACGAGGCGCTGATCGTGCGGCCGCGCGACTTCTACGACAACGCGGTGCCCTCCGGCAACTCGGTGGCGGTGGACGTGCTGCTGCGGCTGGCGCTGCTGACGGGCGAGGCGGCGTATGAGCGGCGCGCCGTGCAGGTGCTGGAGGGGCTGGCGCACGCCATGGGCCAGCACCCGCTAGCGTTTGGCGAGCTAATCCAGGCGCTCGACTTCCACCTGGCGGGGCCGCGCGAGATCGCCCTGGTCGGCGAGCCGGAAGCCGCCGACACGCAGGCGCTGCTAGCCGTGGTGAACGGTGCGTACCTGCCGAACCAGGTGCTCGCCCTGCGCCGCCCGGACGACCGCGCCGCCGAGGCCGCCATCCCGCTGCTGGCCGAGCGCGACGCGCTCGACGGCCGCGCCACCGCCTACGTCTGCCGCCACGCGGTCTGCGAGCTGCCGACGACGAACCCCATCGTGCTGGCGGAGCAGCTCAACCTAACCCCCCCTGCCCCCCTTCCCTAGGAAGGGGCGAGCAGGACCCAGCTTCCCGGCTCCCGTTCGCTTCGATGAACCGGGAGTTAATGTTAGACGCCCGACGGATAGGTCTCGGGCGGCTCTCCCTCGGGCTGCGGCTGCAGGTGCAGCGGGTGCAGGGCGTGCGTCTCGTCGAGGTAGAGGAAGGCGTCGTAGCGCAGCGGCAGGACGGTCGGGACGTAGTTGCCGAAGCGCTCGAAGGCCGGGTTGTAGACGACGCCAATGGCGCGGTGGCCGCGCGGCGCGAGCAGCGGGTCGGCCTCGGCCGTGGCCCCGCTGCCGGGCGCGGGCAGCCGGTCGGCGGCCGCGGCGCCGTCGAGCAAGAAGAGCGCGTTCTGGCCGCCCAGGGCGTCGTGCAGGACGGCCTCATGGCTGTCAGCCTGGGCGGGCGGTACGCGCATGCGCTGCATGGGCGCACCCCATTCGTCGCCGGCGATGACGCTGCCGTGGTGGGAGCCAAAGCCGACCAGCACGACGCCATCCCGCCAGTCGCGCTCGCGGACGAGCTGGCCGACGTTCACCATGCCGGCGCGCAGCATGTCCGTCGCGCGGGCATCGCCGACGTGCGTGTTGTGCTCCCAGACGATCGCCTTCGCGTCGGGGCCGTGGAGCTGCATCAGCCGTTCCAGCGTCTCGACCATGTGGTGGTCGCGCACGTTCCACGACTCGGGGCCGCCGCGGATCATCGCGCGGTAGTAGCGCTCGGCGTTGCGGGTGACGAGCGCGTTCTGCTCGGCGTTGAAGTACGCCTCGCGGCCTTCCGCCTGGTACTGTGGCGCCTTGCGGCGTAGCTCCAGCAGCATGGCCACGACCTCGTCCTGGCAGGAGGTGGGCACGAGCGCCGTGGCGCGGGCGTACGCCTCCACGTCCTCGGCGTAGGGCTCGAAGCAGCGGAAGGCGCGCCGCGCGGCGGGCAGGGCGCTCGGGTCCACGCGCTCCAGGTAGCGGGTCACGGCGTCGAGCGACTCCCACAGGCTGTACACGTCGAGGCCGTAGAAGCCGACGCGCTGGTCGGCTGGCAGGGCGGCGTTGAGCTGGCGCAGCCACTCCGCCAGCTCGACGACCTCCGTGTTCGCCCACATCCAGGTCGGCCAGCGGGCGAAGGCGTGCAGCACCTCACGCGCGCTCGCCCCGGCGTCCGGCGCGTGCTTCACGTAGCGGTTCACGCGATAGCAGTCGGGCCAGTCGCCCTCGACGGCGATGAAGGAGAAGCCCTTCTCGCGGATCAGGCGCTGGCTGATGCGGCGGCGCCAGTTGTAGTACTCGGCGGTGCCGTGGGACGCTTCGCCCAGGAGCACGAAGCGGGCGTCGCCGATGCGCTCCAATAGCGGGTCGAGGTCGGCGGGGCCGCGCAGCGGGTGCGCGAGCGCGCGAAAGCGATCGGCGAGGCTGGCGGCGGTGGCAGCGCCGCGCCCCGCGAGGCGGTCGCGAATGGTCTGGATCGTTTCCATGGTCATGCTCCCCTATAGAGCGCGGTTCGCGCATGGCTCGCGCGGCCCGGCCCGTCGGCGGTAGGCGAGCAGAACCCGTCCCTGCCGGGGCTGGCGCCCGGTAGCTCAATGCCTGCCAGGATCGCTATGCGTATAGCCTAATGCGCTGATGCGTCCTGTGCGTCAGTAGGCAATGGCCCCAAGCGAGACGCAGCAGAAGCCATGCCAGCCAATGAGATGGCTGCAGGATGGCAAGCGGCCGATTCCGTGGCGGAGCCGCGTGTCTTGGCGGTGATAGAGATGCATATGGTGGTATGCGTGGGATGATAGGATGAGGATAGGCATACTCCTTGCCACAGAGTGCTACGAAGCTAGCGAAAGGAGCCGCCTGATGGCGAAGGCGAAGCGCACCCGCACGCACGGCGACCAGAAGGATTTCGCGACCAAGCAGACGCTGAACCCGCCGGCCGGTGGCCCGCGCGAGGGACAAACACGCGAGCCCGAGTCGCGGGACGCGAAGCGCCGCATCGGCCAGTTCACCGGCGCCGGCGATCCGTCGTTGACCAAGAAATAGCCGCGCCACGCGCCCCAAGGGGCCCGGGCAAGCTTGCCCGGGCCCCTTGCTCTGCTCCGCTATTGACTGGTGCACCCCAGACCGATAGCCGGCGTTGCGAGCCTGCCGCCTCGCTGCCGCGGCCAGTGCACCCCCCGGCCTTACGGGGCGGCGAGACTATCTTCTCCCCCAAGACCGGGGGCTGGGGGAGCCCTCTCCCGGAAGCCGGGATGCTGGCAAAACACTGTTGGCGCCCTGGCGCCCCGCACGCGGCGTGCGAAGACCCCGGCAGCGGCGGGTGGTGCAGGGGCGCCGCTGCCGAGGCCTCGCAGAGAGGTTGTCCGCGTCGGAGGGGCTAAGTCGTGTGGCTCTGGGGGATCGTGCCGCGCCAGGCACCGGTGGCCACGCCGCGGCCCTCGATGAAGTCCTTGAAGCGGTGTAGATCGCCGTCCACGCGGCGGTCCATGAAGCCCAGGGCGTCGCCCACGTTCTCGGTGAAGCCCTGCGGCTCGTACTCGAGCTGGAGCAACACGCGCGTGCGATTGTCGCCCAGGCGGTGGAAGGTGACGACGCCCGCGTTCTGGTCGCCGGACGTGCTGCGCCAGGCGATGCGGTCGTCGGGCGTCTGCTCCGTGATGACGGCGTCCCACTCCTGCATCTGGCCGCCGATATTGGCGCGCCAATGCAGGTGGGAGTCGTCGAGCTGGCGGACCTCCTCGACGCCTTCCATGAAGCGCGGGAACGACTCGAACTGAGTCCACTGGTTGTAGGCGGTGCGCACGGGCACGTCGACGTCGATGTGCTTCTCGATCTGCGCCATGGTGTACTCCTCCCGGGGCCAGCAGGCCCCAGCGTCGGCGCGGCGCCCGCCCCCACGTCGGGCGCCGCGCCGCTAGCTGGTTCCAGGAGGCATGCACGCAGAGAGCGTGCCGCTAGCGAGCGGCCCGTGAGCCTAGCCGACGGTGACCGGCACCGGCCAGGGCGCGTTGTACCCGTAGCCGAAGCGGTTCCACTCCATCTGGCTGGGCTGGCGGTTGCCGGCCTCGTCGGTGGCGCGGGCGAGCAGCGTGTAGCCGCCGGGCGCCGCGGTCCAGAGGAACTGCCAGCGCACCCAGCTCCCCGGCTCGTTGGGCGGCGCGAGCGTCGCGGGCTGCCAGGTGGCGCCCGCGTCCGCGCTCACCTCGACCGTGGCGATGCGGCCCTGCCCCGAGTAGGCGAAGCCGGAGATGACGACCGGGCCGGGGTCCAGGCTGGCGTTCGCCATGGGGCGGGCGATCGTCGCGCGCACCGGCAGGAAGGTAACGGGCTGCGGCTCACCCTGCTGGTTCTCCCGCTCGATCACGTAGCGCGCCCGCTGGTAGAAGCCCTCGTAGGGCTCGGTGACAGCCTGCAGGCGCGTGAGCCACTTCACGGAGGCAACGCCGACCCAGCCCGGCACGAGCAGGCGCACCGGGAAGCCGTGTTCGAGCGGCAGCGGCTCGCCGTTCATGGTGTAGGCGAGGATCACGTCGGGGTCCATGACGTGGTCACGCGTCAGGCTGCGCTGGAAGCCCGGGTTGTCGCCGCCGTGGAACACGACCTCGACCGCGTCGGGGCGTAGCCCCGCGCGCTCCAGGACCGCCGCGACGGGCACGCCGGTCCACTCGGCGACGCCGACCGCGGAGGTATCCCACTGGGTGCCCTCGGCGCGCGGGGTGAAGCCCGAGCGGGCGTTGCCGGCGCACTCCACGAGCGTGAGCTGCGAGCGCGACGGCAAGTGCCGTAAGTCGTCGAAGCCGAGGGTAAGTGGCTGCGCCACCGCGCCGTCCACGGTGAGCGTCCAGTCGGACGACTGGATCGTGGGGATGGCGAAGTGGTTGCGCACGAAGAACAGGTGATTGGGCGTGAGCAGGCCGCTAAGCTGCTCCAGCGGCGTGCCCGCGTTCAGCGGGTTCGCCTCGAAGACGCGCAGCGCGGTCTCGGCATCCTGGCGGGCCGGGGCGGCGAGCGCGGCGCGGCCGGGCGGCAGCAGCCCGAGGGCGGCCCCCGCGCCGGCCAGCGCGCTGCCGCGCAGCAGGCGCCGCCGGCCAAGCGGCCGTCGTAGCGCTTCGGTCACGAGCCAGGGAGTGCGCTTCGCCATGGTCGCTCCTTTCTCCGCTCTCAGGCGGGGCAGGCAGGGAGAGCGCCAGCAGGTGCGAGGGGGCGGACGATGGGGCGGCTGGCCACGACGCGGCTACGCCAGGAAGCCCGGTGGCGGCCGGTCGCAACCAACGGCTTGCCCGAGCGTGGGGGCACTCGGGGAAGCCGCGGCCTTGGGGGTAGGCCAAACACAGAATATAACTTAACCGAATAGTTTGCAAGGGTTCGCACGGGTCAATTCCCCGGCGTGCTGTCCGCCGTGAGCGCGAGCGACACCGGCAGGCGCGCCAGCACCCAGCCGTGAACGGTGTCGAGATAAAGATACAACGTGTAGGCGCGGACGGGTTCTGTCTGGAGCGGCAAATCGGCCACCGGCCAGGTCAGCTCGAAGCCGCAGCGCGCGAGCGCCGGATCGTTGAACACGGTGCCCACGTCCGGGCGCGGCAAGCCGTAGCTTGCCCAACCAAGCAGCCGGCCGCGATCGGACGGCCCGTCGAGGTAGGCGACGATCTGCCGGATGCCTGGCCCGTCCAGCGCTTGCAGGTCCGCGGCCCAGCCGCGCAGCCGGTAGCCGGGGCTGCCGTCGGCCGTGCCGACCTGGCCGAGCGGCTGGCGGCTGTCCACGGCAAGCTGGACGCTGCTCTGGTCGAGCGGGGTCACCGGGCCGTGGATGAGGTCCTGGGCCTGACCCGTGCGGGAGACGAGGGCGAGCGCCAGGGCAGCCAGGGCCAGGAGCGGCAGCCGGCACATGGGACGCGCGCCTCACACGCCGGCGAGCGCGCCGTCGAGGTCGGCCAGCACGTCCTCGACGGCCTCGATGCCGATGGACAGGCGCACCAGGCCGGGGCCGACGCCCATCGCCGCCAGCGCCTCGGGCGGCAGGCCGCGATGCGAGGTGGCGAGCGGGTAGGTCACGGTGGTCGTCACGTCGGCCAGGCTGGGCACGAACTCGATCAGGCGCAGGCCTGCCAGGAAGGCGCGGGCCGCCGCCTCCCCGCCCGCCAGCTCGAAGGAGAGCATGCCGCCGTAGCCGTGAGGGTAAAGCTGCCGCGCCAGCGCGTGCTGGGGATGGCTCTCCAGGCCCGGGTAGTGGACGCGCGCCACGGCGGGGTGCTGCTCCAGGTGGCGGGCGACGGCAAGCGCGTTGGCGCAGGCGCGCTCGACGCGCAGGGCGAGCGTCGCCAGGCCCTGCGCCGCCAGCCAGGCGTCGAAGGCCCCGCCCGCCACGCCGAGGTGGGTCGCCGTCTCGCGGATGCGCGCGACGATCTCCTCCGGCCCGGCCACGATCCCGCCGAGCACCTGGCTCTGGCCGCCGAGATACTTGCTGGTCGAGTGCCAGACGAGGTCGGCGCCGTGGGCGAGCGGCTGGATCAGCCAGGGCGTGGTGAACGTGTTGTCCACGCAGACGAGCAGCCCACGCTCATGCGCCGCGGCGGCGAGGCGCGGCAGGTCCGTGACGCGCAGCGTGGGGTTGGTCAGCGTTTCGAGCAGCAGCAGGCGCGTGCGCGGCTGGGCTGCCGCGAGCGCGTCGGGGGCGGCCGGGTCGATAAACGTCGTGGTGATGCCCAGGCGAGGTAGCTCCGACGTGACGAGCGCATAGGTGCCGCCATAGATGTGGCGGTCGGCCAGCACATGGTCGCCCGTCTGGAGGAGCGCGAGGAGCGTCGCGCTGAGCGCGGCCATGCCGGAGGCGGCGGCCACGGCAGCCGCGGCGCCTTCGAGGTCCGCGACCGTGCGCTCCAGCAGGGCGTGGTTCGGGGTGCCGTAGCGGTAGTAGAAGTAGCCCGGCTCGTCGCCGGCGAGGATCGCTTCGAGCTGCTCCAGGCTGGCGAAGCGGCCGGCGGTGCTCTGGTAGAGCGGCGGCGCCACCGGCGCGTTCGCCACGCGCGGCACGGCGCGGCCGACGTGCGCCAGGCGGGTGGCGGGGGCGCGCGGGCGCGGCGGGCGAGCCATCGGCGTTCTCCTGGAGCCTGGTTCAGGATAACACCCGCGGGGCTAGGAAGGACCGTCAGGCGCTCGCGGCCTCGGACGGCGGGATGGCGCGCCCATCCAGCACCTGCCACACGCCGTAGGCGCGCGCCATCCGGTCGGTCTCCGGATCGGTCCAGTTCCCCGCAACCACCGGCAGAACCGGGCGCCCCAGCTTCTCCAGCAGGCGAGCGCGGTCGGCGGCGCGCTGCACGTCGGAGCGCCCGATGCCGTAAGACACCTCGACTAGCACGTAGACCGGCTCCTGGTCCTCGCGCCGCCTCCCGCTCAGCACGATGTCGGCGGCTAGCAACGAGTTCCGCTCGTCGTCCGTGAGCTGTCCCGCGGCGACCGCGTCGTCGAGCTGGTCGGCCAGCCGCCCTAGGTCGACCAGGCGCAGGCCGCGTGCGAGGCGACTGAAGTACGACGGCGCCCGCCGCGCGTAGCGTAGCTCGAGCACTTCCCCTGTGAGGTCGCCGAGGCGCGCCGTGTGATCCGCCCCTTGGGCCACTAGCTGTCTAACGGACGCGGCGAGCTCGTCCATTCGCCACGTCAGCCTTTCCAGTTGGGCCTCGGTGCGTGCCTGGGCCTCGGCCAGCGCCTCCACGCGCGCCTCGGTGCGCGCCTGGGCCTCGGCCAGCGCCTCCACGCGCGCCTCGGTGCGCGCCTGGGCCTCGGCCAGCGCCTCCACGCGGGCGGTAAGGGCGTCCAAACGCTCGGCTAGCTGCTGCACGAGCGCCGGGAGGCCTAGCAGCTCCTCCGTGAGGACGTGCCGGCGCAGCTCCGCCCGCCACTCGGGGTGCTGTTCGAGCAGCCGCAGGAGGTCCTGAAAATCTTCGACGGAGAACGCCATCGTGCTCACTCCCGCCAGCAGTATAGCAAGGCGGGCTGGCGCGGTGGCGTGGGGCGCCGATGGGCGCGCGGCGCGCGATTTGCCTTGACGGTACTGGGCGCGGCGTGCTACAGTCGGGAAACACTGCTCCAGCCGACAACTGAATATTGCCCTTATCAAGAGAGGTGGAGGGAGACGGCCCGATGAAGCCCGGCAACCCCTCCCCCGGTGGCCGACCGGCCGGCGCCCGCCGGCGGTAGGCGCTCCTCGACGGATCAGCGTCGCGCGGCGTGGCCACCAGGTGAGAAGGTGCCAATTCCGCCAGACTTGATCTGGAAGATAAGGGGAGAGACAACGTGAGTTGGACCCCTTATGCGTGTGTGTAAGGGGTTTTTCGTTGTCTTCCTCCGGACACGACTCTCTCGTCCAGGCTGGGGACAGAGACGTTGACTGCTCTGAGGAGGAGACGCCATGAGCCGACTGCGCGGGCTGCAGTGCCGAGAATGCGGCCACCTGTACGGACTGCTGCCCATCCACGTCTGTGAGCTCTGCTTCGGCCCGCTCGAAGTGGCCTACGACTACGATGCCATCCGCCCGCTGGTGAGCCGCGAGGCGATCGCCGCCGGGCCGCAGACGATCTGGCGCTACCGCGCGCTGCTGCCGGTCGAGGACGAGCCGATCATCGAGACCTACGCGGGCTGCACGCCGCTGGTGAAGGCGGACAACCTGGGCCGGCTGCTCGGCCTGAATCAGCTTTACGTCAAGAACGACACCGTGAACCCCACGTTCTCCTTCAAGGACCGGCCGGTGGCGATTGCCGGCACGAAGGCGCGCGCCTTTGGCTTCGACACGTTCGCCTGCGCCTCGACGGGCAACCTGGCCGCGGCGGTGGCGGCCTGTGGCGCCCGCGCGGGGATGCGCGCCGTCGTCTTCATCCCGGCCGACCTGGAGCCGAGCAAGGTCACGAACATCGGCATCTACGATCCCACGCTGGTCGCCGTCCACGGCAATTACGACGATGTGAACCGCCTGTGCAGCGAGATCGCGGACAAGTACGGCTGGGCCTTTGCCAATATCAACGTGCGGCCGTACTACGCGGAGGGCAGCAAGACGCTAGCCTACGAGGTGGCCGAACAGCTTGGCTGGCGCACGCCCGACCACGCGATTGTGCCCACGGGCAGCGGCTCGATGTTCACAAAGATCTGGAAGGGCTTCCAGGAGCTGCACCGGGTGGGGCTGGTGGACGAGGCGCCGCGCACGCGGATGACGGTGGCCCAGGCGACCGGCTGCGCGCCGGTGGTGGACGCCTTCGACCGTCGCACGCTGAACGTGGCGCCCGTGAAGCCCGACACGATCGCGAAGTCGCTGGCGATCGGCAACCCGGCCGACGGCTACTACTCGCTGAAGGTCATCAAGGAGACCGGCGGCTGGGCGGTGTCCGTGACCGATGCCGAGGTAGTCGAGGGCATCAAGCTCCTGGCGCAGACGGAGGGCATCTTCGCGGAGACGGCTGGCGGCGTGTCGGTGGCCGTGGCCCGCAAGCTGGCCGAGAGCGGTCGCATCGCCCCGGACGAGACCGTCGTGGTGTACGTGACCGGCAACGGCCTGAAGACGCCCGAGGCGGTGGCCGACCGGCTGGCGCCGCCGATCACGATCGCCGCGACCATGGAGGCGTTCGAGGCCGCGCTGGCGGTGGATCAGCGCGGCGCGGCGGCGGTGGCCTAAAATTGGGGCAAGAGGGCGAGCGCCGGGGTGCCACCGTAGCGCCCCGGCCCCGGCCCACGTCGCCGGACCGCTGAGAGGAGCCCACGCGATGGCGAAGCAGCGGGTGAAATTTACCTTCCCGCCCGAACGGATCACGCAGCCGCTGATCTACAACATGGGCCGCCAGTTCGACGTGGTCACCAACATCCGCCGGGCGAACGTCACGCGCGACCGGGGCTGGGTCATCCTGGAGATCTCCGGCGAGACGGCCGAGATCGAGCGGGCGGTCGAGTGGGCGCTCAACCAGGGCGTGCGGGTGGACCCGATCGAGGGCGACATCGTCGCCGGCTAGGCGCCCGCGGCCCTTCCACGCCTGGCAGCAATCGAGGAGAGGCACGATGAGCGTGCGCGTTCGTATTCCGACTCCCCTGCGGACCCTCACGGCCGGCGCGGCCGAGGTCAACGTCGGCGGCGCCAGCCTCGCCGAGTGTATTGCTCAGCTCGAGGCGCAGTACCCGGGCATGGAGCAGCGCCTGAAGGACGAGAACGGCGAGCTGCGCCGCTTCGTGAACCTGTACGTGAACGGCGAAGATGTGCGCTTCCTACAGGGCCTCGACACCAGCCTGAAGACGGGCGACGAGGTCTCGATCGTGCCGGCGGTCGCCGGGGGCTGACCTACCCCCCAGCCCTCTCCTTCGCAGGGAAGGGGGTATAGCAGCGCCGGTTACGCCGGCTCCCCCTTCCCTGCGAAGGAAGGGGGACCGGGGGGGTTAGGTCAGTGGAGCGCTACTCGCGGCAGGTCTTGTTTCCAGGCGTCGGCGAGGCGGGCCAGGCGCGCCTCGCGGGGGCGCGGGCGCTGCTCGTGGGCTGCGGCGCGCTCGGCACGGTCATCGCCAACGTGCTGGTACGGGCGGGCGTGGGCCGGCTGACGATCGTGGACCGCGATTACGTCGATCTGAGCAACCTGCAGCGCCAGGTGCTGTTCGACGAGGACGACCTGGCGCGCGACCTGCCGAAGGCGGTGGCGGCCGCCGCCAAGCTGCGCCGCATCAACCCCGAGGTGGCCGTCGAGCCGGTGGTGGCCGACGTGAACGCCACAAACGTCGAGGCCCTGCTGGCCGGCGCCGACGTTGCGCTCGACGGCACGGACAACTTCGAGGCGCGCTACCTGCTGAACGACGCCTGCGTGAAGCACGGCGTGCCCTGGGTCTACGCGGCGGCCATCGGCGCCTACGGCACGACCTTTCCCGTGGTCCCGGGCGAGACGCCGTGCCTGCGGTGCGTCTTCGCCGAGAGCCCGCCCCCCGGCACCCTGCCGACCTGCGACACGGCGGGCGTGCTCGCGCCGGCCGTGGGCGTGGTCGCGAACCTGGCGGCAGCCGAGGGCCTGAAGCTGCTGGTGGGCGCCCACGACAAGCTGAACCGCGCGCTGGTCTGGCTCGACGTGTGGGAGAACACCTTCCACCGCCTGGAGCTGGGCGCGCCGACCGCCGACTGCCCCGCCTGCCAGCAGCGGCGCTTCGAGTACCTGGACACGCAAGTCGGCAGCTACACGCTGGAGCTGTGCGGCCGCAACACACTGCAAGTCGTCGTGCCGGGGCGGCCGCCGGTCGCGCTGGCCGAGCTGGCAGCGCGGCTGGCGGGCGCCGGCGCGGTGACCTACAACGAGAGCCTGCTGCGGCTGCGCCTGCCCGACTACGAGATCACTGTCTTCCCCGACGCCCGCGCCCTCATCAAGGGCACCACCGATCCCCTCGTCGCCCGCAGCCTCTACAGCCGCTACGTCGGCCTGTAGCCGGCGCAGGAGCCAGAATCGTATCGAATGCCGCGGCCAGCAATTCGTGGGCGGGCCTCGCTTCGAGGTAACCGCGGTCTACCAGGCGGGCGACGCGTCGCTGCAGCTCGTGCCGTGTCTCGCTGTAGGCATCCGCCGCGACCAGGAGGTCTAGCTGCGGGTGGGCTATCAGCCGACGACCACGCGCGCGCAATAGCTCGGCGACCAGAGTGCTGGCGTCAACGACGAGCCGCACTGGATCTGGCCGACGGCCGTGCTGACCGGGCGCTTTCCCGCTCGGGCACGGACTCGCGGAGATCGTACAGGCTACTCAGCTCGTCTTCAGAGATGCCCGCCTCGACGAGCTGGCGGACCGCTAGCTCAAGGCGTTCCAGCGCCTGGGCAAAGCTTTCCTGGCGGCTGGCGCCGGTAGGGATGTAGAAGCCGATCGGCTGCCCGTGGCGCTCGATAGCTAGCACCTCGTCGCCCGCCAGGTAGCGGGTCGCGTGGTCGCGAAAGTCTCGCACGCCCACACTTCGCATCCTGCCTCATGTGACCAGATGTGGCCACAACTGAGTATAGCTGCCGAGTGAGATTTGTGCCTTCGCGGCCGCTACGTTTTCACGGTAGCCCCGCGTCGCCCCAACGGATTTGCTCGAATTCGCTCGCTTGCCAGCCCGAGACCGCCACATCCGAGCACTTGCTGGCCGGGTTCTCTAACTGTTACGAAGGTGCGTCCGGTGGCATGCCGGTGGCTGCGCAGGGCGCCGGAATGCGGCTGAAATCAAGGCGTTTTCACGGTTGGCACGAATCGTGCCATTGGGGCGGCGGGGCGGCATTCGGCAACCCCGTCGAAAGGAGTCACGTGGTGAACGAGCATTTTCGTAAGTTCGCGCACTGGACATCGTGTGTAACGGGCTCGCCGTGGGCATTCTTGGTAGCGGTGTTGGTGATTCTCGTTTGGGCGGTTAGCGGTCCCCTCTTCGGCTTCTCCGATACGTGGCAGCTCGTCATCAACACGGGCACGACCATCGTGACGTTCCTGATGGTGTTCTTGATCCAGAACACCCAGAACCGCGACGCGAAGGCGATCCACCTCAAGCTTGACGAGCTGCTGCGGGCGCAGCACGAAGCGCGCACGTCGCTGGCGGCGCTGGAGGACATGCCCGATGAGGAGCTAGAGCGCCTGCAAGCGCGGTTCCGGCACCTGGCGCAGCGCGCGGCCCGCCGCGAGGAGCGCGACGGGCAGCCGATGGCAATGGAGGCCAGGCAGCACGCCTAGGCGTCTCGCCGGCAGGCCCCGCCGGGCGTATCGGCACGGCGCCTCGGCAACACGAGCTGGCGCAGGGGCGGGCGCGAAAGCGCTCGCCCTTACTGCGCCACGCGGATACCGCGCAGCAGCAGGTGGCCGGTGAGCGTGCGGGCGTCGTCGCAGACGAGCATCAAGACCAGCCCCACCGCGTCCTCGGCGGAGTGGAGCGGCAGCGTCTGGCGCAGCCGCTCGATCTCCTCCGCCGTCTTCGTGCCTCGCCACATCGCCGTGTCGGTGGTCCCGGGGGCGACGGCGTTCACGGTGATGCCGTAGGGCGCCATCTCCAGCGCCACCGACTTGGTGAAGGCGATCACGCCGCCCTTGGAAGCCGCGTAGTGCGAGCCGCGCGCCTGCCCCTCCACGCCGCGGGCCGAGGCGAAGTTGACCACGCGGCCGCGGCGCCGGGGCACCATGTGGCGCAGGACGGCCTGCGTGCAGAGGAACGTGCCGCGCAGGTTGACCGCCATGACGCGGTCCCAGGCCTCCACGGGCAGGTCGAGGATACTATCGTAGCGAGTGATGCCCGCGCAGTTGACGAGGATATCCACCGCGCCGAACTGAGCCACGGCGCGCTCCACGAGCGCCTGCACGCTGGCCGGATCGCTCACGTCGACGGCCACGGCCACGGCGTGCCCCCCCGCGCCGCTGATCGCCTCCACGGTCGCCGCGGCGCCCTCGGGCGCGAGGTCGGCCACGACGACCGCCGCGCCCTCGGCGGCCAGCCCGCAGCACACCGCGGCCCCGATGCCGCTGCCGCCGCCCGTGACGATCGCCACTTGTCCTGCCAGCCGCCCACCCGCTGTCGCCATGGCCGCTCTCCCCGCGCGTGCTCCCGGGCGCGCGCCGCGTCCCTGACGGCCTGCCGCGCTGCGCCCGGCGCTCCACTATAGCCCGGCCGCCCACCGGCGCGCAGCAGGCCCGAGCCATCCACGGCAGCGGCCGTGCGAGCACACGAACACCTAACGTATCATCTCTCCGACACGGCGCTCGGACGGCGTACAGGGGAGGACGGGATGAGGCGAGCGGTGCGACGGACGCGGGGGCAAGCGCATGGCAGCGCGTGAAAGCGGGCCCGTGGACGGCGGGCAGGCGCTGGACGCGGCCCGGCCGCCAGCCCCGGACGCTGCCAGCACGCCAGGCGCCCACCCGGCCACCGACGCGCGGCCGCGCATCGAGGTCCGCCCCGCGGGCGCCGACGATTTGCCGCGCGTCTCCGAGTTGTTCGGCGCCCTGCACGCCTACAACGCCACGTTCGACAAGGCGTTCGAGCTGAGCGACGAGTGGCCGGGGTACCTGGCCGAAGCATTCAACCGGGCGCTCGGCCAGCCCGACGCGCTGTGGGCGCTCGCCTGGGACGGCGCCGAGGCCGTGGGGCTGCTCATCGCCGAGACGCATCTCGAGCCGCCCATCTTCCGCCGCCGCTACTGGCTGGAGCTGTCCGCGCTCTACGTGCGGCCGTCACACCGCCGCTACGGCGTGGCGCGCCAGCTCGTGGACCACCTCACCGCCTGGGCCGAGGCGCGCGGGCTGGACGCCATCCAGCTCTATGTGAGCGCCGCGAACGCCGGCGCGCGCGACTTCTACGCTCGCCAGGGCTTCACCGTCCTGCAGGAGATCTGGCGCAAGCGCCTCGCACCCGGCGGGGCGCCTGTGGAAGGATGACACCGGCTGGGCGGTGAGCCCTTCGCCCTTCCCATCGCGGCTGAGAGCGAACGGCTCCGACTGTCTGCGGTATGTTGGCGCCCCCGAGGCGGCCACTCAGACCAGTTCACCACGAATTCTGCTAGCCGAATATGCGTGTCTTGCGCTATTGTGAGCGAACCGTGAGCGATAGAGCCTTGACACGCGAGGAATTCGGCGTATCGTGTGATGTACGGGAGTCATTGCGGGATGCGATGGCTGCCCCTGTAGATGGCGCGGACGTGCCCACCGCCACTGTGAGTAGCTGCGTATCGCCGGCGTCACCGTTCAGCCCCCCGTATATGTTGTGGGCAGAAATCTCGCTGTCGAGCGGCGCATTGGGGGACAGAGGAGAGTGGGCATGGCTGCGACCGTCCCTGCCAGCATGGACCTCATCGACGCTGCGACAGCCCTCGCGCCAGTGATCGCGTCGTACCGCGACGAGAGCGAGCGCGAGCGAAGCCTCCCCCGCGCGCTCGTTACGGCGCTCGCGGAGGCCGATCTGCTGCGGATGTACGCGCCGAAATCGCAGGGGGGCCTAGAGGCGGACCCCGTCACTTGCTTGCGGGTTCTCGAAGAGCTCGCCAAGGCGGACGGCGCCGTCGCCTGGAACGTCATGAACTGGGGCGCGGGCCATCTGTGCGGCGCCCGCCTCGCCGAGCCAGCCGTCCGCGAGATCTACGCGCGCGACCCGAGCGTGGTGATCTCCGGCGCCCTCGCTCCGAAGGGACGCGCGGAGGTCGTGGAGGGCGGCTACCGCCTCAGCGGCCGCTGGCCGCTCGCCAGCGGCTGCGCGCATGCGTCCTGGCTCGTGGCCGGCTGTGTCATCATCGCGGGAGGCCAGCCGCGGTTCCGCCCTGATGGCGCGCCCGACGTCCGACTGGTGTTTGTGCCGCAGGCGGAATGCGAGATCGTCGATACGTGGCAATCCGCGGGACTCCGCGGCACTGGTAGCCACGATTTCTCCGTCCAGGAGGCTTTCGTTCCCGAGGAGCGGACGTTCGCCTTTCCCGATGGCCCCGCGCACGAACCCGGCCCTCTCTACCGCGGTTCGATCTTGGACGAGCTCATCGCGCTCCTTGCCGCGGTTGCGCTGGGCATCGCCCGCGCCGCGCTAGACAGCTTCACCGAGCTGGCCAGTCGCAAGGTTCCGACCCGCACCGCCACGCTGCTGCGGGACCGGGCGACGGTACAGGCGCAGCTCGCGCAGGCGGAGGCGCTCGTGCGCTCCGCGCGGGTGTTCATGTTTGAGACGACCGCCGCCGCGTGGGAGACCTTGTGCGCGGGAGAGTCCCTGTCGGACGAGCAGCACGCGCTGCAATGGCTCGCGGCGGTGCATGCAGCGACGAGTTGCGCGCACGCGGTGGACCTCGTCTTCACGCTGGGCGGCGCCACGTCGGTCTACACGACGAGCCGGCTCGAGCGCTGCTTCCGGGACGTGCACGTGCTCACCCAGCATGTCGGGGTGTCCCCCTGGCAGTGGGAGCGAGTCGGGCGCTACTTCCTTGGGCTAGGCATCGCCGACGTCGTGG
>Ga0070741_10003474_pt1 | contig 39108 bp, 27 predicted proteins | sample Coa_R1_4_FD_66440 | JGI IMG/M metagenome (GOLD analysis project Ga0070741, IMG submission 66440) | Surface soil microbial communities from Centralia Pennsylvania, which are recovering from an underground coalmine fire - Coalmine... | ecosystem: Environmental > Terrestrial > Soil > Unclassified ...
CCCGCCGTTGGCGACCGGATCGACGTGATCCCACTCCAGCCCGTAGCGGCGGTCGCAGTCGGGTTCGTCGCACTCGACGCCGTCGAAACGCGGCGCGTCACCGAGCTCGAGCGCGGTGCGGAGCACCGCCGGGATGTGCCGCCCGTAGTGCGCGACGGTGTCGATGCGGACCCCGTCGTGGAGCACCGCCTTCACGAACGCGTGTGGCAGCGCGGCCTCGACCGTCGCGCGCGGCACCGGGACGCCGCCGACGATGTGGTTGCGCCCGGTGTTCAGGTCGCACACGTACACGACATCGGCGCGCGTCGCGTGGCGCACGCCGCCGTCGTCGATCATGCGCACCAGCGCGTCGGCCGCGTAGCACTCCCGCCGTTCGCGTGCGTCGCGCCGGCGTGCCGCTCGGAAGGCACGATCGGTCTCGACGTCGAGCCGGTTCATCAGCGGGATGCCGACCTCCGGTGGCAGCGCACCCGAGTAGCGGACCATGCCCATCTCGTCGCGCCAGTGCCGGTGGCTGCGTGCCGCGAGCTGACGGCGATGCAGCTCTTCGGGGTCGATCGCGTCGAGCCGCAGCCGGCGTCCCTCGTCGCGCAGGACCCGCAGGCTCGACGTGCGCGCGAGGCCCACCAGCTCGTGCTCGCTTCCGGGACACGCCTCCACCGTCGTCGCCACCTCGTGCGCCTGGTCGATCGAGAGCTCGCCCGACGCGAAGGCCGAGCGCACCTCGGACAACGCCGCCACGCGCTCGACCGTTCGCAGACCTCGATCCGCCTCGGCCGCCGACGTCCCCGATGTGCGTGCGAGCCACTCCGCGGCCCGTGCGAAGCCCTCGCCGCGATGGCCACCGTCGGCCGCGACACGCGCCGCCGCCCGGAGTCGCGCCGCCGCGGTTGCCTTCTCCAGCCGGGCGAGCGACGCCACCAGCGCCACGCACTCGTCCGTGGTCGGCGCGCACGCGTCGAACGCCGCGAGGGCGCGACACAGCTCGTCGGCGGCAGCTCGAAGACCTCGGTCGGACACGGCGCGCTCCACTGCGTCGGACAACGGAGGAGCGCCGTCGGACCCGGCTCACGAGGTCGATGACACGATAGCGAACTGGTGTTCGATGTGCAACCCCGCGGCGAGAATTTTCGGTCGACGCGTGCCTTGACCGGCTGGTCAAGTTTCGCGTTGACTCGCTGGTGTGACGGCGATCGACATCGAGGCCCTGAAGCGGAAGTACGCCGAGGAGCGGGAGAAGCGGCTGCGGCCCGACGGCAACGAGCAGTACCTGCAGTTGAAGGACCAGCTGGCCCACTACCTCGACGACCCCTACACGCCGGTCGTGGAACGGGCGCCAAAGCACGATCACGTCACCTTCGCGTTCATCGGTGGCGGCTTCGCCGGTCTCGTCACCGGCGCCCGGCTGAAGGAGGCCGGTGTCGACGACGTGCGCATCATCGAGAAGGGCGGCGACTTCGGCGGCACGTGGTACTGGAACCGTTACCCGGGTGCGATGTGCGACACCGCGTCGTTCGTGTACATGCCGTTGCTCGAAGAGACCGGCCACATGCCGACCGAGAAGTACGCGCACGGTCCGGAGATCCTCGAGCACTGCCAGCGCATCGGCAAGCAGTACGGCCTCTACGACAACGCGCTCTTCCACACGCAGGTGCGAGATCTCGTGTGGGACGACGATCGTTCCGTGTGGGTGATCCGTACCGATCGGGACGACGAGTTCACCGCGCAGTTCGTCGGCCTCGGCACCGGACCGTTGCACGTGCCGAAGCTGCCGGGCATCCCGGGCATCGAGTCGTTCGAGGGCCACTCGTTCCACACGAGCCGCTGGGACTACGCCTACACCGGCGGCGACAACGCCGGCGCGCTGATGGACAAGCTCGCCGACAAGCGCGTCGCCATCATCGGCACGGGCGCCACCGCTGTGCAGTGCGTGCCCGAGCTCTCCCGGGCGTGCAAGGAGCTCTACGTGTTCCAGCGCACGCCGTCGTCGGTCGACGTGCGCGACAACCGTCCGATCGATCCCGAGTGGTTCGCGGAGATCGCGACGCCGGGCTGGCAGCAGCGGTGGCTCGAGAACTTCACCGCCAACCAGATGGGCGGCTTCGCCACCGAAGACCTCGTGATGGACGGCTGGACCGACATCGCCCGCCGCATCCGCAGCAAGGTCATGGAACTGCCGCAGGACGAGCCGCTCACCCCCGAGCGCATCATGGCGGCGTTCGAGCAATCCGACTTCGAGAAGATGGAGGAGATCCGCGCTCGGGTCGATGCCGTCGTCGAGGACCACGAGACCGCGCAGAACCTGAAGGCGTGGTACCGGCAGCTGTGCAAGCGTCCGTGCTTCCACGACGAATACCTGCAGTCGTTCAACAACCCGAACACGCATCTCGTCGACACCGGCGGCAAGGGTGTCGAGCGCATCACGCCGAGCGGTGTCGTCGTGGCGGGCGTGGAGTACGAGGTCGACTGCATCATCTACGCGTCGGGCTTCGAGGTCGGCACCGAGCTCACCCGCCGAACGGGCTTCGACATGATCGGTCGCGACGGCGTGAAGATGTCGGAGTACTGGGCGGACGGCATGCGCACCAAGCACGGTGTGCACTCGCACGGCTTCCCGAACGCCTTCTGGGTGCAGCCGGCACAGGGTGCGAACCTCATCTCGAACATCCCGCACAACCTGACCGAAGCCGGCCGCACGATCGCGATGATCGTGCGTCACGCGCTCGATCACGGTTACTGCGAGGTCGAGGTCACGAAGGAAGCCGAAGATGCGTGGCTCGACCTGCTGCTGTCGGGTCCGGGGATGACGATCGGCTCACTCGAGTGCACGCCGGGCTACTACAACAACGAAGGTCAGCCTCGGGCGAAGGGTTGGGAGCTGTTCGTCGGCTACCCGCAGGGTCCGATGGCGTACTTCCAGTACCTCGCGCAGTGGCGCACGTCCGGCACCTGGGACGGCCTCGAGTTCCGGTAGCGCGGGCGGACTCAGTATCCCTGGAACGACACCTCTGAGATCAAGGTGTTGTCATCGACGTTCGGGCCGCTGGGCAACTCCGTCTGGACAATCGTGATCACGACGGTTCTGGTCGTCACGTCGACCGGCATCGACTGCAGGTCACGTCGAGGCTCGAACTGCTGGGTCACCGAGGATCCGTCGTCGAAGGTGTACCGCGCGCGATCGATGATGCGGTTGAGCGGGAAGCGATCCACCGGCACGCAGCCGTTCGCCGAGATCGGTGCCGTCTTGGCGTAGCCGGGGATCAGTCCGACGCTCGTCAGGTGCACCGGGCCCGCGAACGTCAACTCGAGCGTCTGACCCGTGCCGTCTGGTTGTGCTGACGACCACGCGGTGGCGGGATCGCCGTCGATCGCGTTCGTCGCGCCGTACGTGGAGAGGTCGCCGGTGCAACGTGTCGTCTGCGGTGCCAACGTCGAGGACGCCGTGGCGCTGGCCGGTACGACGGCATGACTGGCGACCGACGTCGTCACCGTGGAACGGGGCGAGACCGTGGCCGCGGAGGACGCGGTCGCCGGCGTCGTCGTCGGCGAACTCTGCGTGACGGCGACGGGGGTCTGCCTGCCCGACCCGCGTGTCAACGCCAGGGCGGCGATCGCGACGATCGCCACCATCACGACGCCACCGATCACGAGTGGCACCACCGGGACCCTCGACCCTTGCGGGGGAGGCGAGGGTGGCAGTGGTGCCGGGGCGGGATCCGGCTGCACGACGGCCGGCGGCGTGGGTGGGGGTGCCGGTGTCGGAAGACGCTCCAAGCCGAGGAGCGCACCACCGAGCGCAATGCTGTGCTTGGGATTGGCGTCGACTGCGACGGGCCGGCCGGTCTCCTGTGTGATCAGTTGCGCGACGAGAGGGATCCGCGACGAGCCCCCGACGAGCAGCACTCGTGCCACGCCCGGCCATGCCACGCCAGCTGACGTCACGGCGCGATCGAGCATGGCGGTCGTGTCCCGTAGTCGCGGTCGGATCAGCTGCTCGAGCTCCACGCGTGTGAGGCGCACCTCCGTTCGCGTGGTCGGCAGCGCGACTGCGATCTGCGTGTCGGTGTCCTCGGACAGCGCTTCCTTGGCATCCCGGCACTCCGTCCGCAACAGGCCTACCGCCGCAACCGCGGCAGGGTCGTCGGGGTCCAGCGCCGAGACGGCGCCATCGAGCGTGCGATCCACGAAGCCGACGACTGCCTGGTCGATGTCGACGCCGCCGAAGCTGTCGAGGCCTTGTGGCATACCCAGGATGTGGAAGCCGTTGACGGCACGTTCGACGACGGCAGCGTCGAACGTCCCGCCACCGAGGTCGTACACGGCGATGACCGCGCGGTCAGGCACGCGCTCCTGGTGCGCGTAGTACGCAGCCGCGGCGACCGGCTCGGCAACGAGCGTCGCGTTCGTCACGTCCGCCTCGTTCAAAGCAGTGCGAAGCTGGTCGATCTTGTAGGGACCGTACGTTGCGGGATGGGTCACCACGACCGCCGCGGGGGCACCGCCGCGCTCGCTCGTGACGTGTTGGACGACGTGGCGGACGAGCACCGCGGTCAACGAAACGACGCTGTACGGGATGCCGGCAAGGGTGAGCGGCGTCGGATCGCCGAGGCGTCGTTTGAACTCGCGCGCGATGCATGTCGGATCGGTCAGGGCGCGCCGCTCAGCGGCCTCGCCGACGAGAAGGCTCCCTCCGTCACGAACGGCGATGACTGACGGAATCGCCGCGGTGCGCGCACCGAGCTGAAAGGTGCTCGCCGCCCCGGCTTCCGCGACGGCGGCGGCGGTGAACGTCGTACCGAGATCGATCCCCAACGCGTACGGCATCGCTGTCGCCCCACCCATCGTCCGCCGTCCGCCGGCGCCTTCGATGGCGCGCCATGCTGGCAGACATCGGCCGGTCCCGGAAGCAACGGACACGACGGTGCAAGCGTTGATAGCGAATCCGCTATCATCGTCGCCGATGCGCAGTGCCGCTCTGCTCCGGGAGGCTCGGCGCGACGCGGGCCTGACCCAACGGGACCTGGCGCGGCGCAGCGGGGTTCCCCAGCCCAACATCGCCAGGATCGAACGAGGTCAGGCCGATCCTCGCGTCGCGACGCTCGAGCGGCTCCTCGTCGCGTGCGGGCGATCGCTCGTGGCGGCCACGGTCCCCGGTTCCGGGGTCGACCGGTCGCAGATCCGGGCGATGCTGTCGCTGTCACCGAAACGACGACTCGAGCTCTTGCGTGACGACGTGCGCGGACTCGAGCAGCTCGAAGCGGCCGCTCGTCGATGACGGCAGTCCCTGCCTTCGACCCGCTGCGTGCGCTGCGGCGGCTGCGGGAAGCAGAAGTGGACTTCGTCCTCATCGGCGGAGTCGCGGCGCGCCTGCACGGTTCACCGACCCTCACGCGCGACGTCGACATCTGCTACCGCCGCGATCGAGACAACGTGGCACGCCTCGCGCGGCTGCTCTCCGGGCTGCACGCTCGGCTGCCCGGTGCCGACGACGATGTCCCGTTCGTGCTCGATGCACGCACGCTGCTGGCTGGCAACAACTTCACGTTCACGACGGACGCCGGTGATCTCGACGTGCTGGCCATCCCCGCCGGCGTGGACGGCTATGAGGAGCTGGCGGCCTCGGCGCAAGAGGTGGATCTGGGTGACGTCACGGTGAGCGTCGCCGACATCGACGCGCTGATCCGCATGAAAGAAGCAGCAGGACGCCCGAAGGACCGAGCCGAGGTCGAGATCCTCGTCGCGCTGCGCGACGAGATCGGTGGTTGACGCGACTGCTCAGGTGCCCGGGTTGCTCACGATGCGCTCGGGGTGCACCAGCATGGCGGTCCGGCCCTCGGCCGCCATGACGCGGTCGTACTCGTCCCAGTCGTCGTGCGTGCCGCCCGCCGCCGTGAAGACGTCACGGAGCAGTTTCGGGATGGCGTCCGGCGCGACGAGCGCGTCGTTCGGGCCAGCGATGTCGACGTGTCCTTCGACGGCGACCCACTCCCACCCGTTCCGGAACACGACGTTGGCGCGGCCCGCGGCGCGGGCGTACGAGAGCTTCTTCGCACGACCCTGGACCACGAGCCCGACGACCGGTTCGCCGGACACCGGGTGGTCGAGCACGCCGGCGTTCACCAGCGAGGTGTGGATCGTGCCGTCGGGACGGGCGACGGCGACGACCGCGAGTCCGTTGGACGCGCCGCCGATGCGGCGGACGAGATCGAGATCGGCCATGCCGTCGAGCGTACGGACGGCGGCCCGATCTGGGATCATGGCGTCATGAACCGCGGTGGCTTCAGTTGGAAGCGGTTCCTCGGGATCACGGCGGCGAAGCGCCGCGTGTCGCGGGCCACCGGTATCCCGTGGACCAGGTCCGGCCGTCAGCGCAAGGTCGGCGCCATGTTCTGGAAGCTGTTCAAGTAGGCGCGCCGGGCGCATCCATCGTGCAGTTACCCCCTGTTTTCGATGGTCACTGCACGACAGTTGGTGTCAGCCCGGAGCAGGGACGACGCCGAGTTGCTGCAGGAACCCGAGCGTGTCCCACACCTCCCACGTCTCGGCGATCTTTCCGTCCCGCAGTTGGTGGATGGTGATGGCGTCGACGCGGATGCGCTTGCCCGTCGGGGGGATGCCGTTGATCTCGCCGTTGTGGGTGCCGGTGCCCGTCCAGCGCACGACGACGCGGTCGTCGACGGAGAAGATCTCCTCGATGCCCCAGTGGCCGTCGACGCCGTTCTGGTACACGGCAACGGTGTCGACCATGCCCTGCGGTCCGACCGCGGTCGGGACCTGCGGATCGTGCATCACGTGATCAGCGGTGAACAGCTCGGCGGCGAGCTCGTTCTTGCGTTCGTTGCACATCTGCTCGTAGTACCGACGGACGACTGCTTCGTTCGCTGCTGACATTGTCCGCTCCTCGTGGTGAAGTGTCGGCGCACATTCGCCACGCGCGACCGGCACGGATCACTCCAACGGGCGCCTACTTCTCGCCGAGCGCCCTTGCCAGCTCGGCCCGTCCCATCTTCGATCGGCCGGGGATGTCGCGGCGCTTGGCTTCCTCGTAGAGCTCTTGGCGGGTCTTGGGGGACGACCCGCCGCGGCGCTTGCGTTGCGCGACCGCGGCGGCCTGCTTGCCGAGCGCCGACCGCGTGGACTTCGGCATGTGGGCGATCGTTCGCTGCTTCCGGGCCGCCTTCTGCGCCTTCTTCACGTTGCGCTTCGCGGCCTGCACCTGCTTGCTCGTGGCCATCCGGCACCTCCCCTCCGGCCCATCTACCCGTTCCCGGGCGATCGACCCGCGCGGAGGGCTTCAGCGATCGCGCCGCGTGTCGACGAGCTCGTGCTCGAATGCGAACGCGGTCGCGGCAGCGCGCGAGTTGACGCCGACCTTCGTGAAGATGTTCGAGACGTGGCGCGACACGGTCTTCGCGCTGAGGCACAGCTCGCTCGCGATCTCGTTGTTCGTGCGTCCGGTGGCGAGCAGGCGGAGGACGTCGACCTCGCGCTCGGTCAGACCGGATGGCAACGCCGGCCGCGTGCCCGCCAGCACACGCTTCGCGTCGAGGTGGGCACCGATGTCCTCGAAGAGGCGCATGGCGATCGTGAACGACTCGACGGCGGCGGGTTCGTCGCCCGCGTCGTGGTGCGCCTGGCCGAGCAGCGTCCGCGCCGTGGCCACCTCGTAGGGCAGGTCGAGCGACTGCCATGCGTCGATCGCCGCCTGCAGCGTGGCGACCGCGGCAACGACGTCCCGCTCCGCCAGCTGCAATCGACCGCGGGTCGACAACAGCGTGGCGCGCAGGATCGCGGTGTCGTACGTCGTCACGATCGCGGTCAGCTCGGCCAGCGCGTCACGAGCGACGTCGAGCTCGCCCGCCGCGACGCCGACATGGACCAGGATGGGCAGCAGGCGGGCGCGGGCCAGGCGGTTCGTCCCGCAGTCGCGCAGGCAGCCGGTGACGACCGCCATCGCGGAGTCCACCCGCCCCTGGGCGAGCCGCAGCAGCGCCAGCTCACCGCACGGTCGGCCGCACAGCTCCTGGGCGCGGCCGAAGGCCTCCTCGGCCCGGTCGAGGTCGCCGAGCCGGCGCCGGATGTCACCCACCTCCGCCCACGCCGCGCCGCTGTTCGGGATGTGACTGTGCGCCAGCTCCTCGCTGGCACGAGCTGCTTCTCGTTCGGCGTCGGCGAGCGCACCGCGACGCTTCAGCACGACGGCCCGGTGCACCCGGCACAACCCGGGGAAGATGGCGAACGGGTGCTGCTGCGCCCACCGCAGCGTCGCGTCGGTCCACTCCGCGGCTCGTTCGAGATCACCGAGCTCTTCGCACGCGCTGATGAGGCTGCAGTACACCTTGCCGGTCGAGTACGGACCGAGGCGGCCTTCGACGGCGAACAGCATCGCTTCGTCGAGGTGACCCATCCCGGTCGCGACATCGCCCTGGTCGATCAGCACGCGCCCCTTCGTCTGCAGCGCCTCCGCTTCCAGCTCGGCGGAGGGCAGCGTGCGACCGAGCTCGATCACCTCGGTCGCCAGTGCCGCGGCGCGATCGAAGTCACCGCTGCCGTGCGCCGCTTCGGCCTCACGCAACAGCAGCGCGCCGTACGCGACGCTGCCGGGATCGTCACCGACCGCACGGCGGGCGCGGCGCAACCAGCCGCTCGCCATCGCCGGCCGGGCCCGCATGAGGTGGTGCTCGTACAGCCACACGGCGCACTGCCCGGCACGGCGATGGTCGCCGAGGTCGTCGAACAACCGGTAGGCGCTCTCGCGGGCGTCGATGCACTCGTCGAGACGCCCGAGCCACCACGCCGCTTCGGCGACTACCTCGCACCGGTCGGCCTCGATCGCCGCGGTGGCACCGGCGAACCCCGTCGCCAGGTCGAACGCCGGTTGCCACGCGTGACGTGACAGCGCCGCGCGTGCAGCGTCGAGATCCCCACACGCCACGCCGCTCACGCTAGTGACCGGTGCCGCCCCGCTCGGCTCAGGCCGGTGCCGAGAGCTGCGCGGCGAGGTGGGCGAGCACCGGCGCCAGTTGCTCGGCGGGGCTGAACTCGATGAACGTCACGCCCTCGTCCGTCCAGCCGGTGTGCCCGCCCCGCCAGTAGTAGAGGTCACCGGCGCGACTCACTTCCTCCGTGCCGTCGGCGTAGCGAAGGTGGACGGAGCCGGCCACCACGTAGCCCCAGTGCGGGCACTGGCAGGCGTCACCGGGCAACCCGCGGAACAACGGCCGGAAGTCGGTGCCCGCGGGCAGGGCCAGATGGCGCACGAGGAGCCCACCCCACTCCTCGCCGCGGGTCACGAGCTCGCCCGCTTCCATCTCGACGGTCATGTCACTCACTGCTGCGCGCATTGGCGTTGCCCCTTTGCGGTCCTCGTACCGGGACGATCCCGGACGATGCGGAGATGATCCCGACGTCCGTGCTGTCGTGCATCGGCCGTGCGCACCATCCGAGCGAGGTGGTCCCGCGGCGCCGATGGGGTGTTCGCCGCACGCGGCCCGGACCGCGGGCGCGTGCGAATGGGGCGCGTGCCCGACGACAGCGAGCGAGCCGACGTCGAGAATGACCGACGTGGCCGACTCCGACCGCACCCGCGTCGTGCGCACGCTGATCGACGCGGGCCGCGACTGGGAGGCGGCCCGCCACGGCGCCGGCGACCCTGGTGCCACCGACCATCCGTCTCGAGCCCATGGAGCAGCAATGGACCCTCTCACCCAACTCGACCGGCTCGCCCCGCTCCTCGGCGGGGTGATGGGCGGGCTCCGCCCCGAGCAGCTCGACCTGCCGACCCCGTGCGACGACTTCACCGTGCGGGGCGTCCTCGAGCACATGGTCGGCGGTGCGGCCGTTTTCGCCGCTGCCTTCCGCGGCGAGGCCCCGGCGGATGCCGACGTCTCCGATCCGCTCGCGGCCATCGGCCCCGCGCTCGAGCACCTCGTGGCCTCCATGCACACGCCCGGCGCCCTCGACCGCACGATCGACGCCCCGTTCGGCCAGTTGCCCGGCGAGACGTTGGCCCGCTTCGTCGTCCTCGACGGTCTCGTGCACGGCTGGGACCTGGCGACCGCGACCGGGCAGCGCTACGAACCCGACGACGCGCTCGTCGCCGAAGTGGCGTCCTTCGCCCGCCAGGCCATCGACCCGCTGCGCGACGGCACCACGTTCGGCGACGAGGTCACGCCTGCAGCGGGCGCGACGCCGATCGAACGGCTCGCCGCGTACACCGGTCGTCGCCCGCTGGCAGGAGCCGCATCGTGAGCGTCACGGTGCAGGAGCAGTCGGCCAAGCTGCTGGGGCCGCTCAGCGGCACGGCCACCGTGTGGGCGCTCGAGCTCGGCCTGCGCCTCGGGATCTTCGACGAGCTGGCCCGTCGGACGGGCGGCGCATCGTCAGGTGAGCTCGCAACCGCGCTCGGCCTCGACCCGCAGTACACGCACCTCGTGCTGCGCGCCGCGTTCGCAGCGGAGATCCTCGAGCGCGACGGCGACCGGTACCACTTCGCCGAGCACATGGCGGGGCTGTTGCTCGACCAGGACCATCCCGCGTTCCTCGGCGGCGCGCTGCGCGTGCTCGTGGCCCTGCGCGAGTCGTTCCTCGACCTGCGCGACTTCGCGCGCAGCGGCCAACGCGAGTGGTGGAGCGACTTCGATCCCGAGTGGATCGAGGCCGTCGGCACGCACTGCCAGGCGTACTACAGCCGCATGTTGAAGATGGTCGTGCCGGAGATCCCCGGACTTGCCGAGCGGTTCGCGGCCGGTGCCCGCTACCTCGACCTCGCCTGTGGCACCTGTCGCGGTCCCGCCAAGATCCTCGCCGCCCACCCCGCGACGTCGGTGACCGCGGTGGACGCCGATGAGTACACCCTCGAGATCGCGGAGCGAGAGATGAAGGAGCGCGGGTTGGGGGAGCGCTTCCGCTTCGTGCAGTCGTACCTCGAGGATCTCGACCTCGACGGCGGTCACGACGTCGCCATCATCAACGTGTCGTTGCACGAGGCGCGCGACATGGAAGCCGTCGTCGCTCGCGCGCACGCCGCGCTCGACGACGGGGGCACGTTCCTGGTGTCCGAGTTCCCGTTCCCCGAACGCGAGGACGAGTGCCGCACGGTGCCGGGACGGCTGATGTGCGGCGTGCAGTTCTTCGAGGCGCACATCGGCTGCCAGCTGCTGCCTTCCCGCCGCTTCGTCGAGCTCCTGGAAGGGGCAGGGTTCCGGGACGTGGGTGTCATCGACGTCAACCCATTGCACGCGGTGATCCACGGGGTGAAGTAGCGCCGGTTCGACACATGGGGCGCCGTCGGGCTGTGATGGCGGGATGATCCGGCTCAGCGTGTACTACCCCAAGACCGACGGCGCCACGTTCGACCACGACTACTACCGCGAGAAGCACTGCCCGCTGGCCGCGTCCATCTGGCAGCCGACCTCGGTCGAGATCGACAAGGGCGTCGACGGACCGTACGAAGCAGCCGTCCACCTCACGTTCGACTCGCTCGACGCGATGAACGCAGCCATGGCGAACGAGCGCACCGGCGACATCCTCGCCGACGTCGGCAACTACACCTCGATCGTCCCCGTCCTCCAGACGAGCGAGATCGTCGAACGCTGACCGGACCGGGGAGTTCTCCCCGGTGCGACCCTCGCCGCGCCGTGGCGCGAGGGCGTACCCTCGCCGACGTGCCGATCGAAGTGCGTTGGGCTTCGGCCTCACACGCGGGGTGCGTGCGCACGGCCAACCAGGACGCGGTGCTGGCCGGTCCCGCGGCGTTCGCCGTGGCGGACGGTATGGGCGGCCACGCGGCTGGCGAAGTCGCGAGCAGCATCGCGATCGCGCGCCTGGCGGAGCTTCCCGCCGTCGCGACGGAAGCGGACGTCGTCACCGCCCTCGTGGACGCGAACACGCGGATCCGTGCAGAGGGCCGTCCCGGAAGCGGGCGTGAGGGGATGGGGACGACCGTGTCCGGGCTCGTTCTCGCGGAAACGGACGGCGCCGACGCCGTGCTCGTCTTCAACGTGGGCGACTCGCGAACCTATCGGTTGTCGGGCGACGACTTGCAGCAGGTCACGACGGATCACTCCCTCGTCGCGGAGATGGCGCGCACCGGCGAGCTCGACGCCGATGCGGCACGCACGCATCCTGCCCGCAACGTCGTGACGCGCGCGCTCGGGATCGATCCCGACCTCCATGTCGACAGATGGTGGTTGGCCCCGGTGCCCGGCGAGCGGTTTCTCGTGTGCTCCGACGGGTTGACGAACGAGCTCGACACTGCGCAACTGCGTGAGGTGCTGCTCGCCCACGACGACGTACAGGACGCTGTCGATCGGCTGCTGAACGATGCACTGGACCACGGAGCGAGGGACAACGTCTCGATCGTCGTGGTGCAGATCGACCAGGTCGTCGCCGGTTCGAGCGACATCGACGACGACACGAATCCCCGTCTCGTGATCCCGAGCGATGACGACGGGATGATCGATGCGCTGCCGTTCGAGGTGGACGAGACGGCGCCTGCCGCGCCCCATCCGGGCGGGCCGCTGTTGATCACCGGCGTACCATCGGGTGAGCCTGCGGAGGCGTCGCCCCGCCGGTGACGATCGAGGTTCGCTCCGGGTGGGAACGGACAGAGGAGCGCGGACGAGTGGGTGAAGGCGGGACGACGGCCTTGCGAGCGGTGACCGGACCGCGCGCCACGGCGGTGGTTGCCCGCGCCGTCGACCCCGGTGTGGTCGACGCCATGCGGCGAGCGATCACCGCCGACGACCCACTGGGCGAGCTCCTCGCCGCGGCCACGGCGTCGGGCTTGCGTCGCCTCCCCGACTTCGCGTTCGTCGTGCCCGAAGCGGGCGGTGTTCGGGTGGTGGTGCGCGGCGATGTCCGCGTCGATGTGCATCGTGGTGGCACCGCGGAGCGTCTCGACGGGAGCGACGTGGCCACGTGGACCGAACGGCGCTTCGACGGTCCCGTCGAGGTCGTCGTCGCGATCGCGGACGCGCAGCTCGTGGTCGTCCCCGACGGCACCGGCGTCGCGCCGCAGGCAAGCCCGGTCCCCGTCGCGTTGCACGAGCCCGAGATGGCCGCGGCGGCCACCGCGGCGCCACAACCTCCACCGCTTCCTCCCACCGTCGAGCCACCACCGGAATCCGAGGAGACGTTCGCCGGCGTGGTGGCGGCCGACGACGACTTCGACAGCGCCAACATCTTCGAGACCAGGTACACGAACGTCGAAGCAGCCGCGGTGCGCGACGACGTCACGGAGTCGGTGCCGATGGTGGAGGTCCCGCCGCTCGAATCCTCACCGATCGCGGCGCCACCCACCGACTCGGCGACATGGGCACCGCCCTCGGTCGAACCCGAGCAGCCTCCGCTCATCGTGTCCGTCCCGCACGCACCAGCTGCGGACCCGCCTCCGGCCCGTGGCCAACCGCAGGTCGCCGGTGATCACGACGGCATGACGATCTCCGCCGCCGATCTCGCCGCCGCGCGGGACCGAGTCACCGCGACAGGTCCGGTGGTGGGCGCGGCCGCGGGCCCCACCGTGCAGGCCGTGTCGTGCGCGCTCGGGCATCTCAGCCCACCGCACGCCGCGGTGTGCAGAACCTGTGCTCGTGCGATCGACGACCGCACGATCCGCACGGTCGCCCGACCGTCCCTTGGTCGGCTCCGGTTCGACTCCGGCATGGTCGTGGAGATCGATCGCCCGTTGTTGATCGGGCGCAAGCCGTCGGCCGACAACCGTCCCGGTGAGGAGTTGCCCGCCCTCGTGACCCTCCCGGATCCGGACGCGCAGTTGTCACGCGTGCACGCCGAGCTGCGCATCGAGGGGTGGGACGTGCTCGTCGTCGACCGGGAGTCGAAGAACGGCACGTTGGTCACGTTGCCGAACGAGACGCCCGTGATGTTGCGTCCGCTCACGCCGTTCCTGGTTTCGCCGGGTGCGCGGCTGTCGTTCGCCGAAGTCGCCGACTGCACGTTCGAGGTCGACGGCTGATGGCATCCGGGCCGCGCAGCCGGCCACCCGAGCTCCCGAACTTCGAATACGAGGCTGGTCTCGGCGCAGGCGGCTTCGCCGACGTGTTCCTCTACCGCCAACTCCGGCCGTCGAGGCAGGTCGCAGTCAAGGTGCTGCGAACCGATCGGCTCGACGCAGAGGCGCAGCAGGCGTTCGACGCGGAAGCAGACCTCATGGCCCGCGTTTCCACGCATCCGTACATCGTGACGATCTTCGGCGCCGACATGGCGCCCGATGGCCGCCCGTTCCTCGTCATGGAGTACTACCCGAAGCCGCACTACGGACGGCGCTGTCGCGAGCAGCAACTGTCGGTGCAGGAGGTGTTGCGCGTCGGTGTCCGCATCGCGAGCGCCGTCGAGACCGCGCATCGCGCCGGCATCCTCCATCGCGACATCAAGCCCGCCAACATCCTCGTCAACGAATACGACCGGCCCGGTCTCACCGACTTCGGCATCGCCGGCGCACTCGGAGCGGCCGGTGCCGCGCAGGCACAGGGTGCGACCATCGCGTACGGCGCGCCGGAGGTGATCGTCGACGGTGGCTCCGGCGACGAACGCACGGACGTCTACTCACTCGGCGCAACGCTCTACGCGCTGCTCACGGGCTCGGCGCCGTTCGAAGTGCGCGGCGGCGACAACAACGCGCACGCTCTTCTGCAACGCACGTTGCGGGGCTCCTTCCCGCCGATCGCGCGGGACGACGTGCCGCGGTCGCTCGCACTCCTCCTCGAGCACGCGATGGCACGTGACCCGGCTTCCCGGCCGCCGAGCGCGGCGTCGCTGGCGCGCTCGTTGCAGGGAATCGAGCAAGAGCTGCGTTTCGCGCCGACCGACCTCGAGCTGGCAGGTGCAGAACCGCTCGCGCGCAAGCCCGTCGAGGAGGAAGACGACGACGCCACACGAGCGCGGCGGGTGCAGGTCGTCGAGCAGCGAGACGGCCGGACGCCGTTGATCGCGTCGGTGCCGGCTCCATCCCAGCTCGGCGCCTCGCCTGCCGACGTGCGCGTCGACCCCCTGCCGATGCCGGAGGCGCCCGCCGCCCTCGACACCGTTGCCAGACCGGCCCGCGTCGCGCAGCCCGAGTCTGTGCCCGACGGACCGTCGCAGGCGTCACCGCCACGACGGATGGCGGTCGGCCTGGCCGCGGTCGCGGCCGGCGTGGTGCTCGTCGTCATCGTCGCCGTCGTCTTCGTCGCACGCGGATCCTCGTCGAGCAGCTCCACCACCACGACGACGACGGTGGACGTCGGCGCGCTGGTCATCCCCGACGCACCGGCGATCCCGGCTCACGTGACGGTGTCGGTCGCCGACGGCGTCGCGACGGTGACCTGGGACACGAGCGCGGCACAAACAGGAGACGCCTACCAGGTGACACGGACCGATGGCGCACACGCGGACGACGGTGTGCACGAGGTCGCGTCGCCACCGTTCCTGCTCTCCGGGATCGCGCCCGGTGAGCGCGTGTGCGTGCGCGTCGCGGCGACGAGGGGCTCGCGCGTCTCGGACGACTCGCCGGAGGCCTGCGGCGGGTGACCGACCTCCAGCTCGAGTTCTGCGGGGAGTGGTTCGACATCGCTCCGACGACACCGTTCGTCATCGGGCGGGATGCCGACCTGACCATCGATGACAACCGGTACCTGCATCGCAGGTTTCTCGAGATCGCGCATCGCGACGGCATGTGGTGGATCACCAACCTCGGTGGGCAGTTGGCCGCCACGCTCTCCGACGAGGAGGGCCGTTTCCAGGCGTGGCTGGCGCCCGGCGCCCACCTACCGGTCGTCTTCGACACGATGACGGTCCGCTTCACCGCAGGCCCGACCTCCTACGAGCTCTCCTTGCACCTGCCGGATCCACCGTTCTCGCCGGGCGCAGGGTCGGGGCCGAACGACGGTACGACGACGCTCGGCCGCGTGGTCCTCCAGGGCGAGCAGCTGCTGCTCGTGCTGGCCCTGGCCGAGCCGGCGCTTCGGTCGGACGGTCAGGGCCGACGCGCCCTTCCGAGCTCGGCGGAGGCCGCGGCCCGGTTGGGATGGCCGCTGACGAAGTTCAATCGCAAGTTGGACAACGTGTGCCAGAAGCTGAAGAAGGCAGGTGTGCGAGGCCTACACGGTGACGTCGGGCGCCTCGCCTCCGACCGGCGGGCCCGTCTGGTGGAATACGCCTTGGCGGTGCGCCTCGTCACGCCGAGCGATCTCCGGTTGCTGGACGGCACCGGCGCGGTCGTGCCGCCGAACTAGGACGGACGAACCATCCATGGCTCGGTCATCCGGGCCATTTACGGGTCGCGGGTGCGCCGTTAGGGTGGCGCTTCGGCGCGAAGTGGGCACTTGGGGAAGGAAGCGCCCGCTGTGCGTCGAATCGGCTACTCGACGTAGTCGTCACTTGGTTGGGGATCGCCGCGCGTTGCGCTGCGAAGTGGGACGGAGAAGGCAGCGGTGCGGCGAGCGGGTAGGGCGATGCACGAGTCGATCCACGCGGTCGGCCACAGTTCGGCGGACGTCCACCGCTCGGTGGTGGAGGCGTTCGACGCCACGGGTGGGTACCGATCCGCGCAGCTCGGGCCGGACGCGCACCAGTTCGTGCGCGTCTACCGCCCGACGTGGGCGCTCGTCCTCGGCGTGCTGCTCTTGCCTGCCTTCGGGCTCGGCATCCTTCTCTTCTTCGTGCACCGGACGGAGTCGTGCGCGGTCACGATCGTGGAGGGGCCCACCGGCGCGGTCGTGACGATCTCGGGACGGTTGCTCGAGGAGGACGCCACTCGCGTGAAGCTCGCGGTGACCGGCGCACGTGTCGTCCAACACGCGTCCGCGGCTCCGCCGTCGACGTCGATGGACAGCGATCCGGTGCCTCGGCCGATGGTCGAGGTCGCGATGCCCCCCGTCCCGTCCGTGACGGACACCGGCGAACACGATGCCGATGACACGATCGCCGTGCCACGCGTGCGACCTGCGCCCCTCCATACGTCGAACGTCGCACCGGTGGCGTTGCGGTTCGACGACGGCGCCGTGGTGCGCGTGACGACGACCGTCGTCGTCGGGCGCGACCCATCGCCCTCGATGGCGGAGAACCTGCACGACGCGCGCCTGGTACCGATCGCCGATCCGGGGGTGTCGAAGTCGCACCTGCGCGTGCGTGTCGACGACGCCGGCGCGTGGCTCGAAGACCTGGCCTCGACCAACGGCACGACGATCCAGACGCCCCAGGGCGACGTCATCTCGTTGGTGCCCGGGGTGCCGATGCCACTCACATCGGGCGCAGTCGTGAAGTTCGGGCAGCGACAGCTCGAGGTCGTGGATGCATGACCTCCACCGACGGGGAGTCCTCCCCGTCGCCAACACAGCGTCCGGACGCGAGGGTGCTGCTGTGGCGCGGGAAGTAGTGGCGTGAGGCGGACCTTCCGACTCGACCGCGGGAACGCCATCTCGATGGTGGTCCTGATCGGCATGGCGACGATCGTCTTCGCAGCTGTGCTCGCGGCCGAGGGCTACCGCACGCCGCGCATGGATCTGCACGACGCAGGCGTGTGGATCACCGATCAGGGAAAGAGCGTCGTCGGCCGTACGAACACGCAGATCCAACAGGTCGACACGAAGCTCAAGGTCGACGGCGGTACGCAAGAGCTGCTGCAGTCGGATGCCGTCGTGCTCGTGCACCAAGGCGGTGCGAACGGCGCGCTCGTCGGGATCGACGGTCGCACGGCGAAGCCGAACGCGCCGGTCGCGCTCCCTGCCAACGCCGTTGTCGGCCTCGCACCTCCGTCCACCGCGCCCGATCCGGGTGCCGCGGTGCTCGACGGCGACGGGAACGTCTGGACGGGCACGAGCGACCAGGTTCTCGCGTTGAAGTTCGGCAAGGACGGCGCTCGTCCGGCCGGCAAGGTCGAGGGCGCCCAACTGCTCGTCGTCGGGTCCGACGACATCGCGCACGTGTACTCGCCGGGATCCGGACAGATCACCAACTTCGACGTGACGGGCCGCGACCGCGGCGCCACCTCCGTCGCCGACAAGCGGGAGGGCCATCACCTCTCGTTGTCGGCCGTCGGCGCGACGCCGGTCGTGCTCGACGCCACCGAGCAGCAACTGTTGATCCCGGGCCGCGCGCCCGTCGACTTGCGGGCGGCGGGGGGGAACCCCGTGCTCCAAGAGGTCGGGCCCAGCGCATCAGGTGTGCTCGTCGCCACCGACGCTGCGCTCGTCCGTGTACCGCTGGACGGCGGCGCGCCCCAGAAACTGGTCGACGGCACGCCGGGGCCAGCGCGGCCCGTGTCCCTGCGCGGTTGCGCGTACGGCGCGTGGAGCGCCCAGCCGCTGTACTCGCAGATCTGCGACGGATTCGGACCGAGGAGCGTGCCGCTTCCGAAGCTCCTGCCGGGCAAGCAACTTCAGTTCCGCACCAACCGCAACAAGGTCGTGATCAACGAGCTCGAGGATGGCGCTGCGTACATCCTCACGGACGGCGATCCGCAGTTCGTCGACTGGTCGCAGGCGATCACCGAGGATCTCATCAAGCCAGATCCGAACGGCACGCCGAAGCAACGCGACGACAACGCACCTGATCCGGAAGAGAAGCCTCCGACTGCGAACCCGGACACGTACGGGACACGTCCGGACCGCGCCATCGTCGTCCACCCGCAGTCGAACGACACCGACCCGAACCAGGACGTGCTGGTGGTCGACCAGGTCGAGCAGGTACCCGAGGGCGCTCGCGTCGACATCGTCGACGGTGGTGATGCCGTGCAGATCACACCACCGTCGGGAAGCCTCACGACGTTCACGTTCACCTATTGGATCAACGACGGTCGGGGTGGGCGTGCGAACTCGACCATCACGGTCGAGATCCACTCGATGGACCACGACCTGCCGCCGGTGCTCAAGCCGAACCCGCAGGAGACCTACGTCGTCGCGGGTTCATCGGTGACCCACAACGTCCTCACGAGCGCCACCGACCCCGATGGCGACACCGTCGCACTCGTGACGCCCGTGCATCTCGACTCCTCGAAGGGCACGCTCACCTCCGACCCCAACGGCGTGATCGTGTACACACCGCCAGGTACCGGCTTTCTCGGCGACGTCGAAATCCACTTCACCGTCACCGACGACTACCCGCAGCCGATGACGACGGACGGCGTGCTCCTGGTGCACGTGCTCCCGAACGACCACTCGAACCTGCCGAAGGTCCGCGGGGACCATGCGACCGCCGTCGTCGGCCACGAGATCGTGGTCGACGTCCTCGCCAACGACAGTGACGCCGACGGTGATCCCCTTCGTGTCATCGCTGCGACCCAGCCCGACGGCACGACCGTCACCGTCGACGCTGCGAACAAGATCCACTTCACGGCGGCGCACGCGATGGCGCTCCCCGCGATCGTGATGTACTCCGTGACGGACGGGCCGCACGTCGCGCAAGGACCGTTGCGGGTCGACGTGATCGAGCAGCCGGTCCAGCAACCACCGGTCGCCGTTCGTGACGACGTCGAGTTGCGGGCGACCGTTCCCGCGGTCGTCGACGTGCTGCAGAACGACTACGACCCCAACGGCGACGTGCTCGTCGTCCAGTCGGTCGCGGTCTCCGATTCGACCGGACTCGTGGTCGAGATCATCGACCACCGGTTCCTTCGCATCACACCTGCTGCAGGCGGGCTGCTGCGCCAGACGACCTCCTTCACGTACACGATCACCGACGGGAACGGTCAGTCGGTCGGCATCGTCGTCGTGCGACCCGGCCCGACGTTCTCCGAGGACCAGCCGCCGCATGCCGTCGACGACGACGTCAGCGTGCGCGCCGGGAACATCGGCGCCTTCGACGTGCTCGCCAACGACAGCGACCCGGAGGGCGGCCGTCTCACGATCGTGCCGCCGACGAACGACGAACTCGCGGCGCTCGGGCTGCAGGACCGGGTCTTCGCGCAGGGAGACCTGCTGCGATTCATCGCACCGACGACGCCCGGGACCTTCAAGGTGCCGTATTCGGCGAAGGATCCCGGCAACAACACGGCGGCGGCGTACGTCGTCGTACACGTGCTCGCCGCCGACCTCGCCAACAACGGGCCGAAGCCCCCCGACCTCACGGCGCGCACCGTCGCCGGCAAGCCCGTGCAGATCCAGATCCCCGTCGCCACGATGGATCCGGACGGCGACCCCGTGGCCCTGCTCGGTGTGGCCGACACCGCGCCGGCGCACGGCGCGATCACCGAGGTCGGGCTCGACCATCTGACGTATGTACCCGACAAGTACGACGGCGGCTTCTACGGGACCGAGCAGTTCACGTACCGAGTGCGCGACTCGCTCGGCGCCGAGGCGACGGCCACGATCCGCGTGGGCGTCGCGCCGCCCGTGTCGGTGAACAGCCCTCCGGTCGCGGTCGACGATGTTCGCCAGGTCAACGCGGGCGGCACGCTGTCGGTCGACGTCGTGCACAACGACAGCGATCCCGACAACGATCCACTGTCGCTGGACACGGTGGCCGGGCTGGGTGTGCCGCAGAACGCGCCGTACAGCGCCGAGATCCAGGACGGACGTGTCGTGTTCCACGCCGGCTCGTTGAAGGACGGCGAGCAGGGGGCGGTGACGTACACGGTGACCGACGGCATCCTCACTGCCACCGGCGTGCTCAAGGTCACGGTGGCGAAGCAGGAGAACCTGCCGCCGATCGCGCTCGACGACTTGGACGTCGCACATCCCGCAGGCCAGAACGTCACCTTCGACGTGCTCAAGAACGACTCGGATCCCGACGGCGTGTCGGGTGACCTCCACATCACCGAGGTCACCGGACTCGACGGGGCATCGGCGACGTCGGGCGGCCAGCGGGTCACGTTCACGATGCCGAACCACGACGTCGAGCTCGTGTACACGGTCGCGGATGCGCAGGGCGCGACGGCGCGTGCGGTGCTGCGGGTGCCGCTCGCGGGCGACACGCGGCTTCGTCCGGTCGCCAACTACGACTTCCAGTCGACCTCCCAGAACACTCCGGTGACCATCGATGTGCTTGCCAATGACACGAGCAGCCCTGGTACGCACAAGACCCTGCTCGGTGTGGACAGCCGGCCGCCCGGGGGTACGTGCGCGGCCGACGGCGGCAAGGTGACGTTCACGCCCGCCACCGACTTCGTCGGCACGAGCGGTTGCACCTACGTGCTCGGCGACGGGCCCGGTGATGCGCCCGAGACCCTCCGCTCGGTCGGAATGGTGGGCGTCGAAGTGCGGCGCAACGGCAACACGCCGCCCACGTTCGTCACGCAGCCACTGAGGATCACGGCCAACGAACAGAAGAAGTTCGACTTGCTCCCTGCCGTCACTGATCCGGACGACGGCGACCTGCAGCACATCTCGTTCAGCGATCTCAAGGGCCAGACCGACGTGTTGTCGGCGTCGTTCGAGGGCACGACGTTGACGCTCGATGCGAAGGCGAACGCACCGGACAACACCGTCGTCGAGTTGACCTTCACGGTGTCCGACGGACACCCGGGCCCGCAGGGTGCCGGCAAGGTCGAAGTCACGTTGAGCAAGTTCCAGGGTGCCCTGGCGGTACTCGTGCCCGACACCGCTGAGACGTTCCAGGACGTCCAGAAGGTCATTCCGGTACTGGCCAACGACCAGCGCGGCGCGAACAACCAGGCGCTCAAGATCGTCGACGTGTCGACGCCGGTGGGTGGAACCGTCGCCCACACCGACACCGACGTGACCTTCACTCCAGCAGCTGGCTTCCACGGTGCGACGACGTTCACGTACACGGTCGACGACGGCACCAACCAGCTCGAGCGGCAGGTGAGCAGCACGGTGACCGTCACGGTCATCGGTCGTCCCGACCGTCCGCCCGCACCTGCCGTCGTCCGTGAGAGTGGCGCGATCACGCTGACGTGGGGCGTGCCTGCGGCGAACGGCGCGCCGATCACGTCGTACTCGGTGAAGGTGACGGGCGGCTCGGTCACCGGCGCCTCGACGCGGTCGACGTCCTCCAACACGTTCCGCTTCGACGGCTTGAAGAACGGTGACTCGTACACGTTCCAGATCGCCGCCATCAACGCCGCAGTCGACGAGGCATTGAAGGACGGCAAGCTCAGTGAACCGGAGTACAGCCCGCCGTCGGAGCCGATCATCCCGAACGCGATCCCGCCTGTTCCTGCCGCGCCGACGGCGAAGTTCGAACCAACGGGCAACGCCATCACGGTGACGTGGACGAATCCGGGTGGCGACGGAACGCCCGTGACGCGCTACGTCCTGCAGACGAGCCCGCCCCCCAACGGTGCTGCACCGGAGCAGTCGTTCCCGGCGTCGGGTTCGACGATGACGCAGACGATCGGCAACCTCACGAACGGCGTGCCCTACACCTTCCGCGTGAAGGCCATCAACCAGCTGTCCGCGACCGAGGAGGGTGATTCCGGGTTCAGCCCGGCGTCGGCTCCCGAGGTCCCCGCCTCGAGACCGGACGCGCCGGCGCAGCCGCAGGTGTCGGACGAAGGTGATCAGAACATCACGGTCACGTGGACCGAGCCGAAGACGAACGGCGACGCGATCCGTTCCTACGACGTCGAGGTGTCGAAGAGCGGCTCGGTCGCCGGCATCACGCACATCGCAGACCCCGGTGTCCATCAGGCCGTCATCACGACCGACAACGGCTCGGCATACACGTTCCGGGTCCGAGCCGAGAACAAGGCAGGGTTCTCGGACTACAGCGCGCCGTCGGCCCAGGCCACTTCCTACGGCAAGCCCTTCGCCGTCACCAGCGTGAGCGCGAACGTCGACGTGGTCAGCAGCGGGCAGGCCCAGGTCTCCTTCGGGGCCGCGCCTGACAACGGTGATCCGGTGACGAACTACGAGTACCGGTACGCCGCCGGCGGCGGCGGGTTCGGCGCGTGGACCTCCAGCGGCTCCGCATCGTCCCCGATCATCGTGAGCGGGCTCAGCAACAGCACGTCGTACGCTTTCGAGATTCGCGGCTGCAACCGGCGGGGTTGCTCCGACCAAGACGGGCCCCAGTCCAACGCCGTCGTGCCGTACGGCGCACCGTCGACGCCGTCCGTGTCGGGCGGCAACAACGGCGGCAACATCGACTGGAACTGGACGGCCTCGAGCGGCAACGGGCGCAACATCCTCGGCTACGACATCCACGTCGACGCTGGCGGTGTGTCACGCGTGCCTGCGAGCCAGCTGAGCTACTCGCAATCGTTCCCGACCGATGGCTCGACGCACACGCTGTACGTCGTCGCGGTGAGCGATGGGGCTGATGGCAACCGGAACCACAGCGCGACAGGGCAGGCGAGCGTCACGCGGCCCGCGCCGAGCATTCACGTACATCGTGGCAACGCCGTGAGCGCGTCCGACTGTCCCGACAGCACGCAGTGCTCGTACCTGCTGATCGACTGGAGCAACTTCTCGGGCGGCGTCCACTCGTACACCTGCAACACCGTGAACGGCGGCCAGTTCTGGCCGACGAAGGGGACGGTGTCAGGCCCCAGCGGCGTGAGCGGCGCGAACTTCCAGCTCCAGTGCTACGCGGACCCCAGCCCGTATGGCGGTGTCTACGTCGTCATGGACGGCGTCACGTCGGACACCGCGAATTGGTAACTGCAAACCGGAGACAACGATGACGATCACAGCGCAAGAAGCAAGTTGGTTCGCCGAGACGTTCCAGCGGCTCGTGGCCAACATCGAGCAAGCGGTGCTCGGTAAGACGAACGTGGTGCGACTCGCGCTGACGTCGTTGCTGTCCGACGGGCACATGTTGCTCGAAGACGTGCCCGGTACCGGCAAGACGATGTTGGCGAAGGCGCTCGCCAACACGGTGCAGGGTTCGCACAGCCGCATCCAGTTCACGCCCGATCTCCTGCCGAGCGACGTCACCGGGGTGATGATCTACAACCAGCAGTCGGGACGGTTCGACTTCCACCAGGGCCCGATCTTCTCCACGATCGTGCTCGCCGACGAGATCAACCGCGCGTCGCCGAAGACGCAATCGGCGTTGCTCGAGGTCATGGAGGAAGGTCGAGTCACCGTGGACGGCGTGCCGCATGCGGTCGGCTCGCCCTTCATGGTGATCGCCACGCAGAACCCGATCGAGCAAGCCGGCACCTACCCGCTCCCGGAGGCCCAACTCGACCGCTTCCTCATGAAGACGAGCCTCGGCTACCCCGACCACGAGACGACCGTCGCGTTGCTCGGGGACGCTTCGACGCGCGACCGGGCCGCCACGGTGTCGCCGCTCATCACGGCGTCAGCGGTGAGCGACATGGCGCGACTCGCGTCGACCGTGCACACCGACGCCGCGCTCCTTGCGTACGTGAGCCGGCTGGCGGAAGAGACGCGACGGGCGCCGGAGGTGCAACTCGGGGTCAGCGTTCGTGGCTGCCTCGCGTTCGTTCGCGCCGCGAAGACCTGGGCCGCCGCACATGGTCGAACCTTCGTCGCGCCGGATGACGTGAAGGACCTCGCGTTGCCGATCCTCAGCCACCGCATCCTGCTCACCCCGGATGCGGAATTCGCCGGCGCAAGGACCGAGCAGGTGATCGGCCGCATCCTCGCCGATGTCGCGCCCCCGACCGAGCGGGGTGCAGCCTGAGCCAACCCACACCACCGCGCGCCGCGACGGCGTTCGGACCGCTGATGGTGTTGCGCGCCGTCAGCCCTGCCGGCCGCGCCGTGGCCGTGGTCGGCGTGGCCGCCTGGTTCGGCGGCTGGCGCCTCGGGTGGGAGGAGCTGCAGCTCGTTGCCGGCGGTTGCCTCGTGGCGATCGTCATCGCCGTGCTGTTCACCATCGGTCGTTCGTCGCTCGAGGTAGGGATCGACCTCGAGCCCCAGCGGGTGACCGTGGGTGAGTCCGCGGTCGGGCGCGTCCGCGCCAGCAACACGGGAGCTCGCCGCGTGCTCGGACTCCGCCTCGAGGCGCGCGTCGGCACGGGTTGGGCGAGCTTCGACATGCCGAGCCTGGGCGCGGGCGGGTCCTGGGACGACATCTTCGTCATCGAGACGACCCGCCGTTGCATCATGGCGGTCGGTCCCTTGACTTCCGTGCGCGAGGACCCACTGGGGTTGGCGCGGCGCTCGGTCGCGTGGGCTGATGCCCTGGAGCTCTACGTCCATCCGAAGATCACACGGCTGGCGGGGATCACCGCTGGCTGGATGCGCGATCTCGAGGGACGACCCACGAACGATCTCTCCCCCTCCGACGTTGCGTTCCACACGTTGCGCGAGTACGTGCCCGGCGACGACCGCCGCCACATCCACTGGCGGACGTCGGCCCGGCTGGGCGCGCTCTCCGGCCGACCCGATCACCTCATGGTGCGCCAATACGTCGACACGCGGCGTTCACACCTGGGTCTGGTGCTCTCGACGAACGAGGCGGACTACGCGAACGAAGACGAGTTCGAGCTGGCGGTCTCGCTGATCGGTTCGTTGGGCGTCAGTGCCCTGCTCGACGAGCAGACGGTGACGGTCACCACCGGCGCGCGTCCGCTTCCCGCGTACTCGCCGACCAAGCTCCTCGACGGTCTCTCGGGGCTCGATCGAACGCGCACGCGTGCGGACGTCTCGATGCTCGTGAAGCGATCGATCCCGCTCGTGCGGGGCGCCAGCATCGTGTCGATCGTCGCCGGCTCCCCGGTCGCGCCACGGCTGCTGCGGTCGGCGGCGGAGCGGTTCCACCACGACGTGCGCGTCCTGGCCGTGCGGGCGGTACCGGGTGCCGATGCCACGATGCAGACGATCGGATCGACGACGATCCTCCAGATCGGTTCGCTCGACGACCTGCCGCGCGTGCTGATGGCGACGGTGGCCCGATGACGCGCATCACTCGTGCCGACCTGGTCGACGTGCTCTTCGCGACCGCGCTGGTGGCGCTCGGGATCATCGGCTTCCGTACCGCGTTCGCGGGTCACGAGGAGATCGCCGTCGGGCTGCCGTCCGTCGCGCTGGGGATCGCGGTCGGGTTCGCACTCGCCAAGGCTCGGCCGCAGCTGCTCGTCGGCGCGGCCGTCGCCATCGTGGCGTTCTTCCTTCTGGCGGGGGTCGCGGGGCTGCGAGCGCATGCCCCTGCCGGCTTCCTTCCTTCACCGGCGGTCTGGTCCGATCTCATCGACGGTGCCGTCAACGGTTGGGCGCGGCTGCTGACGACGGTCCCGCCCGCCGGCAAGGCGGGCAACCTGCTCGCCGTCCTGTACCTGGCCGGCTACGCGGGCGGGGTCCTCTCCGTGGCGCTCGCGGTCATCGTGCGTCGTTGGCCGCTGTGTGTGATTCCGCCGCTGGCCGTGCTGGGCGTGTCGGTCCTCTTCGGTGTCGACCATCCTGCGTCGCTGTTCTTGCAGGGCGCGCTCTTCGGCTGCCTGACGATCGCCTGGCTCAGCCTGCGGGGCGGGATGCGCCATGCAACGACCGGGTTCCGCGTCCGGCGGCTGGCGGCGGCAGCGGCCGTGCTCGCAGTCACCGTGCTGGGCGCGTTCGTGATCGGTCCACGCCTGCCGATGGCCGGCGCCAACCCGCGCTACCTGCTGCGTGACAACGTGCAGCCGCCCTTCGACCCGAGCCAGTATCCGACGCCGCTCGGCCGCTTTCGTGAATACCACGGTGAGGATCCGATCCGGGATCCGCTCTTCACGGTCGAAGGGCTGCCGCAAGGCCAAGCGGTGCGGTTCGCCGTCATGGACAGCTACGACGGCTATGTCTGGCGTGCATCACCGCCCGCGACGGCGACCGGTGGCACCTACGAACGGGTCGGCCCTCGGATCCCGACCGAGGCGACCGGCGCACATGCGACCCTCCACTTCACGATGGGCGCGTTGGCGTCGGCTGACTCCGTGTGGGTGCCGACGGCGGGAGCAACCACGTCGGTCACCTTCTCCGGCCCCAACGCCGAACGGCTGTCCGATGACCTCCGTTTCAACCGAGTCACGGAATCGGCGGCGGATCCGGTCGCGCTGCGGCAGGGAGATCAGTGGACGGTGGAGGCGGTCTTCGCCACGCCGCCACCCAAGGACGAACTGCGCACGCTCGGTACAGCGCCCGGCGCGGTGATCGCCAAGCCGCAGGTGAACGACCGGATCGCCAGCCTCGTCGACGCGTGGATCAAGGACAAGACGACGCCGTACGACAAGGTCATCGCCATCGAAGCGAAGCTCCGAGAGATCGGCGCGTACAACGACGGCACCCACGACAACCCCATCGCGTCCGGTCACAGCCTCGGGCGTCTCATCCCGTTCCTCGAAGCTGACCAGCCGCAAGGCAACGGAGAGCAGTACGCGGCCGCCGTCGCCTACCTGGCACAGTCGCTCGGCATCCCGGCGCGGGTCGTCCTCGAGTTCGTCCCCTCTGCGGGCACCGGTTCCGTCGAGGTCAAGGCGCACGATGCGCGCGCCATGGTGGAGATCGCTCTCGACCGCGTCGGCTGGGTCGCGGTGGACGATCCGACGCCACCCGAGGACCACAAGCCGAAACAGCAGGTGGAGCAGCAGCAGCAGACCTCGGTCAACGAGGTGCAGCCGCCGCCACCGACGACCGCGCCACCGCCGAACAGCCTCCCCGAGAACCCGGCTCCCGAGAAGCGGGATCTCTCGAAGCGCCATGGTGGCGGTGCCGGTGCGTTCTTCGCCGCGCTGTTGCGGCTGGTGGGCTACGCGTCGATCCCGCTCGCCGTCGTGCTGGCGCCGTGTGCGGTCATCGTGGGATTGAAGGCACGACGGCGCAAGCGTCGCCGCACCGTCGGCCCCCCCGCAGCTCGCGTCACGGGCGCGTGGCTCGAGGTCGTCGACCTCGCGCGCGATCTGGGCACCCCCGTCCCACGGAAGGCGACGCGGCGGGAGATCGGACGGTTCGTGCCGGAACTCGCCAGTACGCACTTCTCGGACGACATCGACGCCATCGTCTTCGGCAGCGAGGATCCGACTGACGACCACGTCGACCGGACGTGGCGACGCGCCGACGAATTGCGCCTGACCATGCTCACCAATCGCAGCCGATCGGAGCGGCTGCGGGGCTCGCTGAGCCTCACCTCGCTGCGATGACGGTCGAGGTGGACGCCGGATGCGCCTGAAGCTCACGCTGCGCCGTCCCGCCGCGGACGACATCGATCTGCTGGTGACCGTCGACACGACGGTCAGCGTGGGTGAGATCGCCTCCGCGCTGCACCGCCGTGATCCGAGCGCGCCGCCGCAGCTTCGATTGCCGACGCTCCGCGCCGATCTCGACGGCCGGCCGGTTGCCCTCGACCCAGCGGCCACCGTCGCGGAGAGTCAGTTGCGCTCGGGTCAGACCATCGCGGTGGAAGAGGGAGCGAGCGAATTCGTTTCAGCGCTCGATCGGCCGACTGTGGCGACGCTCCACGTCGTGGACGGCCCGGACGCGGGCCGATCGTTCCCCCTCCGTTCGGGTGCGAACCACGTCGGGCGCGAGCGCACGAACGACATCGTCCTGCACGACCCTCTCGTGTCGAAGCAACACGCTCGCATCAACGTCGGCGAGACCATCGAGATGATCGATCTGGGTTCGTCGAACGGAGTGCTCGTCGGCGACGACCTCGTGTCCCGCATCACACTCGCCCCGAACGATGTCGTCCTGCTCGGCGACACCAAGCTTCGTATCGAGCGACTGGAGGGCGGGGCATCGGATCGTGCGGACGGCGCGGTCTTCTTCAACCGATCACCGCGCCTCGACCCTGTCTACGAGGGTCGCACGATCGAAGCGCCGGAGCCGCCGCGGCCCCGGGAGCGAACGAGGTTCCCCGTCGTCGTCCTCATCGCACCGGTGCTGCTCGGTGTCGCGCTCTTCGCGATCACGCGCCAGGCGTACACGGTGCTGTTCATCGCGCTCAGCCCGATCATGATGCTCGGGAACTGTCTCGAGGGCCGCATGGCGGGCGGTCGTTCGCATCGCGAAGCGGTCAACGCGTTCCACGCCGGTCTGGCTGCGCTGGAGACGGAGGTCGCGCGTGAGACCGGCGCCGAAGCCCTCGCACGTCGTGCGGAACACCCCGCCGTGGCTGAGGTCATCGAAGCGGCGCGGCTACGGGATCCGTTGCTGTGGACGAGGCGACCCGATCAACACGGCTTCCTCGAGTTGCGCGTCGGGCTGGCGGATCTTGCCTCGCTCGTCGACGTCGAGCTCCCGCGGCGCGGTGATGCGGAGCCCGCGCTCTGGGATCGTCTCGTCGCGGTGAAGCAACGCTACGAGCGCGTCGCTTCCGTCCCCGTCGTTGCATCCTTCGAGGCAAACGGCGCAGTCGGTGTATCCGGCCCGCGTGAGACGTCCACGGCGACGGCTCGGAGCCTCGTCGCCAGCCTCGTCGGTCTGCACAGCCCCGCCGACGTGGTCGTGGCCGCGGTTGCGTCCCCCTCCGCAGCTGCCGACTGGGAGTGGCTCAAGTGGCTGCCACACGTGGGGTCGGACCACAGCCCGCTGACCGTCGACCACCTCGCTTCGACGCCGAGCGCTGTCGCGCGACTCGTTGCTGCGGTCGACGAACTGATCGGTCAGCGCACCACTGGCGTGACCAACGGCGAGACCGTCCGATCGCCGCGGGTCATCGTCGTGGTCGACGACAGTGCACCGATCGAACGCAGCCGGCTCGTCGACATCGCCGAACGTGGGCCTGCTGCCGGCGTCCACGTGCTGTGGGTCGCGTCGACGGTCGAGCGGCTGCCTGCCGCTTGCCGTACGTTCATCGACCACGACCCGAGCCGTGCCTCCATCGCCACCGTCGGCGACGTCACGGGCGCCGCGGCAACACCCGAGGTCCGGGTGGATCAGCTCAATGGGGATGAGGTGCTCGCGTTCGCGCGTTCGTTGTCGCCGGTCGTCGACGCGGGCGCCCCCGTGGACGACGACAGCGACCTCCCCCGTCAGGTCGCGCTCCTGAACCTCATCGGCGTGGACACGGCGCAGGATCCGGCGTCGGTGGTCGACCGTTGGCGGACGACCAATTCCTTGCCATCCCCAGGGGAAGCCCGTGCACGGCGCGGCGAGAACACGCTGCGCGCCGTCGTCGGCTCGACGGTCGGGCAGAACTTCGTGCTCGACCTGCGGGCGCACGGTCCGCACGCGCTCGTCGGGGGCACGACCGGGTCCGGCAAGAGCGAGTTCCTCCAGACGTGGGTGCTCAGCATGGCCGCGGAACACAGCGCGTCGCGGATCACGTTCCTGTTCGTCGACTACAAGGGGGGTGCCGCCTTCGGCGACTGCATCAACCTTCCGCACTGCGTCGGGCTCGTCACCGATCTGACGCCGCACCTCGTCGACCGCGCGCTCACATCGCTCGACGCCGAACTGCGCCACCGCGAGGCGGTGCTACGCGAGAAGAAGGCGAAGGATCTCCTCGAGCTCGAGGGCCGAGGTGATCCCGACGCACCACCGAGCCTCGCCATCGTGGTGGACGAATTCGCGGCCCTGGCGACCGAGGTGCCGGAGTTCGTCGACGGTGTGGTGAATGTCGCGCAGCGCGGGCGCTCGCTCGGACTCCATCTCGTGCTCGCCACCCAACGTCCTGCGGGTGTGATCAAGGACAACCTTCGAGCCAACACGAACCTTCGGATCGCGTTGCGTGTCGCCGACGAGGACGACAGCCTGGACGTCGTCGGAACGCCGCAAGCGGCGGCCTTCGATGCGTCGATCCCCGGCCGCGCGATCGCGAAGACCGGCCCGGGGAGGCTGACGCCCTTCCAGTCGGCGTACGTCGGCGGTTGGACATCGGACGAGCCGCCGCCGGCCGTCGTCGTCGTGCACGAGCTCGGCTTCGGCGTGGGCAACGAGTGGGCTGCGCCGGACGCCGAGCGCATGGCTCCCGAGCCGAGCGGGGCGACCGATCTCCGCCGCCTGGTCGCGTCGATCCGGGGCGCGCACGAGGCCGCTGCGGTGCCGAACCCGCGCCGCCCGTGGCTCCCCGCGCTGGCGAGCGTGTACGACCTGGCCAAGCTGCCGCAGTCCCGGCGTGACGACGAGCTCGTCTTCGGTGTGGTCGACGACCCGGCCCGGCAATCGCAACGGCCGCTCGCGTTCAACCCCGACCGTGACGGCAACATGGCGGTGTTCGGCACCGGTGGCGCGGGCAAGACGACGTTTCTCCGATCGATCGCGGTCGCTGCCGGACTGGCGACGCGCACCGGACCGTGTCACGTGTACGGGATCGACTTCGCCGGTCGGGGCCTCGAGCTGCTCAGTTCGCTGCCACACGTCGGCTCGATCGTGGCGGGCGACGACCACGAACGGCTGACGCGTCTGCTTCGGTGGTTGCGCTCGACGATCGACACGCGAGCCGCGAAGTTCGCGCAGGCGCGGGCGGGCGGCCTCGAGGACTTCCGAGCAGCAACCGGCGCGCAGGACGAACCCCGGATCGTCGTCCTGATCGATGGGATGGCGTCGTTCCGTGGCGCGTACGAGGTCGGCGAGCGTGTCCGCTGGCTCGACGTGCTCAACGGCATCGCCGGCGACGGGCGCCAGTTCGGCGTGCACTTCGTGCTGTCCGCGGATCGTGCCACTGCCATCCCCACGGCGATGAGCTCGGCCGTGCAGCGTCGCCTCGTACTCCGCCTGGCGACGGAGCAGGACTACGCGATGGCGGACGTCGCCGATGCGGCCGCGCTGGCCGGCGCGCCCCCCGGGCGAGGCCTGCTCGACGGCATGGAGGTGCAGGTGGCCGTGCTCGGTGGAAGCGCGAGCGCGCCTCGACAGGCGGCCGCGCTCGAACGGTTCGCCGAGATGCTGCAGCGCGCGGGTGATCGCGCGGAGCCGGCTCGGATCGGGCGCCTCACGGAACGCGTCACGCTCGCCGATCTGCCGCCGTCGGTCGACGGTATGCCGGTGCTCGGCATCGCCGACGAGACGCTCGACCCGATCGGGTTCTCCACTGACGACCCGCTGTTCGTCGTCGGACCGACGGGGAGCGGTGTCACGTCCGTGCTCGCCAGCCTGACCTTGTCGGTCCGTCGTACCCGGCCCGTGCACGGGATCCTCGTGGGCGCACGCCGCTCGCCGCTCTGGCAGCTACCGGACTTCGAGACGAAGGTGTCCGAGGCACACGAGATCGAGGACCTGGCTTCGACGCTCGCGACTGCATGTGACGACGGGCGGCTCGGGCCGGGCAGCGCGCTCATCGTGATCGAGGACGTCCAGCAGCTCATCGATTCCGGCGCGGAGACCGCGGGGATCGACATCGCGCGGCGCTGCACGGAACACGGCCTCACCTTGATCGCGGCAGCGGACAGCACGGTGGCCGGAGGCTTCTCGCAACTCCTCCAGTGGCTGCGAGCCAGGCGACATGGACTCGCGCTCCAACCGGAGCAGCACGAGGGCGAGCAACTGTTCAAGGCGCCCTATCCCCGCGTGAGCCGCTCGGAGTTCCCACCAGGCCGCGGCTTCTACGTCCGCAAGGGCGTGGTTGCCCGGGTGCAGTGCGCCCTCCCCGAGGTGGAGCTGTGAGCGGGCAGTCCTCCCCATTTCCCTTGAGCGACTTCCGTCGTTCACTACGTGTCGAGAAGTCAACAACGACAAAGGAGACAGCGACATGAGCTCGATCACCCATGGCATGAACCCCGAAGAGGTCGAGGCGCTCGGCCGTCAGCTGCAGACGGCAGCCAACCAACTGAACGGTGTCATCACCGAGCTGGAGCGTGCAGTTGGCAGCGCGTCGTGGCTCGGCCCGGATGCCACGACGTTCAAGACGCAGTGGTGGCCCGAGCATCGCGCCCACCTGAAGACGGTGGCCGACGGCCTCCACGGGTTCGGTCAGAGCGCGCTCAACAACGCGTCCGAGCAGCGCAACGTCAGCGGTCACTGAGGCGTACGGAGCGCGGGCAATGGCTGAGACCCTCGGCGCCAACCTCGACGATCTGCAGCGACTGTCGTCACAGTTCGCGACGGCCGCGCGCACGATCGTCGCGTTGCGGTCCCAGGTGGAGCGCGCCGTCTCGGCGGCGTGGGTGGGGCGGGATGCTGATGCGTTCCGCCACACCTGGACCAGCGAGCATCGGGCGAAGCTCCAAGCCGTCATCGACGGCCTGAACGACGCCAGTCACCAGATCGACCGCCAACGAGGCGAGCAAGCTCAGGCGAGCGGCGTCACGGGATCTGCCGCGGGCGGTGTGCTCGGAAGTTCGCCAGCTGGCCGTTCGAGTTTCTCGCACTTCGTAGGACGGTCAACTCAGACCAGCGGTGGAACCACGGTTTCAGGAGTCACCGCGGAGTACGGAGCTCATGCCGAAGCCGGGGCAGGAGTCCACGGCTCCTCGGGCATCACCCATACGGCGACAACAATCGGCGGCTATGCCGCGGTTGGTGGGTTCGCCGGGGCAGCTGCATCTGCAAGTGCGACGCTCGGTGCCGGTCCGTTGTCTGCTGAGGCGGATGCAGGTGCATTTGCTGGAGTCCGGGGCGACGCGTCAGTGGATGGGCACGTCGGCTTGGACGGCGTGGCTGCAGGAGCTCATGCGAACGCATTCGCGGGCGTTGAGGCGCACGCCGATGCATCTGCTCACTTGCTCGGCGGCGATGTTGGCGGCGGCGTGCAGGCGTACGCGGGAATCGGCGGCCACGCCAACCTGGACGCATCTGTCACGCTCGAGCATGTCAGCGCGACCGTCGACCTGGGTGCAGCGATCGGCATCGGCGCCGGCGTGAAGTTCCATGCAGACTTCTCGCCTGCCGAGGCTGCGAATGAAGTCCTTCGAGAGTTCCACTTCTGAGGTCAGTGATGACAACGTTGCGTTACCCGAGCGATGCGTTTCCTGCCCCTTCATCAGTGCTCCTCGATGTGCCGAACGATTGGCTTCCGATCGCTGGCACCAGCGCGCTGATCGCGGTCGGGGCGCCACCGCCGGAGGGTTCGTACCGGCCGAACGTCATCGTCACCTGGTCGCGGACGGCGCCAGGGTTCGACATCGACCAAGCGTTGAACGACCTCGTGGAGCGGTACCGGACTGTCGAACGCGATCCCGAGGTGATCGGAACTGGCGAGGCATCTGTTGATGGCCGTTCTGCGCGTCTGTGTGAAGCCTCATTCGTGCATGAGCTGGCCGGCACGCTTGTTCAATCCAACCTCCTACTGGCCGTGGAGTATGCGAATTACGCAGACCTTCTGGTGTCATGCGGCACGTGCGCTGCGAACCAGATCGAGGACAGCTTCGCGAGCGTCCGAGCTGCGGTTCGGTCGTTGCGGCTCGCGTAGCGGAGTGTGGTGTGTATGGGATCAGCGACGAGTCGTCGCGTGAGGATGATCGCGAACTCGGCGCCGAGGTGGCTTACCGGGGAGTCGAGGCATTGACGAAGACGCATGACGAGACGCTGTATCTCACGGAGGTGAGTGCAACCGATGCACGGGCGCGTGCCGAATCGATCGGCGCCACGGCGCTCGGTTACGAGATCACGGCGACGGACTGCCCCGGTGGGTGCGTGATCCACGTCAGAGGCGCGGTCGAATCGCCAGCCTTCGCGACGGTGCGCGACGCCCTCGTCCGCCCCGTGGTGACCACCGCCGTCCCGTCGGTGGAGCCGGCGCAGACGGCGGTCGATGACGACGCAACGAGGGATCACACACCCATCACCGCTGTCCCGATCGCAGCAGCGGCGCCGCCGGACTCGGACACCGTGGTGGTGCCCCGACCGGACCTCGCCGCCGCACCAGAGCCGGCGCCGAGCGAGCTCGCGCCGCGCCTCCGCTGCGACTGGGGTGTCGACGTCTCGTTGGAACGGACCGTGTTGATCGGCCGGGATCCGGCGCCTTCGGAGGACGATGGTGACGCCGAGCTCGTGCTCGTACCCGATGACGAGCGCTCGGTCTCGAAGACGCACATGGCGGTCGGCGTGCTGGACGGGCACGTCTGGGTCGAGGACCGTCACTCGACGAACGGGGCGCGCATCCACCTGCCGGATGGCGAGTCGCGCCAGCTCGTGCCAGGTATCCGGACGGTGGTGGAGGTCGGAACTCGTGTCGTGTTCGGCGACCGATCGTTCCGCGTGGACCAGGTGGGGGAGAACCAATGAACGACTCGACGACGGCGATCTGCCACATCTGCGGGCAGTCGTACTCGACCGCGGACCTGAGCGCGCACCAACTCGCCGCGCATCCGGTCGCGCTCGCGCCCACGGCGCCCGCCGCGGGTACAAGCCGCCCCCCGGAGCTGTCCGTCATCGTCGGCCTGATGGCTGTTGCCGGTTCGTTGTTGTGCATCTATGTCCTGACGACGCTGTCGGATCTGTTCGATCTCTTCGGGCAAGGAGAGTTCGGCCGAGCGTTCGGTGCGTTGCTCGGCCTCGTCGTCGCCTTCATCGCGTTCTACGGCTTCGCATGCATCGCCGTGGCGAGGATGTTGTGGCTGGGTGATCGTGCCGGGCGTCCGCTCGCATACGTCGTGTGCGGCACGCTCGCGTTCAGCGTGTTCACGGGCTCCAAACACGACACGACGTTGACGATCGCTGCTGTGGTGGCGATCGCCATCATCGTCGTGCTCGCCGCCTCGCCGAACGTTCGGGCGTGGTTCACCGGACCAAACGCGAGGCATCGCGACGAGCCCACGTCGATCGTGGTCGCACGGAGCATCGGCGCCGCGGTGGGCGCGCTCCTGGGTCTGACCGGCGTCGCCTATCTGGTGGCCGGCACGCTCAAGTCGAGCTTCGTCGTCGTCGGGATCCTGCTGCTGGCCGCGTCGGTCGGCTCGCTCCTGGCGAACGGGCAGATCCGGCAAGCCAACACGTCGGCGCGCGTCGTGCAGGCAGTGATCATGGTCGGATCGGCGGTTGCCATCTTCATCGCCGATTCCACCAGCACGGCCTCGTTCGTCGCGGCGTCGCTGGCCATCTCCGTGCCGGTGCTCCTCTGGCTCCCGGACGCGAACGAGTTCTTCCTCTCGGGCGGGGAACGAGCCCGCTGGGCCCCGCCCACTGGTCTCGGGGCGTACGGATCGTACGTGGCCGCGCCCACGCCAGGGATCAGCCCGGTGCGCGGCACGTTCGATCTCCCGCTGGCGCCTGCCGTCAACGCGCTCGCCGGCACCGAGATGCGGATCGCGTCGGGCGACGAACGTCAGGCGCGCCTCGTCGCGCAGCACGTAGAAGCGACCGTGGGGGCGCAGTCGGCGACATCGACGACCGTGCACATCGAACCCTCGCCCACATCGGCGATCACGGATTCCGCAGGTGCGGTGGAGCGGTTGCTCGCGGTCGTGCGCGCCTACGGAGGCACCATCGAGCCAGTGGTGGCTGCAACGTCGCCGACGGCGGGATTGCCGGTGACAGCGGCGGTGGCGCCACCGCCAGTACAGACCGTCCTCGGTGGCGCCGCGTGGGCTGCCGTTGCCCACGCGCCGAGCGAGGTCGTGCTCGCCGCCCTTCGTGACGTCGGCCTGACCCATGTTGCGACCGAGGGTTCGGTCGCATCCGTCGTCGGCCCGGGTGTGCTGGGTTCCGTCATGTCGATCGGTGCGACCGCGGTCGAGGTGCGGCTGTGGCCGACGGCCGGACATCCGGCGGCGACCTTCGCGGCGACGGTCGATGCCGTCGCCGGTCAACTGCGTGCGCGGGATCCGGGACTGATCGAGCACCCCACAGGGCCGGTCACCGGTCCGCAACCGGCTGTGGTGACGGCGCGAACGGCAACGCTGTCTCCGTTCGGTGCTCTGGGTGCGTTCGTCATCGCCGTCACGTCCGGCTTGGTGCTGTACGGAATGGCGCCGAACCAGTTGCCCGAGTGGACGCTCCGCGCACTCGTGCCGTTCCCTTCGCTCGCCGTGCCGATCGATACCGCGCGGGCGGAGTTCATCGGGCTGTTGGCGTTGTCCTCGATCACGCTGCTGCTGGCACTGGCTCGCCAGCCCGCCGCGCGCGTCTTCGCGGTGCTCACGGGCCTCGGTGCCATTGGCACGGTCATCGGAGGCGCCGCGTACCTCGGCTCGCAGACATCGGCGTCCTTCGTCCCGGATCTCTTTGCTCCGAAGGAGATCTACGGCGTGTACGCCTTTCTCGCTGCCGCCGTCCTCGTGCTGGCGTTCGTGGCCGTGCCGTCGCAACAAGGCAATGTTCGTGCGTTGAGCACGCTGCTCGGTTGCTGCGGCCTGGCAGCGTTGGCGGTTTGGGGCTCGACGGCCGCGCACGACTCGTCGTCCATCTCCTTCTCCACCGCATCGCTGGGGAGGACATCGACCCCGTATCGGTCGACGTACACACCGTCGTACAACTCGACCTACACGCCGTCGTACACGCCCTCGACGTCGTACGGCACGACGTCGGGAGGGTCAAACGTACCGACCGTGTCATCGTTCGGTGCTGCTGCGACCTGCGCCGGCCTTCCGTTCGACTTCTCGCCGATCCAGTTCTTCCCGACGAACCGGTTCGAAGTGACGATCTGCCGGTCGTCATCGGGCACCTACGGCTACCACGGACGAGCACGCAGCGACGGCTCGACGATCTCGCTGCCCGCGACGTTCGACGGCAGCGAGTACACGGCGGTCAACGGTTCCTTCCGTTACGTCGTCGACGGCACGGCGGTGCGCGTGTACCAGAACGACGAGCTCGTCACGGTGGAGGCGGTGAACAACGGCACCTCACCAGCGATCACGAGCTCGGACGTTCTGTCGAGACTGGCGGCGCTGATCGAGACCGCGCACGACGGCCGCACGATGGTGCATCAGCTCGCCGATGGTCTCAATGCGAGCTGTGGTGTCAGCGGAAGTGATGCCTCGTCGACGATCTCCGCGATCATCAGCAACCGTTCGCAGATGTTGCAGGCTGGTCAGTCGCTGCTCGCGCAAGCCGGAAACAGCCCGGCACCCGTCTCGCAGTTCATCACGGCGATGCAGGACTCGCTCAACGCCGACAACGCCTGGCAACGGTGGATCAGTCGGGAGTGGGTCCCGTATGCCAACTCGGGATGTGGCAGCGGCATCCAGTACAACGGCGATCCCGACTGGGATGCGTATCTGGCGTCGTCGAGCCAGTCGACGTTCGACAAGCGAGCCCTCGTCGACGCGTTCGATCCGCTCGCCGCGCAAGCAGGTCTCAAGAGCGACTGGACGGACGCTGACGTCTGACAGGTTGGACCGTACGGTGGTGAAGTGAGACACGCTGCTCGGTCGGGCGCATCCAGCATCGCGTGGCGCCGGGTCGTGGTCGTGGCGTCCGTGGCGTTCGTGCTCGTCGCGACCGGCGCTGTGCTTTTCGTCAGCCGACGGTCACCCCGCCGTACCTCGGTGGCCGTGCCGACGACGACCACCACGTCGACGTCCGTGGCGCCCCTCGTCACCGAGGCCCTCACCACCGCGCCGGCGACGAGCACCACGACGTCTGCACCGGCGGCGCCCCTCGACGGCAAGGTCATCGTGATCGACCCCGGGCACAACGAACACAACGCGCAACACACGGCGGAGATCAACCAACCGGTCGACGTCATCACCGAGACGAAGGAGTGCGACACGACGGGCACCGCGACGAACGACGGGTATACCGAGGCGGCGTACAACACCGACGTCGCGACGCGGGTGGCGGCGATCCTGCGAGCACGGGGCGCAACCGTCGTGTTGACACGCGGTCCGCAGACGCCGTGGGGCCCGTGTGTCACGGAGCGGGCGCGCATCGGGAACGATGCTCACGCCGACGCCGCCGTCTCGATCCACGCCGACGGCGGCCCGGCTTCCGGTCGCGGCTTCCACGTGATCGAACCGGGCCTCGTCGCCGGGCACAACGATGCGATCATCGACCCCTCGCACCGGCTCGCGCTCGTGCTGCGTGACACGTTCCGTGACGAGACGCCGATGCCGACGTCGAACTACCTCGGTCAGAACGGCATCGACCGTCGTACCGACCTCGGTGGCCTCAACCTGTCGACGGTGCCGAAGGTGTTCATCGAGACGGGCAACATGCGCAACGCCACCGACGCGCAGCTGCTCGAGACCGACGCCTTCCGTCAGCGCGCCGCGCAGGCCATCGCCGACGCGTTGACGACGTTCGTGACGACCGGTTGACGCGCGGGCTCAGCGCACGAGGCGGAAGAAGCGGCGCACCTGGTCGACGAACAGGTCAGGTTGCTCGAACGCGGCGAAGTGGCCACCGCGATCGACCTCCTCGAAGAAGCGCAGATCGGTGAACCGCTTCTCCGCCCAACGGCGCGACGGTCGGAAGATCTCGCGCGGGAAGATCGAGATGCCGGTGGGCA
>Ga0070741_10003475_pt1 | contig 39090 bp, 37 predicted proteins | sample Coa_R1_4_FD_66440 | JGI IMG/M metagenome (GOLD analysis project Ga0070741, IMG submission 66440) | Surface soil microbial communities from Centralia Pennsylvania, which are recovering from an underground coalmine fire - Coalmine... | ecosystem: Environmental > Terrestrial > Soil > Unclassified ...
ACGCGACGGGCGCGTGCAGCTGCACGAACCCGGACTGGGACGGCGGCGCCGTGCATCCCCAGGGGACGTGCTGCCCGTGGACGACGGACGAGTCGGGAGACGATCCCGAAGTCGTCTTCGAGCCGGGGAGCACGGGCGCCTCGGGCCTCCAGGTCGTCCTCGGCGAATAGCCGGTCCTCCCGGCGCGCCGTCCTCCGTCCCGCGGCGGAGGACGGCGCGTTTTCTTGACATCCAGCCCAGCGGCCGTTAAGCGCTCTAGCAGCCGCGGACGTTGCGCAGGTGGCCGCCTCGGAGCGCGCCATGCGGCGGATGGAGGTCGGGGATGGGGGGTGGATGCGGCCGGTCGGCTGCCGGGGTCGCGGTGGCAGCGGCGGTGACGGCGGCGGTGCTCGGGGCATGCCGCCCGCCGACGCACGGACCCACGCCGGCGACCCGCCCGCACCCGGTGGTCGATCCGCGCGCCGAGCCGGGCGTCCTCCCGCCCCCGCCCGCGGCGACGGCGCCGGCGGCGAAGCCGTCGCCCGCGCGTCCGAAGGCGACGGGCTCGAGGCGGCTCATCACGAATTACGACGGCCAGCTCGACGTCCCGACCGGCCAGTCGATCATCCTCCGGCTGAGCGCCCCCGCCGAGCGTGTCGCGATCGCCGATCCGGAGGTCGCCGAGGTCGTCCTCATCAACCCGCAGGAGGTGCTGATCAACGGCAAGGGGAAGAAGACGACCGTCGAGCGGTCGAACGCGCTCTTCGGGACCACGACGAAGGAGGAGGTGCTCGAGGAGGCGAAGACGAGCATCATCGTCTGGGACAAGGCGGGGCACAGCGACACCCGGACGCTCTACATCAACAAGGCGCGCACGGATCAGATCATGATGGAGGTCGTCGTCGCGGACCTGAACCGGAGCGCGATGGAGACCGAAGGCGTCGACTTCCAGTTCCTCCAGGGCGACGTGTTCCTGCACGGGTCGAACGCGAAGCTCGTGACCTTCAAGGACGGGAAGGTCGTCCCCGTGCTGAACAACCCGACGATCCCGCGGCCGATCGGCGAGGAGCTGCAGGTGCCCGGCGACCTCACGTATCTCCTCTGGGACACCAAGAACGACTTTCTCGCCTTCGTGCAGCTCCTCCAGCAGGAGAACCTCGCGAAGATCCTCGCCCGGCCGACGATCCTGGCCCGGAGCGGGGAGGAGGCGCACTTCCGCGTGGGGGGCGAGGTGCCGGTCGTCTACGCGACGACGAACGTTGCCACGGTGAACTTCAAGGAGTTCGGCGTGCTGCTCACGGTGACGCCGACGATCGACGACGACGGCACGATCGACATGCGCATCTCGACCGAGGTGAGCCAGCCGTCGAACGTGTTCGCGAGCACGGTGAACGGCTTCACGATCCCGTCGTTCGTCAGCCGCAAGGCCGAGACCCGCGTGCGCCTGAAGGAGCTCGAGACGCTCATGATCGGCGGGCTCTACCGCGAGGACGAGACGGAGCAGGAGGAGAAGACGCCGTACCTCGGCGACCTCCCGTACCTCGGCGCGCTCTTCCGCAAGACGCACTACGACAAGACGAAGAACGAGCTCGTGATCCTCGTGAAGCCGCGGATCGCACGGAAGCCGTCGGACGTGACGCCCGTCGGGCTCCCGACCGACCGTCCGCCGCTCACGCGCGACGAGGTCCGCACGCAGGCCGATCCGCACGAGGTGAGCCGCCCGCGGCTTCCGCTCGAGGAGCCGGTGACGCCGCGGGAGACGGCGCCCGACGCGGACGGCGGCGCGGGGCGCGAGCCGAGCCCACCGCCGGGCGACGCCGGGGTCGTGCCGCCGCACTGAACGCGGCGGCGCGCCGGGCTCACATCTCGCTCGACATGAGCCCGGCGCGGCGGCCGAGCTCGGTGAGCCCGTGCTTCTTCGCGAGGTCCTGGATCGCCTTCCACGCGAGCTTGCTCGGCTCGGCGTGCGCGTTCTCCCAGCGGTTCACGGTCGAGACGGTGACCGCGATCTCGTGCGCGAACTCCTCCTGCGTCATGCCGAGCTTCTGCCGCAAGCTGCGAATGAGGTTGCCAGCGTTCTCTTCCATGATGGGATTCCCTTCGCCGCGAGCGATCAGCAAGTGACGTGCCACCGGCGCACGCAGAGAACGACGGGTCGTCCGCACGCTCGGCTGTGCCGGCTGCGGCGAAAAAGTGTGCCTTCGGTGTAGATTCGTCACCGCTTCGCGCCACCCGCGGCATGTGCTACGGACGCTGCATGGCGTGCCGCGCTCTGGCGCTCGTCGTCGCGGGGCTGATCGGCGTCGCGGTGCACGCGGCCGACACGCCGCGGTCGCCCGAGGACACGGTCCGCCGCTATCTGAAGGACTTGAAGGAGGGCAACTTCGACGACGCGTACGACCTCGTCTCGAAGGCGATGCGCGGGGGCAAGGACCGTGAGGTCTGGGTGAAGGAGCAGAAGACCGGGATGGCGTTCGCCGACGTGAAGATCTTCGACACGCAGGTCTTCCCCGGGAAGATCGAGGGCGACAAGGCCTTCGTGCCCGACATCCTCTCCTCGCAGGACCGCTTCGTGAACCAGCTCGGGCTCACGGAGTACGAGCTCTACACGCTCATCAAGGAAGACGGTGCGTGGAAGATCGATCAGCAGGTGATCGTCGAGCCACCGGACGTCCCGAAGTGGTTTCCCAAGGGCGCGAAGGGCGAGGCGCCGAGCGGCTCGGCGCCTTCCCATTGACATCGCGCGGAGCCGTTTGTTACTGCCCCGGCTCGACGGGACCGTCCTCGCGGGCCCGAAGGAGGGGCTACATGCGCCGCAGGCTTGCGGTTTCACTCGTCCCGGTGGGGCTGTCGCTGGTCATGGCGCTCGGCTGTCACCGCGAGGTCGAAATGATCCCGCTCGCCGAACGCACCATATATGTGAGTGACAAATTCTACGACGTGCAGGCGCTCACCAAGGACCGCGCCTTCGTTGTCGGCTACGGCGGCAAGATCCTCGAGACGACCGACGGCGGCCTCAACTGGACGACCCACGAGAGCGGCACCGAGCTTGCCCTCTATGCCGTCCGCTTCACAGATGCTCAGCACGGCTGGATCAGCGGCCAGGAGGGGCTCATCCTCCACACCGAGGACGGCGGCAAGACCTGGACGAGGCAGGAGTCGAACGCCTTCTACGTCGACCCCCGCGAGCCGAGCACGAAGCAGCCGCTCTACCTCTTCGGGCTCTGGGCGCTCGACAACGACCATGCCTGGGCCGTCGGGGACCGCTCGGTCCTCACCGCGACGAGCGACGGCGGGAAGACGTGGACCGCCAAGACGGTGCCGATGGAGATCGACACGTCGGGCGGCGAGAGCCTCGCGGCGGCAGAGCCCATCTTCTACGACGTGAAGTTCACCGACCTCCGGCACGGCTGGATCGTCGGCGAGTTCGGCAAGATCATGCACACGGAGGACGGCGGCGCGACGTGGAAGGAGCAGGAGCGCAGCCTCATGGAGAACACGGGGATCTTCGACCTCCTCGACATCCCGACGCTCTTCGGCATCGACGTGAAGGATCCGACCGCGGCCGTCGCCTCGGGGCTCGAAGGTCACATCGCGCGGACCATCGACGGCCAGCGATGGACGTTCGACCCGGTCGAAGTCGACGTGCCGCTCCTCGACCCGCTCTTCCGCGTCGTCGAGCACGACGACGGGGCGGGCTGGGCGGTGGGCGCGGCGGGGGAGGTGCTGCATCGGGCGCCCGGCGAGATGGCCTGGAAGCGGGCGAAGCTCGGCCAGGACGTCCTCACCTGGCTGCGGGGCATCAGCTTCTCGGACAACCAGAACGGGTGGATGGTCGGCGGCTTCGGCCTCATCTACCGGACCACGGACGGCGGGAAGAGCTGGCTGCCCTCGCAGGGCTGAGCCGACAACGGGGGAATCCTCATGAGCAGCGGAACCGCGAGCGAGCAGGAGAAGCGCGCGCTCTACTGGCTGGGCGAGCGGCTGATCGACTACCGCCACCCGGTCATGGCGCTCGTCATCATCGTGACCGGCCTCTTCGCCTACTGGAGCTTCCAGCTGAAGCTCCAGACGAGCTTCGGCGACCTCCTGCCGCAGAGCCATCCGTTCGTCCAGATCCACAACAAGTACGCGGGCACCTTCGGCGGGGCGAACAACATCCAGCTGATGGTGGAGACGACCCGCGAGGGCGACAACATCTTCACGGTCCCGACGCTCGCGCGCATCTACCGGATCACCGAGGAGATGGACCGCGTCTACGGCGTCAACCACAACCAGATCGACTCGATCGGCCATCGCACGACCCGCTACCTGAAGGCGCTCTCCGGGGGCTTCCTCCGCTCGGAACCGGTCATGACCGGCATTCCGAAGACGGCCGACGAAGCCGCGGCGATCCGCCGCATCGTGCACAACACGGAGAGCATCTACGGCATCCTCGTCTCGCTCGACGACCGCGCCGCGCTCGTACGCGCGAACTTCATCGAGGGCCGTCTCGACCACCGCCGGACGTTCAGCGAGATCAACGAGCGCGTCATCGCGCCCTTCCAGGACGGGTGGATCGGCGCCCTCATCAAGGGACGCGACCCGCTCAAGCCGGACGCGAAGGCACCGGCGGTCGTCGAGACCGTGTACCGCGGCACGGCGGCGGCCGACGCGGGACTCAAGGCGGGCGACACGATCGTCTCGATCGACGACCGGCCCGTCGCGGACCGCGTCGAGCTGGCGGCGGCGATCAAGCGCATCGAGCCGGGGACGGTCGTCTCGCTCGGCGTGAAGCGCGGCGACGCGACGGAGAGCCTCAAGCTCACCGTCCCCGAGCCCGACATCCGCATCTACGTCGCGGGGGAGCCCCGGCTCTACGGCTTCGTCTACTCGTACGCGAACGACATCTTCTTCATCTTCACCGTCACGTGGTGCCTCGAGTGGATCCTGCGGTGGCTCTACTTCCACGACTGGCGCGGCGCGCTCCGTCCGTCCCTCACCGGCGTCATCGCGGCCTTCTGGGGGCTCGGCTTCGTGCACCTGATCGGCTTCTCGCTCGATCCGCTGATCCTCGTCATGCCGTTCCTCATCACGGCGCGCGCCGTGAGCCACGCGATCCAGATGCACGACCGCTACTACGAGGAGTTCGAGCGGCACGACTGGAACCAGCGCAAAGCGATCGTCGCGGCGTTCGCCGAGCTGTTCGTCCCGACGCTCTCCGGCATCCTGACGGACGCGTTCGGCGTGCTCGTGATCATGCTCGTGCCGATCGTGATGCTCCGCAACCTCGCGATCGTCGCGTCGTGGTGGATCCTGGCGATCACGGTCGCCGAGCTGCTGCTGAACCCGATCGTCTACTACTATCTCCGCGCCCCCGACCCGGACGTCGTCCTCGCGCGCGGCCGCGGCTGGTACAAGAACCTGATCGACCGCTTCACCGACTGGAACCTCTCGCGCGCGGGCAAGCAGGTGACGCTCGCGTTCTGGCTCGTGCTGTTCGTGGTGGGCATCTACCTCATGATCAACCCGGGCCTCGTGATCGGCGACCCGACGTCGGCCTCGCCCCTCGTCTGGGAGGACTCGCCGTACAACGTCTCGCACGCGCACATCCAGGACAAGTTCGGCGGCGTCGAGCCGCTCATCGTCGTCGCGGAGGGCCACGACCGCGACGCCATGAAGGACCCGCAGGTCCTCCGGACGATGGAGAAGTTCCAGCGCTACCTCGAGCGCGACCGCGACGTGGGCTACAGCTTCTCGCTCACGGACATCCTTCGGGCCGTGAACCAGGTGTTCCACGAGCTCGAGCCGAAGTGGGGCGTCATCCCCGGGAACGCGCGCGACGTCGCACAGACGTTCTTCATCTTCTTCTCCGGCTCTCCGCCGACGGAGACGGCGAAGTACGTGACGCCGGACTACGCGACGTCGCACGTGACCTTCTTCTGCCGCAACCACAAGGGCGAGAACATCGCGCGGATCATCAAGCGGTGCCAGGAGTTCATTGCGGCGCACCCCATGGAGAAGGCGACGTTCAAGCTCGCCGGGGGGCTCGTCGGCGTGCTCGCCGCGGCGAACGAGGAGCTCGTCCGCAACGACCTCCTCATGAACGCGCTCGGCTTCGGCACGATCTACGTGATCGTGCTGTTCACCTACCGCTCGTGGGCGGCGGGGCTCTACCTGCTCGCGCCGCTCGTTATCTCGAACGTCCTCATCAACGCCGCGATGGCGGTCTGGGGCATCGGCGTCAACGTGAACACGCTGCCGCTCGTCACCGTCGGCGTCGGCTTCGGCATCGACTACGGCCTCTACATCCTGAGCCGGATCATCGAAGAGATCCGGGTGAACGGCGACCTGAACCTGTCCATCCGCGAGGCGCTCGTCACCTCGGGGAAGGCCGTGAGCTTCACGGCGATCTGCATGGTGGCGAGCACCGCCCTGTGGTCCTTCTCGAACATCCGCTTCGACGCCGTCATGGGCGGGCTCCTCGCCGTCTGGATGTTCGTGAGCTTCATGGCTTCGGAGACGCTCCTGCCGGTGAGCATCTCCTACTTCCGGCCGCGGTTCATTTTGCGCGAGGCGGCGCGGGCGAAGGCGCCGCAGGCGCCGGTCGCCGCGGCGGCGGCGAGCTAGGAGGGCGACGCATGACGATCCCGCAGATGGGCCTCTGGGAGTCGATCATCATCGTCATCCTCTTCAGCATCGGGGTGATCGCGATGGACGAGGTCATCCACGCCCGCCGCCGCAAGGCGAAGGAGCGGGAGGGCGGAGGCCGGCCGACGAATTGACGCCCGACGGCGCGGTGCCGCACACCGCGCCGTCTCCGGATTCCCTTGCTCTCCGTCGAGCACGTCACGAAGTACTACGGCACGACCTGCGCCGTAGACGACGTTTCGTTTCGCGTCGCGCGCGGCGAGGTGGCCGCGCTCCTCGGGCCGAACGGCTCCGGCAAGAGCACGCTCATGCGCATGCTCACCGGCTTCTTCCCCCCGACGGCGGGCCGAGTGGCGGTTGCGGGCATCGACATGGCCGACCGCCCGCTCGCAGCCCGCGGGCGGATCGGGTACCTGCCGGAGCAGGTGACGCTCTATCCCGAGCTCACGGTGCGCCGCTTCCTCCAGTTCGTCGCGGAGGTGAAGGGCGTGCCCGGGCGCCGGCGCCGGGGGGCCGTCGCCGACGTCGTCGCACGCTGCGGGCTCGAGGAGGTCGTCGAGCGCCACACCGGGAAGCTCTCGCGCGGCTATCGCCAGCGCGTCGGCCTCGCCCAGGCGCTCCTCGGCGATCCGGAGGTGCTGGTCCTCGACGAGGCGACCGTCGGCCTCGATCCGGTGCAGACCGTCGAGCTGCGGGCGCTCCTCAAGTCGCTCGCCGGCTGCACGATGCTCGTCTCGACCCACATCCTCTCCGAGGCGAGCGTGCTCTGCTCGCGCGTCGTCATCCTCTCCCGCGGGCGGCTCGTCGCCGAGGACACGGCCGAGGGGCTCCAGCGGCGGCTCGCCGGCGTCGAGCGGCTCCTCGTGCGCGTCGAGGGTTCGGCGGAGCGGGCCCGCGCGACGCTCGCCGCCCTGCCGGGCGTCACGCGCGTCGAGCCGCTCGCGCCCGACGGGCAGGCGGGGGCCGTCTTCGCCGTGCTCGCGCCGGCGATTCAGCCCGTGCAGCGCGCGCTCGCGGCGGCCGTCGTCGCCGAGGGGCTCGTCCTGCTCGAGGTGCGGGCCACGGCCCCGACGCTCGAGGACCTCTTCGTGCGGCTCGTGAGCCCGGCGGCGTAGCGCGATGCAGGGCTTCGTCGCGCTCTTCCGCAAGGAGCTCCGCTCGTACTTCGCCTCGCCGCTCGTCTACTGGGTGGCCGCGGCCTTCCTCGCGTACACCGGCTACTACTTCCACTCCGACCTCATCTACTTCGTGACGTTCGGCTTCGGCACGAACATCATGGAGAACTTCTGGCAGATCGTCTTCATCGACATCCGCCTCGCCTTCATCCTCGCCGTCCCGCTGCTCACCATGCGGCTCCTCGCCGAGGAGCAGCGCCTGGGCACGCTCGAGCTGCTGCTCACCTATCCGATGCGCGACGGGGCGATCGTCGCGGCGAAGCTCGGCGCGTGTCTCGTCGTCGTCGGCGCGCTCCTCGCCGCGACGCTCGTCTACCCGGCGTGGGTCTACCACATCCAGCCGTTCCCGCTCGGCCCGGTCGTGGCGGGCTACGTCGGGCTCGTGCTCTTCGTCGTCGTCTGCGCGGCGTACGGGCTCTTCGTGTCGTCGCTCACCGACAGCCAGGTGCTGGCCGGGTTCCTGACCGCGGTGCCGCTCCTCCTCCTCTGGCTCCTCTCGTGGAACGAGGCGGCGTCCGCGACGGCGACGCTGCCGTTCCTGCGCGCGCTCTCCCTCTTCAACCACTTCCAGCCGTTCACGGTCGGCGTGATCGACGCGCGCGACGTCTTCTACTTCGTCAGCACGGCCGGGGTGTTCCTGTGGGCGACGCTCCGCGTCCTCGAGGCACGACAATGGCGCGGCCGCCGCTGAGCGCGCGCACCCAGCGCCTGCGCATCGCGCTCGCCCTGCCGCCGCTCGTCGGCATCTTCTTCCTCGGCCAGGCGATCCTCGACCACCGCGCGCTCCGTCTCGATCTCACGCCCGAGCGCCGCTACACGCTTTCGGACCAGGCGAAGAAGGTCCTCGACGCGCTCCCCGCCGACGTCACGATCCACGCGTTCCTCCGGGCGCAGGACCCGCGGAACCCGGCGATCCAGGACCTCCTGGACCGCATCCGCGCCCGGTCGCCGCGCGTGCACGTCGACGTGCTCGACGTGAACAAGAGCCCGGCGCTCGCGCGCCAGTACGGCATCGACTCCTACGGGGCGCTCGTCGTCGAGAGCGACGGCCGCCGCCGGGTCTTCTCGAATCCGGTGGAGGAGGTGCTGATGGCGGCGCTCCTCCAGGTGACGCGCCAGCAGCGGAAGGTCGTGGGCTTCGTCGTCGGGCACGGGGAAGGGGACCTGAACGACGAGGACCGGCGGCGCGGATTCTCGACCGCGCGGCGCCTCCTCGAGCAGGAGTACTACGAGGTGCGTCCGGTCTCGCTCCTCGGCGACGAGGTGCCGCCCGAGACGGCCGTCCTCGTGATCGCCGGTCCGCAGAAGGACTTCCTCGCCGACGAGCTCGGGACGCTCGGACGCTACCTCGAGCGGCCGGGACAGGTGCTCGTGCTCCTCGACCCGCTGCGGGCGCCCGAGCTGGCCGCCTTCCTGCGCCGCTGGGGCGTCGGGCTCGCGCCGGACGTCGTCGTCGACCCGTCGGCGCGGATCTACGGCGGGGAGGAGCTCACGATGCGCGTCCCGGTCGAGCGGGGACGCCACCCGATCCTCGACGTGCTCGACGCTCCCGCGCTCTTCTCGCTCACCCGGTCCGTGGAGCCGGTGACCGACGTGCCGGGCACGAGTGCCGAGCCGCTCCTCCAGACGAGCAACGAGAGCTGGGCGACGACGGACACGAGCGTCCTCCGGACGGGCTTGCCCACCTTCGTCTCGGGACGCGACCGCCCGGGGCCGGTCACGGTCGGGCTCGAGGTGGACTTCCGTCCCGTCACCGATCCGGGCGTCCCACCCCGACTCGGCCGGGTCGTCGTGTACGGGAACGCACAGTTCGCGAACAACTTCTTCATCGAGTTCCTCGGCAACAAGGACCTCTTCCTGAACAGCGTCGACTGGCTCGCGCACGAGCCGCAGGCGATTTCGCACCGGCCGCGCCGGCAGGCGCTCGGGCTGCAGCAGTTCTTCGTGTCTTCGGAGCAGGGCAACGCGGCGTTCTGGGGCACCGTCGTCGTCGAGCCGGCCGTCTTCCTCCTGGTCGGCGTCGCGCTCGCCGTCCGGCGGCGCCGGGGCTAGGGAGGGAGCGCCGTGCGCTGGGGACAGGTGGTCGCGCTCTGGGCCGTGTGCGCCGCGCTCGCCGCGGAGTACTGGTGGGTCGAGCGACCGACCATCACGGCGAAGGAGACCCGGACGGAACGGCGGCGGTTTCTCGCCGTCGAGCCGAGCGCGGTCCACGAGCTCAGGCTCGTGCGCGACGGACGGCGCGTGGTCGTGCGGCGTGCGGGTGCCGGCTGGGCCGTCGTCGAGCCCGCGGACAGCGCGATCGCGCCGGACCTCGTCACGGCGTTCATGAACGCCCTCATGGCGGCGGAGGAGATCGCGCAGGTCGCCGGTCCGGAGGCGGACCCGCACGTCTACGGGCTCGACGAGCGCGCGGGACGCATCGAGATCGTCGCCGACCCCGGCACGCCGGTCGAGGTGCGGATCGGCAGCGAGAACCCGACCGGGACCGCGGTCTACGCACGACGGAGCGGAAGCACCGACGTCGTCCTCATCGGCCGCAACGTCCGCTACTACGAGGACCTGATCTTCCAGGGCCTGCCGCCGCCGCGCGTTCCGGGCGACGCCGCCGCGCCCGTCGGGGGCTAGGCGATGCGACGGGCGACGCGTCGACCGCGAGCCGGAATCGCGCCGCGGCCGCGTGCCGCCCGGCGTCTCGCCTCGGTACACGTATGTTGACGCCTGCAGGGGCCGCGGTGTACAGCACCGGGGCCCGACTTCGCCACGGCGAGAGAAAAATGGGGAAACAGACGATGGCATGCAAGCCTCGTTGGTGGCTCGCGGTGGCGAGCGCCGCCGTCCTGACGGCCACGATCCTCGCCGCGGCGGTCCGCGCCGACGTCGCGCCGGGCGACCAGATCACGGACCAGAACATGGACCAGGCGAAGGACCTGATCTCGCCGGGCCTCGCGTGGTGCATCAAGCACGGCTGGCCGATCACCGTCGGCGGGACGAAGCGGATCGACTGCGACCCGAAGGACCCACAGATCGCGCTCGAGATCATGTGGAACTACAACTACCAGCTCCTCACGACCGACGACGTCGATCTCCGTAACTTCGACGCCGACACGGGCGCGATCGCGGACCACGGCCCGCTCACCGTCGAGCGCCACTTCCTCCTCGACCACTTCCGCCGTCTCTTCTGGACCGGACGGCTCTACGTCGATCCGAAGCCCGAGAAGCCGAACCCGAGCGACTACCGCGCGCAGCAGGGGCTCTACCCGATCCTCGAGCCGTTCGACCTGAAGGGCGTCGGCGCGCTCGGCAACCGTTGCGTCGACTCCGCGAAGCAGGACGACTCCTGGCTCTACCTCCCGTCGCTCCAGCGCGTCCGCCGTCTCTCCACCGCGCAGCGCTCCGACGCGCTCTTCGGCCAGGACATCTACGACCGCTCCGGCGAGCTCGGGATAGATCTGGATCAACGACTACAGCTTCCGGAAGAAGGCAGAGGGGTCGAGCGCGATCGAGTACGCGGACGAGATGGGCTTCGTCCCGGCGATCGTGATGGTCGACATGCAGCTCGAGCACGCGACGAAGGCATCGCTCCCGAGCCCGCGCTTCCCCGGGGAGCAGGGCCGGTACTTCAACCAGGGTGAGAAGTGGGGCGTCACCGACGATTGGTTCACGGTGGCCGCGCTCGTGAACGCAGGGCATTGACGCGCGCGGCGGGGCGCTCGTAGACGTGATCAGGCGGACGCCGCCGGCGCACCGTCCGGCGGCGTCTCTTCGTTGGGGGAGACAGCCATGGAAGCTCCGCTCGTTCGGCACATCGCGCCGGTCCTCGCCGTCGTCGTCGCTCTGCTCGGCGCCACCCCCGCGCGCGCCGACGTCGTGCCCGGTGACAAGATCACCGACCAGAACATCGACAAGGTGAAGGACCTGATCTCGCCCGGGCTCGAGTGGTGCATCAGGCACGGGTTTCCGATCAACATCGTCGAGACCCGACGCGTCGAATGGCCGAAGGCGTACAAAGAGGCGACCGAGAAGTACTCGGGCCAGGTGAAGCTCAGCCCCGACGGCCTGACGCTCCAGAACTACGTCGCCGGCCAGCCCTTTCCCAACATCGACCCGAAGGACCCGCAGATCGCGCTCAAGATCATGTGGAACTACGACTACGGGTTCGTGAACGGCATCGACGACACGGATCTGCGGAACTTCGACGCCGACACGGGCGCGATCGCGGACCACGGGCCCATGACCGTCGAGCGGCACTTCCTGCTGGACCATTTCCGCCGCCTCTTCTGGGTCGCGCGGCTCTACCAGGATCCGAAGCCCGAGAAGCCGAACCCGAGCGGCTATCGCGCGCAGCAGGGGCTCTACCCGATCCTCGAGCCGTTCGACCTGAAGGGCGTTGGCGCGCTCGGGAACCGTTACCTCGATCCGTCCAAGCAGGACGACTCGTGGCTCTACCTCCCGTCGCTTCGCCGCGTCCGGCGCCTTTCCACCGCGCAGCGCTCCGACGCGCTCTTCGGCCAGGACACCGACGTCGACAGCTACTACGGCTACGCGGGGCAGATCGCGTGGATGTCGTGGAAGTACCTCGGCGAGAAGGAGCTCATCGGCGTCGTGCACGCCGAGCACTACCCGGTCAAGTGGGACGACAAGGTCGACTGGGCGTTCAACGACAACTGGGAGAAGCGGAAGGTGTACGTCATCGAGGGCGTGTCGAAGCTCCCGCAGTACGCGTACTCGAAGCGCGTCCTCTTCATCGACAAGGAGGCGTGGGGCATCCCGTACACGGACATCTACGACCGCTCGGGCGAGCTCTGGAAGATCTGGATCAACGACGTCACGTTCCGCAAGCAGGCGCCGGTGTCGGGCGCCATCACGTACGAGGACGAGTGGCCGTTCGCTCCGGCGATCGTGATGGTCGACATACAGCTCGAGCACGCGACGAAGGCGTCGCTTCCGAGCCCGCGCTTCCCGGGCGAGCAGGGGTGGTACTACCATCAGGGGGAGAAGGCGGGCGTGACCGACGACTGGTTCACCGTCGCGGCGCTCGTGAACGCGGGGCACTAGTCGAGCTGCGCGCGAGGGGCGCCCGCGGGTCGTTCCCGGCGCCCCGCATTCGCGCGCGGGCGGCCCGTTCGTTGCCACGTGGGGGGGATTCTAGTACCCACACGGGGTCATGCCGCTCGCGCTGTCGCGGTTTCGGATGCTGGACCTGTCCCGGCAGCTGCCGGGACCGTACTGCTCGATGCTGCTCGCGGACCTCGGGATGGACGTCGTGTCCGTTTGCGCGCCGGCGGATCCGATGGGGATCGGGATTCCGCCGCTCGCGCGGAACAAGCGGAGCCTGACGCTCAACCTGAAGGCGCCGGAAGGGCGCGCGATCTTCCACCGGCTCGCGAAGGACGCGGACGTCGTGCTCGAGGGGTCGCGGCCGGGCGCCGCGGCGCGGCTCGGCGTCGACTGGGAGACGCTCCGGGAGCTCAACCCGCGCATCATCTACTGCTCGATCTCGGGCTACGGGCAGGACGGACCGTACCGCGACCGGGTCGGGCACGACGTCAACTACCTGGGCTTCGCGGGCGTCATCGGGCTCACCGGCCCAGCGGGCGGCCCGCCGGCGATCCCCGGCGTCCAGGTGGCGGACATCGGCGGCGGAAGCCTCACCGCGGCCGTCGGCATCCTGGCGGCGCTCCTCGCCCGCGAGGAGACGGGCGCCGGCCAGTTCGTCGACATCGCGATGATGGACGGCGTGGTCGCCTGGCAGGTGATCAACGCGCTCCGCTACTTCGTCGACGGCGCGGAGCCGGCGCGCGGCGACACGTATCTCACGGGCCACCATCCGTGCTACGCGCTCTACGAGACGAAGGACGGCCGGCACGTCACCGTCGGCGCGCTCGAGCCGCACTTCTGGCGGACGCTCTGCGAGCGGCTCGGGCACCCGGAGCTGGCGGCGAAGCAGTTCGCGGAGGGCGCGGAGCGCGAGGAGATGTTCCGCGTGCTGCGCGCGAGGTTCCGCGAGCGCACGATGGCCGAGTGGGTGGCCGAGCTGGCCGACCTCGACGTCTGCTTCGGCCCCGTCGCGAAGCTCTCCGAAGCGCTGGCGGACCCGCAGGTCCGCCACCGCCGAATGGTGATCGAGATGCCGGACGAGCGCGGCGTCGCGCGGCGGACGCTCGGCAATCCCGTGAAGCTCTCGGCGACGCCGCCTGCCTTCCGCACGCCGCCCGCGACGCTCGGCCAGCACACGGACGAGATCCTCGCGTCGCTCGGCTACTCGCCGGCGGACGTTGCGGGGCTCCGCGCGCGGGGAGTGGTCTGACCGTGGCCGGGATCCTGCGGGCCGCGGGGTACGTGCCGCGCTACCGCCTGCCGCGCGAGCTCGTCGCGAAGGAGTGGGGCGGCGCGCCGGCCGGCGGCGAGAAGGCGGTCGCGAACCACGACGAGGACAGCCTGACGCTCGCCGTGAACGCGGCCGTGGCGCTCGGCGAGTCCGCGCAGCCGGACGCCGTCTTCTTCGCCACCACGACGTCGCCCTTCGCCGAGAAGCAGGGGGCGGTGACGATCGCGACCGTGCTCGACCTCCCGGCGACGACGCGGACGCTCGACTTCACCGACACGCTCCGCGCCGGCACGTCGGCGATCCTCGCCGCGCTCGATGCGATCGCGGGTGCGAGCGCGCAGACCGTGCTCGTCGCGGCCGGCGACTGCCGCCTGGGCGAGCCCGACTCCCCGAGCGAGCAGAGCTACGGCGACGCCGGGGCGGCCGTCCTCCTCGGCGCCGGCGCCGGCGCGGCGGAGGTCGTCGCGACGCACACGGTCGCCGACGAGTTCCTCGGCACGTGGCGCACGAAGGAGCAGGAGTTCCCGCGCGGCTTCCCCGGCGCGTTCGAGTCGCGGCTCGGGTACGCGCGCGTCCTCGGCGACGTCGTCGAGGGGGTCCTCGGCAAGGCGAAGGTCGGGCCTCGGGACCTCGCGACGGTGATCCTCCCGACGCCGAGCCCGCGCGCGCCGGCGGGCGTCGCGAAGGCGCTCGGGCTCGACCCGAAGACGCAGCTCCAGGACGGCTTCTGGACGACGCTCGGCGACACGGGGACGGCGCAGCCGCTCCTCATGCTCGCCGCGGCGCTCGAGCGGGCGAAGGCCGGCGACCTCCTCCTCGTCGTCGGCTATGGCGACGGCGCCGACGCGCTCGTGCTCCGCGCGACGGGCGCCGCGGCCGTCGCGGGGCAGGGCGTCCACCGCCAGATCGAGACGAAGCGGACGCTTCCGTCCTACGGCCGCTACGCGCGCTTCCGCAAGCTCGTCCGCCGGGAGACGACGTCGGCCGACGTCTCCACGCCCGTCGTCCTCTTCCGCGACCGGAAGGAGCTGCTGCCGCTCTACGGCGGCAAGTGTCCGCGGTGCGGCACGGTGCAGTTCCCGAAGCACCGTGTCTGCATCGAGTGCGGCCACGCGGGCGGCCTCCAGGACGTGAAGCTCGCCCGGCGCGGGAGGCTCTTCACCTTCACCAACGACTACCTCTTCGAGAGCCCCGACCCGCCCACGACGCACGCCGTCGTCGACCTCGACGGCGGCGGCCGCCTGTACTGCCAGCTCACGGACTGCGAGCCGGAGCGCGTCGAGATCGACATGCCGCTCGAGCTGACGTTCCGGAAGCTCCACGAGGGCGGCGGATTCCCGAACTACTTCTGGAAGGCGAGGCCGGCATCATGAACATCCGCGATCAGGTCGCCGTCGTCGGCGTGGGATGCAGCAAGTTCGGCGAGCATTACGACCGTTCGGCCGAGGACCTCGTGGTCGACGCCTTCGCGGAGGCGCTCGCCGACGCGAAGATCGAGCCCGGGCGGATCGAGGCCGCGTGGGTCGGGACGCTCCAGAGCGGCTTCGCCGGCACCGCGCTCGCCGACCACCTGAAGCTCTACGACATCCCGATCACGCGGGTCGAGAACTACTGCGCGTCGGGCATGGACGCGTTCCGGAACGCCTGCATGGCGGTCGCGTCCGGGATGTACGACTGCGCGCTGGCCCTCGGCTTCGAGAAGCTCCGCGACTCGGGGCAGCGCGGGCTCGGCACGTTCGGCACGCACCCGTCGTCGGGCACGGCACGACCGCGCCCTCGCTCTTCGCCATGGCGGCGAACCGCTACTTCAAGACCTACGGGATCGGGAAGGAGGCGCTCGCGAAGGTGGCCGTGAAGAACCACCACCACGGGACCATGTCGCCGAAGGCGCACTTCCAGATGGAGGTGACCGAGGCGCAGGTCCTGGCCGCGCCGCTCATCTCGAGCCCGCTCGGCCTCTTCGACTGCTGCCCGACGACGGACGGCGCGGCGGCGGCGGTCGTCTGCCGGCGGGACGTCGCGAAGCAGATCCGCCCGGACGCGATCCGCGTGAAGGGCCTCGGCCTCTCCGTGACGTCGGGCGAGCCCTACCTGAAGCCGGGCTTCGGCTACACGGGCTTCCCGGCGACGCAGCGCGCGGCGCGCTCGGCGTACGAGCAGGCGGGCATCGGGGTCGACGACCTCGACCTGGCGGAGGTCCACGACTGCTTCACGATCACGGAGATCCTGAACTACGAGGACCTGGGTCTCTGCGCCCCGGGCGAAGGCTGGCGCTACGTCGCGGAGGGCCGCGCGAGCATCGGCGGGGGCGGGGTCGCGGTCAACCCGAGCGGGGGGCTCAAGTCCTTCGGCCACCCGATCGGCGCGACGGGCGTCCGCATGATCTACGAGGTCTGCCAGCAGCTCTGGCACAAGGCCGGCGCGCGGCAGGTGAAGGACGCGGAGATCGGGCTCGCCCACAACCTGGGCGGCCCGGGCGCCGTCGGCTGCGTGACCGTGCTCGCGAACGGCTGACGCTCGCCTTGACGACCGCGTGCGATATGCGGTGAGGTAGGACATGGATTTCGGCTTCAGCGAAGAGCAGGAGATGCTGCGCCAGTCGGCGCGCGACTTCCTCGCGAAGGAAGCCCCCATGACGTACGTCCGCAGGATGATGGACGACGAGCGGGGGTTCACGGACGCCGTCTGGAAGAAGATGGGCGAGCTCGGCTGGATGGGCCTCATCCTGCCCGAGCAGTACGGCGGCTCGGGGATGGACTTCGTCGACCTCGTCGTCGTGCTCGAGGAGATGGGGCGCGTCGTGCTCCCGGGCCCGTACTTCTGGACGGCGGTGGTCGGCGGCACCGCGCTCCTCGAGGGCGGAAGCGCGGCGCAGAAGGAGCGCTACCTCCCGAAGCTCGCGACGGGGGACCTCCGCGTGACGCTCGCGCAGCTCGAGCTCGACGCGCGCTGGGACGCCGACGGCATCCAGCTCGAGGCGAGGAAGGACGGCGCGGGGTGGCGGCTCTCGGGCACGAAGATGTTCGTCGGCGACGCGCACACGGCGGACCTCCTGATCGTCGCCGCGCGCCTGCCGGGCTCGAAGGGGCCCGAGGGCGTGACGCTCTTCCTCGTCGACGCGAAGGCGCGCGGCGTCGCGCCGAAGCTCCTCAACTCGATGGACCAGACGCGAAAGATCTGCGAGGTCGAGCTCGCCGACGTGGCGGTCGGCGCGGACGCCGTCCTCGGCGCGCCGGGCGAGGGGTGGAGGCTCCTCGACCGCATCGTCGACCGCGGCAAGGTCGGGCTCTGCGCCGAGATGTGCGGCGGGGCGCAGAAGGTGCTCGAGATGTCGGTCGAGTACGCCAAGGTGCGCGAGCAGTTCGGCCGCCCCATCGGCAGCTTCCAGGCGATCCAGCACAAGTGCGCCAACATGCTGGTCGAGGTCGAGAGCTCGAAGTCGGCCACGTACTACGCGGCGTGGGCCGTCGCGAACGACGTCCCCGAGGCGCCGCTCGCCGCCGCCATGGCGAAGGCCTACACCTCCGACGCGTACCGCCACACCGCCGGCGAGGGGATCCAGATCCACGGCGGGATCGGTTTCACCTGGGAGCACGACATGCACCTCTACTTCAAGCGCGCGAAGAGCTCCGAGGTGACCTTCGGCGACGCGGTGTGGAACCGCGAGCTGGTCGCCCAGCTGATCGAGCTCTGACGGCCGGCGCATGGCCGAGATCGACCGCGCACGGATCGGCGTCTGGGGTCCCGAGGGGACGATGCGGGTCGAGCTCGGGAAGATCCGCGAGTTCGCGAAGGCCGTGAAGGACCCGAACCCCGTCTACGCCGACGAGGCGGCGTGCGTCGCGCCGCCGACCTTCCTCATGACGGTGGCGCACTGGGTGGGCGACCTCGGCGCGACGCGGAGCGCGGTGAAGCTCGACTACCGCCGGCTGCTCCACGGCGAGCAGGAGTTCGAGTATCTGGCGCCGATCCGCCCGGGCGACGTGCTCACGTTCCGCTCGCGCACGAAGGAGGTCTTCGAGAAGGCGGGGAAGCGCGGGGGGAAGATGCTCTTCGTGATCGGGGAGACTGAGTACCGGAACCAGCGGGGGACCGTGGTCGCGTACACGCGGAGCACCGTGATCGAGACCGCGGACGCCGTGCGGGCCTGACGCCGATGGCGACGCGGTCGTACGAGGACGTCGTCGAAGGGCAGGAGCTCCCGCCCTTCGTCGTCGAGCGCCTCACGCGGACCGACCTCGTCCGCTACGCCGGCGCGTCCGGCGACTTCAACCCGATCCACCACGACGAGGAGCTCGCCCGCGCCGCCGGCAACCCGACCGTCTTCGGACACGGGATGCTGACGGCGGGATTCGTCGCGAAGTGCGTGACCGACTTCGTGGGACCCGCGAGCCTCCGCCGGTACAAGGTGCGCTTCGCGAACCGCGTGTGGCCGGGCGACACGATCACGTGCCGCGGCCGCGTCACGCGGAAGTACGAGGAGGCGGGCGAGGGGCGGATCGACGGCGAGGTGGTCGCGACGACGCAGCGGGGCGACGTCGCGGTGACCGGCACCTTCACCGCCGGGCTGCCGCGCCGGGGCTCGTGACCTCGCCGCCGGCCGTCGCGCTCGTGACCGGCGCCGGCCGCGGCATCGGACGCGCGATCGCGCTCCGGCTGGCCGCAGACGGCGTCGCGGTCGGCGTGACGGATCTGGACGGGGGGTCGGCGGCGGCCGTCGCCGCGGAGGTCGGGGCGGCGGGCGGCCGCGCGGCCGGTCTCGCTGCGGACGTGACCGACCTCGATGCGATGCGGGCCGCCGTGCGGACGGTCGAGGACGCGCTCGGGCCGCTCGCGATCCTCGTCAACAACGCCGGCTGGGACCACCTCCGGCCGTTCGCGGAGAGCGACCCGGCGCTCTGGGACCGGCTCATCGCCGTCAACCTGAAGGGCGTCTTGAACGCGACGCGCGCGGCGCTCGACGGCATGATCGCGCGCGGCCGGGGCCGGATCGTCACCGTCGCCTCGGACGCGGGACGCGTCGGGTCGACGGGCGAGTCCGTGTACTCGGCGTGCAAGGCCGGCGTGATCGGGTTCTCCAAGGCGCTCGCGCGCGAGGTCGCCCGGCACGCGATCACCGTGAACGTCGTCTGCCCCGGCCCGGCGAACACGACGCTCCTCCGCGAGCTCATGGCCGGGGAGCGCGGCGCGAGCATCCTCGAGGGCTTGCGGCGGGCGATTCCCATGCGCCGCCTCGCCGAGCCCGAGGACGTGGCCGGCGCAGTCGCGTACTTCGCGTCCGAGGCGGCGGCCTACGTGACGGGCCAGGTGCTGAGCGTATCCGGTGGGCTCACGATGGTCGGGTGACGGAGACGCCCCCACCGCGGCCGAGCGGCGCCGGGGAGACGGCGCTCGCCGTCCTCCTCCTCGCGCTCGCCGCCGCGCTCCCCTTCGTCCACGCGCTCGACCTCGCGGTCGCGCCGTGGGTCGAGGCCGTGCGGACGTGCGCCGGGCAGCGGCTCTTCGTGGGGGTCAGCGCCTGGACGCGCCCCGTCGGCTTCGGTCTGCTCGTCCTCGTCCTCGGCGTGCGGCTCGCGCGCGGCGCCTCCGCGCGCGCGGTCGTGCCGACCGCCCTTGCCGCGCTCCTCGCCGGAACGCTCCTCGTCGACGTCATGAAGGGTGCGGTCGACCGCCCCCGCCCCGACGCGGAGAACCTCTCGTGGGTCGGCGGGGCTTATCCGAGCGGGCACGTCGGCAACACCGTCCTCTGCGCGCTCGTCGTCGTCTGCCTCTGGCGCGGCGCGGTTGGACGGCGGTTCGGCGCGGGGTGGCTCCTGGCGCTCGGCGCGGCCGTGGTCGTCGGGACGGCGCGCGTCTACACCGAGCACCACTCGACCTGCGACGTCGTCGGGACGACGGCTCTCGTGAGCGGGTTCGCGGTGCTCGCGCTCGCGCATCCGCGGCCGTGGGTCCGCGCCGCGACGATCGGTGCGGCGGCCGCGCTCTCGGCCGGGGCGTTCGGCGCGACGCTCGCCGGCTGGCATCTGTGGATCGACGGCGGCGTGCCCACCGGACGACGGCTCGCCGCGGTCGAGCTCGCGACGGCGCTCGGGAGGGGCGCGCTCCGCGGCGCGTGGCGTGCGGAGGTGAAGGGCGACGTGCGGCGCGGCGTCTGGCTCTGGGCGCCGGCGGCGACGATCGCCCTCGGCCCCGCGCCGGGCCGGGTCGCCGCAGTCCGGGTCGTCCTCCGGCCGCGCGTGCGCGACGCCGCACACGCCTGCTCGCGGCTCCGCGTCGAGCTGAACGGCGCGCCGCTCGGGCAGCGGCTCCTGCACCTCGGCTGGCGCGGGTACACCTTCCCCGTCGCCGGCCACTGGCGCGGCGACGGGAAGGACGTGCTCGGCGTCTCGGTCACGCCCGAGGGCGAGGGCGCGAACGGGCTCGACCCGCCGTTCGCGGCGTTCCGCACGGTGACGCTCCACGCCGCGGGCGGCCGCGGTGTGGCGCTCATCAGGCGTTCGTCAGGAGCTGCTCCACCTCCTCGACGCGGCCCAGCTTGAGCAGCAGCTTCGCCTGCTCCAATCGGAGCCCGTCGTCCGCGGGCCAGTCGCGACGCGCGAGGTCGATCCACGCGAGGGCCGTCGTCCAGTCGTCCCAGTCGGTGAGATGCCGAAGCCCGATCCACGGCTCGAGGTCGTAGATCGGGTCGCCCGGACGATGGAGACGGAAGCGCGTGATGCGGTCCGCGAACGGTCCCTGCTGCGGGACGGTCCCGAGCAGCACCCGCGCGAGCTCGACGGGCGTCATCCGCAGGAGCGCCTCGCGCGCCGCCGCATACGCCTCCGCGCCGCCGAGGCCGCGGAGGTCGATCCCGTGCGGACGCAGCGCGTTCACGACGAAGTTCCGGTCCCCGCAGTTGAGGAAGTCCTCGATCTCGCGCATCCGGGCGTCGTCGCATCCTGGAGGCCGGTCGTGCCACAGGTGGCAGACTTCCGCCTCCGCGCCGACGTCCTGCACGTGTCCGAGCCCGTGCCAGTGGAGACGCCGGCAGAAGTCCGTGCTCTCGAAGCCCCACGACTCGTAGCGCTCGTTCACGCCGCCGTTGGCGTACGCCCAGTAGCGCTTGAACGACGCGAAGTGGGCGTCGAAATGCGGGCCCTTCGCGTCGTCGCGTGTGACGTCCGTCGGCCGGAGCTTCCGCCGGAGCGCGGCGACGTCGTCGTCGCCGTCGAGCGTCCCGGGAGCCGCCGTGCCCTCCGGGGACACCATCCACGGAGCCGTCGTCGCGACCAGCTCGACCGGCGAGTCGCGGTGCAGCGCGTAGTGCATCGACACGGCACGCCGGCCGGCGACGATCTCCGGGTCGGTCAGGATCACGAGCCACCCGCGCGCCGCCCAGAGCCCGACGTTGCGCGCGCGCGCGGGGCTCCGGTAGAGGCCCGCCGGCTTCGAGAGCGCGACGTAGCGCAGATGGCCGGGCGGCAGGGCCGACGCGGCCTGCCGCGCGACCTCGGGCGTGTCGTCGGTCGAGCCGTCGTCGACGAGGATGATCTCGAGCCGCTCCGGCGGGAAGTCCTGTGCGAGGAGGGAGCGCAGCCCGCGCGCGAGCAGGCGGGCGCGGTTGTAGGCGCAGACGATGATCGAGACCTCGACGGCCATCGGCGCGGCTAGCAGGCGGCGTGCCAGCCGCGCGCCCGGGGGCCGCCGGACGGCGTGGGGCGGCGGTCGGCCCCCCGTCTCGCGTGCGCCGCCCGTCAACCGCTTGGCTCGGCCTCCGCGCTCAGAAGAGGCTCGTGACGATCGTCCCGAGGATCGAGAGGGGCGCCTGGTCCTCGACCGACTGCGTCGCGCGGTTGACCGTCCGCAGGGTGTCCTCCGCTTCGGTGTAGAGCGCGTCGTCGGTGAGCGCCTTGCCGATCGTGCCCTCGCCCGCGCGGAGGCTCTGGGTGATCTCCTGCGCGTTGCGCGCGGTCTCGCTCAGGTCGTCCATGGTCTCGCGCACCTGGCCGTAGAGCCCGTCGTCCTGCGTGAGCAGCTTGCCGAGCGTCCCGCGCCCGTCCGCGAGGTCGTGCGCGACGCGCCCCAGGTCCTGCACGGACTGGCGCACGTCGCCCATCGTCTCGGTGACGCGGTCGTAGAGCTTCGGGTCGTTCAGGAGGAGGCCGAGGGTCCCCGTGCCGCGGTCGAGCTTCGTCGTGATGGAGGCGAGGTTCCCCGCCACGTCCGAGAGCGCGGTCCGGTTCCGTTCGACGAGGTCGGCGAGGCCCCCGAGGAGGCGGCTCGAGCTGTCGTTCAGGTTCGTCACGAGGTCGTTCACGGAGCTCGCGACCGACGAGAGCTGATTCACGACGTCGGTGAAGCTCGCGGGCGTCTCGCCCTCGAGGACGTCGCCCGGCTCGGCGGGCTTTGCGCTCGGCGTGCCGAGCGAGAGCGACACGAACCGCTCCCCGCTGAGGGCCCGGAAGTCGAGCGTCGCCACGGAGTCCTTCTTCACGACGAGCCCGCCGTCGATCGCGAGCGCGACGCGCACGTGGCCGTCCTCGATCCGCATGCCGGCGACGCGCCCGGCCTTGATGCCTGCCAGGCGGACGTCGGCGCCCGTGTCGAGGCCCTGGACGTCGCGGAAGGTCGCGTAGAGCGTGTAGCGCCTGCGGAGGATCCCGACGCCGAGCGTCAGCTCGACGGCGACGAAGAGGAGGACGACGCCGACGATGAAGAAGAGCCCGATGCGCTGCTCGTTCGTCAACATGGATGCTCCTCGTGTCCGAGCGCCGCCGCGCGGAGGAACTCGCGGACGAGCGGGTGCCGACTCCGGCCGAGCTCCGCCGGCGTGCTGCACTCGACGATGCGGCCCGCGTCGAGCACCGCGATCCGGTCCGCGATGGCGCGCGCGAGCGGGAGGTTGTGTGTGACGATGATCTGCGTGTTGCCGCGGTCGGTCCGGATGCGGCGGATCAGGGTGCCGATCTGCTCGGTGAGGATGGGGTCCAAGTCGGCCGTCGGCTCGTCGTAGAGGATGAGCTCCGGACTGACGGCGAGGGCGCGCGCGATCGCGACGCGCTTCCGCATGCCACCCGAGAGCTCGCTCGGGTGCTTGCGCTCCGTCCCCGCGAGCTCCACCTGCTCGAGGACGCGCGCGACGGTGTCGGCGATCTCCGCGGCGGTGCGCCGGCCGTGCTCGCGGAGCCGCAGCGCGACGTTCTCCGCCACGCTGAGCGACGCGAGGAGCGCGGCGCTCTGGAAGACCATCGCGATCCGGAACGGCTTCTCTTCGGGCGGCACCGCGAGCCAGCGCGCGAGCTCGATCCCGCCGACCGCGATCCGCCCGGCGTCGGGACACTCGAGGCCGATGATCTGGCGGAGGAGGACCGACTTGCCCGTGCCGCTCTGGCCGACGATCGCGAGGAGCTCGCCGGGCGTCACGACGAGGTCGACGCCGCGGAGGACGGCGTGGCCGTCGTAGCTCTTCCGGAGGGCCGTGAGCTCGACCGCGACGCCGTGGCGGGTCTGCGCGGCGGTCGCCATCAGCCGGCGAAGCTCGCGCGGACGATCAGGAAGTCGAAAAGGAGGATCAGGATGAAGCTCCACACGACCGCCGCCGTCGTCGACCGCGCGATGCCTTCCGTGCCGCCGCGGGTGCGGAGCCCGAACGCGCACGGCACGACGGACGCGATCATGCCGAAGACGACGCCCTTCACGAGGCCGAGGATCACGTCGCCGAAATGCACCCACTCGAGCATGCGCGCGAAGTACTCGTTCACGGAGAGCCGGATCGCCGGGTCGACCGCGACGACCGCCGCGCCGCCCGCGACGCCGATGAAGTCGGAGTACAGGACCAGCATCGGGAGCGCGAGCGTGGCCGCGAGGAACCGCGGCATGACGAGGAAGCGGACCGGGTCGATGTCCATCGTGCGGAGCGCACTCACCTCGTCGTAGACCGTCATCGAGCCGAGCTCGGCGGCCATCGCCGACCCGGCGCGGCCGGCGAGGAGGAAGGCCATCATGACGGGCCCCAGCTCCTTCGTCATCGCGAGGCCGACGATCGGCCCGAGGACGCTCTCGTTCACCTCGCGGAGCTGGTCGGCCGACTGCACGACGAGGACCATCCCGACGAAGAGGGACAGGAGCGCGCCGATCGGGAGGGTGTCCGTCCCGACGCGGACGAGCTGCGCCGTGACGCGCGCGCGGTCGGGCGTCGCCGCCGCATGCGCCGAGGTGCCGAGCGCCGCGACGAACAGCCGGCTCGCCTCGCCGAGGACCTGGAGCACGCCGAGGACGCCGGCGCCGAGCCGCGCGACGAACCCCGGCGGGCGGGGCTCGCGGAGTGCCTCAACCCCCATCGCCGTCGCCGAGGTCGACGTGGATCGGTCCGCGGAGATGGCCGCGCTCGCGTGCGACGAGCCCCCAGAGGAGGTTCCACTCGCGCGAGCCGTCGGGCGCCGTGTCCCAGCGGAAGACGCCGGAGAGCGGCGCCCAGAGCGCGAGGACGCCGCGGTTCTTCGGCAGGATGCTGTCGGCGAGGGCCGGCGTCTGGCCGAAGCGCCGCGCGTTCTCGCGCTCGCTCCGGAGCGCGCCCAGCACCGTGACGAGGCTCTCCCGGCGGCCGGTGTCGGCGCTCTCGAGCCTCTGGCGCCGCCACGCGAAGAGCATCACGTCGTCCCGCCGGTAGTGGAAGTCGTCGACGTCCTGCGCCTTGGTGCGGTACGCGGGCCAGGCATAGAAGCGCGACGAGACGCCGCCCGTGTCGCTCCTACCGTAAATCGGCACGAGCCGCCAGACGTGATGGCGCTCCTCGCCGAGACGGCGCGCGCGGTAGTAGAGGGGCCACGGCGCGCCGATCGCCTCCTCGTTCCGGCGCCGGTCGACGGTGTGCGTGTGCGCGAAGAGGCCGTAGGCGCGGCTCGTGCGCGCAGGGCCGTCGATGGCGGAGACGAAGGGCAGGTCGACGCGGCGGTGCTCCCAGCCCCAGCCGGGGACGAACACGTCGCTCCGGATGTGGAAGGGCCAGAGCACGTACCGCGTCCGCTCGCGGCCCACGATCTCCTTCGTCCCCCAGAACGGGAACACGCGGAAGCCCCGCCCGTCGGGTCCGCCGACGGTCGAGACGAAGAAGCCGAAGTAGCGCCGCTCGACACGCGGCTGCCGCAGGCGCAGGTACGCGGGGAACAGGACGGCGTGCACGTTGTCGAAGCCGAGGACGTCGTCGAGGTCGAGGTAGAAGGGGAGGAACGAGAAGCGGGGCCGCTCCGCCGGGCGGTGGCGGTACCAGACGAGCGGGAAGAGCGTGAAGCGGCTGCCCCAGAGCTCCGGCGGCGGCAGCGCGCCCGGCGCGTGCGGCGTCCCCGGCTCGGGGCTCGTCCGGTACGTGAAGAGGAGGAGGCGGAAGCTCCGATACCCTTCTTCCCAGCGGCTCGACGCGATCGGAAAGAGGATCTCGGCCCGGTCGTCGGGCACCGGCCCCCGGCGCTGCGTGAGCCAGAGCACCGGCCGGATGCGCAAATCGCGCCGCTCCCCCGTCCGTGTGAACTCGACGAACGGCCCGAGCGCCGACCACCGTACGGTGTCGCCGGAGCTGGCGTACCGAAAGAGCGGCCAGACCTTCACGTCGAACGCCCGCGCGGCGCGCGGCGCCAGCACGGCGAGCGCGAGCGCCGCCGCCGCGACGAGCGCGCTCGTCCTCACCGCCGGAGCCCGCCCGCCATGAGAACGACGCGAGCGTTCAGTGCGCCGCCAGCTCGAGGCTGCGAAGATCCCGCGCGCGGATCTGGTACGCGCCGCCCGGCGTCTGCCCGTAGATCGTCGTCGAGCTGCGGACGAGGATCGAGACCGGCTCGCCCTCGCGCAGCGTCACGTCCGCGCGCACGCGGTCGCGGCCGCCGTCGGAGGGCTCGAAGCGGACGCGCGCCACGTTGTCGAACGGGATCCGGAGCCGCCCGCGCCCGAGCTCGCCCTCGAGCGTCGTGTCGCCCCCGACGGTGACGCGCGTCAGCTCCATGCGGTGGCCGTCGACGTCCGTCAGGACGCCGCGATACTCGCGCACCGGCGCGCCCGACTCGCGGGTGCCGCCGAAGCCGCCCATGCCGAGCGCGGGTCCGGCGACGACGACGGAGCAGAGCGTCGCGATGAGGAGACGCGCGGCGGATCGTGTCGTCTCTCGCATGGTCGCCCTTCGACCTCCCCTGTGCGCGTCACCGCGCCCGGCTCTCTTAGCGACTCGGGCTCGGACGAGCAACCGGACTTGACCGCTCGTGGCGATGCCGCCTTAATGCCGCCTCGTGCCTCGAGTGCTCGGCATCGTGATGGCCGGCGGCAAGGGCGACCGCCTCCAGCCCCTGACGCGCGCGCGCAGCAAGGCGGCCGTGCCCTTCGGCGCCCGCCACCGGATCATCGACTACGTCCTCTCCAACTTCGTCAACTCCGGCATCTACGCGCTCTACGTCCTCGTGCAGTACAAGTCGCAGTCGCTCATCGAGCACCTGAGCGCGACGTGGCGGATCGGCGGCCGGCTCCCCGAGACGTTCGTCACGGTCGTGCCGCCGCAGATGCGCGCGAGCGAGAGCTGGTACCAGGGGACGGCGGACGCCGTCTTCCAGAACCTGAACCTCATCCAGGACTTCGGCCCCGACGTCGTCGCCGTCTTCGGCGCCGACCACATCTACCGCATGGACCTCTGCCAGATGATCGCGCGGCACCTCGCCGTGCGGGCGGACGTCTCCGTCGCCGCCCGCCCCGTGCCGCTCGAGCACGCCTCCGCCTTCGGCATCATGGCGACCGCCGCCGACGGCCGGATCACGGGGTTCACCGAGAAGCCGCGCGTCGCGGTGCCGATGCCGGGCGACCCGACGGCGGCGCTCGCGTCGATGGGGAACTACGTGTTCACGACGGACGTGCTCGTCGACGCGCTGCGCGCCGACGCGGCCCGGGACTCCGAGCACGACTTCGGGCGCACGATCGTGCCCGCGCTCGTGGGGACGCATCGGGTCTTCGCGTACAACTTCGGCGAGAACAAGGTCCCCGGGGTGAAGCCGTACGAGGAGCGCGCGTACTGGCGGGACGTCGGGACGATCCGGTCGTACTACGACGCGCAGATGGATCAGCTCGGCACCGAGCCGCGCTTCGACCTCGACAACGCGCGCTGGCCCATCGTCGCGCGCTCGTCCGAGGGACCGCCCGTGCGGATCATCGGCGGCCATCTCGAGGACAGCCTCATCGGCGAGGGCGCCGTCGTCGGCGACGGGGCGCGGGTCGTGCGCTCGATCCTCGGCCGCGGGGTCAAGGTGGCGAGCGGGGCCGTCGTCGAGGGGTCGATCGTCATGGACCACACCGAGGTCGGGCGGGGCGCCCGCCTCGAGCGGGCGATCGTCGACCGGTGGAACCGGGTGCCCGCGGGCGCGCGCCTCGTGCCCGGCCGGGACGCGAGCGCGGATGATCTCCCCCTGCACCACGACGCCTCGGGCATCGTCGTCGTGCCGCGCGGGGAGCCGGTCGGGCCGCTGCCGCCCGGCGTCTAGGATCGCGACGCATCGTGCGTGCGCTCTGCCTCCACGGGCACTTCTACCAGCCGCCCCGCGAGCACCCGTGGCTCGGGGTGATCGAGCCGGAGGCGTCGGCCGCGCCGCACCGCGACTGGAACGCGCGGGTCACGGCCGAGTGCTACGCGCCGAACGCCGCCGCCCGGGTCCTCGACGGCGCGGGCCGGCTCGCTGCGCTCGTCAACAACTACGAGTGGACGAGCTTCGACTTCGGGCCGACGCTCCTCGCCTGGCTCGCGCCGCACGCGCCCGACGTCCTCGCGGCGCTCCGCCGCGCGGACGCGGCGAGCATCGCGCGGACGGGTCGCGGGAACGCCTGGGCGCAGGCCTACGGGCATCCGATCCTCCCGCTCTCGACGCCGCGCGACGTCCGCACGCAGGTCCTCTGGGGTCGGGCGGAGTTCGAGTGGCGCTTCGGGCGCGCGCCGGACGGCATGTGGCTGCCCGAGATGGCCGTCGACCTGACCGCGCTCCGGGCGCTCGCGGACGCGGGCATCGGGCTCACGATCCTCGCGCCGCACCAGGCCCGCCGCGTCCGGCCGCTCGGCGCCCCGGAGCGCGCGTGGAAGACGGTGAGGCCCGAGACGCTCGACACCCGGCGCGTGTACCGCTGCGTCCTCGGGGAGGGCCGGTCCGTCGACGTCGTCTTCCGCGACGCCGGCATCTCCCACGACGTCGCCTTCGGGCCGCTCCTCCACGACGGCGCCGGGCTCGCCGCGCGGCTTCGCGCGGCGCTCGCCGAGGGGCCGGCCGACGGCCTCCTCACCGTCGCCGTCGACGGGGAGACGTTCGGGCACCACCACCGCTTCGGCGAGATGGCCCTCGCGTTCGCGCTCCGCGCGCTCGTGGCCGAAGGCCACGTGGTGCTCCTCCCGCCCGCGGCCTTCCGCGACGCCGTCCCGCCGGCCGACGAGGTGGAGATCGCCGAGGGGACGTCGTGGAGCTGCCCGCACGGCGTCGAGCGCTGGCGCGCCGACTGCGGCTGCCGCGTCGGCGGGCCGCCCAGCTGGAACCAGGCGTGGCGCGCTCCGCTGCGTGCGGCGATCGACTGGCTCCGCGACCAGGTCGCGAACGTGTACGAGCGCCGGGCGGGCGAGGTCCTGCGCGACCCGTGGGGCGCCCGCGACCGGTACGTCGCGTGCGTGCTCGACCCGGCGCGGACCGAGGCGTTCGTTGCGGCGGAGGCGGCGGCGGCGCCGACGGCGGCCGCCGTCCGGCACGCGCGGCGAGCGCTCGAGCTCGCGCGCCACGCACTCCTCATGCAGACGAGCTGCGGGTGGTTCTTCGACGAGCTCACGGGGATCGAGCCCGTCCAGGTGCTGCGCTACGCCGCCCGCGCGATCGAGCTCGCCGACGGCTTCGGCACCCGCCTCGAGGCCGATTTCTGCGCCCGGCTCGAGCCCGCACGGAGCAACCTCGCGGGCGGCGGGAACGGCGCCGAGGTGTACCGCCGCGCGGCGCGCGGGGCCGCGGCGTCGCCCGCGCGGGTCGCGGCGTCGGCGGCCCTCCTCGGGCTCCTCGGCCGCGACGCCGACGTGCCGGGATACGCGGTCGTCCTGCCCGCCGCCGCGGACGGCCGGCTCACCGGCGACGCCGAGGTGCGCGAGCACGCGACCGGGGAGACGAGGCGGGTGCCCGTGGCCGCGGCGATGCGGGACGGCGTGCCGGCGGCGCGCGCCGGCGACGCCGCGTTCACGCTCGCCGATCTCTTCGGCGTCCAGCGCGAGGCGCTCCTCGACGCGCTCGGCCGCGACGCCGCGGGGGCGGTGCAGGCGGCGGGCCGCGCGGCCGTCGAGCGGATCCGCCCGCTGCTCGACGTCGTGCTGTCCGACGGCGTCCCCATGCCGCCGTCGCTCGCGGCGCTGCTCGGCTGGGAGGGCGCGAGCGCGATCGTCGCGGGTCTCGACGCCGGGGCGGCGATCGAGGAGCTCGCGGCGGCGGGCGCGCGGCTCCGGCGCCGCGGCGTGCGCTTCCCCGTCGACTGGCTCGCGAGCCGTCTCACGGCCGCGCTCGAGTCCGCGGCGGCGGAGCTGCCGGCGCGCGCGCGGGAGGTGACGGCGCTCCTCGACCTCGCCGCGGCGACCGGGGTGCCGCTCGATCTCGAGCGCGCGCAGCGGGTGGTCTTCGAGTGGCGTCGCAGCACGCCCGACGCGCCGGCGGCGCTCGTTGCGGCGCTCAGCGAGCGCCTGGCGCTCGCGCCGGAGGACCCGTGAACGGACGCGCCGCCCGGACGCCGTTCCACTTCCTCGGCTGCTGGGAGCTCTGCGAGATGCTCGGCCGCCGGGTCTACGACGAGCGCGAGCTGCTCGAGCACCTGGAGGAGGTGCCCCTCGACAGCATCTACTTCCACACCCACAGCGTCTTCCTCCGCGCCCGCGTCCTGCCCGGCGGGTACCCGAACGACTTCGCGACCTGGGCGGCGATCCAGGTGCGCGACCGCGTCCTCGGCGAGAAGCTCGGCATCATCGACCCGCAGGAGATGCCCGATCTCGAGGCGCTCCGGACGGAGCTCGTGAGCCTCATCGACGACCACCTCGCCCACCTGGGGAGCGTGCCGCGCGTGATCTTCGGCGAGCCGTTCTACTTCATGCAGTCGCGCATCCTGGAGATCCCGACGGGACGGAAGGTGCGGACGCTCGCGGAGCTCCGCGAGGCGCTCGCCGAGGTCGACATCGCGAGCGTGTACGTCCACGTCGTCGAGGCGCGCGGCCGGAAGGGCCGGCGGCGGAACGACTTCGCGGCCTGGATCGACGAGCAGCTCGGCCTGCCCGACCTGGCCGCGGCCGTCGCGCGTCTCAATCCGTCGACCTCGGGGCTGGAGGACGTCCGCCGGCGGCTCCTCCGGCTCTGCGACGACACGCTGGAGGATCGGTGACGGAGGCGCAGCCGACGCTCGACGACTACCGCGACGTCGCGCCGCCGGGGACGATCGACTCGCTCCGCCGGCTCTCGGAGCGCGTCCGCGGCCGGCGGCTCGTGAACGTCAGCGCGAGCCGGGAGGTGGGCGGGGTGGCGGAGATCCTCCGCGGCCTCGTCCCGCTGCTCGAGGAGGTCGGCGTCGAGTCGGCGTGGGAGACGCTCGACCAGGACGGCCCGACGCCCGGGACGGCGATCGCGGCGCCGCTCCACCGCGCCCTCCAGGGAAGCGAGGAGCGCCTCCCGGTGGAGGTGCTCGACGAGCTCCGCGACTTCACGCGCGAACGCGCGACGACCATGGACGTCGACGGCGACGTCGTGATGACGCACGACGCGCTCCCGACCGGCCTCGTCGAGGCGCGCCCGCAGGAGGGCGTGTGGGTGTGGCGCTGCCATCTCGACGTGTCGCGCCCGCAGCGCCGCGCCTGGACGTTCCTCCGCCAGTACGTCGTCAAGTACGACGCGGCCGTCTTCTCGCTCCCCGCGTTCGCGCAGCGCCTGCCGATCCCGCAGTTCCTGATCCATCCCGCGATCGACCCGCTGAGCGACAAGAACCGGGAGCTCGCGCCCGCGGACGTCGACGCGATTCTCGCCCGCCTCGGCGTCCCGCGCGATAAGCCGATCCTGCTCCAGGTGGGGCGGTTCGACCGCTTCAAGGACCCGCTCGGCGTGATCGAGGCGTACCGGCTCGTCAAGCGGCAGTGCGACTGCCGGCTCGTGCTCGTCGGCGGGGCGGAGAGCGACGACCCGGAGGGGGCCGAGCTCACGGCCGACGTCCTCGACGCGGCGAGCCGCGATCGCGACCTCCACGTCCTCGACCTGCCGCCGACCGCACGGCTCGAGGTGAACGCGCTCCAGCGGGCGGCGACCATCGTGTTCCAGAAGTCGACGCGGGAGGGCTTCGGGCTCGGCGTCGCGGAGGCGATGTGGAAGTCGAAGCCCGTGATCGGCGGCTTCGCGGGCGGGATCACGACGCAGATCGTCTACGGCGTGACCGGCTTCACCGTGAACTCGGTCGAAGGCGCGGCCTTCCGCGCGCGCCAGCTCCTCGCGGACCCCGCGCTCTGCGCACGCGTCGGGGCGGCCGGCCGCGAGCACGTCCGCGAGCACTTCCTCATCACGCGGCACGTCGGCGACATGCTCGCCCTGATGGCGACCCTCCTCGGCTGACCGCCCCGGCCGCGCGCCGGGTCGGCGTCAGCGGAGATCGTTCCACCACGCGGGCGTTCCGCCGAGCCGGGCGCTCACCTCGTCGCGGAGCGTGGCCGCGTCCGCCCGGACCTCGTCGGCGTGCTTCTGGAGCTGCTCCCGCTCCGCCAGCAGCGCCTTCTCCTCCTCGGAGCGGAGCTCGGCGGCGTGCGTCCCGACGCCGCCGGTCATCGCGAGGCCGCCCGCGAAGCGCGTGCGCGCGCGCGCGAGGTCCGCGACCCGGGCGTCGATCTCCTTCAGGCGGCGCTCGGTGGCGCGGAGGTCGCGCTCGAGGGCGTTCCGGCGGATCGAGGCGTCGTTCGAGATCGCGTCCTGCTCGGGCGTGCGCGCGGCGTCGGCGTTCGCCGGGGCGGCGGTCGTTGCGGGCGCGCTCGGCATGCTCTCCGACTCGACGCCCGTCGCACGGTCACCGACGGTCGGTGCGTTCGAGATGTGGACGCGTCCCGCCTCGTCGGTCCAGCGGTAGATCTCGTCGCCGCGTGCCGCGCCGGCGGCGATCATCACCCCGAGCCCGGCCACCCAGAGCCACCACCTCCGCATGGGAACCTCCCCGCCGGTCGTCCCTCAGCCGGCCTTCCATACAGTACCGGACGGCGTGTCCTCGAGCGAGATGCCCTGTGCACGGAGACGGGCGCGGATGGCGTCCGCTTCGGCGAAGTCCCGGCGACGCCGCGCCTCGTTCCGCGCCGCGATCGCGGCCTCGATCTCGGCCTCGCTCAAGCCCGCGCGGGTGCGCCCGCGCGTGCGGAGGTCCTCGAGGAAGCGTGCGGGCTCCCGGCCGAGGATCCCGAGGACCGGGGCGGCGTGCGCGAGGTCCGTGCGGGCGGCCGTGGCGGCCGCGCGGTCGCCCCCGTCGAGCGCGCGGTTCAGGTCGCGGGCGCGGTCGAAGAGGAAGCCGAGCGCCTTCGCCGCGTTTAGGTCGTCGTCCATGGCGGCCGCGAACTCGACGAGGAACGGCGAGCGCGTGCCGGCGAGCGCGCCGTCCACGGCGACCGGGACCGCGGGCCCGAGCGCCTCGTTCGCGCGCGCGAGCGTCTCGTAGAGGCGCTCGAGGCTCCGGCTCGCCTCGACGAGGCGGTCGCGAGAGTAGTCGAGCGGCGCGCGGTAGTGCGTCTGGAGGAAGAGGAGGCGGAGCGCCTCGCCGGGGGCGACCGCGGTCGCGTCGGCGATCGCGAAGACGTTGCCGAGCGACTTCGACATCTTCTCGGTGCCCCCGAGCGTCACCATCCCGTTGTGGACCCAGAGGTTCGCGAGCGGGACGCCCGCGGCGCCCTCCGACTGCGCGATCTCGTTCTCGTGATGCGGGAAGACGAGGTCGGTCCCGCCGCCGTGGACGTCGAAGGGCTGCCCGAGGTAGCGCGCCGACATCGCGGAGCACTCGAGGTGCCAGCCCGGCCGCCCCGGACCCCAGGGGCTCGGCCACGTGGGCTCCCCGGGCTTCGCGCCCTTCCACAGCGCGAAGTCGTGCGGGTCCTCCTTCGCGGGGTCGACGTCCTCGCCGGCCTCCATGTCCTCGAGGCGGCGATGCGAGAGCTTGCCGTAGCCCGGGAAGCGGCGGACGCGGAAGTAGACGCTCCCATCCGCGACCGGGTACGCGAGCCCCTTCGCGACGAGCCGCTCGACGAGCGCGACCATCTCCGGGATGTGCGCGGTGGCGCGCGGCTCGTGCGTCGGCGGGAGGCAGCCGAGCTCGGCGATGTCGGCGGCGAACGCGCGGGCTTCGCGGTCGGCGAGGGCGGCCGGGGTGATGCCCTCCTCGGCGGCGCGCCGAATGATCTTGTCCTCGATGTCGGTGAGGTTCCGGACGAAGGTGACGTCGAAGCCGCTCGCGCGGAGGTGGCGGACGAGGACGTCGGCGGCGAGGAGGAACCGCGCGTGCCCGACGTGCGCGCGCGAGTACACGGTGACGCCGCACCAGTAGATGCCGACGGCGCCCGGCCGCCGCGGCTGGAGCGGCTCCTTCCGCCCCGAGAGCGTGTTCGTGAGCAGCAGCGCCAAACCGGCTACTCTTCCTCTTCGCGGAGGCGCGCGAGGACCGAGTAGTCCTCGAGGGTCGTCGTGTCGCCGATCGTCTCCTTGCCGGCGGCGATGTCGCGGAGGAGGCGGCGCATGATCTTCCCGCTCCGCGTCTTCGGGAGCGCATCGGTGAAGCGGATGTCGTCGGGCCGCGCGAACGCGCCGATCTCCTGCGCGACGTGCGCCTTGAGGGCCGCCCGCAGCTCCTCCGACGGGCGTTGTCCGGACTCGAGCGTGACGAACGCCGCGATCGCCTGGCCCTTGAGCGCGTCGGGCCGCCCGACGACGGCCGCCTCGGCGACAGCGGGATGCGAGACGAGCGCGCTCTCGACCTCCATCGTCCCAAGCCGGTGGCCCGCGACGTTCACCACGTCGTCGATGCGGCCCATCACCCAGAAGTAGCCGTCCTCGTCGCGGCGCGCGCCGTCGCCGGTGAAGTAGATGCCCGGCATCTGGCTCCAGTACTGCTGGACGTAGCGGTCCGGGTCGCCCCACACCGTCCGGAGCATCCCGGGCCACGGCCGCGTGACGACGAGGTAGCCGCCCTGATTCGCGGGCAGCGGCCGGCCCTCGCGGTTTCGGATCTCGGGAACGATGCCGGGGAGCGGCAGCGTCGCGGAGCCGGGCTTCGTCGGGGTCGCGCCGGGCAGCGGCGCGATCATGATCCCGCCCGTCTCCGTCTGCCACCACGTGTCGACGATCGGGCAGCGCTCCTTGCCGATGACGCGGTGGTACCACATCCACGCCTCGGGGTTGATCGGCTCGCCCACGGTGCCGAGCAGCCGCAGCGAGGAGAGGTCGTGTCTGGCCGGCCACTCCTCCCCCCACTTGACGAAGGTGCGGATCGCCGTCGGCGCCGTGTAGAGGATCGTGACGCCCACGTCGTCGATGATCCGCCAGAGCCGGTCGGGCTGGGGGTGGTTCGGCGCGCCCTCGTACATGACCGACGTCGCGCCGTTCGCGAGAATGCCGTAGACGACGTAGGTGTGCCCCGTCACCCAGCCGATGTCGGCGGTGCACCAGTACGTGTCGTCCTCCTTCAGGTCGAAGACCCACTCGGCGCTCGTCGCCGCGTGCAGGAGGTAGCCGGCCGTCGTGTGCACGACGCCCTTCGGCTTCCCCGTGGTGCCGCTCGTGTAGAGGATGAAGAGCGGGTGCTCGCTGTCGACCGGGACCGGCGGGCAGTGCGCGGACGCGGCGTCCACGAGCTCGTGCCACCAGTGGTCGCGCCCGGCGTGCATCGGAACCGGCGCACCCGTGCGGCGCACGACGACGACGTCCCGCACGGACGGCACGTCGGCGAGCGCCGCGTCGACGTTCGACTTGAGCGGGACGATCGCGCCGCGGCGCCAGCCGCCGTCCGCGGTGACGACGACCTTCGCCTGGGCGTCGTTCATGCGGTCGCAGAGCGCCTCGGCAGAGAAGCCCCCGAAGACGACGCTGTGCACGGCGCCGATGCGCGCGCAGGCGAGCATCGCGATCGCGGCCTCGGGGATCATGGGCAGGTAGATGCCGACCCGGTCGCCCGCCCGGACGCCGAGCCCGCGGAGCACGTTCGCGACGCGGCACACCTCGCGGTGGAGCGCGTGGTAGGTGAGGACGCGCCGCTCGCCCGGCTCGCCCTCCCACACGATCGCCGCCTTGTTCCGCCGCGGCCCGGCGAGGTGCCGGTCGAGGCAGTTCTCGGCGACGTTCAGCCTGCCGCCGACGAACCACTTCGCGAACGGCGGCTGCCAGTCGAGGACCTTCGTCCAGGGCGCGGCCCAGGTGAGTCGCGCCGCCATCTCGCCCCAGAAGCCGTCGGGGTCGTCGACGGAGCGCCGGTAGAGCTCGTCGTAGGCGGTACGGCTCGGCACGTGCGCGAGGCGGCTGAAGGTGGGCGGCGGGGGGAAGACCCGGTCCTCGCGCAGGACCGAATCGATGGCGGCTCGGGCGGTGTCGTCGCTCATGGGCCGCCCAGGGTAGTGTCCGCCCGGCGCGCGCGCAACCTGCGAGCGCGCCCGGGGCGGGGCCTCAGGGACGAGCCTCGAGGACGAGGTTGAAGGGCGTCTCCGCGGCGCGACGGAAGCGGGAGAACCCCGCCTCGGTGACGACGGCGCGGAGACGTGCTTCGCCGGCCTGCGCGCCGAGCGCGAGCCCCACCTCCTGCGCGAGCGACGCCGGCGTGCAGACGAACGTCGACGCCGAGTAGAAGAGGCGGCCGACCGGATTCAGGTTGTCCTCGACCCGATCGTGCGCGAACGGCTCGACGATCATCCACGTCCCGTCGGGCGCGAGCGATTCGAGGACGTGCCGGGCGGCGCCCACGGGGTCGCCCATGTCGTGCAGGCAGTCGAAGAACGTGACGAGGTCGTAGCCCGTTCCGGGGTAGCCCTTCGCCGGAGCCACCTCGAAGGTGACGCGGTCGGCGAGCCCCGCCTCGGCCGCGAGCGCGCGTGCCCGCTCGATCGACGGCCCGTGGTAGTCGAAGCCGACGAAGCGCGAGGCCGGGAACGCCTCGGCCATGAGCAGCGTCGAGGCGCCGAGCCCGCACCCGACGTCGGCGGCGCGCGCGCCTCGCTCGAGCTTCGCCTGGACGCCGTCGAGCGCCGGGACCCAGGCGGGCACTATGTGCATCCGGTAGCCCGGGCCGAAGAATCGCCGCGTCCCTTCGAAGAGGTTCGGATCGTGCTCGTGCCAGCCGATGCCCTCGCCCGTCCGGAACGCCTCCGTGAGCCGCGGCGCGATGCGGAGCGCGGCCGTCATCGCCTGAAAGGCGCCGAGCACGTTCGCCGGGCTCTCCTCGTCGGCGAGCGCGGCGGCGTGCTCGTCGGGAAGGCGGTAGCGACCGGTCGCGGCGTCGTACTCGAGATAGCCGGCCGCGGCCTGCGCCGCGCACCATTCGCGGACGTACCGCTCGGCGGTTTCCGTCCGGTGGGCGAGGTCCGCGGTCGAGAGCGGGCCGGCGCCGGCGAGTGCGCGGTAGAGGCCGAGGCGGTCGCCGATCACGACCTGGCCGGCAGTGAGCGCGCCCGCCACGTCCCCGAGCGCCTGTTGGACGAACGCCTGGAGCTTGGCCTCGTCGAGCGGCATCGCGACCTCCCGCGGCGACCTACCCGAATCGGCTCCGACCCGTCAACGCCCCCCGGCGCGCCGGTGCGTTTCGTGAGCCCGAGTTTTCGCAACGCACATCCCTTACCGAAGCGCGAAACCCCACGGCTTCGCGGCGCGGGCGCGCGGGCGTTTCGGCTTAAAGAAAGCTCCGCTGCCAGGGGGACACCATGATCCAGGGCCGCCGCCTCCTCGTCCTCGCCAGCGTCTGCGCGCTCGCATCCACCGCCCCTGCCGCCACCCCGAGCCGGGACCTCCGGTCGTACGTCTTGTTCGCCCTCGACGAGATCCGTGGAAAGGGGATCAACCTGAGCGGCGGGAACATCGGTGTGAACGACGGCTCGCTCACGATCGCCGACTTCCTGAACGCCGCGTCCTCGCAGGTCGTTGCGAAGAGCGTGAGCATCCCGGCGAGCGCGCAGTGCCTGCAGCTCTTCGCGAACAGCGTCGCGCGGACGAGTCCGGCGTGCGGGCCGGCGACGGCCTTCAGCTCGCCCCTCATCGCGGACGTTTCCGCGGCGTGCGGCTTCCCCGATCCCTTCCCGGCATGCGACCCCGGCGCCCCGGTGACGGTGGGGAACGGACAGGTCGTCGTGCTGGCGCCGGGCGTCTACGGGGCGCTCACCGTCATGGGCGGCGGGACCCCGAGCACGCTCCTCCTGAGCGGCGGCAGCTACGGGTTCTGCAGCGTGGCGGTCGCGCGCAATTCGCAGCTCTTCGCGCAAGGAGCGTCGGACGTCAGCGTGACGGGCGACCTCGCCTTCGGCCCGAACGTCGCGGCGGGTCCAGCGAGCGGGTCGGAGCTCGTCGCCGGCGATCTCCGCTTCTTCGTCGCCGGCACGAGCGTCCAGCTCTCGCGCATCTCCGAGACGCAGGCGCACGTCTGCGCGCCGAACGCGACGCTCCAGCTGACCGAGGGCGCGCGCTTCGAGGGCCAGCTCGTCGCGGACGTCATCCGGACCGAGCGCGTGAACGGCGGACCGGGCTCGACGACCACCACCACGACGACCACGAGCACGACGACCACGACCCAGCTCCCGGCGTCGACGACCACGACCGCGTCGACCGCGACGAGCACGACGAGCACCAGCACGACGACGCAGATCGTCGCGAGCACGACGACCACGACGGCGCCCCCGGGCGGCTTCACGCGGACCCCGGGGTTCTACGGCAATCATCCCGACATCACACAGAGCCTGCTGCCCGTGACCGCGTGCGGCATCACGTTCGACGACACGACGGTCGGCAGCGCGACCTCCGCGCTCGAAGGCCTCTGCGTCTCGCCGCACGGCGATCAGCAGCTCCAGCTGATCCGCCAGCTCCTGACCGCCGCGCTCAACCAGGCCGCCGGTGGCGCGAGCTTCGCCCAGTTCGCGAGCTGCGACGCCGTCTGCCAGGATCCGAACGCCACCTCGGCAGAGCTCGGCGCCTGCATCGACACGGCGGACGAATTCAACGACAGCGGCGACAGGCAACCCGCGCCGTTCCCGCAGTCGTCGGCGAATTCGGGACCGTGCAAGAGCGCACGCGGGAACGACTGCCTCGTGGACGACCCGTCCTCCTGCCCGTGACCCCCGACCGACGGAAGGGCGTGCGCGCGTCGAACGCGCGCACGCCCTTCTCCCGCCTCCGCGCGCGGCGGGCGGCGGCCCCTGGATCGCGCGCGTCGCTCAGCGCTCGAGCGACGCGTCGACGCTCCACACGCCGGACCCGCGCGCGGCGATGAAGAGGAACACGAAGCAGTAGATCACAGCGAGCTCGCCCTCGTTCAGGATCGGCAGCAGCGCCCTCGTCCCGTGGGCCATCCAGTACGCGAACGCCATGAGGCCGCTCGCGAGGAGCGCGGCCGGCCTCGTGAACAGGCCGAGCATGACCAGCACTCCACACCCGAGCTCGATGGGTCCGGCGATCCACACGATGAACGCCGGCACGCCGGGCGGCATCGTGCCCGGGAAGCCGAAGAGCTTCTGCATCCCGTGCCACAGGAAGAGAAACCCCGTGATGATGCGGAGGGCCGCGTAGAGCTGTGCCTCGTAGCGCGTGAGGAAGGTCGGCATGTCGCCCCCTCTGGCCGAATCGCCGCCGTGGAGCAAGAGAGGGCGCGCGCCGTCGCCCCTCGACTGCGGCGGCCCGCCGCGCTAAGGGGGTCGAGCGTTACGCGCCCGTAGCTCAGCTGGATAGAGCGTCAGGCTTCGAACCTGCAGGTCCCCCGTTCGAGTCGGGGCGGGCGCGCCTT